>Ga0210388_10000222_pt1 | contig 51841 bp, 50 predicted proteins | sample IncBWC19OmetaG_FD_155485 | JGI IMG/M metagenome (GOLD analysis project Ga0210388, IMG submission 155485) | Forest soil microbial communities from Barre Woods Harvard Forest LTER site, Petersham, Massachusetts, United States - Inc-BW-C-19-O ...
GATGCCGGGAGATAACGTGAAGCTGGAAATCGAGCTGATCACACCGGTCGCCATGGACAAGGGCTTGCGCTTCGCGATTCGCGAGGGCGGCCGGACGGTCGGGGCGGGTACGGTTAGCGAGATTTTAGGATAGGAGCCGGAAATGGCGCGCGAACAGATTACTTTGCAATGCACTGAGTGTAAGCGGAAAAATTACACTAGCATGAAAAACAAGAAAACGATGACGGAGCGGCTGGAACTGAGCAAATTTTGCCCTTTCTGCCGCAAGCACCATCCGCACAAGGAAATTAAGTAAACTAGAGTTTGATAGGGGCGTAGGTTTAACGGCAGACCAGCGGTCTCCAAAACCGCGAGTGGGGGTTCGAATCCCTCCGCCCCTGCCACCCCGCCTTACGGCGGATTTTGCGCGACTTCGCGCGAGAGATCTCGTTTTCAATTGAGGAAATATGGCGGAAGAAACTAGTTTGACGACGCGGATTGCCGCTTGGCCGGCGGAGACCAAGAATTATTTCGAAGAGCTGCATCTCGAAATGAAGCGCGTCACCTGGCCGCCCTGGAAACAGGTGCGCGCCACGACCGCGGTGGTGATCGTCGCGGTGTTCGCTTTCGCTGCCTATTTTGAAGTGGTGGACTCCATCGTCGGCCGCGCGATCCAGAAGCTTTTCGATACGTTTACCAAGTAAGAGGCGCGAACAGTATGCCAGACGAAATGCTCCCCGAGGAAGAATCGACGCCGATGCACTTAGAGTCCGAACAGGAGCCTGCGGAACAGCACGAAGAACCCGTGCATGTGCTCGACGAGACGGCCGCGGAACTGCCTCTTTCCGACAAGAAGTGGTTCATCATCCACACCTACTCGGGATTTGAGCAAAAGGTCGCCAGCTCGCTTCGCAGCCGCGCCGAAGCGTTCGGATTCGCCGAGCAGATCGGCCAGATCCTGATTCCGACCGAAGAGGTCGTCGAGCTGCGCAACGGGAAAAAGGTCACCAGCAAGCGGATGCTCTATCCCGGCTACGTGCTGGTCGAGATGGATATGAACGACGAGTTGTGGCACGCCGTTAAGGCGACCCCTCGCGTAACCGGCTTCGTGGGCGGAGGCAATGCGCCGGTGCCGCTCACCGCCGATGAAGTGAATTCGATTTTGTACCGCCAGGCGAGCTCCGCGGAACGTCCGCGTCCGAAGATGAGCTTCGAGAAGAACGAAAACGTCCGTATCAACGACGGTCCGTTCGCCAACTTCTCGGGCAAGGTGGACGAGGTGAATCCGGAGCGCAATACGCTGCGCGTCTTAGTTACGATTTTCGGCCGGGCAACGCCGGTCGAACTGGATTTCTTGCAGGTTGAAAAGGTTTAGGCAGGATTAAGTTAAGAGAGCTTAGAACATGGCAAAAAAAGTTACTGGCAGTGTGAAATTGCAGATCCCGGCCGGCAAGGCCACCCCGGCGCCCCCGGTAGGAACCGCGCTCGGACCCCAGGGCGTCAACATCATGGAGTTCTGCAAGGCGTTCAACGCCAAGACGTCGGCCAAGGACCAGGAAGGGCTGATCATCCCAGTGGTGATCACCATCTACTCGGATCGCTCCTTTACCTTCATTACCAAGACTCCGCCGGTGCCGGTGCTGATCAAGCGCGCCGTCGGCATCGCGAAAGGTTCGGCCGAACCGAACAAGAATCGCGTGGGTAAGATTACTCTGAAGCAAGTCGAAGAGATTGCCAAAATCAAGATGCCCGACCTCAATTGCTTCACCGTGGAGGCCGCGATGAACTCGGTCAAGGGCACAGCCCGTTCCATGGGCGTCGACGTTGTCTAAGTAACCCCTCTTACTTCTATTCCCCAGTCCGATAACGCTACTAGATGGCGTTTCGACGAATATGCGGATTCATCCTGCTGGGGATTGCTCCGCCGTGTATTGGCGCTCCGCAGCAGGCGCCTCAACTCTCCCCCTCAGGCCTCGCCGAAGCGAGCCTCGAAGAATTGATGAACATCGAGGTCACCTCGGTGTCGAAAAAAGCTCAGCGACTCTCCTCGACCGCCGCCTCCGTCTTCGTGATCACCGCTGAGGACATCCGCCGCTCCGGTCTCGAACTGCCGGAGGTTCTGCGGCTAGCCCCGGGCGTTCAGGTAGCCCGGGTCGAGGCCGGACGATGGGCCGTCGCGATCCGCGGCTTCAACAACGATTTTTCCAACAAACTGATGGTGCTGATCGACGGCCGGAGCGTTTACAGCGATGTGAATCCCGGCGTCATGTGGGACATGGTCCACGTCGCTGCTGACGACATCGAGCGCATTGAAGTAATTCGCGGCCCCAATGCCGCCATGTGGGGCGAAAATGCCGTCAACGGCGTCATCAGCGTCATTACCAAATCCGCCAAAGCGACCCAAGGCGCTCTGATCACAGCCGAAGGCGGCTCGGAGACCGAGGGAAGGGGCACCGCGCGCTTCGGCGGCGAACTGGGATCCAACGGGTTTTACCGGATCGGTGGCCATTACGCCGATACCGCTCCCCTTGTCTCCAACGGCGCGGCAGTATCTGTTCACGGCTGGAACAGCAGCAGCGTCGATTTCCGGATGGATTGGAATCCCACGGCTCAGGACAGCGTGCAGGTGTCCGGACAGGGCTATCATTCGGTGCTCGGGCACGATGTCACCGCTCCCACGGCAAGCAATCCGTTCTCCTCCGTGATGGACGATCAGGAACGTTCCTTCAGCGGGAACCTGATGGCGCGCTGGCAGCACGATATCTCTGAGCAATCGAGTGTGGAGTGGCGGATTTCCTGGGACCACATGGATTACGGCGACGCAAATGTTCCTCAGCGCGCCACCACAGTCGACGCCGAGTTCCAGAATCACATTTCTTTAAACGATCGCAACGATCTGATCTGGGGCCTGGAATACAAAAATGCCTCGGCCGAAATGACTCCCACGCTGGACTTCAAGGTGCTGCCTTCGCACTCCGATCGAGAGCTGGGCGCGATCTTCGCGCAAGACGAAATAACGTTGATCCCCGATAAACTGCGCTTCGTCGTCGGCGTGCGCACCAGTTACGAGACTGCGGCTCGTCTCCAGGTACAGCCCACGGGACGCCTGCTGTGGACGCCGCGCACAAATTTGACTACTTGGGCCGCGGTCTCTCGCGCGGTCCACACGCCTTCGGTTCTTGACCGGAATCTGTTTACGACTTTGGCTGCAATTCCGCTTCAGTCTTCGTCTTTCGCGCTGTTGACCCTCGCCAGTAATCCTGACGCCCGTCCGGAGTCGGCGCTCTCCTACGAGGCCGGCCAGAGGATCCAGGTCAGTCCCGCGCTGTCATTCGACTTGTCCGCCTTTTATACGGTTCACCAACATTTGCTGGGCGAGGAGAGCCTCGCGCCTTACTTTGTTCCGGCCAGTGGAATCGATTTAGCGCACTTGGTTCTCCCGGAGATTCAAACCAACGCCCGCTATGGCGCCTCCGAAGGCTACGAGTTGAGCGCCTCCTGGAGCGTGGCTCCGCGCTGGAAGCTCGCTGCCGGGTCGGACTGGCTGCGTATTCACACTCATGACTATCCGGGGATGACCGCCACCGATACGGTGACCGACGGCGGCACCAGTCCGCGTTATCAATACGAACTTCGATCCACCCTGGATCTGACCAGGAAGGTGGAGCTTGATGCCGCCGTCTACTACGTTTCCGCGTTGCCGGAGGAGAAGGTTCCATCCCATTTCCGGCTCGATGTGCGGTTGGGCTGGCGCCTCACGCAGCAGCTCGAGTTGTCGGCTGGAGTAAAAGACGCACTCGATCCGCAGCACCCGGAAATGTATTCGCAGCGTCTCTCCGGTCTCGAAGGAATTCAACGCAACTTTTACGGGAAGTTGACGTGGCGTTTTTGAGCCGGAGACATTTCGCGCTGGCGGCGATGCTATCGCTGTCGACCCTTCGCTGCCCTGCTGAAGCGAATGTGAATCCGCTGGAGTATCGCGTCAAAGCTGCATTCCTGTTCAATTTTCTGAAGTTCATCGAGTGGCCCGCCGCAACGGGGGACTCGCCGTGGGTGATCGGCATCCTGGGCGGAGACCCTTTCGGGGGCGCTCTCGAAGAGACCGTTCGCGGCAAGCTCGTGAATGGCCGCGCGATCCAGGTGCGCCGCTATGCCAAGTCCGCCGACGTGAAGGAGTGCAATATCCTCTTCATCGATCATGCGGAATACGAACGCCTGGGCACGCCTTCGCAGCAGGGATTGCTAACCGTGGGGGAAGCGTCCGGATTTCTCCAGTCCGGGGGCATCGTCAATTTCTACCTCGAAGACAACCGCGTGCACTTCGAGATTCGCGCCGCGGCGGCTCATTCGGCCGGCCTGCGAATCAGCGCGCAGCTTCTGAAACTGGGGAGGGTACAGTGACCGGGTACCCCATCTCCTTCCGCCGCAAGCTGATTCTTGCCGCCACACTTCCGGCGAGCGTTTTTGTGTGCCTGGCCTGCCTGGTCTCGATCACCAATGAGTTTCACAATTTTCGGAGCGAGAACGCAGCCCAGTTGTCGGCTGTTATGGGAGTCGTGGGAGAAAATTCGGCCGCGGCGCTCGTGTTTGAGGATAGTAAGAATGCCAAAGAAACGCTCGCCGCCCTTCACACCATACCTTCCGTATTCTCGGCCGGCTTGTACGACAAACGTGGCGCGCTGTTCGCGCGATATCAGCGCGACGCAAAAACCAATCCCCCACCGCTCGAAGCTCCGCCTGTCGGATTGCATAGGGAGCACGATGCGCTGATCCTGGTGCGGAACGTCGAGCTGAACGGCGAACCGGTCGGTCTCATCTTTATTCGCAGCGATCAGAGCGAGCTGTACGCGCGGATTGGACGCTACCTGCTCCTCACGCTAGTTGCGCTCTGTATTCCGGCCTCGATCGCGATCGTGGTGTACTCCAAAGTTCTGCGGGTTCTCATCAAACCCATTCTGGAACTCACCGGCACTGCCCGCCTCGTCTCCCTGACACGGACCTATTCTATTCGCGCCCACGCGGGACCTCACGACGAGGTCGGGCAGTTGATCGAAGCTTTCAATGAAATGCTCGCCGAGATTCAAACCAGGGAGCAGGAGCTGGCCCGCCACCGCAACCATCTGGAAGAGGTGGTCAGCGAGCGCACGGCCGAATTGCAAACAGCGAAAGAAAAAGCCGAAGAGGCGGTGCGCCTCAAAAGTGAATTCTTAGCCAACATGAGCCACGAAATTCGCACGCCTATGAATGGAGTCATCGGCATGACGGATCTGGCGCTCAGTACCGCTCTCGATCAGGAGCAGAGGGAGTATCTGAGCGCGGTCAAAATTTCCGCGGATTCGCTGCTGGTGGTGATTAACGACATTCTCGACTTCTCGAAGATTGAGGCAGGAAAGATGGAGCTCGATCAAACCATGGTGGATGTTCGCGCCGTGGTGTCGGATGCTATGCGCACCGTCGCCCTCCGCGCCGATGAAAAGAATATCGAGCTGATCCTGGACGTGAAACCTGCGGTCCCTTCCAAGGTGGTTGGCGATCCCGCGCGCCTCCGGCAAGTGTTGTTAAACCTGCTCGGCAATGCGATTAAGTTCACCAGCCAGGGCGAGGTGTCGATCGAGGTTTCTGTCGCGGACGCCGCGGCCAGGCCCACGCAGTTATTGTTCGCCGTATCGGACACCGGAATCGGCGTCCCTGCTGCCAAGCTCGCATCCATATTTAAACCATTTGAACAGGCCGATGGATCGACCACGCGTAGATTTGGAGGAACCGGGCTGGGCTTGTCCATTTGTACCCAGTTGGTGCATCTGATGGACGGCGAAATCGGAGTGGAGAGCGAGGCGGGGAAGGGAAGCCGCTTCTGGTTCCGTCTTCCGGCCGACGTCCTGGAGCCGGCGGCTGCCCCGCGCGCCCGCATACTGGAAGACTCCCGGGTGCTGATCGTAGAAGACGGGGTAAAATCGCGACCGATCCTAAGTGCAATGGCCGCGCGTCTGGGCGCGATCGTTCAGACCGCCTCCAGCGGCGAGGACGCGATTTCGGAACTGAAGGAGACGGCGTTCGACCTGCTGCTGGTCGACGCGCAGATGCCCGGCTGGTCTGCGGACTACGCGCAGGCGGACGGCTTTGAAGTGGCTCGTTTCGCGCGCAAACTTCCGCATCCGCCGGCCATCGTCATGATGCTGGGTGCCTCCGGCCTTCATGCGGATGCAGCAGGGTGCCGGCAGCTTGGCGTGCGGGACTATGTGGTCAAACCCATCGGGGAAGCCGAGTTGGTGGCGGCTCTCGATCACGCGCTCCACGGCGTCGAGAATGAACCCCGGGCTGGTGCGCCCGCCGAGCGGCCGGAGATGCGCCCGCTCACGGTGCTGCTGGCTGAGGATAACGCCGTCAACCAGAAGCTCGCCCGGCGGCTGCTTGAGAAAATGGGACACCATGTCACCCTGGCCCAGAACGGCCGAGAAGCGGTTGACGCCCAAACGGCGGAACAATTTGATTTGATCTTGATGGATGTGCAGATGCCGGAAATGAATGGTTTCGAGGCTACAGCGCGGATTCGGGAACGCGAGAAGATCAGCGGCAGGCACATCCCGGTCGTCGCGCTGACGGCTCACGCAATCCAGGGCGACCGCGAGCGATGCCTCGCGGCCGGAATGGACGACTATCTCACCAAGCCTCTGAACCCAGCCGCGCTGGCAGAAAAACTGCAAAGCGTCATCGCCAAAAAAGAGCGGGTCGAAGTTCTGGTGGCCGATTATCGGTAGCCTGCGGCCGCGGCACAAGTGATTTCGACAGCGCGACTGTGGTCTTCAACTGGACGGTCTACTAATGCGTAAGATCGATGCCGAGCTTCTTTAACTCTTCCGCATAGTAACGCTTGTGCAGCAGGTCCCATTCCTCGGTCCCTTCGGGAATCTCCCGCTTCTGTGTCCGGATCTTCGTGCGCGCCGCGCGATCGACCTTCTCTTCAGTCAACAACAACTCGGTGACCACCTTGACCAATTCGAGGCGCACATCGTTGGGCTGGCGTTTGACCCGGAAATCCCGGCTCTTGCGCAGCTCCGCGACAATCTTGTGCGAAATGTCGTTGATCTTGTCGCGCGATAGCTTCATGTGGTCGCCCGAATCGCGGCCGGCCGCGCGGATCACTTTCCGCTGCGTGATCAGGGTGTTCTTGATCTTGCGGAACATGTCCTGATAGCTCACGCCTTCACGGCGCATATATTCCGTGTACTGGCTGAGCATTTCGCGAACTTCGTCATTGAGACTGTCTTCAATAGCCAGATCCTCTTCGATCACGTTCGCGATAAACGCGGCTGCGACCTGGGCATCTGTTGTCTCAATCCACTGCGGCGTCAGTTTTTTGACGATTTGGCGCGAAACGTAATCGACGAACTCTCGTGCGAGCAGCATTCCTCGCATCTAGAATAGCAAACGGGATCGTCAATTCGTCATCTCGCCGCGATGATTCTTAATAAAATCGTCGTCGATCGGCTTGCGCCCGCGGAATCCTTCTTCCAGGCCATGCCAGAAACGAATCTTATCTTCGCCCAATTTCCAGCAAAGACACACGGCTTGGCCCTGGTATCGCGACAAGAAATCGATCAGCCCGGTGTCCACATCCTTGAGGAGCGCGCCCGCTGCCTCCACCCGGTCCGCCGCGTCCTTCAACGCCGCGGCGCTGGTATCGCGCCGGGCCCGCAGTGCCAGGTGCGCGCCCGGATCCACCCGCGATCCCCCTGCCATGCGAATCCGCTTGGTGTTGTTCTCCACATCCTCATGAGCTTTCTGATACTCCGCGCGATGAAATAGCACGTCGCGGAGCGCGCGCTCCACGTCAGGCAGAGCCTTCTCCGCTTCGGCAAGTGTAAAATATCGAGGCATGAATCAGGCGGGCGTGCGCAGGCGCGACATAAATCGAAGCGTAGCGATGCCGAGCGCCAGAATCGCGCCGCCAAGCACAGTATAAAGGATCGCCGGATGCTGCTCACTCCAGGGTTTTCGGGCCGAGGCAGGAGGACGATAGGTTGGGTTGACTTCGGGGGAATTGAAAGGCGTTTTGATTTCCCGGAAGGTCTGGTGCGCAATAACGGCGCCCAGGTCGTACTCTCGCGGGCGAATCACAGCGGGATTTCCGTAATAGAGCCAATAGGATCCGGATTCAGGCGCCAGGAATTTGATCTCGCTGACCTGACCTTCCAGGTTGAGCTTGCCGATCTGAAGCGGCCGGTCGTCGCGATTATAGATGCGGAGCCGTATAAAACGCTGCGCGCCCGGAACCGGCAGCACCAGCGATTCCTCGGTGAATCCCGGCCCACGCGCAAGCGCGATCACTTGCTGCCCCACGTACTGCCAATTCTTGCTATCGCCGCTGGTCTCGATCACCGCGGCACGCTGGAAGCGGAGTGTCAGGACCTGAAGTAGAACCCGGCTCACCGGCAATCCACTGACGCCCTGATCCACGGTAACGACCGTCGATTTCGTTACAGCATCCTCCGTAACTTGGGGGACCAGCGTAGCGAAAACCTCATAGGCGACCTGACGTGATTCCGCATGTTCCACGATCGCCGCGCCGAAATCTCCGGTCCTCATCCAGCCGATAATATTGACCCGAACAAACGGCTTGGTCGAAACTGGATATTCGACGATCATCGAACTGAATTCCCGGCCATCCTGCGAAAAGTTGAAAATCGCGCCGTCGCTGCGGGCGAGCGCCCACTCGACGCCATCCTGGCTGGTTTCAATTCTGACGCGTTTGCGAAAATTCTTCTCTCCGGTATGCAGCAGAATCGCGTGGTGTTCCACTGGCCGTTTCAAATGAATCGTGAATAACAAACCCAACCCGGGAATGACTGACTCATCCAAGAGTCTTTCCTCGCTGGGAACCGCCGCTGGCTTCTCAGCGACGGGGGTATCTATAACAAAAGGGACTTCTTTTCCGTCGTGAATGACCAAAAGGTCGGCTAGTGCCGTCGCGCTCCCGACGTACACATCGCGGTCCACATCAACTACGGTCAGGCCTGTTCCCGGCGTCAGCGGAATCGATTTGCGATACCTCCACTGCGACAAATCGAGCGTTGTCGCGCTTGCGACAACGGCGAAGATTAGGAGAAACTTAGGCGCTCGGGTCATCTTTCCATAGCTTCTCGATCGCCGGACGGAAACGGGAATAGAGGTAGGACACGCTGAGCAGCAAAACGCCTAATCCGACAAAAGCGACGATTTTGAAGAGGTATCCCAGCTCCCAGACGTCGCTTAAATAGAGCTTAATCACCACTAATGTCATCAATAAGAGTCCCAGCACACGGTTAATTGACGATTTTGTGACCACTCCCAGCGTTATGAGCATCAGGCCGTAGAAAGCCATCAGAATCGAAATCGATACGGTGATTGTCTCAAATTGATCGGCTGGAGCCACCGATCGCTGTATCCAAGACACCAGTTCGAGTCCCAGCGCCGCCAGCGTAACTACATGACCGGCGACGTAGGAAACCAGCGCCCCCGAGCGCTGCGAGAAAAATTTCGCGGCGACAAACAAGCCGATCGCGGTGACGGCGAACGTCAGGAATCGCTCATTGACGAAAAGAGGAAAATCCTTTTGTCCCGCATAGAAGACGGTGTCGACCATGAATAACCGCATGACGGCGAGAACCAGGACGATGCCGGCTCCGATGCTCATCCGGACGCTTTGGAATCGAGCCGAAATCCACGCCAGCGCTGCTCCTTCGAGCGCCCAGGCGAAGGTGATGCGGAAACCCGCGAATTGGATCGGCACCGCGAGAGTTAGAAAAGTCAATGTAACCGCGACGGCCAAGAGCGCGGGCCAGGTGTCCCGTTCTTTGGCTGCTTCCGGATTCCACACCAGCTTGGCCAACATCAGGTTTAATCCGCCGAGAAGCGCGGAGAAAAGTCCCATGTACGCGTGGTAGTTCGGATTGAGCAGATAGTAGGACGCTCCGAAATACGCGGCGGCGTTCACGACCATGACCAGAAGGTCTGTGTTGCGCAGGATGCGTTTCCGGATCACGGCCCACCAGATGACCCATAAAAAGAAAATCGCGAAGGCTCCCGTGATATAGGCGAATTGAAGCTCGGGGCTGGCGCCGGGTTTCTCCATGACGGCAGTCCAGAAGAAATAAACGCTCCAATAACAGGTAAGGGCCCAGGCAGGCGCTTCCGTCCAGAGGCGAATCTCGGCGACCACTAAGCCGCCGGCGGCATAGACGAACAGGAGCGGAAGAAATCGATCGGGCGCGTTCCATATGTTGAGAATCGCAAGCGGTCCCGCGACTTGCGCGAGCGCCCATACCAGCCGCGCCCGTGCGAAACAAAATTGCGCATAGAAGGCGAGCGCAAAAATGGTCGCGACCTCATGATCGCTGGCACCGGCAGAGAAGCCCAGCCAGGCACCGTACCATAAGATCGTCGCGATGGCGGAAAGAATTTCCATCGCCGGCCAGCGGCGCAAACGAGTCAGCGTAAGGCCACCGAGATTCAGCAGGAACACGTAACTGAACAGGATCCACGGGTGAGGCTCGCCGGTGGAGAGCGCACCCGGCGTCCAGTAGCCTGCCAGCATTCCGAGCAACGCAATGATCTGCGATTCGTAACGCATCGCGAAGACCACGGATGCCGCGGTAGTCAACACCATCAGCAAGAACGCCGCCGGCTGCGGGATCAGATGATAAATACCGAATGCGGCCCAAAACGAGAGGTACAGCAGAGCCAGCCCCAGCCCGGTAATTCCCTGGCCAAATACTTTCTGTCCTCTCCTCCACGTCAGATCGCCGAAGAACAGCGCCAGCATGGCCGCAACAATGCCGAGCGCGACCCGTGCAGTCGGGCCCACCCAGTTGTTGTCCACCGCGTACTTAAAGAAGAACGCCGCACCGAAGATCAGGGTGACAACGCCGATAATATTAATCCAGTTCAAACCGATTCGTGCTTCGAGCCCTTCGGAAGGCGGAGGCGCCAGGGGCAGCGCCGGCGGCATCGGTGGCGGGGGCTGATGTTGAATCGGAGGTGGGACGACCTGAGGTATCGGCGGGGGAGCCGCGACAACGACGGGCGGCGGGGCGGCGTGAATGCCCAAAGCGGCCTCGATGCGGGCGAAGCGCGCGTCGATCTCCTGCTGGCGCTCGTCCTGACGGCGGATCAAGCGGGCGAGAGCTTCCGAGATCGCCTCGAGCCGTTCATCTTCTGGCATAGGTATAGCTTACACGGTGGTCATTGATGCAAGCCGGTTCCTTTTCAACGCGTCGGCAACATCCTGACGGAGGACTCACGGGCTTGAAGAGATCGCTTCCTGCGGTCGCGGCTCGGAAGCGGCAACGCAGAAAAGAACAATTGGCAGCGATCTCGTGGAATGCTGGCACAGACTTGAAGCCTGTGCTCCCTTGCGCAAAAGCTCCCCGCCCTAATCTCTGGCGTTCGAGTCCGCGTGAAAAGTCAGTTTAGACCGCGCCTGCTAGTCGCGGCTCTGTTTCGAACCTTGGGATTCACCGAGGTTTTCACACAGACTCGTCAGCATGCGGGTTCCTTTGAAGATCGTTAAACTGAGAAAAGAAAAAAAATGGCTGAACACGAGATTCCTTTGCCCCCTCCGACTTTTGAATTTTTAGTTTTTTCGCTGAAGACCCAGGCCGAAGTTCGTCTCGGGCTGCTCAAGTTTGGCGCGGACCAGGACGATGCGCCGGACCTTTCAGCGGCTCGCCATGCGATCGATCTTCTTGCCATGATTCATGAGAAGACTCGCAATAACTTGTCCATCGAAGAACAGAGGCTGATCGAAAATTCGCTTACCGAGTTGCGATTCCGCTTCGTGCAGGTGAGCGAGACCGTAGGAAAGTCGAAGCTTGCGGAGAGCGCCGGCGCCGAAACGGCGTCGTAATGGATCTGCCTTTATACATCACCGTGCTCGGTTCGGGCACCAGTACCGGGGTGCCGACCATTGGATGCGAGTGCGAAGTCTGCACCTCCACCGATCCACGCGACAATCGTTTGCGGCCCTCGATTCTGGTGCGCTATGCCGGACACGGAATTCTGATCGACACCACTCCCGATTTCCGGATGCAGGCGTTGCGCGCACCTATCGAACGCGTCGATGCGATTCTCTACACGCATGCGCATGCCGACCACATTCTGGGCCTCGACGATGTCCGGCCGTTCAACTACCGGCAGCGCTCGGCGATTCCGATTTATGCGAAGCAGGATACACTCGACGCGATCCGGCGCGTATTCAAGTACGCGTTTGAGCCGGAGCCGAAGCAGACCTCGATTCCTCGTTTGAAACTTCACCCCATCGAAGATCAGCCGTTCGATCTATTCGGCTTGACCATCGCTCCGCTGCGCGTGATGCACGGCGAGCAGGAAATTCTCGGGTTCCGGTTCGGCCCGGCGGCCTACATCACGGACCAGAGCGACCTTCCGGAGGAGACGAAGGAAAAACTGCGCGATCTGGATGTGTTGTTCCTCGATGCGCTGCGCCACAAACCTCATCCCACGCATTCGACCGTGACGCAGAGTCTGAAATGGGTGGAAGAGCTGAAGCCGCGAAGGGCGTTTTTCACTCACATCAGCCATGATCTGGGTCACGCCCGGACCGAGGCTGCACTGCCTGATGGTGTGCATCTGGCGTATGACGGATTGGAAATTGTTGTGGAGCCCGAGCTATGAGACACAGACTAAAGTCTGTGCCACCCGTGGCACTGCGGCTCCGTGAAGTGAAGCTCCCATGCTGAACACCGTGCTCACCATCGGTAACTTCGACGGCGTTCATGCCGGCCATCGGATGCTGCTGCGCCGCGTGGTAGAACTTGGTCGCGAACATAATCTACAGCCAGCGGTACTGACCTTCGATCCACATCCTACGCGGGTAGTTAGACCGGATCGTGCGCCTCGGTTGCTGACGACGGTGGAGGAGCGCGTGACGCTGATTCGCGAACAAGGCGTTGAGCACGTGGTGGTACTGCCGTTTACTCCTGAAACCGCGCGGCTCTCGCCCGAAGAGTTCGTGGAACGAATCGTGGCCGGCGAGTTGCATGCACGCATCGTCATGGTGGGCGACAATTTTCGTTTTGGCCACAAACAGGCCGGCGATATCAAGACGCTTTCAGAGCTCGGTGTACGCTTCGGGTTTCAGACGCATGTGGTGGATGCAGTTCATCGGAGGGGACGCATCGTATCGTCGAGCGAGATTCGCCGGTTGATTGAAGAAGGCAGCGTCGCCATGGCGGGCCGTCTGCTTGAAAGGTGCTACACGTTATCGGGAGACGTCGTATCGGGGCATGGAATCGGGTCCAAGCAAACCGTTCCCACATTAAACCTGAGCACTCCGGCCGAGGTGATTCCAGCGAACGGGGTTTACATCACGCGCACCAGGGATCTGGAAACGGAGGACCGCTGGAACTCGATCACCAACGTCGGAACCAGGCCGACCTTTGATGGCGATAGTCTCACGATCGAAACATTTTTGCTCTCCTCGTTCGATGGGCTGACGCCCGGGCGCATCTCCGTGGAGTTTCTACGGCGAGTTCGGGCGGAGAGGAAATTCGAGAACGCCGATGCGCTGAAGCAGCAGATCTTTTTGGATGTCGGACGCGCGCAGACATTCTTCCGCAGGCTACCGGGCGGTTTACACTAGTAAATATATATGTCTATTTCTCCCGGAAAACTGAAACATCTGAAGGCCCTGTCGAACAATAAGGGCATTATCTCCGCCGCCGCCATGGATCAGCGCGGCAGCTTGCAGAAGTCCATCGCGTCCGCCAAGGGTGTCGATGTGAAGGCAGTGACGCCGGAGATGATGTCTGAGTTCAAGACGGCGGTGACGCGTGTGTTGACGCCGCACGCTTCAGCGATTCTGCTCGACCCCGAGTTTGGTTTGGATGCCGCGAAGGCGCGGTCTTCGAACGCGGGCCTTTTGCTGGCGTACGAAGAAACCGGTTACGACAATACCCAACCCGGCCGTCTGCCGGATCTATTGCCGCATGTTTCAGGCAAGCGCATTGCAGATTGGGGCGCGGATGCGGTGAAGATCTTGATTTACTACACCCCATTCGACACCGCGGCGATCAACGATATAAAGCACGCGTTTATTGAACGAGTTGGCGCGGAGTGCGAAGCTCTTGATATCCCGTTTTTCTTGGAGTTTGTCGGGTACGATCCGAAGGGCGGCGACGAAAAAGGATTGGAGTATGCGAAGGCCAAGCCGCAGATCGTGATCGGGAGCATGGCGGAGTTCACGAAGCCCCAATATCGCGTCGACGTGCTAAAAGTGGAAGTACCCGTGAACGCGGAGTTCGTCGAGGGCAGCTTTGTGTACAAGGGCCAAAAAGCCTACACGCGCGCCGAGGCTTTGGTTCACTATCGCAGCGCGGCGGAAGTGGCGACGAAACCGTTTATCTATCTGAGCGCTGGTGTGAGCAACGCGCAGTTTGTGGAGAGTCTGCACATGGCAACCGAAGCGGGCACGGATTATTCGGGCGTTCTGTGCGGGCGCGCGACGTGGAAAGACGGCATGAGCATTTACGCGAAACAGGGCGTGAAGGCGCTGGAAGACTGGCTCCAGGATCAAGGCGTGAAGAACATCAACGCGGTGAACGCGGCGCTATCCGGCGCGATCCCGTGGTCGAAGAAGATGGGAATTTCGGCGGCCGCGTAAAAGCATTTTTCACGCAAAGGCGCTAAGGTCGCAAAGATTTTCTTTCGTTTTCTTAGCGAGCTTAGCGCCTTTGTGTCAGATAACTTCAGTTCGTCGCCGACGATTCGACAACCGGGATGTCTGCTATGACCGGGGGCGTGATCGACAGGTCGACGCCCTCCCATCGTGCAACCACCGCGGTAGCCAGGCAGTTTCCGAGTAGATTTACGGAAGTTCGCGCCATATCCATGATCGTATCGACACCCAGGATCAACGCGACACCCTCAATGGGAAGACCGAAGGTCGAGAGCGTGCCGGCCAGGATCACAAGAGAAGCTCGGGGCACGCCCGCGACTCCTTTGCTGGTGAGCATCAGCGTAAGCAACATTGTGATCTGCGTGCCGAAAGCCAACGGGTGATTCGCCGCCTGCGCGACGAACATCGCCGCCAAGGAAAGGTACAGCGTGGAGCCATCGAGATTGAAGCTGTATCCCGTGGGCAGAACGAAAGCTACGATATGGTTCGGTACGCCAAACTTTTCCATGTTCTCGAGCGCTAGAGGCAGAGCGGCTTCGCTCGACGCTGTAGAAAATGCCAGCAGCCAAGGCTCGCGCACTGCCGCAATGAATCGAGCCAGCGGAATCTTGCAGATAAAAATGACCGTGCCAAAGACCACCAAGACGAAGAAAATCAGCGCGCCGTAAAGCGTCAGTACCAGCTTGCCGAGGTTGACGAGCACGCCCAGGCCTTTATCGCCCACGGTGGCGGCCATGGAGCCGAAAACGCCGAGAGGCGCGAATAGCATCACGTAATTGGTGTATTGAAACATCACCTCCGAGAGGCCCTTGCAGAAATCGACCACGGGCCTCGCTTTCAGACCGATGGTCGCGCACGCGGTTCCGAAGATGAAACAGAATACGACGATTTGCAGGACCTCTCCGCGCGCCATCGCGTCGATGATGCTGGTTGGGAACGTATGCTCGGCGAGGGCCGCGGCGCTGGTGGCTGAGGTGGCCAGATTCGCAACGGGCTTATCGGGCAGTTGTACGCCGACTCCCGGTTTCACCAGATTGACGGCGCCAAGTCCGACGAAAAGCGCGACGGTCGTGACGATTTCGAAGTAGAGGATCGCCTTGCCGCCGATGCGGCCCATGGTCTTGACGCTACCCGTTCCCGCGATGCCGTAGACCAGCGTCGCGAAAATCAGCGGTGCGATGATCGATTTAATCAAGCGCAGGAAAATGGTGCCCAGCAGGCCCATTTCTTTAGCGGGTCCGGGAAAGAACGCGCCGAACGCGATGCCGGCGAAAAGTGCGATCAGAATCCAGGTGGTGAGTGACGGGCGTTTCATCTGCTTCCCCATTTCAATTTTTCCCGCAGCACATCGAAGAACAGCTTGTCGGGCGGCCGAATGAGGCTGATCGAGTGTTGCGAGCGTCGGCAGACAACGCGGTCGCCCTTCTTGAGAAGTTCGCCTACTTGACCGTCGATCGTCAAGTAGGTGGTGCTGTCCTCGCCGCGATTGATCACTTCAATCACGCTCTCATCGGGGAGAATGACGGGGCGATTGGTTAACGTGTGCGGACAAATCGGCGTGATGCAAAAGGCCGCGACCGACGGGTAGACGATCGGTCCACCGGCGGAAAGTGAGTAGGCAGTCGAGCCGGTGGGCGTGGAGACAATGAGTCCGTCGGCCTTGTAGACGCACATCAGTTTGTTGTCGACGTTGACCTCAAGGTCGATCATGCGGGCGATCTCGGCTTTAGAAAGCACCGCATCGTTCAGCGCGTCGTGAGATAGCAGCACCTGGTCATCGCGCCAGAGTTCGCAGCGGAGCATGCGGCGGCGGCCGATGCGAAGATCGCCGTGCAGGGCGTGTTCGAGTTGCGCGTACACCTCATCGACGGTAATGGCGGTAAGGAATCCGAGACCGCCGAAGTTCACCGCGAACAGCGGTATATCGCGTCCGCCGATCGCGCGGGCCGCGGATAGCAAAGTTCCATCGCCGCCGAGCACGATCACCAGTTGGACGTCGCGCGGCACATCGTCGCGAGACAGAAACTCCGTTTTGCCAGCGTAACCAGCGCTTTCCTTATCGAGCCGGACCTTGATGTTACGTTTCTCGAGCCATTGGACGATCCCGCCGACCAACGGCGCCGCGTGATCGATGCGAGGCTTTGAGATGATGCCGACCGTCTCAATCGTGGCCATAGAGAAGAAATTCGCGGTTGCCTTCCGTCCCGAGGATCGGACTGGGAATGATAACAGAATCGAGCCCCTGCGCTTGGACGGCATTGCGAACGCGGGCGCAGGCAAATTCGTGAAGCGCGGGGTCGCGCACGATTCCTCCCTTGCCGATGTCAGCGCGCCCGACTTCGAATTGTGGCTTCACCAATACGATCAATCGGCGGGGAGCCGCAAGAAGAGGCACGACGGCCGGAATCAGCATGGTAGTCGAGATGAAGCTCGCGTCGCAAACCGCCAGATCGAACTTGACAGGATAATCCGCAGGTTCCAGGTAGCGCGCGTTTACGCCCTCCCGCACGGTGACGCGCGGATCGTTGCGAAGTTTCCAGTCGAATTGGCCGTGCCCGACGTCGATGGCCCAGACGTTCTTGGCCCCGCGCTGAAGCAGGCAATCCGTAAATCCGCCGGTGGAGGCGCCCACGTCAAGGCATGTCCATCCGGTCACGTCGATCGAAAAATGATCTAGCGCCGCGGCGAGCTTGAATCCGCCGCGGCTCACATAGGGCATTCGTTCCAGCACTTCGATGCGAGCGTCATCGGCGATGCTATGGCCTGGCTTCGAGCTCTTCTGCCCGTTGACCGTCACCTGGCCCGCGAGAATCAGCGCCTGGGCCCTTTCGCGGGACTCGGCGAGCCCGCGATCTACCACGAGTTGATCCAGGCGATGCTTGCTCATGGCGGTGATCATGCGTTGCGATGTACGATCAAGTCCGCGAGTTCCCGTAACCGTTCGGCGCGCTCGTCGAACATCTTCAGTGCGAGGTGCGCTTCCAGGCGCTCCTGCTCCGCCATTTCGCGGGACCGCTCGATCCCATAGACGGCCGGAAACGTAATTTTCTTTTGCTGTGCATCTTTACCGGCGGTCTTGCCCAGCGCTTCGGACGACTGTTCCACGTCGAGCACGTCGTCGACGATTTGGAACGCCAAGCCGACGCGTTCGCCGAAATTCGTGAGCGCGCTGAGCTGCTCATCGGTGGCGCCTGCATAGATCGCGCCCATACGAACGCTGGCGCGCAGCAGGGCGCCGGTCTTCGCGCGGTGGATCGAATCGAGCAATTGCGCGGTCGGGAATTTCCCTTCGCCCTCGATATCGTTGACCTGGCCGCCGATCATTCCACCAACGGTGCCCGAAGCCGTCGCCAGCTCGCGGACCAGACAGATGCGTCGTTCGGCATCCACTCCTTCGAGTTTTGCCAATACCTCAAAGGCCAGAGTCAGGAGCGCGTCGCCCGCCAGAATCGCCATGGCGTCACCGAACACTTTGTGGCACGTCGGCCGGCCGCGCCGAAAATCATCGTTATCGAGCGCCGGCAGGTCGTCGTGAATCAGCGAATACGTGTGGATCAATTCGAGCACGCAGGCCGCCGACTCGATGCCTACCGGCGCGTCGGAAATTGCCTCTGCCGCAGCCATCGCCAAGAGAGGACGAATCCGCTTGCCGCCGGCGAACAGGCTGTAGCGCATGGCGCGGTGAATCGTCGGCGGATCGTCAGTCTCGGCGGGAACCCACCGCTCCAGCGCGGCGTCCACCGTTTTTTGCTGCGCGGATATATAGTCGGCGAGCGTCATCCCTTATCGAGGTTGAATGGCTCCGGCGTGACCACGCCCGCGCGCTTGACCAGTGTTTCCACACGCGTCTCAGCGTCTTCAAGCTGTTTGCGGCACAATTCGCTGAGCTTCATTCCTTTTTCGAAAAGTTCCAGCGCGCGCTCCAGAGGTAGGTCGCCGCCCTCCATTTCCTTGACGATTCCTTCGAGCTGCTGCAAGCCGGCCTCGAAACTTAATGGCGCTTCTTCAGGCATGAGTCTCTATTCTAGCCAACAGGCACGGCGACGTTCAGACCTTCGGCGAGCTGCGTGAGTTGCTGCCAGATCCCCCGCGAAACGGGAATGCCGTCGCGGCGCCTCTGCTCTTCGGATCGCCATTCCGGATCGCCTGCGATCAGCACTTCGCTGAATCCTGCCGCCGGCCGTGAGCCTTTCACCGTATCGCGCATCTGCTGCATCCGAGCCTGAAATTCGTCCATGGGAAGAAATCGCCCGGCATCGATCGCCAGGAAAAAGTGACTGACGCGCATCGGGCGATGTTTGACGCGCAGTCCGCCGACGCCGGTCATCATCGCGCCGCCCGAAAGCACCGCGCACAGGACCTCGACCATCAACGCGAGCCCCGTTCCCTTGTATCCGCCGAGAGGCATCGGCAAGCCTTCTAATGCCACCTTCGGATCGGTCGTCGGATGCCCCTCCGCATCCATCGCCCATCCTTCTGGAATTTCAGTATCGCCGCTCAGGATCGCCTTGTGAATCCGATTGAGTGCCACCGTAGTAGTCGCCATGTCCAGCAGAAACGTGTCGGGTCCGGGCACGGCCATGCAGATCGGATTCGTGCCGAGAATTTTATCCCGCCCCTGCCAGGCAGCCACCAGCGGCGTCGCATTACAAGTGACGATGCCGATGAATCCCGCCGCCGCGAGTTTTTGCGCCCACCACGCCGACGCTCCGAAATGACTTGAATTGCGCGCCGTCACCATGCCAATTCCATGCTCCCGTGCCAGACGAATCGCATGATCGCAACAGGCGTCCGAAACCACCTGCCCCAGTCCGTTCCTGCCGTCATAAACCATGCAGGACTCGTTTTCGCTCGCGATCTCACCGCGGGTTGCGATGTCGATGTTGCCATCCTGGATCTGCTGCGTATACCAGATGAGAAGCTGCACGCCGTGCGAATCGACGCCGCGCAAATTTGCGGAGACCAGAGAATCGGCAACTAGAATCGCCGCCTCACGGCGAACGTGCACAGCCTCCAAAATGGCGCGGCCAAAGTCGGCCAGGGGTTGATGGGGAATGACGAAATAATCGTTTGAATCCTGCATGAATTTCTAAAGGTAGCACTCATTGAGCTGCGTGAATTACAATGGTGGGTTGCCCGCCAGTCGGGCGCGTAGCTCAGTTGGTTAGAGCGCCTGCTTCACACGCAGGAGGTCACAGGTTCGAGTCCTGTCGCGCCCACCACTTTCTTTTGAACAACTTGCAATACCCAGTGTGCCCGCGCGATGGAAATCATTTGTGGTGCACTAGCCGCCTGTCGAGCCCGAAGTCATGCTGCGCGTGGAAGAAAGCGCCTCCGCGTGTCTCCGCAACCGTTTGGGGAGGGTGGTCTTATCCAGGGCCGACAGACCGCGCCGCGCCGACCCAGAAACGCTCCCGCAGAACTCGCTTCAGCACCTTACCCGAAGCGCTTCTTGGGAGGTCCGCTTCAGAAAAGTCGATTCGACGCGGAACCTTATAATTCGCCAAGAACTGGCGGCAGTAAGCGATCAGTTCGTCCGCGGTGAGCTGCGTCCCAGCTTTTAAGACCACGCAGGCCGTCACCAGTTCTCCCCACCGAGTGTCTGGAATGCCGAAAATTGCGACGTCCCTGACGGCGGGATGATTAAAAATCACCGCCTCCACCTCGCCCGAATATACGTTTTCACCACCGGTGACGATCATGTCTTTCGAACGATCCAGTATGAAAAAATAGCCGTTCGAATCCTGGTATCCTATGTCTCCTGTCCGAAAAAGGCCATTGCGAAAGGAGGCGGCGGTCTCCTTATCGTTGTTCCAGTAGCCCGTCATTACATTCGCGCCGCGTGCCACAACCTCACCGGGGTTCGGAGTCTTGACCGGATTGCCCGCGTCGTCCACAATCTGCACGTCGATGCCTGGGCAGGGCCGTCCGCAAGACATTAACTTGTCGGCGGTATGTTCTCCATCCTGAAGGCCGGTGAGGAAACCGGTTTCACTCAACCCATAGACCTGTACGAGCTGGGTGTTCGGCAAGAGTTCGCGAACCTTGCGGATCAGTTGCGGAGCCATCGGAGATCCACCGTATGCGAGCACTTCAAGGCTGGCGAGATCGTGCGGGTTGGATTCGGCGTATTGAGCCAGAAAACTGATCATAGTCGGAACGAGAACCGTATAATTCACCCGCTCCTTCGCGACGATCTCACAGAACGTTTCCGGCTGGAAGCGCGCAAGAGTAACCTGGCTTGCACCGAACATGGGCGCCGCAAACATCGCGGGGAAGTCGGCGATATGAAAGATCGGCGCGGCGTGCAGAAAAACACCGCCTTCGCGATAACGCATCCAGTAATTGAAATTGTTTACGTCCGAAAGAATATTGGAATGCGTCAGCTTGACGCCCTTAGGCTGGCCCGTGGTTCCGCTGGTATAGATGAGCGCGAGGATCGCCTCCGGATCGTAGCAGGGGTCCGGACAGGGACCATCGCTGCCCGTCAATGCAGCGCCTATCAACCCACCACGGTCGAGGACGATATCCCAGGAAAGGGGCGTTTTCGGTTGCGGCAGCGTCGAATGCCGAACGATTCCGCGCGCGGTGCAGTCCGTCAGCACATGATCAATCTCAGGGATAGAAAGCCGGATGTTAATCGGAACTACGATCACGCCGAGCCAACTGCATGCGTAGACCAGCTCGATATACTCGGGCGCGTTGGGAAGCAGGATCCCTAGGCGATCTCCCTTCTTGAAACCAGCACTGCTCAATCCCGCGACAATCCTCCGCACGCGATCGTGAAGCTGCGAGAAAGTGAGCGTCGATTGATCTAAGGAAAGCGCTGGTCTTTCTGGATAATATCGGACCGCCCGACCCATGGAATGGATATAAAGCATTCAGGCGTTCTCCAAGACATAATTCAAAGGCGATGCACTTCGATACCGCGCCAAATCCGCGACACTCACCATCTTCAGATCGTACTTGCAGCAGAAGCGAATGAGATCGGGCAAGCAGGCCATGGCTCCATCATCGTTGGCGATTTCGCAGATTACACCGGAAGGATTCAATCCCGCCAGACGAGTGAGATCGACGGCCGCTTCAGTGTGACCCCGCCGTTCCAGAACACCATTTCGGCGGGCGCGAAGCGGAAAAATGTGGCCCGGCCGCGCCAGATCTTCAGGACGCGTCTGTGCGTCTGCAACCGCGAGCACCGTTTGGGCGCGGTCGTACGCGGAGATTCCCGTTGTGACGCCCCGTCCCTTCGCGTCGACCGACACCGTAAAAGCTGTGCCGCCCCACGACGTGTTTTGCACGACCATCGGACTTAGTTCCAGGGCATCCGCTCTCTCGCTGGTAATCGCCACGCAAATCAGTCCGCGGGCGCGAGTCGCCATGAAGTTGATGGCTTCCGGGGTGATCATCTCCGCTGCGATCATGAGGTCGCCCTCGTTCTCGCGGTCTTCATCGTCGACGATCACAATCATCCGTCCCGCTTGGAGTTCGATGAGCGCTTCGCGGACGGATGTGAAGAGTGGGTCTGGCTCCGCAGCGGTATCGAGGATTTCAACCTCTTCGAAACCATTAGCAAACATCCGGCGAACTCCCTTCCCATCGACTTCGTTTAGACAAGTGTGAGCGTGTGGCCCATTCTGTGTTTTTTGGTTCCAAGGTATCCGGTGGAGTACAAACTGGGAGGCGCCTCGCACGGAATCCGCTCCACGATGACAATGCCGGCCTTGGTCATCGCGCGGCACTTATCGGGATTGTTAGAAAGCAGCCGAATTGCCCGAATGCCGAGATCTTCTAAGATCGCGGCAGGCAATACATAGTCCCTGCAGTCTGCTTCAAAACCAAGTGCGTGGTTTGCAGCGATCGTGTCCAGCCCTTCGTCTTGGAGAGCATACGCCCGCAATTTTGCCATCAGACCTATCCCGCGGCCCTCCTGTTGTTCGTAGATGAGGACGCCGCATCCTTCCGCAGCGATCCCCTCCATCGCAAGTTTCAGTTGCTCGCCGCAGTCGCACCGGAGGGATTGCAAGACGTCGCCAGTGATGCACTGAGAGTGAATTCGAACAAGCGGCGCCTGTAGGGAAGGATTGCCAAGGACCAGCGCCAGTGCCGTTTCCGGTGAGCGCCGACCCGGGTTCCAGCGCTCAAAGCCAAGCGCCCGAAATACACCCCAACGCGTCGGCAGCTCCGTAGCGGCGATCTCTCGTATTCTCATGGTTCAGGAGGCCTTAGCCTTCGCGCTGTTAAAGTCCGGCTTAGGTTTCTCGAGAAATGCCGTGAAGGCGTCTTTCGCTTCGGCGGATCGGACTCGGACGGCGAATTCGCTGAGTTCACGGTGTACCGCCTGATCGATGAACTCTCGATCCGGAGCCTTGATGAGTTTCTTACAGGCTCGGAGGGCCTCGGCCGGTTTCTGCGCTAGTTTCTTTGCGGTCTCGTCAGCCTTAGCCAGCACGTTTTGATCGGGAACCACGGCCGTAACCAGGCCAAGCTCGTTTGCGCGAGCCGCACTGAATGGCTCACCCAGCAAGATCAACTCGGCCGCTTGTAGGTAACCAATCTGTCTCGGCAGCGTATAGCTTGACGCCAGTTCGGGCACCAGCGCGAGATTGATAAACGGGACTTGAAATTTCGTGCTTTCCGCGGCGTAGACGAAGTCGAAATGCAGGAGCATCGTTGTGCCGCCACCGACCGCCACGCCATGCACCGCCGCGACCAGCGGTTTTCCGAAACGGATCAGCGCGTCGAGAAAGCGAGCCTGTGGGCTATCGCCAGGTCCAGGAGGATGGCTAGTAAAATCCGCCAAATCGTTGCCGGCCGTGAAGGAATCGCCCGCGCCGTGTGCCACCACGACGCGGACGTCATCATTTTTGTCGGCTCGGTCAAGCTCCTCCGCGAGGGCGGCGTACATCGCCAGAGTCATCGCGTTCTTCTTAGACGGGCGATTGAATTGGACGCTCAGAACGTTGCCCGAAAGTTCGGTGGTGATCTCTTCCATGACTGTTACCCGGGAATTTCCGCGTACGTGATGCCGCTCAAGTTTCCTTCCGCGAACAGGATCGCCTTCTGGCCTGAACCGTCCAGATTGCAGCGATACACCGATCCCCCGAGGTCAGTAAAGAACATGCGCCCGTTTTTCAGGTCCAGCGCCAGACCGATGCCTTCCATCAAATGATTGAAGACGATATCGGGATCTTGGCGTGTGCCGGACGGCGGATCCATCGGCGCGCGATTCACAGTGTTGCCGCGAGGCGGATCGCCACGATCGGTCCAGTACATCATCCGGTTGGCAAGATCGAGGTCGAGGTCGATCGGCTCAGGGAGAGCGTCGTAGAGAACTTCAATGTCTTTTCGATTCTTGGGATCCTGGCCTCTCGGAATTTCGATTCCGGCCCGGAAAATGCGGCCATCGCCGGCGTTGTCGTTACCTTTTTGCGTCCAGTAGACGTGGCCGCGGTCCGTGTCGAGGGCGATTCCAACGCACCATTTTGTTTGGTCGGGCCCGGGCTGGGGATCCCCCTTGCTTGTATCGATTAGAGTTTCGAGCTTGTTGCCGTCGAGATTGGCGCGCATGATTCGCATCCCTTCGCGATCCGACCAATAAAGCTTGCCGTTCTTCTTATCGAACTGGAGCTGTTTCGGAGTATGGGTGCGGCCTTCGGTAACAACAGTCACGAGATTTTTCCCGTCGAGGTCCGCGCGAACGATCGATCCGTCATTCGCGCTGGGGATGCCCATGTTCGTCCAGTAGATGTGGCCTGCCTCGGCATCGACGACGATCCCGTCGGGAAGCTTCCGGCCTTCCGTCACGATCGTCTTCAGATCCGAACCGTCGGGATTGCAAGACATCACGCGTCCGCTGGCGAGATCGAGAAAGAACAACCGCGCTACTGTCGCCTTCGGTACTGGTTTCGGGAATTTCGGTTTCTTAACAATAGTTTCACTCATCGCTTACCTCCCACGACCTCTGCGTCGTGACTTTTCTGTGGAATCGTCGCACTGGCTCGAAAGCCTTCAATCTGATCGGCGCTGAATCCGAGCTCCCGCAGCACCTCGTCATTGTGCTCGCCGAGCTCCGGTCCGCGGCGCGCCGCTGCCTTCGGCACGCCATGGATTTTGATCGGGCTGCTCACGGTTTGCTTCAAATGCTCACCGCCGCCTTCGATCGGCACAATGATGTTGTTCGCGAGTACCTGTGGATCTGTGGTTATGTCGGCCGGCGTCTTGACGATTCCATAAGTGATGCGAGCACGTTCGAAAACGTCGTTCCAGTGTGCCAGGGTTTGCGCGCCAAAGATCTCATCCAGGATCGCCGCAAGCTGCGCTGAATTCTTGCCGCGTGCAGAGTCATCGGCAAACCGAGGATCGGACACGAGTTCCGGACGGCCAATCGCGGGGGGAAGAGCCGGCCAGTCTTTCGGTTGCATCACGATCAGGAACCAACGGTCGTCCGAGGTCTTGTACACGTTGAAAATCGCGTTAGGCGGGTTCTTGCGATCGTGAAGCGGGTAGAACTTGGCATCGCACAGAGCAGCCTGAACCAACACCGCGGAGGACCAGATTCCTTCGGCAATCAGCGATGTGGTCACATAGCAACCTTCGCCAGTGCGCTCCCGCCGGTACAAGCCCGTGACGATCGCGGAATAAAGTCCCATTGCACTCGCGTGGTCTCCGCTGGCGGGCACAGGCAAGGTGGGAGGAGCGCCGGCGTCCCGGGTCATATCGAGCAGGCCGCTCCGCGACCAATATGCTGTGATGTCGAATCCCGGTAGATTGGTATCGGGACCTTCGTCTCCGTATCCAGTCAAGTCGGCATAAATCAAACGTGGATTCCAGGGCGCGAGGTCCTCATAAGTCAGCTTGAGCTTTTTGCGCACCGGAGGCGGGAAGTTAACCACCAGAACGTCGGCCCATTTGACCAGGCGTTCGAGGATCTCTCTGGAGGCCGGCGACTTCAAGTCGAGCGCCACTCCCCGTTTGTTGCGATTGGAGAGATGCCAGCTATAGTTCTCTTTGGCGCTCGGGAGAGGGGGGATTCTGTACGTCATCCTGTGCGGATCGCCGATCCCCGGTGGTTCCACTTTGACGACGTCAGCGCCGAAATCGGAAAGCACCGTCGCCGCGCCGGGACCTGCCAGAAAACTGGCAAAATCGATAACTTTTAAGCCCGCAAAAATGTGATCTGTGTTCATGTGGCTCCTCAGCGTCCCTTGAAATTGGCCGTACGCTTCTCCAGAAATGCCGCCGTGCCTTCCTTCTTGTCCTCGGTCGAAGTGCAGATTGCGACCAGCGACGATTCGAGAAGCAAGCCTTCAGAGAGGCTCGTTTCAAGGCCTTTATTCACGGCCTGCAAAGCGTATTTCACAGAAAGCGGAGCGTTCCCGCCCATCTGTTTCAAAATCGCTTCGGCCCGGCCAATCAGCTCCGGCGCGGGGACGACTTCATTCACAAGTCCGATGCGATAAGCTTCCTGCGCATTGATCATTTCGCCAGTGAGAATCATGTGCAACGCGCGGCCCTTTCCTACCAGGCGCGGAAGCCTCTGCGTCCCGCCGTACCCCGGGATAATTCCGAGCTTCACTTCGGGCAAACCGAACTTGGCATTCTCCGACGCGACACGAACTGTGCATGCGAGCGCGGTCTCGCAGCCTCCACCCAGGGCAAAACCGTTAACGGCGGCGATGGTGGGTTTGCCCAGGCTCTCGATCAGATCCATGACGCCCTGTCCATCGCGCGTTTTCTGCTCCGCTTCGACGGGCGTGTCTGTGGCGACCTCGTTGATGTCGGCCCCGGCGATGAATGCTTTTTCTCCGGCACCGGTTATGATGACGCCGCGGATTTCCGGATCGTCTTTGGCGTCCTGAAATGCCTCGCGCAAATCGGCGACTGCTCTTCGATTGAGGGCATTGAGGACCTTGGGACGATTCATGGTGATGTAAGCGAAACCGCCTTTCTTCTCGTACAGAACGGTTTCAAGCGATAATCCTGCCGCCGTTTGACTCATGTATTCCTCCTTAACCTAAACAAACGCTCCCATTCCGGTAATCGCCTTGCCAACGATCAGCGTATTCATCTCGCGCGTCCCTTCGTAGGAGTAAATCGCCTCGGCGTCCGCGACAAAGCGGCCGATTTGATAGTCGAGCGTGATGCCATTCGCTCCGAGAAGTTCGCGCGCGAACCCCACCGTCTCGCGCATTTTCACAGTGCAGAACGCCTTGGCGAGCGACGCATGCTCGTCCTTCAGCTTCCCCTCATCTTGGAGCTGCGACAATCGCACGACCATGCAAAGCGACGCCGTAATATTGCCGAGCATCTTCACGAGCAGATCCTGTATGAGTTGAAATTTCGCGATGGGCTTGCCGAACTGCTCGCGCGTTTGCGCATAGGCGAGCGCGTGTTCATAAGCCCCGATCGCGCAGCCGACCGCTTCCCAAGCCACGAAAGCCCGAGTCATGCGCAAGACGCGCGCCGTGTCCCGAAAGGACGTGTCTATTTGCAGACGGTTTTCCTCCGGGACGCGGCAATTCTCGAGTGTGATCAACGCGTTTTGAACCACGCGCAGCGCCATTTTGTGTTGGATCTTTTCAGCTTTGAAACCAGGAGTCTTGTTCTCGACAATGAATCCCTTCACCTGGTTGTCCGCCACGTCGCGGGCCCAGATGATCGTAACGTCGCCCCAGGTAGCATTGCCGATCCACTTCTTCTGCCCGTTCAGGATCCAGGAGTCGCCCTCCCGTCGCGCCGTTGTCAGGAGCCCGCCGGAGGCGCCTGAACCGACCAAAGGCTCAGTCAGGCCGAAGGCGCCGATTTTTTCCAGGCGGGCCATCGGCGGCAGCCACTTTTGTTTTTGTTCTTCGGATCCGCACAGGAAGATCGATCCCATTGCCAGTCCGCTATGGACGCCGAAAAAGGTCGCGAAAGAGCAGTCCACACGCGCAATTTCCATCGCCACAAAACCCGCGAGAAGAGTGCTTCCTCCCGCGCATCCGTAGCCGTGGTAACCCATGCCGGCGACTCCGAGATCGCGAAAGCCTGGAACCAAATCGAAGGGGAAGGAGTCTTCCAGCCAATATTGGTTGATGACTGGCGCGACCTTGCTTTCCATAAATGCGCGGACCTTCTGCAAAATAGCCCGTCCGGCATCGTCCAGAGACTCGGTGACTTGATAAAAGTCGCCGTTTGGCGTGGGCAATGGGATGGCTGGTTTTGTCGTGACTGCTGACATATTCTTTCTCCTTACTTCTTATTTGCTCGATGTAGATAATACTGAGGAGCTTTCGGGTCTGGGTTTTATTGGGTCCGAACCGCGATGATTCACAATGAGCCGCGATCCGCGCTGCCCTGTGAGGTAGGTCCAGACCCATTGAACAAACACGCTTACTCGAAGGCTCGATTCCCCAAGGAATTGGAGATGAACCCCCGCCCATGCGAGCCAGGCCACGAAGCCGGAGACCTGGAATCCTCCACTTTGGAGGACCGCGAAGCCTTTTCCGACGACGGCCATATTGCCCTTGTCGAAATACCGGAAAGGAGGGGGCGCGGGCTGACCGCCGGTTCGTCGATGAATCAACTTTCCGGCGTATCGGCCTTGCTGGATTGCGACCTGCGCTACTCCGGGCAACGGCCGGCCATCCTGATCCAGCGAAGCCGTGTCGCCCACCACGAAAATCTCCGGATGATCGGGCACGGTAAGATCAGGTTGAATCCGCACGCGGCCGGCGCGATCGGTTGGAACTCCCAGCCACTTGCCCGCCGGCGATGGTGCGACGCCCGCAGTCCAAATCACAGTCTTGCTGAAGATCCTCTCGCCACCGACGATCAATCCATCCGCATCGATTTGATCGACCGCGTGACCTAGCCGTACCTCGACATTGAGAGATTCCAGGCGCTTCCGGGCCGCGGCGGAAAGTGTTTCAGAAAAAGTCCCGAGGACGCGCGGGGCCATGTCCAACAAAACAATTCGCGCCACGGTGGGATCGATCCTCCGAAACTCCGACTTCAAGCTATTGCGGACCAGAATCGCAATCGCGCCCGCCATTTCCACTCCGGTAGGTCCTGCACCGACCAACACAAACGTAAGCAGATCGCGATGACGGCTCGGATCCTCTTCGGCCTCGGCCTGCTCGAACGCTTGCAGAATCCTGTTGCGAATGTCGACTGCGTCCGCAAGAGTTTTTAATCCGGGCGCATGCGCCGCGAATTCGTTGTGCCCGAAATAACTGTGCGTGACGCCTGTCGCCAGCACGAGAAAATCATACGAGAGCGGAACTCGCGACCTGTCCGCGCCGTCCACAAATATGCACTTGTTCTCCTTGTCGAGTCCGGTTACTTCTCCGAGAATAACCGTCGTGTTGCTCTGCCTGCGAAGAATATTGCGGATCGCAGACCCGATCTGCCCAGGGGTTAACGCGGATGTCGCCACCTGATACAACAGCGGCTGAAACAGGTGATGATTCGATCGGTCAACAAGAGTGATGTGCGCCGGGGTGTTACGGAGAGCTTTCGCGGCCGCAAGGCCGCCGAAGCCCCCACCCACGATCACGACGTGAGGAATTGTGTCGCTCATGGCGCTACTTCGCCTGCACCGCCGTTTCTGCCTGTTGCAATCGGAGCTTCACCAACTCCAGTAGCAATTCGTCGCGCATCTCTGCCAGTTCATCGATGCTGCGTCCGTTTGCATCTTTGAGTACGCCGTCAACGATGATTTGCTTGCTGCCCTCCGGCCATTCGGAAAAACTTCCCAAGTCCTTCCACCAGCTCGCGACGGGACCGGACAGATGCTCCATGAAATGCTTGATTCCGCCCTCACCGCCGCCAAGATGGAACAACATGCTCGGCCCCATGATTCCCCATCGCAACCCGGGGCCCCAGCAGACAGCCGTGTCGGCATCCGCGACATCCACGACGCCGAGATGAATAAGATTGACAACTTCCCGGTAAATGGCGGCCTGCAATCGATTGGCAACGTGCCCAACCACTTCTTTGCGAACATGAATCGGTTTCTTCCCGATGGAGGCGTAAAAATCAATCGCCCGCTTAACTGCCGCATCCGAGGTTTTCGATCCGCCCACTACTTCAACCAGCGGAACCATATGCGGAGGATTGAACGGGTGCCCGATGACGCAGCGCTCCGGATGCTTACAGGCGGATTGCATGACGCTCATGGTGATCCCGGAGGAGCTTGATGCGATCAGCGAATCGGAGGGCGTGGCCGCGTCCATGTCGGCAAATAGTTTGATCTTGAAGTCCGGACGTTCCGGGCCGTTCTCCTGGACGAAATCGGCGTCGGAGACCGCTTTCTTCATGTCGGGCGAGAAACTCAGCCTGGTTCGCGACCCATTCTTCGAAAGGCCCTTGGCGGTAAGCGCCGGCCATGCCGCGTCAACGAACTTGTGTAGATTTTTCTCAGCGTCAGGCGCGGGGTCGGTGGCGACCACGTCAAATCCCCGCGCAAGATATTCAGCCGCCCAACTAGCACCAATCACGCCCGTCCCGACAATCGCAATCTTCTGTATAGGTTTGTTTAATGCCATCGTTATCCGCCTTCAGACGCCGTGGTATTCAGGGCCACGTTCTTTCTCTCCGAACAAGAAGAGATTGCGCCAGGCTTTCTTGTTGGGCCTTTCTAAGAAATCAAGCGGAGCTTCAAATCGCTGGGCGTCGGCTCCTTGGTGCCCCTCACCACGTGGTCGTCTCAGTTGCTACCTGCCCCACAAGGGAATTCGTCAGGCCGTCGATCTCGCCGAGCAACGTAACGAATGAATGCGCCTGCGTTACCGGCAATTCGCTCTCCGCCGCTGCCTCCGTCTCCTGGAATCTCTGGCGAATAAGCTCACTCATTTCTCCAGTGTCACTTCCAGCCGGATGCTCTTTGCCCTCGAGTCGATCCGCCATCTGCTCGAGCATGCTGGCGGATGTCTCATCGTAGGCCTTTAGGCGAAGGCGAACCGAATCCGGCATTTCGAACCCAGGCAACTGGAGACGGTATTTCAGTGAAGCGATCCGCATAACGAAGAGTGCGCGTAATTCTGCTTGCCATCCCCGGATCTGGCTTCGCAATTCCAGATTTACCTGCCGGGAGGGACCGAACTCAAAAAGAACACTGTCTGCAAGAGCCCTCACTTTGTCCAGATTGGCGTTGATTGTCTCGCGCAAAGCTAGGCTTCCGGCTATCTCAATCGCCAGGTCCTTCGAAGCCGGTCGTCTTGCCAATTGGGCCATCAGTCGAACAGTCGAGACGAAGCTATTCTTCATTTCAATAACGGCAGACGCGCCCCATAGCCGGTCAAAGACAAGCCACATCATAAAAAGGCCCACCAGAATGCCCACGACGCGATCCCGCGCTATGGAGAGTGAGGTTTGTATTCCGAACTCCTGCAAGTTGACAAGATAGAAAGCCACAGCGACCTGTACGCCGAAGTACGACAACCGTGGGCTGGATGTCAGGAACCACGAAGATAGGGCAGTGACAAGGACGAAAAGAATTAAGAAACCAGTGATGGAATCGATGGTGGGCAGGATAAAGGTCTGCGCGCCCATCCCTATGACGAAACCGCCCACGATCGCGCCCGCGAGCCTGAGAGCCTGCTTTTGGCGAGATGAGCCAACAGTGGAGAGCGCGGTAAGCAGGCACGTCGTCACGGCGGTGCTGATACCCGGCCACGCGAGCCCATTATAGATCACGTAACAGGAGCTCGCCGCCAGGCACCCTTTTTAACGCGAAACGAAGGTGCTCGTGATTGACGAAAGCGTCTGGAGAAAGGAGCGCAGGTCCCGGAAGATCGTCGGGCGCCGGCAGTGACTGAAGAATCGGTCGAGAATCGGTAAGGACCTTGGGGATCAGAGCGGCTGTGTGCTCCATCTCGCCCAACAGTGGAACAGCGTCCAGAGTATCACCATCGAAGTGCACCGGATCCGGGACCCGGTCATTGACCAGATCGTTGCGAATTGTCGCGACAGACTCGGCCAACTTCCGGAAACGCCCTTGATGATTCGCCAAATGCTCGTCCAGCTCAGGTTGAATGCCACGCCGCCAGTCAAGTCGGCGGTGTGCCCCCAAGGAAGCGTCTGCTGCATGATATAAAGCGATTGTGCGCTCGGAGTTGCTGTCGCGCTCAGGGTGGGATAAAGCGCGGACCGTGCCTGTTGCTGCTCTGCTTGCGCAGCGCGAACCTCGGCGAACCGCGCGCTTTCCCACGCGACTCGCGTTTCAGGATTGTTCGCTTCAGCTAGGTCGATCAACTCGGCTAGCGAATAGGCTTTATTAGGTTCTATGCTCAAGGCCCGTGATGGTAGACGCTGCGCGTCGCTAATGACTTGCCGTTCCTCCGGCGAATGCCACGGGCGATCGGGCGAGACAGGCGGAGATTGAGCGAACAGGCGGCTGATCGCTGCCAGCAGGATGATTGTGCCGCTCGTTCCCGTCCGGTGCGAGCGTTTACGATCTTGCTTCATTTTCGTTCCCGATCGCTCCTACGCATTCAATTCGTCACTTCGAATAAGCCGGACTCTACGATCACGGTAGGCATTTCTCTGTTGTGATCTGTCCCGCAAATAACCCGACAATGACGGAAAGAAGATTGCGATCACCGTAGGAACGGAGCACTTCAATAACAACGACTGGCCTCATGGACTTACTGTTTGACAATTAGGAACCTCGTTTCAGTCTTTTGATGCGCGACTCTCTGCCACCGGCAGTCCGGTAGGTCCGCCGCAAAATTGCTTGGTGGTTGCCACCGCTTTCGGATTCTTGCTCGTCACAAGCCGATCCATGGCTGTGTAGCCGAGTGTCATCGCCAAGACGATCAGCGCTCCGGGAATGACCGGTGGGCTTGCTGCGGGAATATCAAAGTAGCGGCATCCGGCTCCGATCACGAAACTCAATACCAGTCCAATAAGGATTCTCAAGGGTTTGTCCTCCTAAACTTGAGTAGTGTCAAATCTGATCAACGCACACGCCATCGCTATTGCGCCGCACACCAACAGGGGAACGGTTAGCGAGAACCGAAGCAGTGTAGCGCCTGTAGCGGCTCCGGCAAGCATGAAAACGATTGCGGCGCAGCGACGGCGCCAGCGTGGATTGCTGTCACCGGCGAAAGTAGAGTCCGCGGCCAAACCTGCGATCGTTAGCGTCAATACCGTGGTGCTCAAATCGGCAACGCCGAGCTTCCTCACCACCGCGTTCCGGAGACCCATCGCGATCGCCGTAGAGGCCACAACACCATCGAGCAGTGCCTCGTTAGTGTCGTTCGGCACGCCGGCTTTGAAAGAAATTCCCGCTGCGATGAAGAGAAGCGCAGCTTCCACCAGCAGGCCGCTGATTCTTGACTGGCGTGAGTCTAGACTTCGACCCATCCTCCCGCCGGCTACCGCGCCGAGCATAAAGCAGAAGAGCGCGATTACAGATCTCGAAAAGGAGATTCCGGAGGCTCCGCCCAGTCTGAACCCCATCAGCACAATGTTGCCGGTCATGTTAGCGGTGAACACATGCCCGAGCCCGAGATAGCTCACGGCGTCGACGATTCCCGTGACTGCCGTCATCACCAGGAGAACGACGATCAACCCTGTATTCTCGCGAGACGCTTCGTTCATACGATCAGAACTTATATCCGGCCCAAAATTCTATATAGTTAATGTTGCGGCCCGGCGACGCTTCTTTCAGAAACTGCCCGGCGTAAAAAATTCCGTAGTCGGCCTGAAGGTACGCATGCCGGTCAATCTGCCAGCGGACCTCGGCTCCAGGCCGGTATCCGACGAATCGCGCGCGGCTTCCGTTGGCCGGCACGAGAAGAAAGCCAGGCACAGCATACACGCCGTCGTTTATGTCTTCGCGCCACTGAGCGACGAAATCTGTCGAGATCGAGATGCCATGCGGCAGTTGCGTTTGCATCCGCGGATGCAGGTCGATGAAGTTGACCGGGCCGGGCCCGGTATCCGCCAGGACGCCAAAGTAATTTCCTATGGGATAGACCGGATTGAACGTCCCGAGCGTGTGGCTTCCAGGATTGTCCCCACTCGAAACATCGGCCTTTATGCTGAATCTGGGCCGAAGCGGCACGGTCGTCAGGCTGTAGCCGGTATCCGATGCAAACGTCCACGCCCGAATATCGTCGGAACCGAAGGTTCCGAACTGCACTACGCCTTCATAGTCAAAGTCTACCGCTGGCTCCTGCGTCGCGACCGGCCGCCACAGCCTCCCGCCAATGGTGTGCCGAAGTTCGGTCGCCGAGCCGCGTTCAAAAGTAGCGTTCTTTCGATCGAGTCCGAGGTAGTAAAGATCGTAGCCAACGCCGTGCCTTAAGGGCCGCGTCGCGTAGATGCCCCAGAACGCCGTTGTGTGATCCGGAGCGTTGTTAAAGAATCCGGGCTTGTCCAAATCGGGCCGGGCAGCCCACGCGTCGACATTCCACGCGCCCGCCTTACTGCGAATTTTCACCCCGTCAAAACTCTGCCGGACGTTGGGACCTTCGCGCACCGAGACCAGCCGCCCCGATCCATAGTTAAACTCCTGCCGGCCGATGCGCAAGACTGCCCAGTTCTTCTTGTGCATGTTGCCGACCTCGAGAAACGCCGCCTCGAAATCGAGCCTTTTTTCGTCGATCGGCCTCGCACCGCCCGCGCGAAAGTCCTCCAATCCGCTCTTAAGCTGTAGGAAGACGCGAAAGTTTTCCCCCAGGTGCCAGTCCGATTGCAGCATGTACCGCTGGAGGAGAAACGCGTTCATATAGCGCTGTTTTCCCCAGTTGTCATTTCCGACCTGCTCGAAAGCTTCGCGGATTTCGCCGCCGAAAGTGACATAGCACGCATCGCAGCCGAGTGGCATGTACTTGATCGGATCCCAGAAATCGGAGCGCTGCGAAGGATCGGCCAGGAAACTCCAGTCGTCGTTTTCGCGCAGCAGATTATAGGTCCGGGAGGGAGCCGGTGACTCGTCCTGAACCTGCGCAGACACCGGCAGAGCCAGAAACAGCCCCATACAACCAGCGAAATATCGCATGAGGGCCTACTTCCGCTCGATCGAGTGAATCTCGGCGATGTAGCCGCCCGGGAACTGGACCATCGCCGCCCGCCGGTCACCCGAAGAATAAGGCTCGACCAGGACTGTCGCACCCGCGGCTTTTGCTTTTTTGAGCGTCTCGCTGAGATTGGAGACTTCGTACCCTGTCATTTCCCATCCGTATGGGTACGGGAGATGCCCATCTGTAACGAAAACAGTCAACAAACCGAATCCTGAACTGATTCGAATTCGCCGGAATGTATCGGATCCCCGGCCGATTTCGCTGCCGGGCGCCTCAGAATCGTCGCTCAAAACCTTGCCGCGGGAAAATTCGAGAATGCTGTGCGTGAACTCATCGGCCCGCTCCGGCGATACGTACACGCGATTCTCAGGAATTGTTTTGAGCGCTGGATACGAAGGCGGAGTGGTGTGCCAATACAACTGCATGTTCACACCGCCCGGCCATTGAATCACCACGTCCCGTCCAATCGGATCGTTAAACGGGCTGACCAGCACATCTGCGCCGTCAGCTTCCGCAGCCCGCACCGCGCCCTCCAGATCGGTGACCAGGTAGCCGGTTCGCTCCCTGCCGAACGGGTATGGAACAGGCGTCTTGAATCCGAACACCGACACCGTTCCGGCCGGCGTCAGCACGAGCTGCGACATCGTACTGCTGGGTGTCGGCGTGACCGTGAAGACGCCTTGCTTTGAGGTGGTGCCCCCGAATGTCGCCACCAGACTGGATACCAAGCGGTCGAAATCCTGCGGCGCGACGTAGACGTGAGTCGTGTCGTACTGCGGCCCGACAGCAAGTTCCGACGTCGCCGCACGGGAGGCGGTTTCAGCGACGAAAAGAACCGCCGCTAACAGAACGGTGAATGTACGTGTCCGCATCTGCATCCTTTCTAGAACGCCCAGCAGAAACACCCGAAACCGCCGCTGAACGCGTGGTCTGTACAACCATGGTGAGAGCGTGCGTGAACCACAGGCGAGCACGCAGTTACCGGGACTCGCGAAGATTTGGCATAGCCGCCAAAGGCCGCTATGGGCGACCATTCCGGCAGGACTGGTGGAGCTGGCGGCGCTAGTTCCGAAAACTCTTCAGCACCATACACAGGTTTGCCTCCGATAATCGTTAATACGGATTCGAGCTGCTTGATCTCATTCTCCGGCACGGAGAGATAGTCTGCCGATAGAATTGCCAGGTCGGCGAATTGCCCCGGAACGATCGCGCCTTTGCTCTCCTGTTCGGTCGAGAACCAGCTGCTGCCCACAGTCCAAAGCCGGAGGGCTTCCATTCGATCCAAGCGGTTATTGGCGTCGTACATCGCCAGTCCCCCGACAGTCCGCCCCGTCACCAGCCAATAAAGCGACACAAATGGATTGTAACTGGCGACGCGCGTCGCATCGGTGCCTCCCCCAACTGGGATGCCGGCACGAAGCATTTCGCGGATGGGCGGGGATCGCTTTAAAATGGTCTCTCCATAGCGGTCCCGAAAATATTCGCCTTGGTATGCCATGCGGTGCTGAACCGCGATTCCACCTCCCAAAGCAGCGATCCTTTCTATGTTGCGGGGCGAGATCGTCTCTGCGTGATCGATAAACCAATGAAGGCCCTTGAGCGGCACTTCGCGATTCACCTCTTCGTACACGTTGAGAGCGCGCGTGATTGATTCATCGTAGGTGGCGTGAAGCCGGAACGGCCAACGGTTCTGAGCTAGGTGCGTGACCACCGGCTTCAACTCCTGTTCCATCCCCGACGGCAGATCTGGACGAGCCTCCAGGAAATCCTCAAAATCGGCCGCCGAAAAAACCAGCATCTCACCGGCACCATTGTGCCGGAGGTAGTCGTCACCCTGCCGCGACTTGAGCATACCGGTCCAGCGCTGGAAATCCGCAAGCTCCTCCTTCGGCTTCTGCGTGAAGAGATTGTACGCGATCCGGACAGTCAGCTCACCGTTCTTATGAAGCTGCTCGATCACCTCATAGTCATCCGGATAGTTTTGGAATCCACCACCTGCGTCGATAACGCTGGTGATTCCCAGGCGATTCAACTCGCGCATAAAATGACGGCTGGAGTTTGCCTGATACTCCGCCGGTAGTTTCGGACCCTTCGCAAGTGTCGAGTACAGAATCATCGCGTTCGGACGCGCGATGAGGATGCCGGAGGGATTGCCGCTTGCGTCTCGGACGATTTCCCCGCCGGGCGGGTTAGGAGTGTCCTTTGTGTACCCGACCGCTCGCATTGCGGCGCGATTCAGAAGAGCACGATCGTACAAGTGAAGAACGAACACCGGTGTGTCGGGGGCGGCCTGGTTCAATTCGTCTAGCGTCGGCATGCGCCGCTCAGCGAATTGAAACTCAGACCAGCCCCCCACCACGCGGACCCATTGTCCAGTTGGCGTCCTTCTAGCTTGTTCGCGCAGCATTCGCAACCCGTCGGCGAGCGACGGCACGCCATCCCAGCGAAGCTCAAGGTTGTAGTTGAGCCCACCCCGAATGAGGTGAGTGTGGGAATCATTGAGGCCCGGAATCGCAGTCCGCCCATTCAGGTTGACGACCTTTGTCTGTTCACCCTTTAGTGCGAGCACCTCCCGGTCGGTTCCAACTGCCACGAACCTTCCCTCGCGAACCGCCGCAGCCTGCGCGATCGAAAGGCGCTCGTCCTCGGTGACCAGTTTGCCGTTATGGACAATCAGATCCGGCGCTTGTTGTCTCATGCTGGCCTCCTCTGCGATTACTTGTGAGCCTCAGCGAGTTGCGGGACCGCGTACTCAGGAAAGCGAGTGGGCTGTGCGCCGTGCACCATAGTGTACGCGTATTCCACTCCGCTGCCGTACGCGCCGTAATGGGTCCTCACCACGTCCATAACGGCATCGTAGGTGTCGCGATTCGCCCAGTCGCGCTGCCATTCGAGCATAGTGGAGAGAGAGGTCACTGGCTTCGCGCCGGCCTGCTCCACGCGGCGCATCGCGTTGTCGTGTGCCAGTTGACTGACGTCTCCGCAGCAATCCTCGGCCACATAGATTTCGTAGCCATCGTGAATTGCCTGGATGGTGGGCAGCGCAACGCACGTCTCAGTCCACAAACCGGAGAGCACAATCTTCTTCCGGCCGGTCTTTTCAATGGCCGCGACAAAGTTCTTGTCATCCCAGGAGTTCATGAAGGAACGTTCGATGGGCGTCTGTCCGGGAAAGATCGCCTTGAGCTGAGGCCACATGTTGCCGCTGAAGCTCTTGGTTTCAACCGTGGACAACACCACCGGCACGTCGAAAATTCGCGTTGCCTTGGCCAAGGCGACGGTGCTGTTGATGATCGACTGACGATCGAAGTTAGAGGTTCCGAACAGCATTTGTGGCTGGTGATCGATGAACGCGACGACGCAATTGTCCGGCGTTAGCAGACCTTTCTCAGTGCGCTTCACATGACCGTTGTTTTGAGACACGACTATCTTCCTTTCTAGAAGTGGAGTTAAAACAGACATCTGTTACTCACGACGGCGGAGCGCTTGCGCTGACGTCGTGACATGAGCGGAAATCTCTCAGAGATCGAAGCTCGTTGCTGCCGCCGATAAGGAGCCCGGGAAGGAAGCCGTTGTTGGGTCCGGTTTGGTGATCGCAATCGCTGTCGTCATTGCAAGTTTCCCGAAACGTCTTCCTCATCCCATCGTTCGAATACACAGAGACGCGTCAGTTTGTCTTTGTTTGATCGGGCGATGTCAACTCGGTCTTCACATAGTCTGGATCGGCTGGAGGTACGACATGGTTCGTGCTCAAGATTGATTTCGGACCCTGTCGGCGCGCATGCCGGGAGCGTATCTGGCGATCGAGACGCGAATCCGGCCTCACGCCGCCAACCGTGTGATCGCGGCGGGTCCGTGTGATCTCACTGGCAGTTCCTGCACCACCGCCGGAGCATGCAAGGATGCGCAAACCATGGAACGGGGCTGCTCAATCGACGCCGGGGAGGTTGCCCCAAGCGTCTTCAATGTGGAACGAATACCTGCGAGCACGGCTGCCTTGTAATCACTCTCTGGCCACTGTTCGGCGCAGTGCAATCGATAGTGCTCCACCTTTATCCACTGATCGAAGTGTTTTTCTGCCGGTCTTGACTGTTGCATGTGCACTACCTGCTCAACGATCTTTTCCGAGTGGATGGGTCATGTCCTCTGGCCGCACCTGGCGCAGTCACCAACATCGGACAATTTTCAAGATCCTCCTTGGCGCGCTTTTTGTTGGGATAGATCCCAGGGCGCAGCGATTGCAAGACGGATGAGTGGCGTCCATTTCGCGGTCTGGGTAGGCATGTACGAGAAGAATCGGGAACACTCCCGCGCGGCATCGATAGTTCCCACGATGCCACGCCGCGTTCCGTGCTGGCCGCATCGATTGTTGTAAAATTAAATTTCAGCGTATCTTTCGCTCCCAGCGTTCGCGCTCACCACCCATTTAAGGTTTCCGTTTGCTGACACTTAATAACATCTCGATGCGCTACGGCGCACGCATCCTGTTCGACGAAGTGACTACCACCTTTTTGTCCGGCCGCCGCTACGCGATCACGGGCCCGAACGGCGCTGGCAAATCGACGTTGATGAAGATCCTTACCGGCGAGCTGGAGCCATCCAAAGGCGATGTCACTCGTCCGAAGAGAATGGGAGTTCTGCGTCAGGATCAGTTTGCCTTCGACGCGTTTCGCGTAATCGATACGGTCATCATGGGCAACGCGCCGCTGTGGCAAGCCCTTCAGGAGCGCGAGAAGCTCTACGAAAAAGATCACACCACCTACACCGACGAGGACGGCATGCGCCTCGGCGAGCTGGAAGGAATCGTCGGCGATGAGGGCGGCTATACCGCGGAGACCGATGCCGCGGTGCTTCTCGATGGCCTCGATATTCCCGAGTCTCTGCATGAACGTAAAATGGGCGAGTTGCAAGGCGGACAGAAAGTGCGCGTGCTCCTGGCACAAGCTCTGTTCGGCACGCCCACCGTCCTGCTCCTCGACGAGCCGACCAACAACCTCGATCTCGACTCAGTCCACTGGCTCCAGGATTATCTCCTTCGATTCGAAGGATGCCTCATCGTAATCTCGCACGATCGCCATTTCCTCAACGAAGTCTGCACCCACATCGCCGACATCGATTATCAGACGGTGATCACCTATACCGGCGGCTACGACGACATGGTACTCGCGAAGACCCAGATTCGTTCCCGCATCGAAGCCGAAAACGCGCAGCGCGAAAAGAAGATCGAGCAGTTGAACGAATTCATCCGCCGGTTCGGAGCCGGAACGCGCTCCTCGCAGGTCACCTCGCGAAAAAAGGAAGTCGAACGCCTGCAAACCGCGGACCTGGCCCGTTCGAACATCGCGCGCCCTTACATCCGCTTCGATGTATTGAAACCTTCCGGACGCCACCCGCTCGAAATCAAGGGTCTGTCAAAAGCATATGATGACGTCAAAGTTATTCAGAACTTCAGCGCGGGCATCAGCCGCGGCGAAAAAATTGCCCTGATCGGCCGCAACGGCGCTGGAAAAACGACGATGTTGAAATCGCTCATCCGGAACGGCACGGGCTTCGTGGAGGACGCGGATAAGAAGTTCACCATCGATGCCGGCGACGTAACCTGGGGCCACGAAGTTTCCGTCGGTTATTTCGCCCAGGATCACACCGAATCGATTCCGCACGGCGTGAAGGTTCTCGAATGGCTGCACGAGTTCGATCCCAAAGCCTCGCAGGAGGAGCTTCGCGGCGTACTCGGCCAGATGCTGTTCAGCGGCGACGACGCCTTGAAGAAAACGGAGGCGCTATCCGGAGGCGAAGCAGCGCGCATCATCTTCTGCCGCCTCATGCTTCAGAAACCGAACTTCCTGATTCTCGACGAGCCGACCAACCACCTGGATCTGGAATCCATCAATGCTCTGAACATCGCTCTCCAAAAATATGACGGAACGGTGCTTCTGGTAACCCACGATCACGATGTTGTCGACGAAGTGGCCACCCGCATCTGGCACATCGAACACGGCAAAATCGACGACTTCAAGGGCCCTTATTCCGAATACCTGACCCACACCGGCCAAACCGTAACGCGCTAGCGCGAACGCCAAGTGGGGCAGGTTCCCGACCTGCCCTCCGTGCTACACCGCGGCGTGCTCCCTCGCCCTCCGCGAAGCCAGCAACTCCGCAATCGCCTTCGCATCCGCCACAATCTCCGCGAACTGATGCGGATAAACCGTCTGCGCGCCATCGGACCAGGACCGGTCCGGCTGCGGATGCACCTCGATCAGCAAACCCGAAGCCCCCGCCGCAATTCCCGCCAGTGCCATCGGATGCACGCTGTCCCGTTTGCCCGTCCCGTGACTCGGATCCACCACCACCGGCAGATGGCTAAGTTTCTGCACCGCCGGAACGATGCTCAAATCCAGCGTGTTGCGCGTGTGATCTGCAAACGTGCGGACGCCCCGTTCGCACAGGATCACTTCGTAGTTGCCTTCGGACAGAATATATTCCGCGGCCATCAGAAATTCTTCCAGCGTCGCCGACATGCCCCGCTTCAGCAGCACCGGTTTCCGAGCCTTGCCTGCCCGCTTCAACAGCGAATAATTCTGCATGTTGCGCGCGCCGATCTGAATGCAGTCCGTGTACCTTTCCACCAGGTCGAAGGTCTCGACGTCAATGGCCTCGGTAACGATCCCGAGCCCGGTCGCCGCCCTCGCCTCGGCCAGCAGTTGCAGTCCTTCTTCACCCAGCCCCTGGAATGAGTACGGCGAAGTCCGCGGTTTATACGCCCCTCCGCGCAGCAGTTGGCCTCCGGCCTTTTTCACCGCATGCGCCGCCTCCAGAATTTGCTCACGCCCTTCCACCGAGCAAGGTCCGCCGCAAAACACCGGCTGCTCCCCGCCAACGGCAACCCCATGGACGCGGATAATCGAGTTCTCGTGCCTCACCTCGCGGCTCACCAACTTATAGGGCTTCGAAACGCGAATCGCCTCGGCCACGCCGGACATCGCCTCAAACTCCACAGGATCGACCGGCCCCGGATTCCCAGTGATACCGATAGCGGTCCTCCCCGCGCCAGGCATGACATGCGGACGAAAACCCAGGTTCTCGATTCGTTCCCGCACTCGATCGATATCAGCCTCGGTCGCCTGCGCCTTCATCACGATCAACATGTCTCCTATGATAACGAGATGGCTGCTACCAAGGTGCCCGAAAGTATCGTAGTCGTCGGCGGAGGAATCATCGGACTCGCAACCGCCTGGCGCCTCGGTCAGCGTTTCCCCGGCGCTCGCGTCATCGTCCTCGAAAAAGAGCCTGCCGTCTGCCGCCATCAGAGCGGACATAACAGCGGAGTTCTTCACTCCGGTCTCTATTACAAACCTGGTTCGAGAAAGGCACGGCTCGCAGTAACCGGAATTCGCCAGATGGTCGACTTCTGCCGCGAACATTCCATCCCTCACGAAATCTGCGGAAAAGTTGTCGTCGCAACCGCCGAAGAGGAGGTGCCTCGCCTTCGCACTCTCTTCGAACGTGGCGGACAAAATGGCTTGGAAGGCCTGCAAATGCTGACTGGCGACGAACTTCGCGAGATTGAGCCGCACGCCGCCGGCATCGCTGCGATCCGCGTGCCGCAGGAAGGGATCGTCGATTATCCGCGGGTCTGTCAAGTCCTGGTCGAATTGATCCTGGCCCAGGGCGGGGAAGTCGTCGCCTCGGCGCGAGTCACTTCGATCGCTCGAAAGAACGAAATGTGGCGCGTCCAAAGCACCGCGGGCGACTACGAATCTTCGCGCATCGTTACCTGCGCAGGACTGCAATCGGACCGCATCGCCGCGCTCACTGGAGCGAATCGAACCATCCGCATCGTGCCGTTTCGCGGCGAATATTATCAGATCCGGCCGGAGCGCCGGCACTTGGTCCGTCATCTGATCTATCCGGTCCCCGATCCGAAGTTTCCGTTTCTAGGCGTCCATTTCACCCGCATGATCCACGGCGGCATCGAAGCCGGACCCAATGCCGTGCTCGCTTTGGCCCGCGAAGGCTATACCAAGAGTGATGTCAACCCGCGCGATATTCTCGATGCGATTATGTTTCCCGGCCTCTGGCGGTTTCTTCGCAAGTACCCAAAAATGTGCTGGGATGAAACGCGCCGATCCTTCAGCCGAGCCCTGTTTTGCGCTTCGCTGCAGCGCCTGGTGCCGGAAATTCAGCCCGATGATTTGAGCGCAGGCGGTGCCGGCGTTCGCGCCCAGGCCATGTCCCCCGACGGATCGTTGGTAGAAGATTTTCACTTCGTCGAAGGCCCAGGCGAATTGCACGTGGTCAACGCGCCCAGCCCCGGGGCAACGGCATCGCTGGCGCTCGGCGAAGAAATCGCCGCGTCCCTCAAATAGTGCGCCAGCGCTTGCGCGGACCCATCGAAAAATCTCTCCACGACTTCTTTCACCGCGAATCTCCGCAATTCCTCGCGGGTGAGTTTGGCGGCGTATACGAAGGATCGCCCGATTTTGCGCCGGGAAACCCCTCCACGCTTTTCCAAACGATCCAGCACCGTCATCACCGTCGTATAGGCCAGATCCGCGGCCATCTCTCGACGTACGTCGTGGACCGTGCCTTCGCCGATAGCCCACAGTGTTTTCAAACACTCCAGCTCCAGCGGCGGAGGAATGTCACGCTGCGGAGCCGGACGTCGCATAGCTCAGCCCTTGAGCGCGTCTTTCAATTTTGCGCCGAACGGCGATGCCGGCTCCGAAGGCCGCTTGTGTTCAACGGAGGCGCGGCCGTCAGGAAGCGGGTGAACGACAGCCTCAGCGGACGTGTCGAGAAACTTAGCCTTCTTCAAAACAGCACGATCCAGCGCCGAGCTGTAACCGGTCCACACGCCTTCCACCTGCCGGTCGCGCTCGAGCAATCCGCGCATGCATTCCATCTTGGAATCGAGATTATCCAGATGGTGCAGCAGCAGCGCCTCCGGAAACAAAGGGACCTTCGGAGATCCGAACGGAAGCTCGCCGTGATGACTGACGATCATGTGCAGCAGTAAGTCACGCAGCTTCGCTGGAAAATCGGGGATCATTCGCAGCTTATCTTCAATCATCGTCAAACCGATGACGATATGCCCCAACAACTGCCCTTCCGTCGAATAGCTGAAACTGCGAGCATACTTGAGCTCGCTGATCTTTCCAATATCATGCAGAATGACGCCCGCGAGCAGCAGATCGAGATCGATATTCGAATAATGAGCAGCCGTGAATTTCGCTAGTGTGCAGAGCGAGAGTACATGCTCGATCAACCCGCCGATCCAGGCATGATGAATCGATTTCGCCGCTGGAGCGGTCCGGTAGGCCTTGGCGACAGCTTCATCGGCAAAAATCGCGCGGAGGAGAGCCTTCAGATGCGGATTGCCGATCGATTCGATCCAGCCCTCCAGCTCCCGGAACATTTCGTCCCGGTCGCGTTTCGATGCCGGAAAGTAATCGGCGACATCGATATCCGCATCCACGACTGCCTGAATTTTGTGGAGCGTGAGCTGCGGCCGGTTTTGGAAAACCTGCATCAGCCCCTTCACGCGGACGAAGTCGTCCTGGGCGAAGCTCTCCACCGCCTCGGCGGCGTTGTCCCACATTTTGGCGTCGAGCTCGCCCGTGCGGTCGGCCAAAGTCAGCGAAAGGTAAACGTCGCCTGATTTTTTCTGCCGGACGTCCTTATGCTGCACCAGGAACGTGCCGGTAATGATTTGATCCGGCTGAAGATCGGTTACAAAAGGAGATTTCATTCACTACTTCGAAGACGAAACCCCGGTCGACGTGGTGTTCGTGCCGGGAATCGGAATCAAACCGAGCAGCTTTTTACGATGCCCTCGCGCCAGCACTTCTTGCTTCGAAACCGTTTCCGGCTTGAGCTGCGCGGGGTCGCTCCAGGACGTGTCCTTACCCGGGGCTGCGCCGGTATCGTCGTAGCCGGGCTTGATTTCCAGAAACGCGACCGCGCGCAGCTTGGTGAGATACTCGCGCAAAGCAGGCTGCATCTTGGGACGGAACAGCTTGTCCTGAACTTCGTATTGCACTTCTTCGAATTCGGCCAAGCCCGCTTTCTGATGTTCCTCGACTCGGAAAATGGCGAACCCGCTGGGGTTTTCGACAGGCATCGGATCGGTCACATAGCCGCGCGTCTGGTTCCAGATGGCCTTCACCAGTTCCGGCTTCAGGTCCTCTTTTTGGAACGCCGGCATCTCGCCGCCTTGCGCCGCGTTCGGCCCGTCGGAGTTGGTTTGCGCCATTTCCGGGAAGCGTTCGCCTTTCCGCGCCCGTAACACCAGATCCTTCGCCTTCTTCTCCGCCGCCGCTATGCCGGCCGCGTCTTTTCCTTCGGTCGATACGAAGATCTCGCGCAGGAACACGCGCTCCTGGCGCATGAACTCGTCTTTATGCTCGTCGTAATATTTCTGGAGCTCGTCGGTTTTGAAGTTGATCTTCCGCGAAATCTCCTCGCGGACTACCTTGTCCTGTAGCAGTTTGTTCTTGATCTCGGCTTTGTAATCCTCGTACGGCTCGCCGGTCATTTGATGCACATACTCCTGAAACTTTTCGGGATCGACGATCTTCGAGGTCCGTTGAATATCCAGCATCTGTTTGTTGAGCTCGCTGTCGACCTTGATGTCGAGCTCTTTGGCTTTCTGCACCAACAGAAGCTGATCGATTTTTTCGCGCAGGATATTTTTTGATGATTCGCTCAACGCCTCGCTGAGCCGCGCGCCGGTGAGACCCTGCTGCCGCAGCTCACTCTCCATCAGCTTTTTGTCGCGAGCCATTTCGCCCCGCGTGATGATGTCGCCGTTTACCTTGCAGATAATCTCTTCCATCAAAGAGACGTCCGCGGCATAAAGCGCCAGCGCTAGAAAGAAAATACCGAAACGCATAGTCTTAGTATAACCGTCCTTAAGTAAAAAGCAGCAGTTCGAGGGCCGCGAAATTCACTGAGGTTTGATCGTTCGATCCCCTTCCGAAGGTGTGCTTAGGACGGCACACTGTGGCGAAAATCCGACGTGACTGAGCCGAGGGCAAGAATTGACCCTCGCGTTAGAATAACGCCCCACAAGCGCCAGGGGCTCTGTGTTCACTTCTTTTAGCGGCATACCTGGACCAAGTTTAACCGCGCTTGGAAGAAGAGGCGAGCGTTGGAAACGGTATGTTCATGATGCTGCTGAGGTTAGCTAGGACTGTAAAGCTTCAATCGACGCTTTAACGGAATCGAGCACCGTGGCCGGATCCGCATTCGCGCTCGGCAGGGGCAAGCGGAGCACTCCGGCCGGAGTGAACTGCGCGCCCTCCTTCGACGACACCAGCGCCATCAATTTCTCCGGGTCGATCTTCGCTCCTGGATGAAACTTGATGTTTAACGCATTGCCGCGCCGGTCTATCGCCTCGATTCCTGCCTTTTGCGCCGCCGACTTCAGCAGCGCGAAGCGGACCAGCGAATCCACCGCATCGGGAGCGGGCCCATACCGGTCCGCCAATTCTGCGCGAACGATCTCCGCCTGTTCCGGATCCCGCGCGTCCGCCACCCGTTTGTAAGCGCGGAGCCGTTGATGCTCATCCGCGATATACTCCGGCGGAATGCGAATATCCAGGCCGAGGTTCAGCGCCGAATGCACCTCCACCGGCACTTCGATCCCCTTCAATTCCTGGACCGTCTCTTCCAGCATCTTGAGATACATATCGAACCCCACTGCCTCGATATGCCCGTGCTGCTCGCCGCCCAGCAGGTTTCCCGCGCCCCGTAATTCCAGGTCGAGCGCTGCAATCTTGAATCCCGCGCCAAGGTCCGAAAACTCGCGCAGAGCAGCCAGCCGCTTCCGCGCGATCTCGCTCAGCTCGGTGTCCTGCGGAACCAATAAATACGCGTACGCGCGCCGATTCGATCGCCCCACTCGCCCGCGCAATTGATATAGCTCAGACAATCCATGCCGCTCGGCATTTTCGATGATCATCGTATTTGCCAGCGGAATATCCAGCCCGTTTTCGACGATCGTGGTGCATACGAACACGTCATATTCATGCCGCATGAACCCCAGCAGCACTTTCTCCAGCTCCTGTTCGCCCATCTGCCCATGCCCCACGCCGATCCGGCAATTCGGAATCAGCTCCTGAATCGCCGCCGCGCGCGAGAAGATCGATTCCACCCGGTTGTGAACGAAATAAACCTGCCCACCGCGGCTCATCTCCTGTTCAATCGCCTGTTTGATAATCTCCGGATCGAACTTCGCAACCACCGTATGAATCGCCAGGCGATCCTTTGGCGGAGTTTCGATCACGCTCATATCGCGGATGCCCAGCAGAGACATGTGCAGCGTCCGCGGGATCGGCGTTGCGCTCATGGTCAGCACATCCACGTTCTTGCGGATCTGCTTCAGCCTCTCCTTGTGCCGCACGCCGAACCTCTGCTCTTCGTCGACGATCAACAATCCAATGTCTCGAAACTCCACGTCCTTGGAAAGCAGGCGGTGGGTGCCGATCACCACATCCACTCGCCCCAACGCCAGTTCGTCGAGCGTCACCTTGATTTCTTTGGCGCTCTTGAATCGCGATAACATCTCGATCCGCACCGGAAACGCGGCAAATCGACGTTTAAACGTCTCGAAATGCTGGAACGCGAGCACCGTGGTCGGAGCCAGCACTGCCACCTGCTTGCCATCCCCTAACGCCTTGAACGCCGCCCGCATCGCGACCTCGGTCTTCCCGAATCCCACATCGCCGCACAACAGACGGTCCATTGGATGCGGCGATTCCATGTCGCGTTTGATCTCCTTCACGGCGCTGACCTGATCCTTGGTCGCACCATACTCGAACGCGTCCTCGAATTCTCGTTGCCAGTTCGAATCGCTTGAAAACGAGAATCCCTCCGCCATGCGCCGCTCTGCGTAGAGCTTCAAAAGCTCGTCCGCCATATCGCGCATTTTCGTCTTGACACGAGTCTTGCGCGCCGTCCAAGTCGCTCCACCCAAACGGTCGAGCGGCGGACCTTGTTCGCCCGCGCCGCGATACTTCTCGACCAGATCCATCCGCGTCAAGGGAACGTACAGTTTCGATTCGCCGGCGTATTCGAGCAGCATGAAGTCGCCCTTCTGCTCGCCCTGCACGATTTCCCGCAATCCCAAAAATCGCCCGACGCCGTGTGTCACATGGACCACGTAATCCCCCGGCTTCAAATCCGCCAGATCCGCCGCGAACGCCGACAACTGGCCTTTCGTGAGACTAGGCCGCGCCACCAGGTCCGACGGGTCGAACAAGTCCTCTGACCCGATGAACGCAATCTTCGCGTCCGGAAAAATCACGCCCCGCCGCACCAGTCCCTTGATCAGGTACGTGCTCGCCACCGGCCCGGCCAGGTACGCCCGCTCCGCCAGGTAGGGCGATGCCGCTTCATTCGGCGCGAGTCCAAGACTGAAGGGCACTGAGTACTCCCGCAAAATATCCGCCAGCCGCTCCAGCTCTCCATTCGAGGGAGCGAAGAACGCCACGCGATACCCTTGCTCCACCATGGTCTTCGCTTCCGCGACCGCGACCTGCATGCTGCCATGAAACGCCATCGACGGCCGCGTCGCCATGTGCGGAGCGGTTCCGTCCAAATCAAGCTCGCGCAGCGCCACACTCATCTTTGTGTTGAGATCTTCCCAACGCCAAAAATATCGACCCGAATCCGGATGCTGCTCCAGCCGCTTCCACAAACGCTCCGCCGCCAGGCCAACCTGCTCCGGCTCATCGATCACCACCAGGGCTTCCGGAGCCAGATCCAGCAGGGAATGTTCCGGCTCCGCTTGCATCGGCTCCGATAGCGGCAGCACCTGCGCCTCGCTGATCTTCATCACGCTCCGCTGCGTCTCGACTTCGAAGCGCCGGATCGATTCGATCTCGTCGCCGAAAAATTCGATGCGCAGCGGACGTGTGCTCTCCGCCGGAAATACATCGAGGATCCCGCCGCGAATCGAGTATTCGCCGACCATCTCTACGGGCTCCCGTCGTTCGTATCCGATCGAGCGGAGATGGTCTTCCAGTAAATCGAGCGAAATCTCTTCGCCCACGGTAAGCGTCAGCGTAAGGCGCCGATAATAATCCGGCGCCTGCGTGCGCAGCAACACCGAAGGGACGGGAACCATCGTCAGCGGAACCGTCGCGGAGGTCATGCGCCACAACCCGATGGCCCTCTGCTCCAGGATTTCTTTATGCGGCGCGACGTTCTGCCCGGGAAGCACATCGAGCGCCGGCACGATCTGCGGCCGCCCGACCTCGGGCCGTGAAATAAGCAGATCGAAAAACGTCGAGACCAGTTCCGCCAACGCTTCGGTGTGCTGGTTGTTGTCGGAAATTACCAGCATCGGCCGCTCTGTCACCTGCCACAGCAGCACCAGGTAAAGCGCCTTGGCGGTCGGCGTCAGTCCAGCGAGGGAAAACGGACCCGCGTCGTGCCGCACCAGCTTCGCGGCCAGCTCCTGAAACGCAGGATCCCTGCTGAGGGTCTGAAAAAGGTCGCGAACCGCGGGATGGGTCATTCTAGCGATGGCAGGCGAAACTGCCTGCCCTCCCTGCTTCGAAATGCTGATCTCCCTTGGCGCGGCTCACCTTTTTAGCAGCTCTTCCACAATATTTGTAGTCGAGAATCCAGGCTCTAGCGCGAGAGCCATCACCTTGCCGCCCGCCGCCTCAACCTCTTCGCGCCCGGCGATGAAGTGGGCCCAGTCCGCTCCTTTAATAAGGATGTCCGGAAGCACCTCGGCGATCAGTTCGCGCGGAGTGTCCTCATCAAAGAACGTCACCGCATCCACGGCTTCAAGCAGCAGAGCCATGCGCGCCCGCTCCCCTTGGGAAATCAGCGGCCGCGTCGGCCCTTTTAGCCGCGCTACGCTCGAATCCGTGTTAAGCGCGAGAATCAACAGGTCGCCCAGCGAGCGGGCTTTTTCGAGCAGCCGGATGTGGCCGGGATGCAGAATATCGTAGCATCCATTGGTGAAAACGACGGTTTTTCCGGCGCGGCGCCACTCGGCGCGAGCCTGCACCAGGGCAGGACGGTCATAGAAAATTCCCATGTGTCGATATCATCATTGTAGAGGTAGAATAAAGCAGGAATGTTTTCGCCGCACCAGAACTTGAGCGATCGCGTGAACCACAATATCGTGCGGAGCGAGATTGAGGGCGGCGTATATCTCAAGGACTTGCCCGACCAAAGCACGCTGGAGGTGGTCACGCAAAATCGCGGATACACCCTGACCCTGCGCCCCGATGGACTCGCCTTGATCTCCGGCCATCCAGAATTTTGTCCGGAGCCGGTGCTGGTCAGAATCAGCGGCTGCAACTGGGGCGGCTCGATGTTGAAGTCGGCGTATCTGGGGCGGGGAATGCACCTGGAATACCGTCACCCGGATTACCGCGGCCCCATCGTGACCTCGCCGATAGTCGACATAAAAGTCCGCGCCGTGGCCGCCTGACTTTTCTGCTAGTGGGGCGGGTTCCCGACCTGCCCGCCATTGTGTGCCCTTCGCACGCGAAACACGGTAGCCACGCGATTCTGGTAGTACAACTCCAGTTTCCCCAAATCGATCCGCCCGGCTCGCCACGGTTTCGAAATCACCACGTAATCGTAATTCCGCGCCACCTTTTCCCAATCCGGTTCCCCCTTGCCGAGATACCAATTCTGCTGAGGCCGATAGATCGGCAAGAGGTCCTTGAAGTACCCCGCGGGCCCACTGGCGTTCGCCTGGCTGAACAGATAAGGCTCATACCCATTGCGGTCCGCCACATAAAAAGAAGCGGCATGCCGCAGCGGGTACGTATTGCCATCCCTCCGCCGCGTCTGGATCGGAAGCACCGTCTTGCCCGCCGGAATTTTGAGGAGCGCTTCCCGATACTGCGCGGCATCTCGATTCTGCCTCGGCAGGAACCATACGAGCGACCCCAGATTCGCCGCGGCCAGCAGAGCGCATGTCAGCAACAAACGCGTGACATGATCGCTCCCCGGAGCCGATTTCTCGAACAAACGGAGCGCCAGCATGGACAGGGGAATAAAGAAAAACGGAAGCGCGCGCTCATCGACGTAGAAAACTCCCGCCAACCCGAATGGCAGCACAAAATAGATCGTTGCGGCCACTCCGCAGACAGTCAGAAGCTCCCATTGTTCGCGGAGGTGTCTCCTGCCCAGCCAGATCGCGATCAGCACCATCCCCCAAAAGAAGACCAGGATCGTACGGTCGATCGTATAGTTCTCGCGGACAAAGAACGACTCGAAAAAATGGCCGAGTTTATCCCACGCGGTGCTGCGCGTGATCGCGCCACTCGGCGCTTCCGGATGCACAGGAACCAAGAAGAGGTGATACGCAGTCAGCGCCGCGAATGGCAGCCAATCTCCGGCCACGCGGGACCAGCTCTGTTCCTTGCGCAGCGCTCGAACCACGCTGACCGTGCCCGCGATCGCAGCCAGCATCGCGAAGCTGGCGAGGTGCGCTCCGTAGCAGAAAATGCAGGCAACGACGTACACTTTCTTTCGCCGTCCTTCGAGCGCAGCTAGCGCGGCGAACGCCGCCGCAACCCCCCATTGAAACGAGAAAAATCCCAGGATGAACAAATAATTCGTGGCGAAATACCAGGAGCATAGCACCGCCGCGGCGATAGCCCATGACGTGGTCAGGATTTGCCGCGCGTAGAGCCAGATCGCCAGCACCAGGCTCAGCATCGTGAGCGTGCTCCAGACCGGGCAGGCCACGCTGAACCCCAGGATCTGAATCACCAGAATCAGTCCGAGATCCGGCAGCATGTACGGCATGAAAATGCGGCTCGCCGAAAACCTGCTCTGAAACGGGGAATGCGAATCGAACCACAGGGAATTCATGACTGCGGCCCGCGCCAGGTGATTCGGAGCGTCGGTGAACGGCTCCGAAGAAAGCGATAGGAAGAATCCCGTGTAAACGAACGCGGTCACGACCAGTAAAATCGCAAGCCAGGATGTCTTCATCGACCGTGCCTCGAAAGTCTAGCACAGCAAATTGCCGTGTCCTCAATCATTTACCGTTTTCACTCAGCTCAGCCCGAATAGACCTCGTTTATCTTCAAGTCAGAAAGGAGTCCAGGCGCTCTTCCAACGGAGAGCGGGATCGACCAGTAGGGGAAATGCTAGCAACCTCCTCGATACGGGTCTGTGTGCGTTGGATTGCCGCCAG
>Ga0210388_10000225_pt1 | contig 51104 bp, 44 predicted proteins | sample IncBWC19OmetaG_FD_155485 | JGI IMG/M metagenome (GOLD analysis project Ga0210388, IMG submission 155485) | Forest soil microbial communities from Barre Woods Harvard Forest LTER site, Petersham, Massachusetts, United States - Inc-BW-C-19-O ...
ATCTCCACGCTGGCGACCCCCGAGCGCATCAACGGCTCGTGCACGTACAGGTGGATCAGCCGTACCTCGGCGTCCGCGATCTGGGCCACCGCCTGACCGTACACGCGCATCAGCTGCAGGAACGCCGGCAGCGGCAGGCCCGCGTCCAGCACCGCCGCTGCGTATTTGAGGATCTGCACGTCCTCGTCGGAGAACCCGTCCGCGGGCAGCGCAGCCAGCCCCATGGTCGCGTACACGCGCTCAATCATCCCTGCGTCGAGCCCGCTCACGCGTGCCGCGTCGCGCAGCGGGTGGCGCGGTCCCGGGCTGCTCAGCAGGTTCTCCAGCGGCCCCACCGCGAGCTGGCCGTTCTCCCCCGCGCGCTTGATCTGCTCGAGCGTGTGTCCGCGCGCGCGCAGCCTCGCGATCACCCGCGCATACGCGGCCGCCGCCGGAGTCCAACGCCCGTCGAAGCCCGGGATCAGTCCGCCGTCCACCCAGCGCTTGATCGTCGCCGGCGACACACCGGCGCGCGCCGCCACCTGGGCGAGCTTCAACTCGCCCGTCTCGCCGACGGGGTCATCCGTGGGCTCGACCACTCAGCAGCGCGACGCGACGGGCAGGAGGTGGGCGGGCATCCCCTGCGAAGTCTAAAGTCGCCGCCCTTGTCGCACAGCGACCCCATCCACCTGCACCCCACCGCGGCGCTCGCCGAGCGCGTGCTGCTGCCCGGCGATCCCGGGCGCGCCCTCGCACTCGCCCAGGCGCTGCTCGTCGAGCCGCGCATGTTCAACCACAACCGCGGCCTGTGGGGCTACACCGGGGCGGCGCCCGACGGCGAACCGCTGACGATCCAGTCGACCGGCATGGGCGGACCATCGGCGGCGATCGTGCTCAGCGAGCTGATCGCGCTCGGCGTGCAACGCGCGATCCGCGTCGGCACCTGCGGCGCGCTCGCCGACCAACTCGCGCTCGGCGACCTCGTCATCGCACGCGAGGCGATCTGCGCCGACGGCACCTCCCGCGCGCTCGGCGCCGGTGAGCGCGCGAGCGCCGATCAAGCACTGAGCGACGCGCTCGCCACGTGCGCTCCCGCCGCGTTGCAGGGCACGATCGTCAGCGTCGACCTGTTCTACGACGGTGGCGAGGAGCGCACGCAGCACCCCGACGCGCTGGCGATGGAGATGGAGGCTGCAACGCTGTTCGCGACCGGCGCGAAGGCCGGCGTACCGGTGGCGTGCGTGCTGGCGGTGTCGGACACGTTCGGCGCGGACGGAGCGCGCGTGCGCATCGACGACGAGTCGCTGCTCAGCGCAGCCGAGACCATGGGTCGGGTCGCGATCGCCGCCCTCGCGAGCTGACCGCTCAGGCTTTTCCAGGGCGCGCACGCGCTTTCGCCGTGGGTTTCGTTCTCGGTTTCGCTTTGGTTTTGGTTTTGGCGTTGCCTGCGCGCGTCTGCGCCGTCGAGACTTTGCCTTCACGCGGCGGTGCCACCGCGTGATCTAGCCGCTCGGTCACTTGCCGCAGCTGGGCCTCGATCGCCGACAGGCGCTGCGCGATCTCCGAGCGGTCGCTGCCGGCCGGGCCCAACGCCCTGTCCAGGCGCTCGACGCCGTCCTCGATGCCCTCCAGGCGCTGGGACACCGAACGCAGACGCCGGGTCAGCCTTTCGATGTCCGCCGCCGAGGGGATGTTGAGCGCCCCCATCGCGACCTCCTGGGCCTGCGCGGCCTTCTCGCGCGCATCGAATGCGCGCCCGATCGCGCCCGTCAGCACGGGGTTCTCCAACAGCTCCGACAACGCCCTGCCGAGTCGATCCTCCGTGGTGGTGCCGAGCCGCTCACGCAGGCTCCGTGCGACATGGCTTGCGTCGGACATGCTCTGGGTGCTCCCGGTGTCGAATGGATGGAACCCAATGCAAGGATACGGTGCAACGATGCCCCAGCAGCTGTTCGTCTTCATCCAACTCGAGTTCCCGTGGAAGCTCGGACCCGCGGACGGCCGCTACCTGATCCGCCGCAGCGACGACGGCGAGCCCGAGCACGTGGTGGTGCTCGGGACGCTCGAGGCCACCGGCAGGCCGATCGGGGCGCCCGCCGGCGCCGGGCGCGGCGGCGTGTGGCTGCCGCGGCGCCTGCGCGAGCGTCCACGCAGTATCCCGGCCGGACCCGAGCCCGCACCCGTGTCCACCTCCCGCGTGACGGTCATCGATCCGATCTCGCTGTCCGCCGAGAGCCAGGCCCGCGCGTGGCTCGCCGAGCTCGATCGCGAGCGCGAGGTCGGCGCCGCCGTCACGGTCGTCAACCGCGTCATCCACGCGCACCGCATCGCCGTCGCCGATCCCTACGTACACGAGGTCGCAGCCGCCCAGGCGCTGGTGATCAGAGCCGGATGGGGCGAGGGCGAGCAGGTCGCAGACGGCCGCTGGCTACACGCCCGCGGCCTGCCGTGGCACGACGGCCGCGGTGCCGTCGCAGGCCCGGCCGCCGTGCGCCGCGGCCCCGGTCGCGACCGCTCATGGGCGCTGCGCCCGCAGGAGCGCCTCGCTGCGCTGCTCGGCGCGCGAGGAGCGGCGCTGGTGTGCGAGGAGCTCGCGCTGCGCGCGCGCGAGGACCTGGATCACGGCCGCCTGGCGCACGCCGCGCTCGAGCTCGACCGCGCGCTCGCGCTCGCCGTACCCGAGCTGCACGGCGAGAGCCGGCAGGATCTCGCGATCAGGATCGCCGAGCTCGAGCAGCTGAGCTCCGGCGTTCACGCGCAGGCGGAGCTCGCGCTGCCCGGCAACCACGCGGGAACGGACGCCGCGGGGGCGGATCAGCCGCCCGGCGCGCTCGACGAGGAGATCATCGCGCACGCGCTCAGGCGCCTCGAAGCGACGCTGCGCGCGCGCACCGCAGCCGGGCTCTAGGCTGAGGAGCGATGGACCCGACCACCACCGCGATCGGCACCTGGAGCGGCGGGCGCTTCATGCACTTCGGCGAGCCGTTGGATGACGAGCGATTGACCTCGCTGCTGCGCCCCGGCGCCGGCATCGACACGGCGATCACAGCCGACGTGTACGGCGCAGGCGTTGCCGACCACGCCCTCGGCGGCGCGCTCGCCGGCGTCGAGCGTGACAGCTACTGCCTCGTCGGCGCGATCGGTCACGACTTCTACACCGGCGAGCGCGACGGCGCCAAGGGCTTCCCACGCTTCACCGATCCGCGGCTGCGCGGCGCCGGCGACTACGCCGACTACATCCGCATGGCCACCGAGCGCAGCCTCGCGCGCTGCGGAGTCGACCGCTTCGACCTGCTGCTGCTGCACAACCCCGACCGCGTCGGCTACTCCAGCGATGCCGTGTGGGCGGGCATGCAGGCCGTCCGCGACGACGGGCTGACGCGGCGGCTGGGCGTCGCACCGGGGCCGGCCAATGGCTTCACGCTCGACCTCATCGACTGCTTCGAGCGCTTCTCCGAGCTGATCGACTGGGCGATGATCATCCTCAACCCGCTCGAGCCGTGGCCCGGCGAGCTCGCGCTCGGAGCCGCTCGCGCACACGGCGTCGAGCTGATCACACGCGTGGTCGACTACGGCGGCCTGTTCCACGACGACGTCCTGCCGGGGCACGCCTTCCCGCGCCACGATCATCGCTCGTTCCGCCCGGCCGGATGGGTCGAGCAGGGCCACGACAAGCTCGAGCTGATGCGTCCCTACGCGGCCCGTCACGGACTCACCATGCTGCAACTCGCGTGCGCGTGGAACCTCGCCCACCCGGGTGTCCGGTGCGTGGCTCCTACGCTGATCCAGGAGAGCGGCGCCGACGCGCAGCCGATCGAGCGCAAGCGCGCAGAGCTCGCCGCCGTCACGACGCCCTCCCCGCTCACCGCCGAGGAGGTCGAGGCGATCGCCGCGATCGGCGAGAACCGCGGCTGCATGACGCTGAAGGGCGCCAGCCCCGACTACGCCGGCGAGCCGGTCGCAGACCGCTGGGAGCTGGGCGAGCAGCTGCTCGAGGTCGCCGGCCGCTGGCAGATCGATCCACAGCGCGACCTGCGCGGTCCCGCGCCGGCGATCGCCAACCGCGGATGAGGAGGCAGCGATGAGCATCGACGTGAACGCCGTCAAGCAGGGACAGAAGCTGATGTGGGCGGCAGGCGACTATCCCGACATCGCCCGCAGGATCGAGCTGGCAGCCGAAACGCTCGCCGAGGCGGTCGGCGCCGGCACCGGCGCGGAGCTGCTCGACGTTGCGACCGGAACCGGCAACGTCGCGATCGCCGCCGCACGCCGTGGTGCGAAGGTCACCGGCCTCGACCTCACGCCCGAGCTGCTGGACGTTGCCCGCCGGCGCGCCGCAGACGGCGCCCTCGATATCACCTTCGTCGAGGGCGACGCCGAGCAGCTGCCGTTCGCGGACGACTCGTTCGACCTCGTCACCTCCTGCTTTGGCGTGATCTTCGCGCCCCGACACGAGCAGGCCGTCGGCGAGCTCGTCAGGGTCGCGCGGCCGGGCGCAACGATCGGGATCACCGCCTGGACGCCCGAGGGCCTCAACGGCAGGATGTTCAGGACCGTCGGCTCCTACATGCCGCCCACGCCTCCCGAGCTGAAGCCGCCCGTCGCGTGGGGCGAGGAGCAGCACGTCAGCTCGCTGTTCGCCGGCACCGGCGCCGAGCTGAGCTTCGAGCGCCGGAGCGTGACGTTCACGCACGATTCGCCGGAGAGCTGGGTCGAATACAACGAGCGCGTGCTCGGGCCGACGATCATGGCCAAAGCGGCGCTCGAGCCGCAGGGCCGCTACGGCGAGCTGCGCGCCGAGCTGATCGGCATGTACAGCGCCGCCAACGAAGCGCAGGACGGCAGCTTCCGCGCCGACGGCGAGTACCTGCTGGCGCTCGCGCGGCTGCCCGGCTGAACCCGCGCGCTTCGAGCCTCCGCCGTTTCGCTCAGCGCTGCGCTCCTCACTTGCCTCTATTCGTATACGAACGCGACCGCGCCGTTCTTCTTGCTCTTGGCCGGCTCGTTGCTGTTTACGCTCACGATCACGGCGGCCGCGCCGGCCTTTCCCTTTTTCGCCGGCGGGATCACAGCCGTGCACGTCGTGATCGAGCTGCAGTCGACCGACGTCGCCAGGGCCTTGCCGATGTCGAATTTGGTCTCGGTTTCACCAAGACCGAACCCGGTCCCGGTGAGCGTCACCGTGGTGCCGCCGGCCGCCGGCCCGGAGCTCGGCGTCACCTTCGTGACGGTCGGTTCCAGATATTTGTAGAAGTCCCGCACCGAGCACGACACCGTTCTGCCGTGAAGAACACACCATTCTCGTGAGCTGGGCCCGAACGTGGACTCCACCTGGACCTCGATCCTTTCCGCCGTGCTCGGCGGGGCGACGGCGGTGATCGAATCGGGCGAGTCGACAGTAAAGCTGGTCGTTTCGTCCGTCCCAAACCTGATGCCTGTGACGCCGTAGAATTCCTTCCCGCTGATGAGCACCGAGTTGCCGCCCGCGGCGGGGCCTGCGTTGGGCGAGGCGCCAGAGATCTCGATCGTCTTGCTCTGATAGACGAACTCGTCGGCTGGGCGGATCGGACTGATGCCTTCGGGCGTCGTCACGCGCACGTCCACCGTTGGGGCTGAACCGGGCGGTGTGACCACCCTCAGCTGTTCCGATGACACCACTTCAAAGGCTGCGCTCGACCCGCCAAAGCTGACTTCGGTGGCGCCGTCGAAATGCGCTCCTTCGACTTTGACCGTCTTTCCGCCTTCCACCGGGCCTCCGGCTGGCTTGACGTCCAACACCACGGGCCCAGGCGGCACGTAGACGAACTGGTCCGCGGAACTGGTGGCACTGGTGCCTTCCGGCGTGGTCACGGTCACATCCACGGTGCCTTCGCTTCCCGGCGGCGATACCGCTTCGAGTTTGCTCGACGATTTCACGCTGAAGCTGGCCGGAATCCCACCGAAGTCCACTTCGGTAGCACCCGCGAGGTTGGTACCTACGACGGCCACGGGGGTGCCGCCAGAGAGCGGGCCGAATCCCGGTGAAACGTTCGTCACCGTCGGCGCCAGCGATTCCAGCGCCGGCAGGGCGAGCCCCGCCGAGAAGCGCGACGCGGCGGCCGACGCGGAAGCGGTGATCGCAAGACAGCCCAGAAGGGCCAGCAGCAGCACGGCGGGCCTGGCCGACTGCCGGATGCCTGAAGCCCACCAAGCTCTGGACCGCATATCTCCCCCTCCGTTCGAGCGATGTCCGAGCGACTATACGCTCCTGCCGGTGAAGCGCGGCGCGCGTTTGCCGAGGAACGCGGCGATGCCCTCGCGCGCGTCGGCGCTCGCGAACACCTCCGCGAACGCGAGCTTCTCCGCCTCGATGCCCTCGTCGAGATCGCCCGCCGCCGACACGCGCTTGATCTGCGCCACCGCGAGCGGCGCCTGGCCCGCCAGCTTGGCCGCCCACTGCATCGCGGTGTCGAACAGTTCGTGATCCTCCACCAGGCGGTTGCTGAGGCCGAGCTCGAACGCTTCGTCGGCAAGGATCGGATCGCCGATCAGGTTCATCTCGAGCGCCTTGTTCTCCCCCACCAGGCGCGGCAGGCGCTGGGTCCCGCCGAAGCCCGGGATGATCCCGAGCTTGATCTCCGGTTGACCGAAGATCGCCGAGCGCGCCGCGATGCGCACGTCGCACGCCATCGCGAGCTCGCAGCCGCCCCCGAACGCGAGGCCGTTGACAGCGGCGATCGTGACGATCCCGTCCGATTCGAGCTCGCGAAAGAGCGCGTGCGCACCGTCGATCAGCTCGCGCCCGGAGGACTCGTCCATCGTCGTGAACGCCTTGATGTCGGCTCCGGCGCAGAACAGGAACGGGTTCGATGAGGCGATCACGAGCGCGCGCACGGGCGGATCGGCGGCCTTGACGTGCGCCCAGACCTTGCCGAGGTCCTCCACCACCTGCGGCGAGATCGAGTTCATCTGGCCGTTCGCGAGCCACGCAACTGCCACCCCGTCGGCGCGCGTCTCGAGCTTGACCACCTCGGCCGGCTGCTCTGCGTCGGGCTGCGGGTAGGCGTAGAAGCCCTGCCCGCTCTTCTGCCCCAGCCGCCCTTGGGCGACGAGGCGGCGCAGGATCGTCGGCGGCGCAAAGCGCGAGCCGAAGCGCTCCTGGGCGTTCTCCATGCGCTCGAGGACCGCGTCGAGGCCCTCGCTGTCGGCCTTCATGAACGGCGGCAACAGGCCACGGCGCGGGTCCAGGCCGGCGCCGGCCATCATCCCGAAGTCGATGTCGCGGTGGGTCGCCACACCCTCCTCGAGCACGAGACAGGCCTCGAGGAACGTCTTCAGCGAGAGCAGCTCGACGAGCTCTGCCACGTCGGGCGCGTTCTCGCCGGCGATGTTCGGCTCGCCCTGGGGGTCGTAGAAGCCGTCGCCGCCCGTCTTCGCGCCGAGTTTGCCGTCAGCGACCAGCTTCTGCATGCCCTTCGGCACGTAGAAGCGTTCCTCGCCGTAGGACTCGACGAGGTGCTCGGCGACGTGCAGCACCGTGTCGAGGCCCAACAGGTTGACGAGGTAGTACGGGCCGACCGGAACCACGCCCGCAGCGCCGACGCCCTCGTCGATCTGCTTGATCGACAGGCCCTTTTCCTCCTGCTCGCGCCACACCTCGGAGATGCCCGAGTTGAGGATGCGGTTGACCACGAAGCCGGGAACCTCGATGCACGTGATCGGCTGCTTGCGGATCGACTGCGCGAACGTGATCGCCGCGGCGACCGTCTCCGCGGAGGTCTCCTCGCCCTCCACGATCTCGATCAGCGGCATGATCGACGCCGGGTAGAAGTAGTGGAAGCCGATCACCTTCTCCGGCCGCAGCGTCGCTTCGCCGATCTCCGTGATCGACAGCGAGGACGTGTTCGATGCGAGGATCGCGTGTCCGGGTGTCGCCGCGTCGAGCTCGGCGAACACGCTCTGCTTGATCTCCATGCGCTCCGGCACCGCCTCGATCACGAGGTCGACCTCACCGAAGCCCTCATATGAGGTCGTGCCGTGAATGCGCCCGAGGATCTCGGCGATCTGCGCCTCGGCCTGCTCGGCCGTGATCTTGCCGCGCTCGGCCAGCTTGCCGACCTGGCCCTCGGTCACGTTTCGCGCCTCGTCGAGGCCCGCCTGCACGAGCGCGTCGTCGATGTCCTTGAGCACCACTGGGATGCCCGCGGCGGCGATGGTCTGGGCGATCTGGCCACCCATGGTGCCGGCGCCCACGACGGCGGCTTTGAACACGAACATGCTTTGGTCTCCTCTGCTCGGCTGGGGGAGCGTGAGCCTAGCGAAGCACGCCGCTCGCGCCGTGCCGCCCCCCGCGCATGGCGTGCCGTCGCCGGACGCGCTCCCGCGACAGCACCCGTTTGACCGGCGTCGCGTGGCGCTCTAGCATCGGATCGATGCCGAGAGGACGGAGAGGGATCTGCGCGGCGGCGTTTGCGCTGCTCGCACCGGCGATGATGCCTGCGGGCGCGAGCGCATCCGCGGCGACGCAGAGCCTGAGCGTGAAGATCACCTCGGGGCCTGAAGGAACGGTCAGCACGTCCAGTGTGAGCTTCAGCTTCCTCGCGGAAGGCACCGAACAGCCGGGCACCACCTTCGCCTGCGCCGTGGATGCACCCGCGAAGCTGACGGCCTGCACCTCGCCCGATGCCGTCGGGCCCCTCGCTCCGGGCCCGCACACCTTCTATGTGATTGCGAGCAACCACGCTGCCGACGCCTACAGCGGCCTGACCTCGCGGACGTTCACGGTCGCGGCTCCGGCCGGCACGGGCACTGGTACGGGCGGCGGCAACACCGGCGGCGGCCTCGGCGGCATCAATCCAGGTGGGCCCCGGATCCCTGCGGCGCGCGCGCCGAGCGTCGCATCGCTCACACAGTCCGCGAGCAGATGGCGCGAGGGCAGCGCCCTGGCGCGGATCAGCAGCGCGATGCCCAGGGGCACGACCTTCAGCTTTACCCTCAACGAGGCCGCGGTCGCACATCTGACGTTCACGCAGGCTCTCAGCGGTCGCAGCGTGGCCGGGCGCTGCGTCGCGCAGACCCGCCACAACCGCACGAAGCGCAGCTGCCGGCGTACCAAGAGCGCCGGGACGCTCGCGCTCTCAGCCCCGGCGGGCGCCGACCACGTGCGCTTCGAAGGCCGCCTCTCGAGCTCGAGGAAGTTGAAGCCGGGCCGCTACACGGTGGCTCTGAGCGCGAGCGCCGCAGGGCTCACCTCCGTGCCGCGCTCGCTGAGCTTCACGATCGTCAGCTGAGCCGGTCAGGCGGGAACCGCCGTCGGCTCCTCGACCCGCCGCGGCAGCAGCGTCTCGCGCGCGATCACCAGCCGCTGGATCTGCGAGGTGCCCTCGTACAGCTGCATGATCTTGGCGTCGCGGAACAGCTTCTCGACCGGGTACTCCTTGATGAAGCCGTAGCCGCCGTACACCTGCACCGCTTCGGTTGCGGTCTTCATCGCGGTGTCCGCGGCGAAGCGCTTGGCGTGCGAGGAGACGAGCGTGTTGCGTTCGCCGTTGTCCAGCATGAACGCCGACTTCCACGTCAACAGGCGCGCCGCCTCGATCTCGGTGGCCATGTCGGCGATGATGAACTGGATCGCCTGGTGCATCGCGATCGGGACGCCGAACTGGACGCGTTCCTTGGCGTAGTCCACCGCGAACTCCATCGCCGCGCGCGCGATGCCGGTCGCCATCGCAGCGACGCCCGGGCGCGTGCGGTCGAGCGTCATCATCGCGAGCTTGAAGCCGTGGTTCTCCTCGCCGAGCAGGTTCTCCGCGGGAACCTCGACGTCGTTGAAGGAGATCGTCGCGGTGTTCGACGCTCGCTGGCCGAGCTTGTCCTCCTTCTTGTCCACGACCACGCCCCAGTCGCGCTCGACGACGAACGCGGAGATGCCGCGATGCCCCGCGTCCTTGTCGGTCTTCGCGTAGACCGTGTAGTAGTCGGCGTAGCCGCCGTTGGTGATGAAGCACTTGGAGCCGTTGAGCACGTACTTGTCGCCCTTGCGCACAGCCGTGGTGCGCATGCCCGACACGTCCGAGCCCGCATCCGGCTCGGTCAGACAGAACGACGCCAGCAGCGGAGCTTCGGTGAGCATGCCCAGGTACTTCTTCTTGATCTCCTCCGAGCCGCCCAGCGCGATCGGCGCCGTCGCCAGGCCGTTGCAGCCGAGCGAGGTCTGGATCCCCGAGCAGCCCCACGAGAGCTCCTCCTCGATCAGACAGCCGTCGAGATAGCTCGCACCGGCGCCGCCGTACTGCTCCTCGATGTGCGAGTTCATCAGGCCGACATCCCACGCCTTCTTGATGATGTCCGCCGGCCACGTGCCATCCCTGTCGTACTCCCAGGCCACCGGGCGTATCTCCTTGACGGCGAAGTCGTGCGCCATCTCACGCAGGTTCTTCTGCTCATCGGTGAGCGTGAAATCGACCATTCTCGGGATCTCCTAACGGGCTGACACGTGGATGTAGATTGACTGGTCAGTCAATCCAGTTGGAGGGTAGCGGAGAGCCGGGCGATCGGCAAGAATCAAGGGATCGTGCACACCGTCTCCGCGACCCTGCTGCTGGCTCTGAGCCTGAGCGGCGGAACGCTCGTGGTGCTGGCCACGGTCGCGCTGATCGCGATCGTCTCGGTGGCGTTCGTGATCACCGGCGGCACCGGCAGTGCCTATGACCAGATCGGTGCCGGCGGCATCGCCCGGGAAGGCGAATACGAGGCCGCACCCGCCCCCGCGGCCGAGTCGCCCGCCGGGCGAGCGGAGCGCGAGTTGGAAATCCGCCAGCTGCTGAACGCCCGCAGCGAAAGGCTCGTGCGCAGCGGGCAGGCGGGCCTGGATGTCGATGCCGAGCTGGCGCGACTGCTGGCCGCCGAACAGGGTGGGCCGGCTTCCGAGCGGCCCGACCCTGAGCTCGTCGCGGAGGTGCGAACGCTGGTTGTGGCGCGCAACGAACGGCGTATACGTCAAGGCATGGAGCCGCTCGACGTGGAGGCGGAGGTCAACCGCGCGCTCGAGCAGCTCGGGCCGTAACACAATCCTCGCGCCCCCGGGTGTATAAACGCGCAATGACCAACCCGCGCCGCTTCCAGCTCGATGAGATAACGCTCCGACCTGGCACCTACTTCAACCCCCAGACCGAGATCATGATCGTCGTCGACGACTCGCCGGAGGTCGACCACGAGATCTTCGAGTCCAGCGACTTCGACGGCGAGGAGTGGGTGCTGATCGCCGAGGAGGCTCCGCTCGACGAGCCCAAGCGCGACGAGCTCGTCGAGCGCTTCCAGCTGTCCCACGGCGCCGGGGGCGAACTCCCGCCCGAGGACGACGAGCTCGACGACGAAGAGGAAGAGGACGACGAGCTCGAAGGCGTCGAGGAGCTCGGCCTCGAACCGGAGTGAGCTGGCAGCGCCCGCGCTAGCATCGGCGCGGTGCAACGCGCCAAGCATTTGGCGGCGCTCGCCGCGGGCGCCCTTGCCTTCGGCGGCACGCTGGCCCCGACCGCCGCCCTCGCCCGCGGCTCCTCGAGCGCGCTCGGGCCCGCTCGCGTCAGGGTGCCCGCGCGAGCGCGAAGCGCCGCCAGCCACGGGCCGAGCGTCTCGGCGGCGCTCGCGAGCCTGCTGCACGCCGGTGCGATCAGCGAAGCGAGCTATCGCTCCGATTACGCGGCCTACGTCGCCGCAAAAGGCTCGCTGGCAAAGCTAAGCGGCACGCGCAAGGAAGAACTCGGCGCCGTGCTCGCCAACGTGCAGGCGATCGCGGGCGCGGGCGAGCTGATCCCGTCACGACTGCCGGCGCTGTTCCTGACGCTCGAACGCAACCGGCAGTGGTGGACGACCGAATCGCTGCTCTCCAGCGACGAGCGGATCAGCTTTCCCGAAAGCAAGATCATCTGGGAGCACTATCCCGGCCAGGGAATCGAGATCCAGTGGCTCGCGACCTTCGGCGAGGCCAACGGCTACTACCTCTCGGGCGACGAAAACTCAAACCTGCGCCAGCTGCTCGGCGAAGTCATCCCGCTCGCGACCCAGCGCGCCGGTGGGATCGCATGGGAGTACATGTTCAAGTTCGACGGCGGCACGCCCCCGTGGACCAGCGGTCTCTCCCAGGGCACGGCGCTGCAGGTGCTCGCGCGCGCGTGGTCGCGCTTCAAGGAACCCGCCTATCTGGCAGCCGCGCAACAGGCGCTCGGCATCTTCAAGACGCCGCCGCCGCAGGGCGTGCGCGTTGCGACGCCGGCCGGCGCGATCTACGCCGAGTACACCTACGCGCCGAGCGACAAGATCCTCAACGGCTTCATCCAGGCCGTCGTCGGCCTGTACGACTACACGGCGATCACCAAGGATCCGCTCGGTCTGGCGCTGTTCGAAGCCGGTGACGCCCAGGCGCGCGCGATGGTGCCGCTGTACGACACGGGCGCGTGGTCGCTGTACGACCAGTTCGGCGAATCGGACCTCAACTACCACGAACTGCTCACGGAATTTCTCCAGCACCTGTGCGAACGCACTCGCAAGGGCTCGCCCGCGACACCCGCGGGCACGACCGGGACGCAGATCGCCGGCGATCAGATCTACTGCACGACCGCGCAGCGCTTCACCACCGACCTGCACACGCCGCCGGTGATCTCGCTGCTCTCGACGAAACTCGCGGGCGAGACGCGCGCGGGCGTGCAGGTCTCGCTGTCGAAGATCTCGACCGTGTCGCTGACGATCCGCCAGGGCTCGCGGGTGGTCTGGACGAACCGCGCGACGGTCGAACGCGGCAAGCCGCGGCTGCTGTGGATCACCCCGGCCAAGGGCGGCACCTTCACCGTCCAGCTCGTCGCCACCGACCTCGCCGGCAACTTCTCGACGGCCGGCGGCACCGTGCTGGTCAGCCGTCATTAGCAGCAGGTGCCGCGCCTAGACTAGGCGCCAGTGCCCTTGACCAACACCAACCCGCCGCGCTGGGAGCGCCTGTGACGCGGCTCGCGCACGCCTACCGGGCGCTGACGCCGGAGCAGCGGCTGGCCGCGCTCGCGGCGCTCGGCCTGTTCGTGTCGATGCTGCTGCCCTGGTACAGCAAGAGCGACACGCTCGTCGTCCACGGTGCGGCGAAGGCCACGCAAACCAGCCTCAGCGCCTTCCAGGCGTTCTCCTTCGTGGAGGCGGCCGTGCTGCTCGTCAGCGCAGCCGTGCTCGCGATGCTGTTCGCGCGCGCGGAGGGCCGGCGCTTTCCGCTGCCCGGCGGCGACGGCGTGATCGTGATAATCGCCGGCGGCTGGGCGGCGCTGCTGATCTTCTACCGGCTGCTCGACAAGCCCGGCCTGCAGGGCAACGAGCGCGTGACGGCGACGGTCGGCGTCGAGTGGGGAATCTTCATCGCGCTGCTGCTCGCGCTCGGGCTCGTCTATGCCGGCGGGCGGATGCGCGCGCTCGAACGGCCGCAGCCGCCGCTCCAGCGCAGGCGCAGCGGGCCTCCACGCCCGCCCGTGGATCCGCTGCCCCCGCTCGATGCCGCCCCACCGATCGATCTGGACGCGCGCGCGACCGTGGTGACGCCCGCGCGCATGCGGACGGGCGACTCGACGCCTGCGTCCGCGCGCGAGCCTGCAGGGCCTCCGCGCCGGCGCGGGCGCTACCCACCAGCGCCGCCCGGACAGCTGTCCTTCGAGGACCCCCCCACCCGCTCGGAGTAGGCCATCGCGTGTTTACACGCGATGCCAGCGTGCCCCGGGTCCAGAGCCTTCCAGGCTGATCGCGCCGTTGTCGCGTAGCTCGTTCAAGATGAGACGGATGGTTGCCGGGCTTATGCCAGGCAGGGCGCGCTCGAGGTCACGTTTACGAAAGTTGGCCGGCGACTGCCGCAGGATGTACTCGCGAGCTCGGTCCTGCTTGCTCCCGCTGACCTGTTCCGCCGAGGCGACACGGTTCTCGAAGTCCGCGTAAGCGTCCGCGAGCACCCGAGCCAGGTAGGACGTCCAAGGCCAGATGCTGTGTTCGCTCTCGTGCCAGTCCCTCTGAGACTCGTACAGGCTCGCGTAGTAGGTGTTCTTGGACTCATAGATGCGCTGCTCGACGCTGACGTATCGCGCCACTCCATAACCCTGAGCGAGCAACTCATATGTCGTCAGCAAGCGTGCCAGCCGGCCGTTGCCGTCCGCCACGGGATGGATCGCGAGAAAGTCGAGGACCAAGGCACTCAACAATACGAGCGGGTTTGCGCGTCGTTCGCGCTTCGCGTCGTTGTAGCGATCGAAGAGCTCGGCGAGGAGGAACTCCGTGCGCCGCCATGGCGGCGGGGTGAACACAACCTTACGCGCGCCCATCTCGTAGGAGACGATGAAGTTGTCCTCGGTCTTGAGGTAGCCGGCTCGGCCGCCGACGTGATGAAACAGCAGCCGGTGTAGATGCAACACGAGCGGAACACTGACGGGCTCGTAGGTCTCGAGGCGCAGGAGCACGTCGATGGCGTCTCGATAGCCAGCGAACTCCTTCTCGTTGCGGCTGCGAAAGCGAGGCGATCCCTCGGCGATCTGCTCGGCACGGCGGGTCTCGAGCACTACTCCCTCGATCGCGTTCGACGCTGTAATCGACGCGATTCGGGCGTGCTCAGAGAGCTGCTTGAGCAACTCAGGCATCTGATCGGCGAACACGCGCTCCTGTCCGCGGCCGGTATCGATCACAGTCAGGAGGGCGCCGAGCGCCGGGGGCTGCCCGGCGAACGTTCGGTCGAGATCGACAAAGCTGTACATCGTGCTAATTATCGCATAATCATGCTAATCGACGGCCCAATTAGCATAATAACGTCATAGCTGGCACCGCTCTGGCCGAGCGTCCGTTCCGTCCGTGTAGGCAACAGCACCGTGGCGCGGGGCTGAAACGGCCCGCCACCTATCATTGCGCGGACGATGCCAGCCCCTTCGTCTTCGGCGCCAGCCTCAGTCGCAGCAGTCGCCGCGGGCCTGCGCGAGGTCGGCTACCTCCCGGGCGAGTCCACCGCACTGGTCTCCTTCCTGGCGACACGCCTCGGCAAGCCCGTGCTCGTCGAGGGACCCGCGGGCGTCGGCAAGACCGAGCTCGCCAAGGCGCTTGCCGCATATCTCGGCCGCGAGCTCGTGCGCCTGCAGTGCTACGAGGGGCTCGACGAGGCCAAGGCGCTTTACGAGTGGAACTACCGCAAGCAGCTGCTGCGGATCCAGGCCGAGGCTTCGGACACGGGCTGGGAGGCCGTCCAGGAGGACATCTTCGGCGAGGAGTTCCTGCTCGCGCGACCGCTGATGAGCGCGATCTCCTCCGAGGAGCCGGTCGTGCTGCTGATCGACGAGATCGACAAGACCGACCAGGAGTTCGAGGCGATGCTGCTGGAGGTGCTCTCCGACTTTCAGATCTCGATCCCCGAGCTCGGACGGGTGCAGTCGCGCACGCACCCGGTCGTGCTGCTCACCTCGAACAACTCGCGCGAGTTGACGGAGGCGCTCAAGCGCCGCTGCCTGTACCTGTGGCTCGACTACCCCGAGCTCGAGCACGAGCTCGAAATCGTCCGCCTGCACGCACCCGAGCTCTCCGAGACCGTCGCCAGGCGGCTGGTGGAGGTGATCGGCATGGTGCGCGAGCTCGACCTGAAGAAGCCACCTTCGATCGCCGAGTCGATCGACTGGGCGCGCGCGCTGCTGCTGCTGGGGGCCAAGGAGATCGATGCGGACACCTTCACCGAGACGATGTCGGTGATCGTCAAGCACCGCACCGACATGGACGTCGTGGCTGACCGCGTGGGACTGAAGCTCCGCTCGCCCGCCGATGTCGCCTGACCCCCCAGCCGCGCCTCACTCCGAGCTGGAGGGCCTGCCCGCACGCATCCTCGAGCTCGGCGAGGAGCTGCGCCGCGAAGGCGTCGCCGTGGGAACCTCGGAGATGCTCGACGCCTTCGAGGTGCTGCGCGAGATCAGCTGGACCGAGCAGGCGGACTTCCGCGAGGCGCTCGCCGCGACGCTCGCCAAGAGCCAGGAGGACAGGCGCGTGTTCGAGCTGGTGTTCGAGCGCTTCTTCTTCCGCGCAACCGAGATCGCCGCCTCGCACGAGGGCATCCGCGAGCAGGATCTCGCAGCCCTCGGCGAGCTCTCCGACGAGCAGCTCGAAGAGCTGCGCGCCCAGATCGCGGCCGCCGTGCGCGACGGCTCCGAGGGCGCGATGCGCGACCTCGCGCGGATGGCGATCGCGGCATTCGCGCACCGCCAGGAGGGCTCAGGGGTGATCGGTGTCGACGTCCAGCGCATCCGTCGCGCGCTCGGGCTGCGCGCCGAGCCGCAGCCGGAGCTCCCCGAGGAGGACCCGCGGCGCGACGGGCTGCCGCGCGACGCGCTGCGCCGCTTTGAGGCACTGCTGCGCCGCGAGCTCGAGCGCGCTCAGATCGAGCGCACCGGCAGCCTGCCGCCCGCTCGCCCGCTCGGCGAGCTCGACCGCGCGCTGCCGTCCGGCCCGCTCGCCGACCTCGCGGCGGTCCACCGCGTCGTCGCGCAGCTGCGCCGGCGCCTGGCCACCCAGGGCATGCAGAACCGCGGCCATCGCCGCCACGCGCACGTCGACGTCAGGCGCACGATGCGCGCGTCGCTGCAGACCGGCGGCGTCCCCGTCGTGCTCAAGTACCGTCCCCGGCGCCCCAAACGTCCGGAGATCTACGTCCTGTGCGACGTCTCCACGAGCGTCACCTCGGCGTCGGTGTTCTTCCTGTCGGTGCTGCACGCGCTGCACGACACGTTTCGCAAGATGCGCTCGTTCGTGTTCATCGAGCGCATCTCGGAGGTCACCGACATCTTCGAACACGAGCGCAACTTCAAGACCGTCAGCGAACGGATCTCGAGCGACGCCGGCGTCGCGGACATCTCCGGATACACCGACTACGGTCGCGTCTGGTCGGAGTTCCTGGTCCAGGTCGAGGACGACCTGCACCCGCGTGCCACGGTGATCGTGCTCGGCGACGCGCGCACCAACGGACGCGACCCGCGCGCCGACGTGTTCGCGCAGATCGCCGCGCGCGCCGGGCGCACGTTCTGGTTGAACCCCGAGCCGCGTCTGTACTGGAACTACGGCGACTCGGTGATCGCCTCCTACGAGCAGTACTGCACCGCGTTCGAGTGCTGGACCACCGCCCAGCTCGAGGACTTCGTGCGGGCGCTCACGAGGCCCGTCGTATCCGCCGCCGGCTGAACAGACGCAGGCGTGTGGCGCGCGCTACGATCACCGGTCTGACAGCAGACACCAGGGGGGCTGGCGGGAAGGCCGGCTGAGATGGCGCACAGGAAGCGATTCCCCCGGCGCCGACCCTTCGAACCTGTGGGGTAATGCCCGCGAAGGGAGGACGTGCCGAGCCAACTGCAATCTCGCCTCGCGCCCCATCCGCACGAGGCCGTGCTCGACCCGCCGGCGATCGTGCTCGAGGGCGTCACACGCGCCTACCGCGAGCGTGGCGGCGGGGCGGTTCGCGCCCTGCAGGAGGTCTCGCTGCACGCCGCGAACGGTGAGCTGCTCGCCGTCGTCGGACCCAGCGGCTGCGGGAAGACCACGCTGCTGGAGCTGATCTGCGGACTGCAGGCCCCCGACAGTGGCACGCTCAGCTCGGCCGCCGCGGTGCTGATGCCCCAGCGCGACCTGCTGCTGCCGTGGCTGAGCGCCGTCGAGAACGCCGCGCTCGCGCCACGCATCAGCGGGCTCACCCGTGGGCAGGCACGCAGGCACGCCGAGGGGCTGTTCGCGGAGCTCGGACTGCACGGCTTCGAGGACTCGCGCCCGGGAGAGCTCTCCGGCGGTATGCGCCAGCGCGTGGCGTTCCTGCGCACGCTGCTCTCGGGCAAGCCGGTGCTGTGCCTCGACGAGCCGTTCGGCGCGCTCGACGCGATCACGCGCGCCGAGATGCAGGCATGGCTTGCGCAGGCGCTGGCCCGCGAGCCGCGCACCGTCGTGCTCGTCACGCACGACGTCGAGGAGGCCGTCCTGCTTGCAGATCGCCTCGTCGTGCTGTCGGCCAGACCCGGGCGTGTGGTTGGTGAGCTCGATGTGCGCCTGCCGCGACCGCGGGTCCGCACCGACGCTGGTGTGGTCGGCCTGCGCGAGCGTGCGCTCGCGCTGCTGCACGATGGGGCGCGCGGCGCAGGCACCGGCGTCGGTGCTGGTGCCGGTGAATGAGCAGGCGCCTGCCAGCGTCGCCCCCAGCGCAGCGCAGGCGTGGCCTGCCGCGGCGGCTCGCCGCCGTCCTGCCGCCGGCGCTGCTGGTGCTCGCGCTGCTCGGCATCTGGGAGCTGTACGTCGACGCGGGCTCGGCTAGCTCGTTCGTGCTGCCTGCCCCCCACTCGATCGCAAGCGCGCTGTGGAACAACGCCGGCTTCCTCGCCGCCAACCTCGCGCCGACGGCCGAGGAGGTCGTGCTGGGGATCGCGCTGGCGCTGGCGCTGGGGTTCGCGCTCGCCGTGGCGGTGCACTTCTCGCCGGTCCTGCGCCGCGCTGTCTACCCGCTCGCGATCGGCTCGCAGGCGGTGCCGATCGCCGTGATCGCGCCGCTGCTCGTCTTCTGGTGGGGCTTCGGCGTGTTCCCAAAGCTGGTCGTGATCGTGCTGATCTGCTTCTTCCCGGTGCTCGTCACGACCGTCGACGGGCTCGCAGCCGTCGACCCCGACCAGCTCAAGCTGCTGCGCACGCTGGGCGCTTCGCGCTGGCAGGCGTTCCGGCTCGCCGAGCTCCCGGCGGCGCTCCCGGCGGCGCTCAGCGGAGCGCGCATCGCGCTCGCGGTTGGCGTGATCGGCGCCTACATCGCCGAGTCCCAGACCGCCACCACGGCCGTCCACGCCGGGCTGGGGCATGAGATCAATGCCGACCTGACCGCCCTGCAGACGCCGCGCGCGTACGCTGCCGCGGTCGTGCTGTTCGCTTTCGCAATCGTGTGCTTCAACGCCCTCGCGCTCGCCGAGCATCGCTTGGCGCCGTGGGCGAGCCAACCGAGAGGAGACACCCGTTGAGAGCCCACCTGGCGCTGCGCCGACGCAGCGCGCCGATCCTGCTCGCCGTCTGCTGCGCCCTCGCGCTGGGCGCCTGCGGCGCCAAGCAGGACGTGATCAGCGCGCCGGCGACGAAGCCGTTCACGGTGATGCTCGATTGGTTCCCCAACGCGGATCACGCCGCGCTCTACACGGCGATCGCCGGCGGCGACTTCCGGGCCGTCGGCCTGGACGTGCAGCCGGTCGTCCCCTCCGAAACGGCGGAACCGCTGAAGCTGCTTGCCGCCGGCAAGGTCGACGTCGCGATCTCCTACGAGCCCGAGGTTCTGCTCGCGCGCGATCAGGGACTCAAAGTCGTCTCGATCGCAGCGCTCGTGCAGCGGCCGCTGACGTCGCTGATCGCGCTGCCCGAACAGCACGTCGGCGGCGTCTCGAGCCTCGCCGGCAAGACCGTCGGCACCGCCGGGATCCCGTATCAGGCGGCGATGCTGCGCACGATGCTGCAGCACGCCAAGATCGAACCGTCGCGGGTTCGGGAAGCGAACGTCGGCTTCAACCTCGTGCCGGCGATGCTCTCCGGCAAGGTCGCCGCCACGCTCGGCGGCTACTGGAACTACGAGGCGATCCAGCTGCGCCTGATGCACAAGCACCCGACGGTGATCCCCGTCGATCAGGCCGGCGTGCCCACCTACGACGAGCTCGTGCTCGCCGTGCGCGAAGGCGAGGCCCACACCGACGGACAGGACCTGCGGGCGTTCCTGCAGGCGCTCACGCGCGGCGAGCACGCCGTGCGCAGCAATCCGGCGGCCGCCGCCGCGCTCGTCGTCAAGGCCAACCCGTCCTTGGAACCGAAGCTGCAGCTCGAATCGATCAAGCAGACGCTGCCGGCGACGCAGCCGGCGAACGCGAGCGACCCGTTCGGCTGGCAGGACCCCTCCGCGTGGGCCAGCTTCGGCGCCTGGATGTTCTCGCATGGACTGCTCCGGCAGAACCCCGGCACGAGTGGCCTGCCCCCGTTCACCAACGAGTTCCTGCCGGGCCAGGGCATCTAGAAGATGGCGCGGATCGGGCTGCTGACCGGTGGCGGGGACTGCCCGGGCCTGAACGCCGTGATCCGCGCCGTCGTGCGACGCGGCCTCGCCGAAGGCGGACACGAGTTCCTCGGCTTTCGCCACGGCTGGGCAGGCGTGCTCGCCGACGATGCGATCGAGCTGACCCTGCAGAGCACCGTCGGCATCCTCCCCCGCGGCGGCACGATCATCGGCACCTCGCGCACGAACCCCTACGCCGACGGACGGGACGGCACGGCGCTCGTGCGCAGCACGCTGGACGCCCGCGGCGTCGACGCGCTGATCCCGATCGGCGGCGAGGACACGCTCGGCGCCGCGCTGCGCCTGCATCACGACGGCGTCCCGATCGTGGGCGTGCCCAAGACGATCGACAACGACCTCGGCGGCACCGACGTCACCTTCGGCTTCCAGACCGCCGTGCAGATCGTCACCGACGCGATCGACCGCCTGCACACGACCGCCGAGTCGCACAACCGCGTGATGGTCGTCGAGGTCATGGGTCGCCACGCCGGCTGGATCGCCACGCACGCGGGCATCGCCGGCGGCGCCGATGCGATCCTCGTGCCCGAGCGGCCCTTCGACATCGAGCAGGTCGTCGCGCACCTGCGCCGCCGCCACGAGCGCGGGCGCAGCTTCTCGATCGTCGTCGTCGCCGAGGGCGCCACGCCGCGCGAGGGTACGCTGCAGACCCGCACGGACACCCCGACCGACGCCTTCGGGCACGCACGGCTCGGCGGCATCGGCGTGACGCTCGAGCAGGAGATCGAGCGACGGACCGGCTTCGAGAGCCGCGTCACGATCCTCGGCCACGTCCAGCGCGGCGGCACCCCGGTGGCGTTCGACCGCGTGCTGGCCACCCGTTTCGGCGTCGCCGCGATGGACGCCGTCGCCGCCGAGCACTTCGGCTGCATGGTCGCGGCGCGCGGGGTGGAGATCGTCGAGGTGGCGCTCGAGCAGGCGCTACGCGAGCCGAAGCTGCTCGACCCCGAGCTGTATGCGACCGCCGAGCTGTTCTTCGGCTGAGCGCGGCGAGGCCACGCACGCGCGCACGTGCTTGACTTGGACGACGATGGCGCCGACGACGCCCGCAACGAGCATGCGCGCGATGGTCTTCGAGGAGGTCGGGCGCCCGCTGCGCGAGGTCGAGCTGCCGATCCCCGAGCCGGGCCCCGGACAGCTGCTGCTGCGCGTCCATGCATGCGCCGTCTGCCGCACCGACCTGCATCTGCTCGACGGCGAGGTCGAGATCCCCTCGCCGCCGCGCGTGCTCGGCCATCAGATCGTCGCAACCGTCGTTGCGGGGGGTGACGCCGCTGCGGGCGAGGCCGGCGGCGAGCGCCGCGTCGGCGTACCCTGGCTCGGCTGGACCGACGGCGACTGCGCCTACTGCACCAGCGAACGCGAGAACCTGTGTCCGAACGCGCGCTTCACCGGGCGCGACATCGACGGCGGCTATGCCGAGTACGTCGTGGCCGACAAGCGCTACTGCTTTCCGATCCCTCCGGCCTACACCGACGAGCAGGCGGCGCCGCTGCTGTGCGCCGGGCTGATCGGCTACAGGGCGCTGCGAATGTGCGGCGAGGCGCGTCGCGTCGGCTTCTACGGCTTTGGCGACTCCGCGCACATCCTCGCCCAGATCTGCGTCTGGCAGGGACGCGAGGTGTACGCCTTCACCAGACCGGGCGGTGACGAGGCGGTGCAGAGCTTCGCCCGCGAACTCGGTGCGGTCTGGGCGGGCTCGTCGGAGGAACCGCCGCCACAGCCGCTCGACGCCGCGATCATCTTCGCCCCCGTCGGTGCGCTCGTGCCGCTCGCGCTGCGCGCCGTCGCGCCCGGCGGCACGGTCGTGTGCGGCGGGATCCACATGAGCGACATTCCGAGCTTCCCCTACAGCATCCTCTGGGAGGAGCGGGTGCTGCGCTCGGTCGCCAACCTCACCCGCCGCGACGGCCACGAGCTGCTCGAGCTCGCCCCGCGCGCCGGCGTCGAGACCCGCACCACCACATATCGCCTCGCCGACGCCAACGCGGCGCTCGACGATCTGCGTGCCGGGCGTTTCATCGGCGCAGCCGTGCTCGTGCCCTAGAACGCGTTTCGGCCGAGCGCCAGGATGTCGGAACAATTCGGCAACGGCCTCTGTTCTCGTCGTGTATTGTCCAAACAGCCAAACTTGGCCCAGACGAGGAGCGATGGCGAGCGTAAGCCCGGAGAAGACGAGGTGGATGCGGGGCCCGTCGACGCCCTTGCGGGGAGCGCTGCTCGGTCTCCTGCTGGAACGGCCCGGACACGGCGGCGATCTGGCAAACCGCCTGGCCGCACGGCTGGGTGAGACCTGGCGGGTCGATACCAACGATGTCTACCGGCTGCTGGAGCAGCTCGAGAAGACAGGACTGGCGGTCTCGCGCGACGAGCCCAAGCGCAACAACCACAGCCGCACGCACCTCGTCTACTATCCCACCGAGGAGGCCTCGGAGGCGCTGACGCTATGGATGGAGACACTGCTGCCGCGCGAGCCCGTGCGCCTGGGGCTGCAGGCGAAGCTCTCTGTCGCGCGCGAAGAGGACGCCCACCGGCTGCTCGCGGCGCTGCGCGCGTACGAGCGCGAGTGCCTGATGCTCGCTCAGCTCGTCAGCCCGACCAACGGGAGCGGGCGCTCTTGGACGTCGCTGTGCCTGGACTGCACGCGTGACGCCGTCTACGCGCAGCTCGAAGTCGAGATCACCTGGGCATCGCGCACCCGCCAACGCATCAACGAGTTCCTGGAACGCAGCCAGTAGCGTCAGCGCGATGCCGCCGCTGCTCTCCTTTCTGAACGTCAGCAAGCGCTATCCCGACGGCGGACGCGAGATCGCCGTGCTCGATCGCGTGTCACTCGAGGTCGAGGCCGGCGCATCGGTCGGCATCCTTGGGACGCGGCGCTCGGGCAAGTCGACGCTCCTGCGCCTCGCCGCCGGGATCGCTCTGGCGGACTCCGGCAGCGTCTGCTTCGACGGTCGCGACATCGCGCGCATGGCGGGCAGCGAGCGCGGCCGTCTGCTGCGCGGCGAGATCGGGTTCATGTCCGCGGCGGACTGGCGCGCGATCCCCGGCGAGCGCGTCGTCGACCACGTGGCGACCTCGCTCGGCAGCGAGGGCCTGACGATGCGTGAGGCGCGCCGCAGGGCGATGCGAGTGCTGGACCGGGTCGAGATCGGCGCCGCGTGCGCCGAGGAATCGACTATGTCGCTGTCGCTCGACGAGCGCGCACGCGTGATGCTCGCGCGCGCGCTCGCGCGCGAGCCGCGGCTGCTGATCCTCGACGAACCGGTACTGCTGCCGAACCTCAGCGAGCGGGACAGCTTCAACGCGCTGCTGCGGGCGGCGGCGAGCGAACGCGCGATCGCGCTGCTGATGGCCTCCGAGGAAATGGTCGCCCTGCAGGGCGTCACCGTGATGATGTCGATCGCCGACGGCGAGCTCGTCTCGACCGAGCCACGCGGTGTCGTGGTACCGCTGCCCGGCCGCCGGCGATCCGGCGCGGAGCGTTCCGGGCAGTGAGCACGCTCGAGCTGCGCGACGTCGTCAAGCACTACGCGAGTGGCATAGAGACCGTCAAGGCGGTCGACGGCGTGTCGCTCAGCATCGCCGGCGGCGAGTTCGTCGCCCTGTACGGGCCGAGCGGCTCCGGCAAGACCACGCTGTTGATGCTCGCCGCAGCCCTCGCCACGCCCGACAGCGGCACGGTCTCATTCGACGGGCGGATCCTCGGCGAGCTCTCCGAGCGAGACAGCGCGCTGTATCGCCGCCGGGACGTGGGTTTCGTGTTTCAGGCGTTTCACCTGATGCCCCACACCTCGGCGCTCGACAACGCCACGATCAAGCTCACCGGCGATGGCTGCACGCTGCGCGAGGGCCGGCGTCGGGCGCTGCCGTGGCTCGAGCGCGTCGGGCTCGGCGCGCGCGCCGAGCACACGCCCGAGCAGCTCTCGATGGGCGAGCGACAGCGAATCGCGATCGCGCGAGCGCTCGCCAACGAGCCGCGGCTGCTGCTCGCGGACGAGCCCACCGGCAACCTCGACTCCAAGCGTGGCCACGAGATCCTCGTGCTTTTGCGAGACATCTGTCACGAGCGCGGTATCCCCGGGCTGCTCGTCACGCATGACCTCGACGCAGCCGCGCTGGTCGATCGCGTGCACACGCTGCGCGACGGACACATGGCAGACGGCACCGACCCGGAGCTGGCAGCGACGTCGCCGTGAAGAGCCCGCTGAACCCCGCGATCGCGGGGGTGCGACTGAGCATGCTGGCGCACCTGTACAGGGCTCGGCTGCGCTCGCACGCGGTTCAGGAGCTGCTCGCCGGCAGCGGCATCGCGGTCGGCGTCGCGCTCGTCCTCGGCGTGCTCGTCGCCAACGCCAGCCTGACCGGTTCGGCGGCCGAACTCGTCGATCAGCTGGTGGGCTCGGCGCGCCTGCAGCTGGCCGCGCGATCGCAGCAGGGATTCGACCAACAGCTGCTGAGCGCGACCCGCGCGCTACCGGGGGTCGCGGCGGCGGCGCCCGTGCTGCGTGAGAACATCGCGGTCCTCGGGCCGCACGGCCGGCGCCAGTCGGTGCAGCTGATCGGCGTGACGGCCGCCGTCGTGCGCCTCGGCGGCTTCGCCACGCGCGAGCTCGGATTGGGCGGCTTTCGCTTCACCAGCGGGCTGATCCTCCCGGCGAGCGTCGCGGACGCCGTCGGGACAGAACCGGGCGGCAGCGTCACCGTGCACGCGTTCGGCACCGCGCATCCGGCGACGGTGGCAGTGGTCCTGAAAAGCCCGCCCTTCGGCGTGCTCGCCGCGAGTCCCGTCGCGGTGACCCTGCTGTCGAGCGCGCAACGCCTGACCGGCCTGCAAGGCCGCGTCACGCAGGTGCTCGTCAGGCCACGGCCCGGCGCGGATCGCCTGGTTGCGGCGGAGCTGAGCAGGCTCGCCGCTGGACGCGTGAGCGTCGTCGCCGCCGATCAGGAGCTGAGCCTGCTCGCCCAGGCGGTCCAGCCCAACGACGAGTCGACCACGCTGTTCGCCGCGATCAGCGTGATGGTCGGCTTTCTGCTGGCGCTGAACGCGATGCTGCTGACGGTGCCCGAGCGGCGGCGCTTCGTCGCCGAGCTGCGCATGCAGGGCTATGACTGGCGCCAGATCGTCGTGCTGCTGAGCTTTCAGGCGACCGTCCTCGGCGTCGCCGCTTCGGCTGTCGGGGTGCTGCTCGGCGCGGAGCTCTCGCGCGCGTTCCTGCATCGCATACCCGCCTACCTGACGACGGCCTTCCCGATCGGCAGCCAGCAGACCCTGCAGCTCGGCACGGTCGCGCTCGCCGTCGGATGCGGTGTGCTCGCGACGATGCTCGCATCGCTGTCGCCCGCGCTCGATCTGCGCCCGGGCAGGGCGAGCGATGCCGTCTTCCGTGACCGCTCCGGCGGCGGCGAGGTGCTCGCGCCGGGAACACCGACGAAGCTCGCGGTTCTGTGCCTGGCCTTGCTCGTGGCGATCACGGCGGCAGTGTTGATCGCTCCAGGGCTGACGATCGTCGGCGGTATGGCGCTCGCACTGGCGGCATTGCTGGTGATCCCGAGCATGTTCGCGCGCGCCGCGCGCGTGCTGCGTTGGGCCGGTGAGCGCGTCCCCAGCAGCTCGCTGATCATCGTCGTCTCCGAGCTGCGCGCTGTCACGACGCGCTCGGTGGCGCTCGCCGGCATTGCCGCTCTCGCCGTCTACGGCAGCGTCGCGATCGGCGGGGCGCGTGCCGACCTGCTGCGCGGCCTGGACACCAACTTCACTGAATATCTGCACACCGCGCAGCTGTGGGTGACGACCGGCGGCAACGACCTGACCACCAACGCATTCGAAGCTCCAGGCGCTGCGAGCGCGGTCGCGCACGCCCCCGGCGTCGCCTCGGTGCGCGTCTATCAGGGCGGTTTCCTGGACGTCGGTCGCCGGCGCATGTGGATCGTCGCGCGGCCGCCCGGGGATGCCACGCCGATCCCCGCCAGCCAACTGCTGCGCGGCAACCTGCGACAGGCGACGCGGCTCGTGCGGGGCGGGGGCTGGGCGGCGATCTCGCAGGGCTTCGCCTCCGAACACCATCTCGCGCCGGGCAGCCGCTTCACGCTGCCGACACCCAGCGGCGAAGCGCCTTTGCGGGTCGCGGCGATAACGACCAACCTCGGCTGGTCGCCGGGGGCTGTGATCATCAGCTCGCTCGACTACAGGCGCTACTGGCAGACGGCGCAGCCGTCGGCGCTCGAGGTGAACCTGCGCCCGGGGGTGAGCGAAGCGGCGGGCAGGCGGGCGGTCGTCCAGGCGCTCGGGCCGAGTGCGGGACTCGGAGTCCAGACGTTCCGCGAACGCCAGGCGCAGTACGCGGCCGACTCGCGCCAGGGCCTCTACGCGCTCAGCGAGATCACCTCGCTGCTGCTGATCGCCGCGGCGCTGGCGGTCGCGTCCGCGCTGAGCGCCGCGATCTGGCAGCGCCGCGCACGCCTGGCATCGCTGAAGATCCACGGCTACGACACGGGCCAGCTATGGCGTGCGCTATTGCTGGAGAGCACGATCGTGCTCGGCATCGGCTGCGCCGTCGGCGCCCTGGCCGGCATCTACGGGCACGCGCTCGCCAGTCGCTGGCTGCGGCTGCAGACGGGCTTCCCGGCTCCGTTCGAGCTGGGGCTGGGACGAGTGCTGCTGACGCTCGCGCTGCTCGCCGCGATCGCGCTGGCCGTGATCGCACTCCCGGGCCTGCTCGCAGCGCGCTCTCCGGCGCGCGCGAGCCTTCAGGAGTGACTATGTATCGCAGCTCAGGCAGACGAAACTGTTCTGGTGGTTGCTCCCACCCGCAGTCAACTCACGCTGGCGGGCGCGTTTGCAGGGGCAGCCTCCAGATACTGGCTCGGGGTGTTTCCGCTCGTTGGCCGCGAGCTACGCCACTGGCATGAGCGTGCGGAGGAGATACCCGATCCAGGGCTGCGCCGGCTGGCGTTGCTGACGCAGCGCGCCGAGCGCGGAAACCTCGAAGGCGCCGCTGCTTTTGCCGTTTTGGTGCCGCGCCTGCAGCGCGGGCGCGTCGTTCGCGCGGTCGTCGCCTTCCAGGCCGCCTACGACTACATCGACACGCTCGCCGAGCAGCCGAGCAGTGACCCGGTCGCCAACGGCCGCCAGCTGCACCTGGCGCTTCTGAGCGCCCTCGAACCGGAGTGCGCGCACCCCGACTACTACCAACATCATTGCGGTAATCGAGACAACGGATATATCAGGAATTTGATAGACACATGCCGCCTCGCGTTCCGCGCGCTTCCCTCACACGCGGCGGTAGCCGAGGCGGCGTTGCGCTCGGCGCGGCGCATGGTCGCCTACCAGAGCCTCAACCACGAAGCGGGCGAGACGCGCCGCGCGCTGGCCAGGTGGGCCGGCGGCCTGACGCCGCCCGGCACTGGCCTGCGCTGGTGGGAGACGGCCGCCGGCGCCGCCTCGTCGTTGACCGTCTTCGCGCTGATCGCCGCCGCCGCACGACCGTCTCTGCGCGTGAGCGACGCGGCAGCGACCGAGCACGCCTACTTTCCATGGATCGGCGCGCTGCACGTGCTGCTCGACAGCCTGATCGACCGCAGCGAGGACATCCAGAGCGCACAGCACTGCCTGATGGACCACTACGCCTCGGCGGAGGACGCGGCGAACCGGCTCGGACTGATCGCCGGCCGCGCGATGCGTGCCGCCGAACTGCTGCCCCGCGGCGTGCAGCACGCGACGATCCTCGCCGCGATGGTCAGCTTCTATCTCTCGGCGCCCGGTCCCATCACACCGGCGACGATGCTCGCGGCTCAGACGGTGCTCAAGCGGATGGGTCCGGTGGCGGCGCCGACGATGGCCGTCCACCGCGTGCGGCGGACGGCGGGCCGGCTGCTCGCCGCCGATACGCGCGCGGTGCGCGTGGGCCCGCGAGCGTCAACCGCCGGCCTTCCTCGCTGAGCGCGCGGCTCAGGCGGCGCCGGCGATCAGGTGCGTCGCCGCCAGGCCCGCCCACTCGCCGTAGGGCAGGAAGAACTCCCGCACCTGCTGCTCGTCGGCGCGCGCGTAGGGGTCGCCACCGCTGAGCAGGCGTCCGACGAGCTTGAGCAGCGCGAGGTCTCCGGCCGGCAACTGGTCGTGGCGACCCTGACCGTGCAGGGCGAGCATCTCGACTGTCCACGAGCCGATCCCCGGGATCGCCCGCAACCTGCGCCAGCCACGCTCGTGCTCGCCGTCGTGCAGATCGATGCGCCCGCGCGCGATCTCGCGCGCGGCGCGCACCAGCGCCAGCGCCCGCGACGCAGCGAGGTCGAAGGACTGCAGCAGCGCGGGCGCCGTGCCGGCCAGCAGCTCGACGGGCGGGAGGTCACGCAGGCGGCCGGGGATCCCGTCCCAGTCGCTCCAGCGGCGTCCAAGCACCGCGACCATGCGACGCTCGATCGCGGCCGCCCGCTCGTACTCGATCAGCTGTTCGCAGATCGCCCACGCGAGCGCCTCGAACGGCTCCGGCCGGCGCCCCGCGCGCAACCACGGACGCAGCCGCAGCGAGCGCCCGATCAGCGGGTCGCGAGCGAAACGGCGCAGGAACGCGCGCAGGTCCTCGTCGACCCCGAGCGCGAATCGCATCCGCTGGATGCCGTATGCGGCGGCGGCGCGGGTCGCGGCGCGCGCGCCGAGCACGACGACGTCGCGGCCCGGCTGCGCGACCCGGACCACGACCGGCTGATCGCCGTCGTGGAGCAGACGCTCGAGCACGCCGCCGCGGCGGCGCAGCAGCCCGTCCATGCCGTTGCGACGCGGCAGCCGAAACGGTCCGGCCGGCGTCACCTGCTCGCGCAGCTCGACCAGCTGGCTCAGCGCCGCCTCAGCGATCGCCCGAGCCGCCGAGCAGATGCACGTCGACCAGGAATGAGCGACTGCCGACGATCTGCACGAGCTCTGCGGCCCTGCCGTTGCTGCGCTGGGCGCCAGCGCGGTTGCGCCGTGACAGACGGCGCGCGTGGGCGCCCTTGCCGAGCGCGCTCGAACGGCGCCTGCGGCGGTGGACCAGACCGACGACCGCGGCGCCGGCGACGAACCCGCCGGCGGCGACGGCGGCGGCCTGCACGGCCGGGATCACCGCGCCCGCCGGGCGCGGTGAGAGCGCGTCGGCACCGGGCCGTACGCGCAACACGTTGGGCTCGTCCACGAGCACCGGCAGCGCGTCCACCTCCTCACCCTCGAGCTCGTGCTCGTCCCGCGTGGCTGACTTGGGGGACTCGCTCACCTCGGGGAGTGTAGAGGGAGCCTCAGACTGCGTCTACAGCGGGCGCTCGTACACGCGGTAGCGGCGCTTGATCTCGCCCCCCATGCCCTCCATGGCGCGGTTCATGGGCTTGTTGACCTCGAGGATCCAGCCCATCTCGCCGCCCCTCTGCGGGGTGCGTTCGGCGGCGTCGAAGTGCATCTGGTAGAAGCGCGCGGCGACGCCGGTGTGCTGGTAGGCGGGCTTGACGCCGAGCGCGAATACGTACACCGCGTCGATCTTGCGGCGCTCGCGCAGCGCGGTCAGCCAGCCGAACGGCAGCAGCCGTCCGCGTGGGCGCAGCCTGGCCAGCACCTGGTTGTAGTCGGGCAGCGTCAGCGCCGCGCCCACGACCTCGCCGGTGTCCTTGCGTTCGGCGACCATCGCCCAGTTCTCGTCGAGGATCGGGCGCAGCTTCTTGGCGTAGTGGCGCACCTCACGCTCGGTCAGCGGCACGAAGCCCCAGTTGCGTTCCCACGCAGCGTTGTAGACCTCCAGAAAGCGCTCTACCTCCACCTCGAGGTCCTTCTTGCGGAAGTTGCGGCACACGATCCCGTGCTCGGACTCGACCTTCGCCGCCATCTCCCAGATTGCGGGATGGACCTTGTCGCGTCCGCTGACGTCGAGGCTCCACATGTACATGTCCATCGCCTTGGACAGGCCGACGTCCTGCTCCAGCAGTGCCTGGTAGTAGCGGTGGTGCCAGGGATTGAGGATCAGCGGCGGGTGCTCGAAGCCCTCGACCATCAGGCCCGCCTCGTCGTTCGTGGTGAAGCTCATCGGCCCGATCATCGTGCCCGCCCCGTGCTCGCGCAGCCAGCTCTCGGCGGCGTCGAGCAGCGCGCGCGCCGCCTCGGGGTCCTGCTCGCACTCGAACCATCCCCACAACCCCCAGTCGTTGCCCTGGAACTCCTGCAGGTTGCGATCGATGTGCGCGCTGATGCGTCCGACCGCGCGTCCGTCGCGCCACGCCAGGAAGTACTGCGCCTCGGCGTGCTCGAAGAACGGGTTTCGCGTCTGGTCGAGCTGCTCTTTGAGGTCGCTCAGCAGCGGCGCCACCCAGTTGGGCTCGTTACGATAGAGCCGCCACGGCAGCTTGATGAACGTGCCCAGCTCGCGCTTGCTCTGGACGGGCCTGATCTCGACTGCCATCGCGGCGCGAACCCTATATGCCAACCTCAATAGACGTCTTCGCAAAGGTCCGCGGTCACGAGCGCGAGGAGCTGCTGCGCGCCGCGCGCGACGCCGACCTGATGCCCTACTTCCGCACGGTCGAGTCGCCGGCGATGCCGGTCGTCGAAATGGAGGGCGCGCCGCGGATCATGCTCGCCTCCAACAACTATCTCGGCCTGACCGGCGACGAGCGTGTGATGAAGGGCGCCGAGGATGCGCTGCACCGCTATGGCACGGGGCTGACGGGCTCGCGCCTGCTGAACGGCACCACCCCGCTGCACCTGGAGCTCGAGCGTGAGCTCGCCGAGTGGATGGACGCCGACGACGCGATCGTCTTCACCACAGGGCATCAGGCCAATGTCGGAACGCTCGGCACGCTGCTCGGCCCGAGCGACACGGTGATCGTCGACTCAGCCGATCACGCCTCGATCCTCGACGGCGCGCTGATCTCCAAGGCCAAGATGCGCCCGTTCCGCCACAACCGATTGGACAAGCTCGAGCGGGCGCTGGAGCGCGCCGAGCAGGACGGCGGCGGCGTGCTGGTGGTGGTCGACGGCGTCTTCTCGATGGAGGGCGATGTCGCGCCGCTCGTCGACATCACCGAGCTGTGCGCGCGCCACGGTGCGCGCCTGATGGTCGACGAGGCGCACGGCGCGGGCGTGCTCGGCACGCGCGGCGCGGGCGCGTCCGAGCTGCTCGGGGTCGAGGACCGCGTCGACCTGCGCATGGGCACCTTCTCGAAGTCGCTCGCGGCGTGCGGCGGGTTCGTCGCCGGGCCGGCCGAGGTGATCGAGTACCTGCGCATCTCCTCGCGTCCGTTCCTGTTCACCGCCTCGGCGGTCCCGGCGGCGCTCGGCGCTGCGCTCGCGGCGCTGCGCATCATTCGCTCGGACGAGGGCCCGGCGCTGCTCGCGGCGGTGCTCGAGCGCGCCCGCTACCTCGCCGACGGGCTCAGCCGGCTCGGCTACCGCACGCTCGCCGGCGAGCCGGTGCGGACCGGACCCGCTCCGGATGCGCCGAGCGCGACGATCGCCACGCCGATCGTCCCCGTGCTCGTCGGTGATGACTGGAAGGCGGCGCTTCTGTGGCGCGCGCTGTACGACGGCGGCGTGTTCACCAACTGCGCGCTGCACCCCGCTGTGCCGCCGGCCGGAGCGCTGCTGCGCACGAGTGTGATGGCCACCCACGATCTCGCGACGCTCGACCGAGCGCTCGAGGTGTTCGCGCGGGTCAAGGTCGAGTTCGAGGCCGAGCACGGCCCGCTGCCGGCGCCCGCTTAACTTGTCCAATTCTTCACAAGTGCGACCGCGACCGAAAAAGGTCGCTTCTAGCGTATGAAGCGCCGGCCGTGCTGTTGACCGCCGACCCTGTCCTGACATAGCTTCCACGTGCGCTCTGCAAGACCGTTTCGAGGTTCGCCCTCCAAAGTTACGTCGGGAGAGGGGCGACATGGCGGGACAGCCGCGACCAGTCGCGGGGGACCTCGTACGTCTGCGAGCGCGTACCCGAAAAAAACAAGCAAGCACGTTCTCGCGGCTCCTGACCGCGTGAACGGGGAGAGTGCACAATGAACGCGACAGCGACGGTTGCCCCTGCCGGTCCACAGTACATGCGCGCCCTTGAACGCGCGAACAAGGTTCGTCTCGCCCGCGCCGAGCTGAAGCGACGCGTCGCGGTCGGCGAGCTGCACGTGGCGGAAGTGATTCTCGAGTGCCCGTGGGAGGCCCAGAGCATGGCCGTCGCGGACCTGCTGATGAGCCAGCGCCGTTGGGGCCAGACCCGTTGCCGCAAGTTCCTCAGTCAGGTTCCGATGTCGGAGAAGAAGACGATCGGCTCGATGACCGAGCGCCAGCGGCACACGCTCGCGGCGCTGTTGACCTCTGTGAATCGGGGTCGCGCGTGGACCGCGACCCCATGGCTAACGGACAGCCTGACGACAGCTTGAGCTGCCACCAGCCCGCGAGCATGCCGATCAGACCGAGCCGTGGCCGAACCTCCCATACGCCGCACACGCCCTGCCCGAGCTCACGCACGGGCAGGCGTGCGAACTTGTAGCGGCCCGGCTCGAGCCGCATCCGCTCGAGCTGCTCGCGCGCGCGGCGCTCGCGCTCGTCGCGCTCCTGCACCCGTGCGCGCAGCTCCTGCGTGCGCGCGACGAGCTCGTCGCGCACCCGCTCGAGCGCACCGAGATCGAGCAGTGTCGGGGCGCCGGGCCTCCTGCCCGGGGGCGCCGGCGGCACCGCGACGTAGGGGAAGCGCTCGGCGACGGTGCCCGACAGCTCGCGCTCGAGCCGCGCGATCTGTGCCCGCAGCGCTGCGCGTGCGCCGCGCTCGTCGACCGGGCCGGTGACCCGGGCCTCGCGCTCGATGACCTGCTGCTCGTCGCTACTCACGCTCGCCTCCTTCCGGCAACACGATTCTACCTACGTTCGAGCGTCGTGCTGCAGGTCCACAGCGCCTCCTCGACGTACAGCGACGGCACCCCCTCGACCTGCACCGCGAACAGCACCACGCGGTCTGTCCCGGCTCCTGGCTCGTGCCCCGGCGCGAGCTCGCCGAACAGGATCGCGAGCGGCGCCGAGGCATCGGCGACGACGAGCCCGCCCGCGGGCAGAGCGGGCGCGGCGGGCGAGCGCCCCAGCGGCTCACCCTCGGCGCACACCCTGATACCGAGCTCGCCGTCGAGCCAGCGCGCGTCGAGCGCCCACACCGGGACACCGGTGTCGAGCAGCGCGATCAGCAGTGCGTCCTCGAGCAGGCCGGCGGTGGCGAAGCCGCCGCGCAGCATCCGCTCCATCATCACCGCCTCGATCGGTGTGCGCACGACGTCGGGGTCGAGGCCGATCTGGCGGAAGAAGACGCGGTAGGCAGCCGGGACCGGCTCGCGCCGGATGCCGACCGCCCGCGCTCCGCGAAAACGGTTGGACAGCTCGTGCAGCCGCGTTCGAACCTCCGTCGGCGATTCGCCTGTGAGCGCCTGCTTGCGTGTGTGCAGCGCCTCGGTCACGAACAGCGACAGGCCCGGCAGCTCCTCCCCCAGCTCGCGCTCGCGCCAGCCTCGGGCCGACTGGCGCCGTTCGGGGCGGGAGCCGGCGGCTTCGCTCAAGGCGCCGGCGCCCCCCGCGCACGCGCCTGTGAGGCAGCCACGAGCGCTTGCACGCGGGCGCGCAGCGTCGCTTGCGACGGCGTGCTCAGCAGCGCCGGGCTCTGCACGACGCCGCCCGGATACACGAAGTTGACCTGCGGGCAGCTGAGGACTTTGTACAGAGAGCCAACCGCGCCGTCGCTGTCGATCCCGACCGGCAGCGTCAGCCGCTGCGAACGCACCAGCCGGCGCAGCGCTGCGCGGTCTCCCTCGACCGCCACCGCCGCGAAGCGCACGCTCGGGAACGACGGCGCGAGCTGCTGCAGCTCATCGAGGATCTTCGTGCAGCCGCCCGCATCGAGGAACAGCGCGAGCACCACCGGTCCCTGTTCGTAGAGCTGGCAGATGTTCAGGATCTGGGCTCCGCGCTCGGCGCAGGCGGGCACGAGCCCCGCGCCGCCCTGATCGGCGCGCGTGGCGATGTCCGCGTCGCCCTGCAGGCTGCCCAGCGCCAACGGCACGGCGAACGGCGCGACCCGGGCGCCTGTCGGGATGCCGCTCAGGTCGGCGGGCCGCAGAAACAAGAGGTAGACCGCCGCGAGCGCCAGGATGATCGCGCCGGCGAGGCCCGCGTAGCGCCCGTAGCGCGGGTTGCTCGCTTTCATCGAGCTGCGCGCGAAGCCGCCAGCCCGCGCACGCGCGGCAGCGGCCGCCTGCTGACACCGCCTTCCGCAGCTGCATCTGAGATCACCAGCGTCGCGGGCAGCGCCAGCAGCACGCCCACCAGCGAGACGCTGAGGTCGATCAGCGTCACGAGCCCGAAGTCGCGGAGCATCGTGATGTCCGAGAACACGAGCACGCCAAAGCCGGCGATCGCCGTGACGCCGGAGGCCGCGATCGCGGCGCCGGTGCGGCGATAGCTGCGGCGCAGCGCCTCGACCGTGTCATACCCGGCGAGGCGCTCCTGACGGTGTCGCTCGGAGAGCAGCACGCTGAACTCCGTCGAGATCGCGATCACGAGTGCGCCGAGCGTGACCGACATCGGATTCAGCGGCACCCTGACGAGGAACAGGACCAGCGCCGACCAGCCACTGGCCAGCACGATCGGCACCATCGGCACGAGCGCGCGACGACGGTCGCCGCGGAACGCGAGCGCCAGCACCAGCGCGACCGCGGCGAGGCCGACCAGCAGCGTCTCCAGGCGCCGCCAGGGGTCGGCGACCGCGGCGCCCGACTGCGCCGCCAGCACCGACAGGCCGACGAGGCTCGCGTGCACGCCGGCGGGCGGATGCAGGCTCGAGCGCATCCGTTCGATCAGACGCTGCTGACGGTCCAGGCCCATCAGCCGGATGCCGAACGCGAGCGTCGCCACATGCCTGTTGGGCGTGATCACGTCCTGGGAGAAGTACGGGGGGATCACACCCAGCAGACCGTTGATCTCGCGTTGGGAGAGCTTCGGGATGCCGGTGCCGTGCGATCCCTGGCCTTCGAACAGGTCGGGCAGCGAGAACGCAGGGCACAGGCTCGCCTTGCTGCAGCCCTTGGCCGAGCTGTAGCCGAAGCGGGCGAGCACCCGCTTCTGATAGCCGATCATCCATTCGATCGTCGCGGGCTTGGTCAGGTTCTTGCCTTCGACCATCAGCTCGATTTCGCCGCCGACGCCGGTGATCTGCTCGACGGTGTTCAGGTTCTGCAGCGAGCCGAGGTTCTGCGGCACGAGCTTGGTGATGTCGGTCTGCACCTTGGTCTGGGTGTCGAGACCCCACCCGAGCGCCGCCAGCGCGAGTCCGACGCCCAGCACGCGGCCAGGATGACGCACCGAGCCGACGAGCGCTGCGCTGCTGATCAGGCGGGTGAGCGGGTTGTCGGCGACGAGCTCGCGCGCGCCGCTCCACGCCGGCCCAAGCAGATGCGTTGCGAGCCCCCCCACGCGGGCGCCCGGAGCAGCAGCTGCGCCAGGCGCGCCGGGCGCAGACAGCGCGATCGCGGCGGCACCGACGCTGAATGCGCACACCAGCGCGATCGCGACGCCAACCGCCAGCAGCACGCCGAAGCCACGGACCATCGGCACGGGTGAGAGCAGCAGCACGAGCATCGCCGCCGCGCTGGCCGCGGCGGCCGTCGCGATCGTCGGCCCGCCGGCGCGCGCGGCGCGCGCCACCAGCGCGGGCGCGTCGGCGCGCGCGGTCGCTACCGCGGCGCCTGCGTCGCCGCCGCTCTCACCTGCGGCGCGTTCGGCCTCCTCCTGCACGCGTGCCTGGAACTGGATCGAATAATCGACGGCGAGGCCCACCAGCACGGGCAGCACCGCGATCGAGGCCATCGTCAGCGACGCCCCGACGGCAGATAGCGCGCCGAAGGTGAGCGCGGCGGCGAGCAGCGCCAGCGCCAGCGGCAACAGGCGCGGGCGCCCTGAGAAGACCAGCCCGAGTGACGCTGCCATCACCAGCAGCACGGCGATCAGCAGCAGCTCGATCGAGTGGCTGATCGAGCTCGTCAGATCGGAGACGATCACCGGCTCGCCGGTGACGATGTAGCTCTCGCCGTGAGCGAGCTTCCACTGCGGCATCCGCACCGCCTGGCGGATCAGGCCGATCGTGCGTGTCCGCTGCGCTTCTGAGAGCCCCGCCTTCATCCGCACCGAGACCAGCGCCGCGTCGGGGCTCGGGAACAGGTAGGCGAAGCGCGACTTCGGCGTACCGGCCGGCTTGGTCGAGTCGAACACGACGTTCGAGACGAAGTTCGCGTCTTCGATGCTGGGCCGCGCGTTCAACCCGTATTCGAGCGCGAGCGTCACCAGACTCGACTCGAATTCGGCCTGGGTCACCTTGCCCGCCTGCTGTCCCAGCACGCGCGCCTGTGCGCTCGGCAGCCCGCGCGCGAGCGCGGCGCTGTAGATCGAGCGTTCCGCCTGCTTCGCGCGTTGCGCCGCCGCGTTGCTCTCGCTCGTGAGCTGTCCGTCGATCCGTTCGGCCGCCTCGTCGAGGAACGTGCCCGGGCCGAATGCCACCTTGACGGTCCGCGCGCGCGCCAGCTGCCCGCACGGTCCGTTGACCCCGCCCTCCGCCGGCAGCGCCTTCGCCGGCACGTTGCCGGACAGGCAGCCCTCGAGGCCAAGCAGCCGCTCGATGTCCGAGCTCAGCACGAGCTGCTGCAGGTTGCCCTTGACCAGCACCGCGATCGGCTCTTCCCCGAAGTTGCGGTAGAAGCGCTGCGTCGCCTGGTACTGAGGACTCGAGCTCGACACCAGCGTGCTCGTCGCCGCCGTCGGGCGCAGCCGCAGCGCGAGCCCCGCCGCGCCCAGCCCGAGCACGATCGCGACGGCGATCACAAGCCGCGGCCGCCGCGCGGCGCCGCCCGCGAGGGCCGACAGAATTCGCGATGCGTTCACAGATGAAGGCTAACCGGGCAGGGGGTCGCGACGAGGCGGTCCCCGGGGGCTAGTCCATGCCGAGGGGGCCGGCTGATTCGCCGGAGAGGAACTGCCGCACGAACGGGTTCTCGGAGGCGAACAGCTCGTCGGCCGGACCGGATTCGACGATCCGTCCCTTCCACAGCACCGAGATGTGCTCGGCGACGCGTCGTGCGCTCATGATGTCGTGCGTGATCACGACGTAGCAGCCGCCGTTCTCGGCGTGCACTTCCTTGATCAGCTCGCATAGCAGCGCGGTGCGCACCGGGTCGAGGCCGGAGTCGGGCTCGTCGAACAGCACGATTTCGGGATCGAGCACGAGCGAGCGGGCGAAGCCGGCGCGCTTGCGCATGCCTCCGGAGAGCTCGTTGGGCATCTTCCCGCCCTCGCCCCCGAGCCCCACCTCTTTCATGCGCCGGTTGACGATTTCGGCGATCTCGTCCTCGCCCTTCTCGGTGTGCTGGCGCAGCGGGAAGGCGATGTTGTCGTACAGGTTGAGCGAGCCGAACAGCGCGCCGTCCTGGAAGAGCACGCCGAATTTCCTGCGCATCGCGAACAGCTCGTCGTCAGAGAGGCTGGGGATCGAGACCCCGTTGACGAGCACGTCGCCCTGATCGGGGTACAGCAGCCCGACGATGTGCTTGATGCACACCGACTTGCCGGTTCCCGACGGGCCGATGATCATCGAGATCTTGCCCTCGGGCAGTCCCATGTTCAGCCCGCGCAGCACGTGGTTCTGGCCGAAGGACTTGTGGACCTCGACGAACTCGATCGCATCGGGGGCGTTGGACGGACGGATCACCCCGGTGTGGAAGGGGTACTGCTCCTCGTCCTCGCCCTGTCCCTGCACAGGATCCTGCGTCGCCATCCTGCGTCAGCCGCCGATCGGAGCCCGCGCGTTGGTGCCCCAGAAGATCTGGGTGCCGAATGCGTCGATCACGTTCACGAGTATCAGGTTTAGCACCATCGACTTCGCGGTCGCCCTGCCCACCCCGACAGGCCCACCACTGGCGTTGTAGCCGTAGTAGCACGCCACGAGCACGATCGCCGTGGCCATCGCCAGCCCCTTGAGCACGCTGAAGAGGAAGTCCGTGGGATTCTGGAACTGCCAGAAGATCAGCAGGAAGCCTCCACTGGATGTGAAGCCGAGCTGATCGACGATCGCGAGGTAGGAGGCGAGGAACGCCACGCCGATCGCCGTGATGTACATGAACGGCAGCACGATCCACGTCGCGAGCAGACGCGTCGCGCACAGGAACACCATCGAGTCGACGCCCATGACCTCGAGCGCGTCGATCTCCTCGGAGATCCGCATCGCGCCGAGCTCCGCCACGATCCCGGTGCCGACCTTCGCGGACAGCATGTACCCGAACACGAGCGGCACGGCCTCGCGCAGATTGCACCACGCGGCGAACACGCCGGCGTAGTTCGGTGTGCCGGTGGACTGGTTGAAGTAGCCCGCCTGGATGCCGCAGCCGCCGAGGCCGATCAGGAACACGAGGCCCCAGATGACGGTCGTCGAGCCGATGATCAGGATCCCAGCCTGTCGCAGCGACTCGCCGAAGAACCTGAACACGCGCAGGCTGAATACGTCGCCGACGATCGTCCCGGTGAAGCGTGCGATCTCGCCGGTGGCGGCGAGCCATTCGCGCGGCACGGCAAGCAGTTCGTTCACTTGATCACCAGGATCTGTGGATGGGTCGCCAGGAGCGTCTGCGTGAAGACGTAGTTGAACGCGCCGATCCCGAGGAACGCGATCACGACGGCCTCGTTGACCGCGCGCCCGACGCCCTCGGCGCCGCCCGAGGCGGTCATGCCCTTGTAGCAGCAGACGATCGCGATGATCGCGCCGAAGACCGTCGACTTCAGCACCGAGCCCCACAGGTCGGTCACGTCGGCGTTGGCGAACAGCGTCCCCCAGAAGGACCCCAGCGAGCCGCCGTTGTAGATCTCCGCGATGATCCCGCCGTAGATGCCGAACAGCAGCGCATAGATGTCAAACAGGCCCGTCACGATCATCAGCGACAGGAAGCGCGGCACGACGAGGTTCTTGACGGGGTCGACGCCGAGCACCTGCAGCGCGTCGAGCTCCTCGCGCACCTTGCGCGCGCCCAGGTCCGCGGTGATCGCCGTGCCGGCGACACCGGCGACGACGATCGCGGTGATGAACGGACCGATTTCGCGCACGACCTCGATCACGAAGAAGCCCCCGAGACGATCCAGCGCGCCGAAGATCCGCAGGAAGTCCGCCGCCTGCAGGCCCGGGGCGCCGTAGTTGATCGCGACGGTCGAGACGAGCAGCGGGAACCACACGAGCCGCAGCGTGAACAGGAACTGGGAGACGAGCTCGCCACCGTACGGATACGGCGGGCGCAGCGCTGACCAAACCGTCCTGCCGGTCAGGATCATCATGTCCCCGAATTCCTCGAGCACATGCCTCGCCGGTGTGCCCGCCCTTTCGGCGACGCCGCGTACCATCTCTCCCTACTCCTCCTCGAGTCGCGATCAGTGGTCGGACAAACTCTACGCGATGCGCCGCCCGCACGCCGCAGCTTGGCGCCCAACGCCTCGCGCAGGCCGACACGAGGCGCCATCCCCACTGGTATCGTGGCGCGATCGTGAGGGGAGGGCGGAAACGCTTCTGGGTGGTGCCATGTCGCGCTCGCGCGGCCCTTTCGCGCGCGCCGAGAACGTCCCCCGCGGTGGCCTTGGCGCTGACGGCGCTGGCGCTCGCGGGCTGCGGCGGCGGCAGCCGCCAGGACGCGCACGAACCGGCGGGCACGTTCGCGATGAAGGTCGGCGCCAGGTTCCCGGCGGCGCAGTCGATCGCCCGCCCGTCGCGGTTCGTCGTGGCGGTGCGCAACACCGGCACCCAGACCGTCCCCAACGTGGCCGTCACGATCGACTCGTTCGACTACAACTCGAATTACCCCGGACTGGCGGTGCGCCAGCGCCCGGTGTGGGCGATCGAACGGGGGCCGGGGGCGATCGCCTCACCGCCGGTGCAGACCGAGAACGTCAGCCTGCCGGGCGGCGGTCAGACCGCCTACGTCAACACGTGGGCGCTGGGCCCGCTGGCGCCCGGCAAGACGAAGGTGTTCGTGTGGCGCGTCGTGCCCGTCAAGGCCGGTACCTTCACGGTCCACTACGTGGTCTCAGCGGGTCTCGCGGGCAAGGCCAAAGCACGGCTCGAATCGCGAGCCGGCATTCACGGCAAGTTCGCCGTCTACATCAAACCGGCGCCCGACCTCAAACACGTCAACCCGAACACCGGGCAGGTCGAAGTCGGACCGTTCCCCAGCTCGCCCTAGCCGGGCAGGCGCCGGAGGCGCGGCGCCGGGGTTTGGCCGACTGTCGAAAGATCGCGTCCCCGATTTCGCCAGCGGTTGATCCCTTTCGGCCCGCTTGGCACTACGATTGCGTGCGGCTCCGTGCGCTCGCCGGAGCCGGCGCGCCCCATACTTTCTCGAGGAGGAATCGACCGAGCCCATGCCCAGGACCCGCCAGCAGAATGTCACCGCCGCGCAGTGGAGCGCCAACGGAACCGCGCTTGGGTCGCCCGACCTGACGCTCGCCGACAACCAGGTCTTCGGAGCGAACGTGTTCTCGGCGGCCGTGCAGCGCCGACGGCTGCCCAAGCACGTGTACAAGGCGCTGCAGCGGACGCTCGCGCGCGGTGAGGCGCTCGACACGTCGCTGGCGGACGCGGTCGCGCAGGCGATGAAGGAATGGGCGATGGAGAAGGGCGCGACGCACTACACGCACTGGTTCCAGCCGCTGACGGGCTCGACGGCGGAGAAGCACGACTCCTTTTACGGTCCCGCGGGCGACGGATCGGCGATCGCGGAGTTCTCGGGCAAGGAGCTGATCCAGGGTGAGCCCGACGCGTCGTCGTTCCCGACCGGCGGCATCCGCGCGACGTTCGAGGCGCGCGGCTACACCGCCTGGGACCCGACGAGCCCGGCGTTCATCCTCGAGAACCCCAACGGCGCGCTGCTGTGCATCCCGACGGCGTTCACGTCGTGGACCGGCGAGGCGCTCGACAACAAGATCCCGCTGCTGCGCTCGATGGACGCGCTGTCGGGAGCCGCGATCCGGGCGCTCGATCTGCTGGGCGTCGAGGACGCCCAGCGCGTGTTCACGACGATCGGCTGCGAGCAGGAGTACTTCCTGATCGACGAGCAGTACTTCTTCGAACGTCCCGACCTGGTGACGACCGGGCGCACGCTGTTCGGCGCGAAACCGCCGAAGGGCCACGAGCTCGACGACCACTACTTCGGCTCGATCCCCGAGCGCGTGCTCGCGTACATGCTCGAGCTCGAGCTGGAGCTGGCGAAGCTTGGCGTGCCGATCAAGACGCGTCACAACGAGGTCGCCCCGAACCAATACGAGGTGGCGCCGATCTTCGAGAACTCGAACGTCGGCGCGGACCATCAGATGATCACGATGCAGATCATGCAGAACACTGCGCGCCGCTATGGCCTTGTGTGCCTGCTGCACGAGAAGCCGTTCGCGGGCGTCAACGGCTCGGGCAAGCACAACAACTGGTCGATGGGCACCGACACTGGGCTGAACCTGCTCGACCCTGGCGACACCCCGGCGGAGAACCTGCAGTTCCTGTTCTTCTGCGCGGCTGTGATCCAGGCGGTCAACAAGCATCAGGCGCTGCTGCGTGCGTCGATCGCGAGCGCCGGTCAGGACCACCGCCTCGGCGCCAACGAGGCGCCGCCGGCGATCATCTCGATCTTCCTCGGCGGTGAGCTCGAGAAGGTCTTCGGCGCGATCGAGGCGGGCAAGGTGCAGCCGTCGAAACCGGGCTCGTTCCTCGGCCTCGGCACACCGGTGCTGCCACCGCTGCCGCTGCACGGCGGCGACCGCAACCGCACGAGCCCGTTCGCGTTCACGGGCAACAAGTTCGAGTTCCGGGCGCTCGGCTCGAGCTCCTCGCCGGCGTTCCCGAACACGGTGCTCAACACGATCGTCGCGGAGTCGGTCGACGAGCTGACCGACAAGCTGAAGACGGCGTTGAAAGGTTCGAGTGCGACGCTCGAGAAGGCCGTCACGAGCGTCGTCAAGGGCGTGTGGGCGTCGAACAAGCAGGTCGTGTTCGACGGCGACGGCTACTCGGAGGCGTGGCACAAGGAGGCCGAGAAACGCGGCCTGGCGAACCTCAAGACGACCCCCGACGCGCTGCCGTGGCTGGTGGAGAAATCGACGGTGGCGGCGTTCAAAAAGTACAAAGTGCTCTCCAAGCGCGAGCTCGAGGCCCGCTACGAGGTGTTCACCGAGCAGTACGTGATGAACATCAACATCGAGGCCGAGACGGCGGCGGCGATGGGGCGCACGATGCTGCTGCCGGCGGCGGTGCGCTACCTCAACGAACTCCAGGACAGCGGCCTGGACGAGCTGGTCGCGGAGATCGAACCGGTCGTCAAGGAGCTGCACTTCGCACAGATCAAGCTCGAGGACGCGAACCTCGACGAGAACCACCCGGTCGGCGCCCAGAAGGAGGCCGTCTACATGCGCGACACGGTGATCCCGGCGATGGAAGACGTCCGCGAGGTCGCCGACCGCCTGGAGAAGCTCGTCGCCGACGACCTGTGGCCGCTGCCGAAGTACTCGGAGATGCTTTTTATTAAGTAGGCGTTTGGCGCGTGGCGAGCGGCGGGCGCGGTCTCGTTCTGACTGCCGCGGTCACCCTCGGTTGCGTGCGTGTGGTGAGCGACGGCCGCGGGCCCGATCGCGGCCGTCGGTTCACCATCCTCGTCTCCGTCACAGAAGGAAGTGACGGCGACCGGTGCGCTGCCGGTAGGTGCAGTCCAGCACCTGCGGGCAGCGCCTGAGCCATCCGTAATCGTGGCCCGGCTGGGTGCCGAGGACGATCGCGAGCTCGTAGTCTTCGGGGCCGAAGCCGGAGGCGTCGCGGCGCGGATCGGGGTCGATGCTGTGCATCGGCTCGCCGTCGATGAACAGTGCCCCGATCAGCGGGTCGTGGAAGTCGACCTGCACGCCGTCCTGCTGCAACCGCGAGATGATCTCAACCGACGGCGAGTTGGTCGCGTCGGCGACACCTGGCTTGTAGGCGACGCCGACGACGAGCACGCGCACGTCGCGCAGCTGGCGTCCGGAGCGCAGCAGCAGTTCGTGGGCGCGCATCGCCACGCGTCGCGGCCGCGCGGCGATCGTGCGCATCGCCTCCTCGATCAGCATCGCCGGGCGCCCGTGCTCGCGCAGCCCCGCCAGCATCTGGTACGGGTCCACGCCGACGGCGTGGCCGCCGACTCCCGGCGAGGGGTAGTGGGGCATGAAGCTGAACGGCTTGGTGGCGGCGGCGTCGGTGACCTCGATCGGGTCGAGCGCGTGCGTGCGACAGGCGTCGGCCATCTCGAACGCGAGCGCGACGTTGACGGCGCGGAAGCTGCTCTCGTAGAGCTTCACCATCTCGGCCGCCGCGGGCGAGGAGACGCGGTGCAGCCCGTCACACAGCGGGCTCAGCAGCTCGGCGGCGTGGCCGAAGCACGTCTCGGTGACGGCTCCGAGGACACGCGGAGAGCGTGGCTGCCCGTGCTCGGCGACGCCGGTGTCGCTGCGCTCCGGTGAGAACGCCACGAACACGTCCTCGCCGACGCACAGGCCGCGCGCGGAGAGGGCCTCGACGAGCAGCTCGCGCGTGGCACCGACGAACGTGCTCGTGCTCAGCACGAGCGTCTGACCGGCGCGCGCGTGCTCGACGACCGCCGCACACGTACGCCTGAGCGGCTCGGTGATCGCCTGGCCGCGGCGGTCGACGGTCGTCGGGACGCAGATCAGCACCCCGTCGGCGGCGCTGAGGTCCTCGAACTCGCCGGTCAGCTCGAAGTCCTCCTCGCCCATGTGCACACGCAGATACTCCCAGTCGGCGCGCGGAATCTCGGCACGTCCTGCGCGAATCTCGCTCAGCCGGCTCGCGGACGTGTCGATCCCGACGATGCGAACACCGGCGCGACGCAGCGCGATCGCGCTCGGCAGGCCGGTGTGGCCGAGCCCGACGACGGCGACGAGCGTGCGGCCCGCCTCGGCGATGTCGGTCGCGCGCGACGCGCCCGCTGCGGTCTCGCGCAGATGCTCGCCGCGGCGGGCGAACGCGGTGCTCTCGAAACGGTCCCTGACCGGCGCCTCAAACAGATCCTGTGGTGTCATTGTTCTCTCCCCCTTACTGGCTTGACGCTCGCGAGCATTGTGCAGCCGCGTAGACCGGTTCCCGGAGATGTTCGACGCTTAGCCGATGCTCGCGTCCCGCCCGGCCCACACGACTGTCGTCCGCTTCGGGCAGACCGCCCGCGCAGTGATGAGAGGAGACCTCGCTTCAGCCCGGCTGGCGCCGGATCACGGCGGTTGCCGAGGCGACGGCGACGACCGCTCCGTGCTCGTCGTGCAGCTCGCCGGCGAGGAACGCGACATCCTTGCCGCGCCGCACGACGCGGCCATGGCCGACGAGGCGTCCGGGCCGCGCGGGGCGCAGGAACTGCACGTGCAGATCCGTGGTGGGCGCGAATTCTCCGAGGCCGAGGGTCGCAACCAACGCGGGGCCGAGCGTGTCGTCGAGCATCGCCGCGAGGAAGCCGCCCTGGACCACCCCCACCGGGTTCAGGAACTGGTCGGTGGCGGTGAACGCCACCTCGATTGTCCCGGCGCCGGGGTCGACGTTGACGAGCTCGAAGCCGAGCGTGACGGCTGCCGAGGGAGGCTCGGCCCGACCCTCGACGACATCCCAGAAAGGACCCTCGCGCGCGATCCTGCCAGCATGCCATGTCTCGGCGATCGGGGGCCTGGAGCCCTAGATCTCTAGCATTGCGTGCAATGTCACAGCGCGACTATCTCCAAGCGATCTCCGAGCACGTCGTCATCTACGACGGCGGCATGGGCGCCACGCTCGAGCAGTTCGACCTGACGCAGGAGGACTACGGCGGCCTGCAGGGCAAGTGCCACGAGGCGCTCGTGCTGAACCGCCCTGACGTGATCGAGGGTGTGCACGCCTCGATGCTCGACGCGGGCGCGGAAGTGCTCGAGACCGACACCTTCCAGGCCTCGCGCATCAAGCTCGGCGAGTGGGGTCTGGCCGACTACACGGTGGAGATCAACACGAAGGCCGCGGAGCTCGCGCGCAAGGCGGCGGGCGAGAGCCGCTTCGTGGCGGGCTCGATCGGCCCGACGGGCTACCTGCCGGCGTCCGAGGACCCCTCGCTGGGACAGATTCGCTTCGGCGAGCTGGTCGAGGTCTTCACCGAGCAGGCCGAGGGGCTGATCGACGGCGGCGCCGACCTGTTGATCATCGAGACGGCGCAGGACATCCTCGAGGTCAAGGCCGCCGTGTTCGGCGCGCGCGCCGCCTTCGAGAGCACCGGACGCACGCTGCCGATCCACACCTCCGTGTCGCTGCTGCCCAACGGCGGCAAGATGCTGCTCGGCACCGACATCTCCGCGGTGCTGACGACGCTCGAGGCGCTGCGGGTCGACGTGATCGGCCTCAACTGCTCGACTGGGCCCGAGGACATGCGCGACGCGATCCGCTTCCTGGGCGAGTACTGCCCGGTACCGGTCGCCTGCATCCCCAACGCCGGCCTGCCGCTGCAGGGCCCCGACGGCGAGACGATCTTCCCCGAGAAGCCCGAGCCGCTCGCGGAGGCGCTGAAGGAGTTCGTCGAGCGCTACGGCGTGGGCATCGTCGGTGGCTGCTGCGGCACCACCCCCGATCACATTCGCGCGATCGCAGAACGCGTGGCGAAGCGGGCGGTCGCAGCGCGTCCCGCCCCTCGAGCCCCTCACCTCTCCTCGATGATCGCCGCGACGCCGCTGCAGCAGGAGCCCCCGCCGACGATGGTCGGCGAGCGCGTCAACTCGCAGGGATCGCGCAAGGCCAAGGAGCTGCTGCTCGCCGACGACTACGACGGCCTCGTGCAGATCGCCGAGGATCAGGTCACGGGCGGCGCGCACGTGCTCGATCTGTGCGTCGCGCTGACCGAGCGCCAGGACGAGGACGAACAGATGCGGCTGTTGGCGAAGAAGGTCTCGCTGACCCAGCCCGCGCCGATCCAGATCGACTCGACCGAGCCCGAGGTGATCGAACGCGCGCTCGAGCAGATCCCCGGCCGCGCGATCGTCAACTCGGTCAACCTCGAGGCCGGGCGCGCGAAGCTCGACCGCGTCGTCCCCGTCGCGCTCGCGCACGGCGCTGCGCTGATCGCGCTGACGATCGACGAGGTCGGCATGGCGAAGACGGCCGCGCGCAAGGTCGAGATCGCGCAGCGGATCCGCGAGCTCTGCTGCGAGGAGCACGGCCTCGACCCGCAGCTGCTGATCTTCGACTGCCTGACGTTCACGCTGACGACCGGCGATGAGGAGTGGCGCCCCTCCGCGGTCGAGACGATCGCCGGGATCAAAGCGATCAAGGAGCAGATCCCCGACGTGAAGACCTCGCTCGGGGTCTCGAACGTCTCCTTCGGCGTCTCGCCCGGCGCGCGCGCGGTGCTCAACTCGGTGTTCCTGCACCACTGCGTCGACGCGGGCCTCGACCTGGCGATGGTCAACCCGAACCACATCACCCCCTACTCGGAGATCCCGGACGAGGAGCGTCAGCTCGCCGACGACCTGGTGTTCAACCGCCGCGAGGACGCGCTCGAGAAGTTCATCGAGCACTTCGAGTCCAAGGGCCCTGAAGACACCGCCCAGGGAGCGGCGGACCCGACCGAGGGGATGGAGCCCGAGGAGGCGCTTCACTTCCACATCCTGCGCCGCCGCCGAGATGGCGTCGAGGACCAGATCGACGCGGCTGTCGAGAAGATCGGTGCGGTGCCGACACTGAACGAGGTGCTGCTGCCGGCGATGAAAGAGGTCGGCGACAAGTTCGGCGCCGGAGAACTGATCCTGCCGTTCGTGCTGCAGTCGGCCGAGGTGATGAAGCGCGCGGTTGCCCAGCTCGAGAAATACCTCGACAAGATCGAGGGCTACACGAAGGGCACCGTGGTGCTCGCGACGGTGTTCGGCGACGTGCACGACATCGGCAAGTCACTCGTCAACACGATCCTCACGAACAACGGCTACACGGTTGTCGACCTCGGCAAGCAGGTACCGATCCAGACGATCGTCGACGCCGCCCAGGAACACGACGCGACCGCGATCGGGCTCTCAGCGCTGCTCGTCTCTACCTCGAAGCAGATGCCGGCGTGCATCCAGGAGCTGGCGGCGAAGGGCCTCTCCTACCCGGTGCTGATCGGCGGCGCGGCGATCAATCGCGCCTTCGGCTACCGCGCGCTGTATCCGGGAGGCAAGGACTCCGACGTCGTCTACGAGCCGGGCGTGTTCTACTGCAAGGACGCGTTCGAGGGCCTGTCGGTGATGGATCAGCTGGTCGACGAGGACGCGCGAGCAGCGCTCGTGCAGAAGCTGCTCGCCGGGGCCAGCGAGTTCCGCGCCAAGGGCGAGGCGCCCGAGGAGGAGCTGAACTTCGCCGATGACTCGGTGCGCTCGGCCGCGCGCACCGACGTGCCGATCCCGACGCCGCCGTTCTGGGGCGTCAAGGAGATCCCCGTCGACCTCGACGAGGTCTACCGCCACCTCGACACGCACGTGCTGTTCAAGCTTCACTGGGGCGGGCGCGGCGTCAAAGGCGAGGCGTGGCAGACGCTGTTGCGCGATGACTTCCGCCCGCGCCTGGAGCGGATGTGGAAGGAGCAGACCTACCTGCACCCGCACGCGCTGCTCGGCTTCTTCCCGTGCTACGCGCTCGGCAACGACATCGTCGTGCTCGACCCCGAGGACCGCGTCACGGAGCTGACCCGCTTCGTGTGCCCGCGCCAGCCCAAGGGCGACCGCATCTGCCTCGCCGACTTCTTCCGGCCCGCGCTCGGCCCGGACGGGGCTCCGTCGTCAACAGGCAAGCCGCCCGCCGAGCTCGACGTGATCGCGGTACAGGCTGTGACGGTCGGTTCGGAGGTCACCGAGCTGATGGCACGGCTCGAGGCCGAAGGCGAGTTCGCCGAGCAGCTGTTCGTGCACGGCCTCGGCGTGCAGACCGCCGAGGGGCTCGCGGAGTGGCTGCACTACGAGGTGCGGCGCATGCTCGAGATCCCGCTGACGCAGGGTCGACGCTACTCGTGGGGGTACCCGGCGGTGCCGGAGCAGTCAGAGCACCTGAAGGTGCAGAAGCTGCTCGACCTCGGCCAGATCGGCATGACGATCACGGACGGCTACGCCCCCGAGCCGGAGCAGTCGACGCTCGCGATGGTCGCCCACCACCCCCAGGCGATCTACTTCGGCACGCGCCAGGGGCGGCTCTTGCCGGAGGGCTCACCCGACGCCGTGATCCGCGGCTCCGACAGCGACCCGTCGCTGTTCGGCGAGCTCGGCGACGAGGATCCACCCGACGGGGCGGTCGAAGCCGAGGACGAACCGGCGATGGCGGGCGAGAGCTCGACCTGAGCTCAGGCGAGCGACCGCGGCTTTGTGGCCGCGGGAATGCTCGAGCGGATCATCCGCGCCCGGTGGATCTCGGTGCCGGGACGCGGTCCGCGCAGCCTCGCGAGCTCCGCGCGAACCAGACGCGTGTCGATCAGCGTCGCGCGGCAGCTCGAGGCGGCCCAGCCTTCATGGCTGGCAGCCGCGGACTGCTGCTCAGCTTCGGGGAACTGCGCAGGGCTCTGCACGGCCGGAAGATCGGTCAGATCCCCCCGCCCCTGAACCCCTGCAAGCCACGGCCCGCTGCGGTGTCGCGCGCCTGAGTGCGGACGCGCAACACCGAGCGTTTCGGGCGTTCCTCGCCTACGGGCGTATCTCCATCGGCGAGGCGGCCGTGTTGGTGGCGAGCGCCGCCACGTTGGTCGCATCAGCCGCACTCCAGCTGCTGCCGCCGTTTGTCGAGGCTTCGGTCACGAATCCCTGCTCGCCGGATTCTTGGGCGAACGTCGTCGTGCTCGTCAAGCTCGAGTTGCCGACGTCCTGCTGCTGGACTCCCGCCAGCGCGCCGCTGACCCGCAACAGCACACCTTCGCAGCCGAATTCCGCGACGTAGGGCTGGTGTTCGCCGCTGGTCAGCTGCGTCCACACTTCCGCCGGCGAGCCGAGCAGCCGCGTGTCGAGCAGGTTCGTGTCGATCACACCGGCCGCTCCGGAAGGCGTGCTGTTCGAGCCTTCGCTCGTGCACTTCTTGCCGGCCGCGTCGCAGCCCGTCAGCGTGACGCGCTCAACGCCCGAGCTCAGCCCAGTGACTTCGCCTTTCCCGGAGCTCGCGGTGCACACGACGGTGCTGCCGAGCCCCGGCGTTTCGAGCTCCACCGCTCCCGTGCTGGACGTGAAGCCGGGTCCGGCGAGTTTTTCGAAGGTGCCCTTCTTGGGCTTTGCGGATTTGGTGGCGCAGCTCGCTTCGGTGTATTCACCTTTCTTCTGCGCCACACACGCCGAGGAGGCCGGGCCAGACACCCATTCGAACTTGCCTTTGTGGTCGGGCACGCCCCTCTTTTCGGCGACCACGCCGCAGCTTTCGTCGGTGTAGTTGCCGCCCGTCTCGGCGACGCACTGCCCGTATTCAGGTGCGCCCGCGGCGGCGAGCGTCGTGAATTCCTGATCGGGGCCGTCTGTCGTGCCCTGGGGATTGGTGGCAACCACGCGGTAGTGGTAGGTCGTCCCTTCGCTCAACCCGGCCGCCTGACCGCGCACGAAGTTCCCCACGAACAGATGCTTGATCGCGCTCGGTTCGGGCTCGCACGGGATGGTCGAGCCATAGGACGCGGTCGTGCCGTATTCGAACTCGCAGCTGGTGAGGGCTTCCCCGTTGGGGTCGACCCGCGCTTTCAGCAATGCCGAGACCTGCGAAACCGGGTGAGTGGCTTCGGTCACGAACGACGGCGCAGCGGGTTCGCGCAACCCGATGTACAGCGAATAGGGGTTTTCGGGACCGGACATCAACGTTGTGAGCAACGGTCCGACGAGCACGCCTTCGAGCCCGCTGCAGCTGATGCTCGGGATCGTGACGGTGCCACTGAAGTGCGGTCCGAGTTCCGTCACTTCTTCGAAGGTCAGGTCCGTACTCAGGTTGAAGACGACGGGTTCTGAGGTTTCGCAGTGGACCGGCAGCCCGATCCCCAGCAGCCCTACCTCGGTGATGCCGATGATCGCCCTGCTCGTGACTTTCATCTGCGCGCAGGGTCCAGGGAGCGCCGGGTCGGGGCAGTCGGCGGCAGGTGCTTCCCCGATCGTCCCTTCCGAGGTGCCGACTTCCGTGAACGTGACGCCGACGTTGCTCGGGACCGCGCCCCCGAGTTTAAGTGAGGTTTCAAAGGGCGGCACGCTCAAGGAGCCGGTCAGCGTGCCGCCCCAGCCCGGGGTCGGTGGCACCGACGGCAGGTTGGCGACGCCGTTGAACGTCGAGTGCTTGGGCAGGACGACCGGTTCGCCGAGCTTCTTCGGCGTCAGGTAGCCGGACACGGCGTGGTTCGTCAGCGTGAGCGTGATTCCGGCGAATGCGGGCGCGGCGGCGGCGGACATCCCCCCGACGACGACAAGCGTGGCCGCAAGCGCCACCAGACGACGAGCATTTTGCGACATGTGATTGACCCCTGTCCCTCCGCCTCAGTCGGCGACTCGAATTAACGCCGTGCTTGACACCGCAGGCCACGGCTCGACCCAATGATCATACCCGGCACAAATGGTTCGAAACACAACAGTTCTGTATCACCTACGGACGTATCTCCGTCGGCGAGGCGGCCGTGTTTGCGGCGGCAGCCGCGACGTTGGTCGGGTCAGCCGCGCTCCAGCTTTTGCCGCCGTTGGTGGAGGCTGCGGTCGAGAGCGCCTGCTCGCCGGTCTCGGAGGCGAAGGTCGTCGTGCTCGTCAGACCCGGGCCCCCTATGTCGCCCTGCTGGACCCCGGCGAGCGCACCGCGGACCCGCAGCAGCACGCCTTCGCAGCCGAATTCGGCAGCGTATGGCTGGTGTTCGCCACTGACGAGCTGCGTCCATACTTCCGCCGGTGAGCCGAGCAGCCGCGTGTCGAGCAGGTTCGTGTCGATCACACCGGCCGCTCCGGAAGGCGTGCTGTTCGAGCATTCGCTCGTGCACCTCCTGCCGGACG
>Ga0210388_10000226_pt1 | contig 51043 bp, 64 predicted proteins | sample IncBWC19OmetaG_FD_155485 | JGI IMG/M metagenome (GOLD analysis project Ga0210388, IMG submission 155485) | Forest soil microbial communities from Barre Woods Harvard Forest LTER site, Petersham, Massachusetts, United States - Inc-BW-C-19-O ...
GCGGTGATGTCAGAGTAGTTACGGCGCTGCAGTTCCTCCTGCATCCGCCGGCGCAATGGGGTCATGGACTTCCTCCACGACCACTCTATGACCTGCACACAACCGCCGCGCAGCGGCTTAGTTCAATCCGGTCCTATGTAGACTCGGACGAAAAGTCGGGCTGTCGTGGCATAGAGCATTGTGATGCCAGCGATCAACCTCGAACGATTGGCTGGTCGCGGAGGGCGGTGAAGTCGGCCCCGTGGCAATGAGAGAATCAACAGAAGGCTAGGAGGTTAGCCACTGGATATGTCTGCCTGCACACGTACATTACTCGTTGCTGCTGGATGGATCGTGATTTCCGTTCCAGCGAATGGCCAGGAGCGCCAGACGGCGCAACCGCAAGCCGCGCGCGCGTGGCAGATTGCTGCGGGAGGCAAAATGGCATTCGAGGTTGCCTCAGTCAAGCTGAGCAAGGCGACGTTTACTCCACCGAACTTTCCCCTCGACTCCGGAGATGCGTTCACCAACATGCGGACGAAAGAACCGCCGAGAGGCCGTTTCAAAGCCGATTTTCCGCTGATGGTTTACATCCTATTCGCCTATAAGCTAACTTCTAACTCCCAGCAGATGGAGTCGATACGAACCCATTTTGCCGAAGTCGATAGCGAACGATCATTTCAGCATTGACGCACGGGCGGAAGGCAATCCAACCAAAGACCAGATGCGCCTGATGATGCAGTCGTTGCTGGCTGAACGCTTCAAGTTGGCGTTTCACTTTGAGAGCCAAGAAGTTCCGGAATTCGCGCTTACTCTTGTTAAACCTGGCAAGACTGGGCCAAAGCTCATTCCGCACGCCGAAGGCCCACCGTGTGATTCACCAACGGCGGAACTATTGAGCGGGTCGACGGCGAAAGGTGGGGACGCATTCCCGCCTGTTTGCGACGTGTACGCGATGATGTTCAAGCCCAGCGGTGTGGGCAGGTTGGGATCTCGTAATACGACCATGGATTTGCTTGCATCAAGTATTTCCGGGCAGGCGGGTCGCATCGTGGTGGACAGGACCGGCCTGATCGGGAAGTTTGATTTCGTGATCGAATATGCGCGAGAGTTAACCGGCCCTCCTCCGCCCGACAAGGAGGTCCGCACTGAATCGGAAGCGCCTACTTTTCTGGAAGCTTTGCGCGAGCAGCTTGGGCTAAAACTGGAATCGACGAAGGGTCCGCTACAGGTCCTCGTTATCGATAGTGTGGAAAGGCCATCAGAGAACTGAGCCGTGAAGCGTGGAGGCGATCACCCAAAAGTCTGCCGACTTGCTCACCAACGTACATGAAGACGCACATCTTCGAAATAGCCTGAAGTTTGGCCGGGCTGGCCTCCCACATAAATCCAGGAAACGCGGTCACCGACAAGAAGTATTCGGGGTTCGCTGCCGCGACGTGGAATGCGGCGACTCCGCCATTGGATGGTCCGGCGATATGAAACTTGTTATCCTGGATCTTGCAATCCTTCCGGGGGTGCAGACGTGGAGAGCGATGCCGAAGGTTTCGCCGTATTGCTCCCGCAAATCGATTAGGGTATAACCAGACCGGCGGCGGATCCTCTACGCATCCTCAGTCAGCATTCGATCCGAAACCTACTCTTTTCGAGACGGATCGGGTATCCGCGAGGAGAATCCGGGTCCGGTACGGCGGTGAATCTCGAAGTACTCGTCAATCTACGGTGTGTGAGTTTCCCCATCTCCATCCAGGGTACGCCTTCCGTCTGCGGGTTCAGTTCGCCACGCTTCGCGCGCTCGCGCTAAGCGCCTTATTCGTGGTTGCAAAGATGTTGCTCCGAAGCGGGCTGTGTTCCTGGCCGCGCGCACGGGCGTCCGACCCGCGGGGCTTGCGGAGTCATTCCGCAGGGAGTTGCAGGACCTGGATAAAATATTCCAGCATTAAGCCCTGCGCGCGACGATGTGATGGATCTTGGCGCCGGATGAGCCGAGCACTTTGCCCTCGTCCAGGAGGTCCGCGCCGCCAGCCGTCAGGCGCTCCTTCAGGGCAGTGATGTCGACCAGTTCGTAGAGCCTGCCGGCGGGATCGCGCCGGTCCTTGCCGCCGCGCCAGCTCATTCGCAATATGCCGCCCGGCCGCAGGATGCGCAACAAGGCGTCGAGCGCGGCGGGCTGATCGCTGCCGGGCACGTGCATCAGCACCGTCTCGCACAGCACGTTGTCGAAGCTCCAATCGGGAATGCCAGCCAGCAGAGGCAACGATTCGGCCAAGAACTCATAGCCAGGGTAGAGCCGCCGGGCTTCCGCCCGCAGCCCTGCCGATGGCTCGTATCCCGTGCACGGCCACCCCTGCCGGTTAAGCCAGTCTACTTCGCGCCCGCAACCGCAACCGATATCAGCGGTCACGCTGCCGGCCAGGAAATACCGGCGGACCGAAGTGTGAATTTCCTCCGGCGGCTTTTGATCCAGCCAGTCCCGGCAATATTTTTGCGGATCGGCGTCATACGCCGCCAGCGTCTGTTCGTCCATCGTGATTTCCTTTGCCAGTCCAAGTTAAACCATCCTTCGCCTCGTCTCAAGAGAGTCCAGACGCCCCGGTCGGCTGACGCCGCGTCCGAAGCTCTAGCGCAGTCAGGAAATCGCCTGCGGTGTTCGTCCGGGTCAAGAATACGAACTCCGACATACTCGGAGTCAACGTTGATCCCACCATCATCAACCCAGACACACTCTGGGATGACCATTCCTTATCCTGAATTCTCGGAGGAGTTTGAAGGAGAGGCGGATGTGTTCGCCACGCGCATGGAGATACCCCGGGGAATTCCCGCAGAGGACCAGGGAAATCGGCATTCGAGTCGCACTTGGCGCGAGGTCCAGGGAAGTCCTCGCGATGATCATCGGATACGAACTCAAATTGAGTGCTTTGGGATTATCGATAGGAATTACGGGTGCCTTCGCACTTCGGCACCTCCTGCTAGGCTTGCTATTCGGCGTCAGTCCGTCCGATCCGCTGATCTACGCAGGAGTCGCTGCCCTGATGCTTTCTGTCGCGCTTCTAGCTTGCTACATTCCGGCGCGTCGCGCGAGCCTGGTCGATCCACTGGTCGCGTTGCGTTGGGAATAGCCCCACTTTCCTGCGCTGGCAGACCTCTATCAGTGCTCGGCCCGCCGGGTTTGTGGGGAGTCTCGCGGCCGATAATGGGAAGGATCGGACGACTCGTTACATCCGACGACGAACATCGAGATGCACCCGTTTCGAACACCGGTAACATTCCACTATAGCGTGGGCGTCTCGAAATCGTGACGAAGCGCATACTACTCGCCCTGGCAGGGTTGGCCCCTGCGATCCTCAACGCACAATCGCCAGAGGAACATCCCAGGATCGAAGTGGCAACGGTCAAACTCAACACGAGCGGGGTCGGAAGAGGCATGAGCATGAATCCTGGAAGATTCACTATCCGAAACAGTTCCGTCCGAACGCTTCTGCTGTATGCCTATAAGGTACAGGCCTATGCGATCTCAGATGGTCCTGGGTGGATCGATTCCGACCACTACGACATCGAGGCGAAAGTAGAGGGCCAGCTCACCGGAGCGGCTGCGCTGAACCTGGTTCGGACAATACTAGAAGACCGATTTCATTTGAAAGTCCATCGGGAAACAAAAGATGGCCCGGTCTATTTTCTTACGGTGGCGACGAATGGACCAAAACTGAAGCCGGCGACTTGTGCTGTCATCGATCCGGCTTATAAGCCGGCACCTCCGGCGCCCGGTGAGAGTCGCCCCGACCGCTGCGGCACCAACAGGAGCAGAACAAATGGGACGAGCCGGACGTTGGACATTTTAGGAGTAAAGATAGATGAGCCGGACATGGCGATAGCTACATTCCCAGGTTTGACCTTTTATTTTGCATCGATTCTGGAACGGCGTGTGATCGACAAAACCGGGCTTACGGGAAGATTTGACATCAATCTGGAATACACTCCGGCCTCCACCGAAATCGCGTCGCCGGCTGAGTCCGCCGCTCCGTCGCTGTTCGCCGCCGTCCAGGAGCAAATCGGCCTGAAATTGGAATCAGGAAAGGGTCCGGTCGAACTACTCGTCGTCGATCACCTGGAGAAACCGTCCGCGAATTAACGGACAGTTTCGGCAAGACGAGGGCTTCATGAATGTTGCACAACGACCCCGTTCGGCAAACAGCTTTGCCGAAAACCCATTTATCAGTTCTCAGACTTCCCACGACCGGACATTCTGGCTCGTGACACCCAAAAAATCTTATCTTTCTCTGCGGGCGCGTGATCCGCCCGGAACCCCTCGACCGAGGCGATTTGTTGAGCCTAATGCGGATTATTCATTTCGATCAATTGCCCGTGCATGCTATTACGAACGCAAAGTGTCCAAGGGATTTACCGAGGCCGCACGACGGGCCGGAATGAAACTCGCGGTCAACGCCGATAAGACCAGCACGATGGCTACCAATCCGAATGTTTCCATGTCCCACGATTTGGTCCCAAAGAGCCCGCGGATGAGGGTAGCACTTCTATTCCTATTCGCGGCGGTCGATCTCAGCTTTGGGAACGGCGATGACGGATCAGGCACAACACCGAGAATGCTGCTGCCAATTGCCGGTAACAGACTTCTGTCCGGAGTGCCGACGATTCGCCCGCAGGGCGGACACCAGGACTTCTATCGGTACGGATTTATCAAATTTCCAAAAAACCAATTGGGGGCAAACGCCCGCAACCTACCGTAACAACCGGAATCAAAAGCAGTTGGGGCTTCCGCGCAACCTATGATTCAAAGCCCCGTATGAAAGGAGTTTTCGGCGAACGCGGCTCCGTTTCGAAGAGCGGCCCGTGTGTCGAGCGATATTTCATGTTCATGTATGGCGTCTCGATGCGCCGTCCGACGGCGGAGTAACGGCCGTTCTCCCAGTTTGAGTCCATGTAGTGGTTCACAATCCCAGTGGAGAGAAGTAGCCGCTCCGCATTGAACGGCTCCTTTCCGGTCAGCATCATCTCGGTAATCCAGTGCTCCTGTCCGTTCGCAGCGTGGTACTGCGAGATAGGGCCAGGCCAGCCAAGCATCGAGACGATCGTCGGGTCTTTCTGTCCTTCGATCTCACCGGCGTAGGTCCAGCCCACACCCGCGCCCGAAATGACCGCGGCATTCGTCCCGTCGTTGTACTTGACGATGCAGACGTTCGGGTTCCGTCCTTGCTGGAAATGTCCTTGCTTCAGTCAAAATTCTTCCGCACGGCTTCAAGCAGGTTGCCGGCCCACGGAGTACGTTCTACCCACTTCCACGTCTCAGACCCGCGAATGGACTGCACCGACCTGACGCCTGTCTCACCGCCCTTTCGGCGGTCTACAAACGCCTGAAGCACGTCGACACAATGAAAGATGGCTCCCTCATCTGCGGCGCCTCCAACCACAATCGAGTTCTTGATGGGCGTATCGGCCGCCATCTCTATCTCGGGCTTGCGGAAGTAGGCCGGTATGGAAGACCCGCCGGTCAGGGGAAAGTTCAATTCACGGGATTTGTCAAATATCCATTTGGCGTCGTCCCAATTGTAGGAGAGATGCTTATCGTTAAAAACAGGAACTGATCGTTTGCTCTGCTCGAAAACTTGGATAACTTGCTGATAAATCCACCAGCGTGGCAAAAGCCAGTGCCCCTTGAGATCGGTTGGATAATTCCCGTGTTCAGCGACGATGACAACACCATCCACTGCCAGTTCCTTGCCGCCAAGCATGACAGCTTCGCCTGCTGTTTTATAGATAGGAATATTTTTCGCTTTGCACACTTTCTGGGCGAGCAGGCTTGTATCCAACTGGTGGACATAAACGGACACCACGTCCACCCGCGAAGGCGTGTGGGCGCCCTTCCACCAATAACCGTCCAGCAGCTTGTTAATGATCCAATCCGCATGTGAAGTCGGGAGACCCCAATAGCTGGCGAGACAGGCAATACGGGGCCGTCTTGGCGCACTCTGCTCGACAGCATCGGGAGCGGTACCGGTCAAATCCATCACGCCTGCCATACCGGCTATTCCCAGCATTTCACGCCGGCTGAAGAGAGAGTTCGACTCCATCGCTTCGGTGGTTGGGGATGAATTTGCCGCCCTGGCTGCGGGTTCAATTCGCTTCCTTTTCATAATGGTTGTTCGATCCTGCAGCATCTTGCTCCTTCGATCCCTGGCCGGGTGTTGTGATCTTACTTCTACTGCTCCGCCGTCTAACCGGACTCCTCAGGATAATCCTGTTCAGCATCCCGGAGCAGCGTGATCTTTCGCTATCGAGCACCGCCGCGACCATGCGTTGAGCGCCATCATGATTCACGCTTCAGCCGTCTCCACTCCCTAGATTGCCGTAACACCAAACCGGTTGCGTGCTCAGTTTGACACAAGCTTTCGTTCCCATCGAGACCGAGGAGCAACTGGATTTGCAGGCGGTGCATCGTGTGAGAGAGCGTTGGGTGCGGCGCAGAACGGCCATCGTGAATCAGATCCGCGGGCTTCTGCTGGAGCGCGGGCTGACGCTGCCAAAGGGACAGTGGCACGTCGAGAATACGCTTCACGATATCCTGGAGAACGCCGCCTTGAATCTATCGGACTCGTTTCGAGTGCTGTTGGCGCAGCTCAAGGTGGAGCTGGGTCAACTGCCGCCGAATCGTGCGCTATGCCGTCAGGGAGGATCTGTGCACCGACCGAACCGTCTGCAATGACCCCTTGTTTAAACGGTCAGCGGGGCGCCAGCTAACGGCGGCAGACTCGCAAATTCCAGTCTCGATTTTTCGGGACTTTCCGTCACAAGTTGGTTTGGAGTGCGATCTAGCATAATCGTCTGCTTCAAGGAGTTCGGCCATGAAACGTCGATCTATTTTGACTGGCGCAGCAGCGATTAGTGTCTCTGCGCTGGGTTCGCCAATCCAAGCTGATGCGCCCCAGCGTGTGATTCGAGTAGCGGCCGGGCAGGACCGGTTCAGCGAACACTTACCACTTGGGGGCGGCCGGTCCATCGTTTACTGGAAAGTGTCAGCCAAGGACAACGGCGGTGTATGGTCTGTATTCGAGGCCCAGTGGCAAATGAAAGGTGGCCCACCTCTCCACGTCCCTCAAAGCCAGGACGAATGGTTATGTGATTCAAATCGAATTTATCGTGCAGGTTGGCGATGAGAGGTTCCGCGTGACACCAGGGGACTCTCTCTTTGCGCCCCGTCAGGTCGCTCATACATTTGCTCATGTCGGCGAAGGGGCTGGTAAGATGATTACCGCTTTTCAGCCCGCGGGAAGTATGGAGGCATTCTTGCGCGAGCAGAGTAAGATTACGGGCGCGCCGCCCGCAGAAGAGGTTCAGCGCATGTTCAAGGCCCACGGAATGGAAGTCCTTGGGCCTCCGCTCGCGCTGTAGATGCCGAAACTAGCCGAAAGTCGGGCAGCGTTTCCAATCCTTCTACTCCGGTCGGATGACGCGCAATCCGCACAGAAGTCGCCAGCAGCGTCCGTCATGACAATGCCTTCTCCGTATCGGCGACGATACCCTCGCGTCGACGAAAGAGCTTGTTGCCGCCCGGTCGTGCGGCTCGCGATAAACCTCCAGTTGGTGAGTACCGACCAAGCAGCCTCGGCTAAGTGCCGTCCCACGGCGACCACAGCCTTCTAGTGATTCTTGGCGCGTTCTCGCAGCCGGTGGAGAGGGTGTTCGTAAGCAAGGTTACTGCTCTAGTAGACCGCCAACGCTCTGCCGCAATCAAGCGTGGCATTTGTACCGAAGCTGATACTTGCGGATGCGAGAATGTTCCCTTCGAGCGCGGCTCCAGCGTCGATCGTCGCGGATCCTGTCGACATCAGCCAAAATACGCTATCGCCTGCCCCGATGTTTTCTAAAGCAACGGTGGAACCGATCTCGGCCGTCAGTGAGCTCCCTACTAGGAAAATGAAGGACGCGTTAGATTGATTATTGAAATCGAGGGTAAGCGTCCCGTTTAGATCGAACGTCGAACCCGTGGAATATACGCCCGGAGTGAGCGATTCGGCTCCCGTGGCATAGCTCTTTGCACTTAGGCTGTTGACCGGCCAGACACTGCTTAAATTCGAAAACGCGGTGCCGAGATCGGACTGGGCCTGCTGTGCGATTGCATCCCCGGTGTGTACGGCGGGGTTACTGACTACTGTCGTTCCATTGACGGTAACGCTACTCAACCCGGTGATTGAAGTACCCGAATAAACCCCCAGATCCCCTGCGAGGGCCGTCGGCCCGGAATTGGTGACCGTCGAGACCCCCGAGAGTGACAAAGTTGCCGGCTGAGCCAAGATAGAGTGCGCCTCCGATGATTGGCATGGCAGATACAATCCCAACGATCGTTGTTAACAACCCGACTCGCATGTTTCTCCTCCGCTGCTCGGGATTTATCCAATGCAAGCAATTATGGTTCGCCGAATGGTTGATGAACTAGACAGGTCTACTCACAGGTGCTCAGCAGTTCTGGTGTTTGCAAAAGAGAAGCAATACGAATTTGCTCTTCTGAATTGAACGCGTCAATGGTACTTAAGTGCAGATAAGCGCGTACGATTTAGCGTGAAATAAGGTTGAATTGTTTCTATCTTTCGGGCACGGCATGAGCGTCTGAGAATGCAAATATAGGTTCGAATATATGCGTTCGGTTGCCTGTTAACGCATTATGAAGGGGCGCCCTTTCATAATGCGTTAACAAGGTAGATGTATTCAGAACTGCAACCGGAATCAAAAGAAGATTGTCGCCGGCAGCCTCGGTGATAGCGCACGTCCTCAATGCCTATCAGAGAAGGTACTTGCATCGGGAGGTGTTCCGGTTCAGTTGGAAATGGAGAAAGCGTTCCCTCATTAAGCTAATGGAGAGAACGCATGAAGAAGCAACGGAAGCAATACGCGCCGGCAAGGCCGCCATCCTGAGGCGGCACTTGCTGGATAAGGAGCCCATCTCGAAGTTGTGCGACGAAGTGGGACTCCAGCCGACAGTCTTCTACCGCTGGCAGAAGGAATTCTTCGAGAACGGGGCTGCGGCGTTCGAGCAGAGACGGCGAAGCAACCAGGAGCGGATTGCATACCTGGAGAAGAAGATCCAGACCAAGGACGAGGTTCTGGCCGAGCTGATGGCGGAGCATGTCGCGCTAAAAAAAAAGACCTTGAGGAACTCTGACCGGGAGCTGGGTTCCGCCCGATACGCGGGATCAGAGCGTGGATTTCGTCCGGCGCTGGTCGGAGAAGACCAAGATCGGCGCCGGGCGGTTCATTGGGTGGCTCGACATCACTGCCAGCAAGTTCTAGGACTGGCAGGAGCGCTACGGGAAGCTGAATGAGCATAACGGATGGGTGCCCCGCGACTACTGGCTGGAGGATTGGGAGAAGCAGGCCATCATCGGCTTTCATCTAAAGAACCCGCTGGACGGCCACCGCCGGCTGACGTTCATGATGCTCGACGCGGACATTGTGGCAGTGAGTCCGACCAGCTTATGGCGCGTGTTGGGGCAAGAGGGCCTGTTATCGAAGTGGAACGGGAAACCGTCAAAGAAGGGCGCGGGCTTTGAGCAGCCGCTAGCCGCGCATCAGCACTGGCATATCGACGTATCGTACATCAACATCAGCGGGACGTTCTAGTACCTGTGCAGCATTCTGGACGGCTGTAGCCGCTACATCGTGAACTGGGATCTGCGGGAGTCGATGACCGAGGCGGAGATCGAGATCATCTTGGAGCGCGCCAAGGAACTTCACCCGGGAACGCGGCCCCGGATCATCTCCGACGACGGGCCGCAGTTCATTGCCAAAGACTTCAAGGAATTCATTCGGGTCTCGGGCATGACCCACGTCGGAACTTCGCCCTACTATCCCCAATCGAACGGAAAAATCGAACGCACAAATCGCTAAAAGGAGAGTGCATCCGGCCGGGAACGCCTCTGTCGCTGGAGGTGCGCGCCGGCTGGTAGAGGACTACGTGGAGCATTACAACGACGTCCGCCTAACCAGTGCCATTGGCTACATCACGCCGAAGGACATGCTCGCCGTCCGTCAGCAGGAGATCCATGCTGGTCGGGATCGGAAGCTGGAGGAGGCACGAAAACAGCCTCAGATTCGTCGGCGGCAGGCGGCGTGAAGAAGGGACTCATAAGCCCATCTTCGGTCGTAGCGGACACTAGTAAACGCTGCGCTCTTGATCGTGAGTTTAGGTGGATCGCCGGGCAACACAGCGGGCGCTCAGCCTCCTATTGCATTCCATCACCCATGTTGTATACTGAACCAGATGGCTCAGTATAGCCAAACCCACTTCGATGCCTCGTTCGGCGCGCTCTCGGACGCCACCCGCCGCGGTGTTCTGGAGCAGCTCGGGCGTGCGGACGCTTCGATCACCACCCTTGCCCAAAGATTCCACATGACCCTTACGGGCATGAAGAAACATGTAGGCGTCTTGGAACAAGCGGGGCTCGTCAGCACAGAGAAGGTTGGGCGCGTGCGGACCTGTAAGCTTGGGCGGCGCGGACTGGACGAAGAGGCGGCATGGATCGAGAGGTATCGCCAGCTCTGGGCCGCGCGCTTCGACGAGTTGGACATTGTTGTCGAGGAATTGAAACGGAAGGAGAAAGCAAATGGACGTAAGAAAAGAAAGTGAGGCCGCCCCCATGAAGAAGCGCACCGAAGTGGAGCGGAGGTCTGAGCGCGAACTGGTCGTCACACGCACCATCAACGCGCCTGCGCGCCTGGTGTTCGAGGCGTGGACCAAGGCAGAACTATTCGGGAGGTGGTGGGTGCCCAAATCGTTTGGCGTAACCCTGCTTTCCTGCGAAATGGATGTTCGCGTTGGAGGGCAGTATCGTCTGGTGTTTCCGCACCAAGATTCGACCATGGAGTTCTTCGGCACGTACCTCGAAGTGACCCCGCACTCGCGTCTCGTTTGGACCAACGAGGAAGGCGACGGCCAGACCGTCACCACCGTGACCTTCCATGAAACCGCCGGCAAGACGCAGGTGGTCGTGCACGATCTCTATCCCTCGGAGGAAGCGATTGAGTCCGGGTCGACGGGCGCGCTGCCCGAGGCGCTCGACCAGCTCGACGAGCTTCTCGCCGCCCTGGGATCAACCACGGAGACAAAATGAGGCAGCCAATCCATCGAACAGACGCTTCCGGGCGGCGTTCAGCAGTGCGGAAGACAGCTTTAATGACGCTCGTTATGACTGCCGTGTCGGCGCAGCAGAAGCCGGCACAGCAGAAGGCAACGACGGGCTACGCGCCAGTCAATGGGATCAATATGTACTACGAAGTCCACGGCGGCGGCGAACCGGTGGTGTTGCTTCACGGCGCGTTCATGACCATCACCAACAACTGGGCCGGGTGGATCGGCGAGCTCTCCAAAACACGGAAAGTCATTGCCGTCGAAATGCAAGGTCACGGCCGGACGGCGGACGTCCCCCGAGATATCACCTACGAAAACCTCGCCGATGACGTGGCCGCACTGCTCAATTATCTCAAGATCCCGCGAGCGGATCTTATCGGCTACAGCATGGGCGGAGCCGTGGCGATGCAGTGTGCGATCCGCCATCCGGACAAAGTGCGAAGGGCAGTCATCATTTCGTCCACGTTCCGCCGTGACGGCATGATCGCGGAAGCGGTCGAAGCTATCCCGAAACTCACGGCGGACGCTTTCAAAGACTCGCCGATTGAGGCCGAGTACAAGAAGCTGAGTCCGACTCCGGACGACTTTCCGAACTTCGTCCAGCGAATCGTCGCCACGTTCTCGAAAGGGTACGACTTCGGAGCCGACAAGCTTAAGGCCACCACGACGCCCATGTTTTTCATCCACGGCGACGCTGACGGCGTGCGGCTCGCGCACATCGCGGAGATGTTTCGCCTGAAGGGTGGCGAGATCCACGGCGACATGAAGCCGCGCTCAGCATCGCGATTGGCCATCTTGCCCGACACCACCCACGTGACACTGATGCAGCGCATACCCATCATCGTCCCGATGGTGAACGACTTTCTCGACGCCAAGCCGTAGCCGTGCTACGGCTCGCGCCGTTTACCGAACGCGAAATTCGTACCGCAGTCAACACGACCGTCCGGCTGATCGAAACTGCACCAACGAAAGTTCCTCCTCCTGCATCGAGCCGCTTACCTGAAAGCAGTAAAGAACGATCAGTCGCCTAGCGTTTACCAAGCGTGCCCCGTCGCCGCAGCAGCCTGCACAATCGAGTGGTGAATCATCCCGTCTCAGCAGTTTAGATTTGCGGCGTCAGTGAGGCGCGAAACCGGGAGCGCCAGCTAACTCGATTTCTTTTCGAAACCAGTTGCAAGTTCACCGGTGAGGCTCGCCCCGCGACTACATTGGGCGGTGTCCGTCGAAACTGGTTTTCGAAATCGCTGTATACTCGCTAACAAGGAACGCCCGCTCTCCATTTCACGCTGAACCAGCACACATCAAATCGAGTTTCATTTTGGCTGGTGCGAGGAATCGCAAGAGGTGATCGCCGGCCGTCGCAGGGATCTCTTCCAGGGCGACTCCAATGTTGATGGCGAAGCTGATCGTGTTTCAGGCTGGTGGACACGCGAACGGTCGAACTGGAGGGACGTTCACGGTTCGCCTTTCGGTAGAGGGCATGGCTCCTTCCCGGACATTGCCCGCTAAGCTGCTGCTGCACGACTGCAACTGTCATCTGGTCAATAGCGAAGCATCCGCTCGGTACGACAGAAGAACGAGACAGGGGAGTAGGAGGTCAACGCTGCCAGCGTTAGACGGACCTCGATTAAGATCATGTGCCACCGGGCGAGGGCGAAGCGAGGGCGCTCTAAAGGCAATTCAACTACCGCAGAAGAACGAGACTCAAACGACCAACCTGATCCCGAATGCTCCCTCGATTTCCGTGAACCGCGGTTCGAATCTATCCTGGGAAGCCACTTGTTCTGGTACGAACTCTCTCTGCCCGTTATTTAACGCCAACATGGGGCTGGAAGGGGATTTTTCGCCGCAAGTGGCGGGTTCAGGCAAAGTTTAGGCGTCTCCGCGGCAGATTCGTCGGACCGAAGAAGTAGGCAGCGCCGGCATGGTCAGGCGGAATTGGCTGAGAGTCTCCGTTGCCGCCGTCAGGCCTCCCCGTTATTTCACAGGTCTGGCTTCGCAGGCGCGGCGGTGCTGGACATAGGCGTAGCTGTGTGGCTCCATTGCCCCTTCCGGTGAGATTCTGATGGTGAGGCCCGCAGCACTTCCTCCAACGAGACCTCGCGTTCCCTCGAGCTCCGCGTCAACCGCTCGCGCGTTGAAGATCCTCGAGACTGAAATCGGCAATCTGCTCATCATGCTTAGTCCCGCCTCACCAATTGCGCAGGGCCAGTCTGTCTCGCGACGTCGCAGTAGTTACCGTCCATCCATTCGGTACATCGGCATCCCCGAGCGGAACATCCGCCACGCCTTGCCGTCTAATATGATGTCGAAAGAAACTCGCTCGGGATTGAAGTCCGGCGATGCTGGGCGGAATGTCGGCGGACCAACTGCTACCAAGGCGTTGCCTCCGATCATGAGATTTCCCTTCAAGACGAACACTAGGGCGCGCCCCCGATCCGCTCCGGCACGTAGCCCAGAATCTGGAACTCCAGATTCGAGTACCAGTAGTGCTCAACCGGCGCGTACGACGGCTCGAAATCGCGCAACGACCACGCGGCGAATGGCATGGATGCCAGATCGGGGCGATAGTTCTAGAGGCCGGCGGTGTGGGTGAGGAAATCGTGGCCGGTGATGGCGCGGAACTTCGATTTGATCTGAAACCACGGCAGGTACTTACTCAACGGTACTTGTGGCTCGAAGCGCCCTTCGTCGAATAACTGCATCAGCGAAATCGCTGTGAACAACTTGGTCACCGATCAGCTTCGTCACGCGGCCATTGAAGGTAGACACCCAGATTCGTGAGCGGTGGGGCAATCGCTCGCGCGAGGCGCGGTATGTTCATACCTGGCGCGGCGTTCCACATCTGCTACAGGACCACTCCTTCTTCGTCAGCCAAGGAGAGAAGGAAGGTGAGAATTGCACCGATCAGACCAAATATGACCAAGTGGATCATCGTGCTGATGACAACCCGGGCAATCTTCTTAACCATACGAGCGGCATTGCACCTCCATCGCGACCTGCGAGAACATCTGCTTATCGCGCCACGCTTCGATCGGAGGATAATTCAATGCGCGCGATGACTCTAAAAACTTACGGTGCCAAAGACGGCTACTTTCTCGCAGACCTGCCGACCCCCGAGCCAAAGCAGGGCGAGGTCCGAATCAAGGTTCACGTCTCCGCCCTTCGGCCCTGCCGATTACAAAGTCCCTCGTGGGATCGTTAAGTTTCTCCATGCTCGAAATGTTCCCATTGTCCTCGGGTACGATTTTTCGGGTGTAGTGGATGCGACTGGTCCAAGTGAGAGTCGTTGGAAGGCCGGCGACAATGCTTTCGGTTTTCTACCTTACCGTCGAATAACAGGGTGCTTTCGGCGAATTCATAATTGTGCCAGCAGATCCGATTGCCTTAAAGCCTTCAAGAATCTCTCATGCGCAAGCTGCCACTGCGGCGACGGCTGGATTGACAGCAATGCAAGGGATTCGTGACCAAGATTCGCCTGGGCGAGTTGTCCCCGCCCCTGGTCCGCCGCAGCGTGAAGCGGGCGCGGATCGATCTGGAAAAGCAACTGGCCCTTTTTGACGAAAGAGCCTTCCGAATAGTCTTGGGTGAGGAGGTAGCCGGTGACTTGGGCGCGGATGGCGGCGTTCACCATGCCGTCCAGGGTTCCGATCCACTCGCGGTAGACCGGGATATCCTTTTGCTCGACGTAACGACTTCAACCTCCGGCGCCGTCGGCTCGGCCGCCCCCGCCGAGCCTCGCCCGCAGCCCGTCAGTTGAAAAGAGATAGCGCCCAGCAATAGGGCCACGCATAGTTCCGAGATGCGGGGGGGGACCTGTTCCTCATCGGATATCTCCTCTAGTTGTCGCGAACTCGTGTCGTGGCTCTTGGTTGCCAGAAACGAACTCATGCTACCGGAGGGCAGGCCGAAGCGATATTACATATTCTGTGTAGTGCAGGGCGTTCGGCCATCGGAGGGTGACCTTGTGTTCGGGTCTCAGCAACCTCATTCGAGACCTTTATCCAAATCCGAATCTTTTCCCACGGCTACTTAAAATATGTAATAGACGAATTTTGCCTCGCCCAATACGATTAGCTAGAAGCTTCGCGCCAGACGACGTATGTTAAGAGCTCAATTCGGATGCCGGATCGCGCTCCAGCACGGCGTTTTGAAGGCGGGTGAGCTTGCCAGGGAGAACCGGCTTGAACTTTCAGGTCTCATCTTCATACAAGAGAGGAACGCATGAAAACGCTCACGACACACTATATCGACGGGGCATTCGTTGAATCCCATGGCCGTGAAGTCATGGACATCATCAAGCCGACCAACGGGCAGGTGATCGGCCGGGTCACGCTGGGCGATGAAGAGGATACACGGCGCGCCATCGCCGCAGCCAAGAGCGCGTTCATTGATTTCGGCCGATCGACCAAGGAAGAGCGCGCGAAGATCCTGCGCCGGCTGCATGAAGCCGCTTCGGCGCGACAAAACGATCTGACGGCAGTGATGGTCGAGGAATACGGAGGCATCGTTCAGTTCGCCGGGCTCCTCGTCCGGTCGGGCATTAACGCGTTTCTGGCTTCCGAGCAGGCACTGCGGGAACTTCCATTGACACGCAGCTGGGGTAAGACGATAGTTACCCTGGAGCCGGTCGGCGTGGCCGGTCTGATTACCGCGTGGAACGCCAACGCGCTGTTCATTTGCTTAAAGCTCGCCTCGGCCGTGGCCGCCGGTTGCACCGTCGTCATTAAGCCAAGCGAGTTGAGCTCGCTCCAGACGCAGGTGTTGATCGAGGCGCTGCACGAGGCAGATCTCCCGAAGGGTCTCTTGAACGTCGTCACGGGGCGAGGCAATGACGTCGGCGCCGAGCTGGTGCGTAATCCCGACGTCGCCAAGATCTCGTTCACAGGCTCGGTGGCTGTAGGCGAAACGATCATGCGCGACGGGGCGAAAACCATGAAGCGCGTCACGCTGGAACTCGGGGGGAAGTCGCCCACCATCCTGCTCGACGACGCCGTCCTTGACAAAGCGATCCCGTCAGCCCTCATCATGGCCTTCATGAACAGCGGTCAAGCCTGCGCCGCGGGGACGCGCCTTCTCGTGCCGACGAGACAGTTGAGCGCAGTCAAGCGGGCAATCATGAACGCCATGCCTGCCTTTACGGTTGGTGATCCGGCTGATCCCAAGACCGCCATAGGGCCGATGGTGTCGCAGAAACAGTACGACCAGGTGCAGTCTTATATCCGCAAGGGCATCGAAGAAGGTGCTGAAGTGCTAATCGGTGGTGAGGGTCGTCCGGAAGGCTTTGAGATGGGTTACTTCGTGAAGCCCACGGTGTTTGTCAATGTGAAGAACGATATGGCAATCGCCCAGGAGGAGATTTTCGGCCCCGTGCTGTCCGTCATCGCTTATGACTTCGAGGACGAGGCGATCCGGATCGCCAACGACTCTAAATATGGTCTCCACGCTGCCGTCCTCGGGACCGACCTCCAGCGGGCGCGTCGCGTGGCCTCGCAGATACGGGCCGGGCGCGTCGTTATCAACAACATGACGGATGATCCGCAGGCGCCCTGGGGTGGATTCAAATACTCCGGGGTCGGACGCGAATATGGCCAATACGGAATCGAGGCGTTTCTCGAAACCCGCGCCATCCTCGAAAAATAGCTCTCTTGCCGGGCATAGAGGACTTTAAACCAAGGAGACCCGATTATGAGTAAACAAGTCAGTATCTCCCCCGAAGAAGCCGCAGATCGCCTCGCCATCCGGGAGCTTGTCGAGGCATACGCGCATTGCGCCGATCGCCGCGATGCCAAAAGTCAAATGGCGCTCTTTACCCCGGACAGCCACTTCGTGGTGTTCATGGACGCCAAAGATCCGAAGCCTTCACAAGAACTTCACTCGCGCGAGGCGCTGGCTCCCGTGTTCGCCGACCTGAACCAGTACGCCGCGACCATGCACTTCCTGGGACAAACGACAATCCTAACGCTGACCGGCGACCGGGGTACGGGGGAAACCTACTGCATGCCGCATCACCTGACGATCAAGGATGGAAACCGGCGGCTAATGATTGCAGCCCTCCGATACTACGACACCTTCGTGAAAATGGACGGTAGCTGGCTGTTTGCGGAACGCAAGCTCTACGTCGACTGGATAGAACAGCGTGAAGTGTCATGAACGCTCCGGCGGCGGGCCAAATACGCCTTTAAACACGTGGAGCGGCTGGCAGAAGAGGAATGGCAGGCCTGCCAACGCATATACGATCAGGGCGCGTCTGGTTCGCCCGTTCACGCGATGGCCCGCAGCATGGCGGGCCATCTGGCGAAAGGGCGTCAGGCGGCTTTGCGCAGGAGCGCCGGCAGCCAGCCGCACCTCCGAGCTGGCGCTCGGCGAGGGCGGCGACGTCGGATCTCTTTAACTAAACGCTGCTTCACATTCATCGCCGCAGGCAACGATGACGGCCAGGCCGGGATCTTACGGGACCAGCGACCCCGCCGAAGGCGCGGTTGTTTGGTGTTAACCACGAGGGGCCCGCTAATCTTTGGCTCCCCAGGAACACGACTTTCCAACCTTCTCTCCACCATGTAAATAATTGATTCTGCATCAAGATTACCCACGACGTCCAGCTTGGGAATCACGGTAGCCCTTTGCTATCAATAACATAACGACGCAGATTTTTGGTTCGGGTGCATCAAACACCCTGTAGTTTTTGAGGTTCTTTTCAAGCTGGTCTTAAAGTAGTGTAAAAATCCAGGCGTGTTGGACACGCCGACGAGTTTCGGCGATGACCACGCACAGGCGCCTATTCGACGCTTCAAGCTGTCCGTTAGGCGTACCGGGCGGCGGGGCGTCATCGTTGAAAGAATCAACGGGTCGCTACCCCTTCAGATACCCCGTAAACGCCTCGATCGCCTGCGACACATAGCGTCTCTCCAGCCGGATGTAACCCACCTTCCTGCTGGCCTTCGGTTCAAGTTCGACGAGCCGGCAGCCCTGGCTCAGGCTCCTCGCCATATCAGGTACGATGCTCACGCCGAACCCGGCGCGGATCAGTTCGAAGATCGTTAGAAACTGATCCACCTCGCACTGCGCCACGAACCGCATGCGCGCGTGATCACAGAGGGAGAGCGTCTCGTCCCGCAGACAGTGCCCGTCCTTGAGAATCAGCAACCGCTCCTCTGTGAACTGGCGCAGAAGTACCGTCTTCGCCTTTGCAAGCGCATGGTGTTCCGGCACGGCCAGATACAGGGGATCCCGAAACAGCTCTTTCATAACAAGCCCCGCGGTACCCACAGGCAGGCTCAGCACGGCCACGTCGATCACCCCCTCGAGCACCTGCTCCACTAGTTCCGCCGTCCTGCCTTCCCGCACATGCAGATCCACGTCCGGATACTGATTCAGAAATCCCCGCAGCTTTGGCGCCAGATAGTAAGGAAGAATCGTCGGAATCGCGCCCACCCGCAGCGGTCCCCGCACGCCTGCCCGCGCTCGGTCGAACACGTCGGGTAGCGCCGCCGCGTCTTCCACCAGCGCCTTCGCCTTGCCCAGGATCGCCTCTCCCAGCGGTGTCAGCTCGATGCGCCGGTGGAGGCGTTCGAACAGCGGCGCACCGAGGGAGTGTTCGAGCCGCGCGATCTGCTCGGAAAGCGAGGGCTGCGCGATCCCCAGGTCTTCCGCAGCTTTTGTGAAGCTGCCCGTCCGCGCCAGCGCGCAGAAATACTCTAACTGCCTTAAATCGAAGCCTCTGACGCGCGAAGGTTGATCCATAGGTCTCTCCTATATATCGGATAGTCGCAGCCGTATTGACCTATGTCAAGCCCGGGCCGTAGACTCGCAACTATGAACCTCAGACCGTTCTACTCTGGTTGGGCGATTGCCGCGGCACCGTTCGTTCTTGTGTCATTCGCTGCCGCCCAGCAGCCCCAGACTACCCAGTTCTGGTGGCCCGAAAGACTTGATCTTTCGCCGCTCCGCCAGCACTCTGCCGAGTCCAACCCGCTTGGCAAGGACTTTGATTACGCGAAAGCCTTCGCCACGCTCGACCTCAAGGCGGTCAAGCAGGACATTGCCAAAGTCCTCACCACGCCGCAGGACTGGTGGCCCGCCGACTACGGCAACTACGGACCGTTCTTCATTCGCATGGCCTGGCACAGCGCCGGCACGTACCGCGTCACTGATGGACGCGGCGGCGGTGAAGGCGGTCAGCAACGCTTCGACCCCCTCAACAGTTGGCCCGACAACGCCAATCTCGATAAAGCCCGCCGCCTGCTCTGGCCCGTGAAGCAGAAGTACGGGCAGAGGATCTCCTGGGGCGATCTGATGGTTCTCGCCGGCAATGTTTCCCTCGAACAGATGGGCTTCAAGACCTTCGGTTTCGCAGGCGGCCGCAGGGATGACTGGGAGCCGGACACGGTCTACTGGGGTCCGGAAAAGAAGTTCCTCGCCGATGAACGCTACAGCGGCGACCGCCAGCTGATGAAGCCTCTCGCCGCGGTGCAGATGGGTCTCATTTATGTGAATCCCGAGGGACCGAACGGCAATCCCGACCCGCTTGCCGCCGCGAAGGACATCCGCGAAACTTTTGGTCGCATGGCTATGAACGACGAAGAGACGCTCGCGCTCATTGCCGGCGGCCACAGCTTCGGCAAGGCCCACGGCGCGGCCGACCCTTCAAAGTGCGCGGGATCGGAACCAGCGTCCGGGCCCGTCGAGCAGCAGGGTCTCGGCTGGCAGAACAACTGCGGGAGCGGCAAGGGAGCCGACACGATCACGAGCGGGCTTGAGGGCGCGTGGTCGGCCAGCCCAACCAAGTGGAGCATGCAGTATCTCGACAACCTTTTCACCTATGACTGGGTGAAGAGCAAGAGCCCGGCCGGCGCCACGCAGTGGATCCCCGCCAACAATCAGGCTGCGAACCTCGTGCCGGACGCCTACGACCCGAATAAGCGCCACGCTCCGATCATGTTCACTACAGACCTCGCGCTCAAGGAAGACCCAGCCTACCGCGCTATCGCTATGCGCTTTCGCCAAAACCCGGCCGAGTTCGAACTCGCATTCGCGAAGGCCTGGTTCAAGCTGACTCATCGTGATATGGGCCCGAGTTCGCGCTACCTGGGTTCCGAAGCTCCGAAGGAACAGCTGATCTGGCAGGACCCGCTGCCGAAGGCCGACTACGCGCAGATCGAGGCGAAGGACGTTGCCGCATTGAAGGCGAAGATCCTCGCCTCCGGCCTGACGGTTCCCGAACTGGTTCGCACCGCATGGGCCTCCGCCGTGACTTTCCGCTACACCGATATGCGCGGTGGCGCGAACGGCGCGCGCGTCCGTCTCGCTCCGCAGAAGGACTGGGCGGTGAATGATCCGGCGGAACTCTCGAAAGTCATTGCGCGACTCGAAACCATCCAGCAGGACTTCAACCAGAAGTCGGGGCCGAAGAAGGTTTCGCTTGCCGACCTGATTGTTCTCGGAGGCAGCGCCGCAATTGAAGACGCCGCGACAAAGGCCGGTATCACGGCGAGTGTGCCGTTCACGCCAGGCCGTGTCGACGCAATACAGGCGCAGCTCGACGCGGCCTCTTTCGCTGCGCTCGAGCCGAAGGCCGATGGCTTCCGCAACTATTACGGTGCGGGCCTCTCCGGGTCGCCCTCGGAACTGCTTGTCGAGCGCGCCAACCTGTTGTCGCTGTCACTGCCGGAGATGACGGTGCTGGTGGGGGGTATGCGTGCCTTGAACGCGAATGAAGGCGGATCGGCGAACGGTGTGTTCACAAGTCATCCAGGCACGCTCACGAATGACTTTTTCCTCAACCTGCTCGACATGGGGACGAAGTGGGAGAAGTCGGCCACGAAGGAGGGGATCTACGAAGGCAAGGATCGCAGGAGCGGCGCAGTGAAATGGACGGCGACGCCGGTGGATCTGATCTTCGGCTCCAACTCGGAATTGCGCGCGGTCGCTGAAGTTTACGCCGAATCCGATGGGCAGGAGCGCTTCGTGAAGGACTTCGTGAGCTCGTGGGTCAAGGTGATGAACCTCGACCGCTTCGATCTCAAAGCCGCAAAATAGCAAGGCTCATAGCGGCAATAAAGAAACCTTTTGGGGTGCCGAGCAGGTGCGACAGTGCGAAGGTGCAAGTCCTTTTCACAATCTGACGGAGGTGAGGCGATAGTGAAGCGCAAGGGCGTCGATCGGGATCGGTCTGGCTTGGCGATCCATGCGCTTTAAAACCATCGATGGTGGTAAATGCGCGTTTACCTAAGCGAAGCTAACACAAGGTAGTTGGCGAGGCGTAGGTGTAAACCTACGCCTCCCGATTACCATTTGCTGAGGAGTTCGTAACCCATTCCCCGACCCGCAAGCCAGATCGCATGAATCTGATAGCCTGTGTCGGTCAGTTTCAATTCGACCGTCGCCTCGTCCGTCGGTTGTTGGCGCTTCGGCGCGACCACCTCCATCGCAATCGCGAACACGCTGTGGCCGTCGTGCCCGGAAATCTGAAGCACTGACGAACCACCGTGATCCTGCACATCGCGGATTGTATATTCGCCTGCCGGAAGCGTTATGCCACCCACGGAAGCTGCAAACGGCAAGGTCAATGTCATGGTATTAACCGTCTGCGCTGTTGCCGCTATTACTCCCAGCCACACCGCCGTCGCTACAAGTGTTTTTTTCATAATCTCTTTCTATGAGGCTTGCTTGATCCTTTCACTCATTCCGTCCGCCTGTTAGACAATCGTCGTCAGTACTTTATTCCCTCCTAAGGTCTTGATCTACGTTCAGAAACGTATTGAGGAATGACGGACGGCATTTTGACCGATTCCCTCACTTGTGACTGAAAGCGTTTTATGACAGACGCGCGTCTGAACGCGGCAGAGCTGGCTCCGATTCAGTCCTGCTCTTCAGCGTGCGGTTGAGTCGCCGATGGGAATATTTGGTATTCCACAACAGTATTGATAGTGGAAACCGACATGAAATCGACTCGGCCCTTTGCTTTAGAAATTGACATGGAGACAGTGAGTCGAACCTTAGACTCGACCATCGCGAGCATTGAGGCGTCGGAATCCGCCGCTTTAGAACTCGCCAGGAGGAGCGGCTTCACGGGTCCGTCTCTGGACCGGATCGGGCTCGCGGTCCGCGAGATTACTGCCAACGCGGTCGTACATGGCAATCGATACGATCCCCGCAAGAAAGTCTTCGTGCTTGTTTCCCGAACACCTTTCCGGCTGGAGATTGTGATCTCCGATCAGGGCCTGGGTTTTGATCTGAATTCTGTTTCCGATCCTCTAGATCCCGATGCGTTGCTGCGGCCGTCCGGCCGTGGACTGTTCTTTGCCCGAGTATTCATGGATGAGGTGCATGTGCGCCAAGGGGATCTGTGTGGCGCAACGGTGGTGCTTGTGAAGTATCTTAACGGGCGTGGGGATAAAGATCCGGCTTGGTCATAAATCCTTCCGGCGACGAATCTACGAATCTCCTCCGCGCACCTGGGTAGATGCCGAGGCACCCGCGGGTGGTCTGGGCAGTTCAACTAAAATCCAACCATAGCATCGAAACTGTATTTCTAACGTGAGCCGCCAACATGGTACCTGCACGCTCGTGTAAACGATAAGCCTAATGATCAATCTGAGCTCTCCGTATCTCGCCGGCAATCCGCTCGTGACCTTGTGCATCAGGAGCTAGCGCACATCTCTTCTGTCTCACCATCCGCGCGGGAATATGTTCCCGACAACGGAAGTCACCTTTATCGAAAGAATACTAAAGGAGCCCGCATATGTTGTACAGAATTCAACTTCCTCTCGCGGCAAGTCTGACCTTCGCTTTTGCACCCAGTCAGCGGGAGGTATCAGAATGAGCCTGCTCGCCGCCTTCTTCAAAGGCGCTGACACACGCCTCGGCGTTTTTTATCCCGATCATGCTCTCATCGCCATTTTTACTAACATCAAAGGGGCGCAAAATGCTAAGGGCAAGCTCTCCGGCGCCGGGTTTTCAGACGACGAAGCGCTCGTCGCTCCCGGTTCGGACCTCATTGATCTTGTCGACGAGGAATCGGCGAGAGGCGGGGTACTCGGCTACTTGATGAAAACAGTGTCGCACTTCTTCCATACCGAAGCCGTCTATACCGACCATGATTTGATGTATGCGAAGCAGGGGGCCGCAGTGCTCGCAGTTCATTGCCCAGACGAGCGAACGAAGAACGCCGTTTGGCGTCTGATCGCGCCTACGGACCCCCTCGTGGCCCGCCATTACAGCATCGGTGGTATCGAACATCTGGCCGGCGAGACGTAGCGAGACGAGTGTGTGCAATCTCCGCCCAAGATGCCGCTGCGGCTAGTCCTGCGTTTTCAAGCGCAAAGCGCGTTGCAGACGGATCTGACGCATTGCAGGGGAATAAATCGCCGGCCGTGAAAGTCTATTGAAATAGGCGGCGTCGATTGACCCCACAGGAGAAAACAGGCCGTTTCGAGGAGCTGATTTCACCTCATCTCAAGTCGGCGTACAACCTCGCCAAATGGCTGACACGGAGCCATGAGGACGCGGAAGATATCGTTCAGGAGGCGTTTCTGCGTGCATTTTCGGCGTTTGAGGCCTTCCGCGGCGAGGACGCCAAGCCGTGGCTGCTCACCATTGTGCGCAATAGTTCTATGACCTTGCTCAAGCGAAACCGGAACACGCGGGCCACTCTCGGCTTCGAGGAATCGCTTCAGGATCAGAGCGAGCATCTACCCGATCCCGAGGAGATTCTGATGATATCTTGCGATCGCGAACAGGTCAGGCAAGCCTTGGAGCAGCTGCCACTGGACTTTCGTGAAGCGATCGTTTTGCGGGAAATGGAAGGTCTCTCTTACAAGGAAATCTCCACAACCATTGGAGTGCCGCTGGGCACGGTGATGTCGCGCCTGTCACGAGGGCGCGATTGGTTGAGGCGCATTCTCTCAACCCCGACGCCCGTGAAACGCGAAGGAGCCGGCTTATCATGAACTGCGATAATTCCCGCGTATATCTGCCTGCTTATCTGGACGATGAACTAGGCGTCGCGGAAAGTCTTCTGGTCCAGAAACACTTATCCCGGTGTGAGGATTGCCGAAGGACCCTGGATCAGCAACAGGCCTTGCGCACAGCTTTGCGCGATCCTGATTTGGCCGCCCGTCCTTCGGTTGATTTCTTAAAGCGTCTCGAAGCGGCAGTGCGTCAGGCCGCCAAAGAGGAAGCACGGTCGCAGCGCCCTTCATGGCTCGAAATAATGCGATTCGGATCCTTTCGATGGATGCCCGCCGCAATCGCCCTGGTATTGACGCTGGCGCTGGGAGGGCTATTCGTCAGGAGTCGTATGCGAACTTCCCAAGACCAGCTCATCGCTCGAGCCGTACTCGCCGGACATATTCGTTCACTCCAGGCCAACCACCTGGTCGATGTGCCTTCATCGGACCGCCATACCGTCAAGCCCTGGTTTCAAGGCAAGCTGGATTTTTCACCCCCTGTGCCGGACTTGTCCGAATTGGGCTGGACTCTAATCGGCGGCCGGCTGGACTATCTCGACGGGCGACCTGTTGCTGCGCTCATCTACAGGCGCCGCATGCATAACATCAATGTGTTCCTATGGCCAAATCATGGCTCAGCCGATGACGCCATACGGCAAGAGGATGCGCAAGGCTACCAGATCCTCCACTGGAACGGCGCGGAAACGACGTACTGGGTGGTATCCGATCTGAACAGCGCAGAACTCCTACAGTTGGGGCGAGCTTTGCGCGGGCACTAGGAACGGGAATACGAAAGCCACCTTGCGAGTCTAGCAAGGCGTGAGCAAGAAAGTCATAAGACATAGCGTCCCTGGGCCGAACCGCTTGGGCCGCGGTGCGGTCAAGAGATTTGCGATATCCGGTTTGCTTCTCATTTGGCTTCTTGCCTCCATATTTATACATCGACTCTCGCATGAAGCCGAGCATCGAGTTGGTGCGGAACTGCTCGCGGGCGCAGACATCCCCCCGTCTGTCGTGGATGTACTTGCTCATGCCTGCGGCAACTGCCATTCAGAGCAGACCCGTTGGCCTTGGTACAGCGATGTTGCGCCAGCATCGTGGATTGTCGAGACGGACGTAAAGCGTGCCCGCGAGCGCCTGAATCTTTCGCGCTGGGATGGGCTTGACGCGGCCGAGCAGCGGTTGCTTCTGACGGCCATCGCGACGGTGATCGAAAACAGGGAGATGCCGCTCCATAGGTTTGTTATGTTTCACCCCGGGGTGAAACTATCACCCGTCGATTCAGTTAAGGTCATCGAGTGGACGCATGCCGAGCGTCGCCGCCTCCATGCACCCGTCCCGACTTTAACGGAGAAGTAAAGTGGCGCTGAATATTTTCACCTCTAAGGAAGCCTTCACGATTGAGGCATCTCATGGGCGAGTCAAAAGCCAGGATCGTCCCCGCCCCGCCTCCTCGGGCTATTTGTGAGCTATCAATTCGTGAGCTTCGCGTTGCGCCCACTGGCAGAATCGATTTCTCTCCTTGTCCGACAGCCGAGCCTCTGGATGGAACAGACTATAAGGCGACTTGGGCATTTCTCCTGCCTGAAGCGCCGCGCAGGAAGCTTCGAGGAACGTCGCAGCCGCGGCGGGTCGTTTTGGCCAATTGGAGAAATTCATCACACGTCGCGCATCGTCCACATCCTGCGTGATTCGCGCGCCCGCCATGGGAAGGCGGCTGTACCAAGGCCACTTTGTCTCGCTCGAATGACAGTTGAAACAGGCGCGGTGAAGCGTCGCCGCAATATCTCCGGGAACGGGTAGGCTTGCTTCAAGAGTGTGGCCGGAATCAACCGCCGGATTCACTCTGGCTGGAGCCAAGGAAAATGGAGCCACGATGGCCAATACGACAACAACATAACTACTCTTCTTCATAAGCCGATCGTAGAAGAACGGTACAAAGAAGTCGTCGCGAAGCTGTAAATAATTCCATGAAAAAGCGGCCAGAACCTCACTCGTTAACCTCATTTGTGTGGAAGCCAATTATCGACCTGTGACGTGCTCAACGTGAACGCAAACTTAGTGTAAAATCACTCCTCTTTTCATCGGAATGATGAAGCACTTCAAGTATTCTGGCTACGGCGGGAACAACGCCAAATAAGGAGAATGATTTTGAAAGATCCAGGTACAGACATATTGAAACGCTCAGCAAACCGTCGCTCGTTCATGAAACAGGGGCTAGCGGGTACGGCTGCGGTTGGAGCCGGGTTGTTTGCAACCAACTCCGCCTCTGGCCAAGTATTGAGAATCCCGCCCACCTCGGGAGACGTAGCAATTCTTAGGCTTCTCGCAGCCGCCGAGTTGATTGAAGCCGATCTCTGGCAGCAATATGCGGAGTTGGGTGGCTTAACCCCCGGCCAACAACCAGTGGAGACAAACCCGAACTTCACGCCCATGAATAGTTACCAGGCGGCCTTCATGAATCTTGATTCCGATGGCCCCCAATACATCTCCAGTAATAACAGCGATGAACAGAGTCACGCGGCCTTCCTGAATGCGTACCTCCAATTCATAGGCGCGCGGGCCGTGAACTTCGATCAATTCCGCACTCTGCCGAGCAGCCAGGCAACGGGGGCCCAGAATATTGGCCGCCTCACTAATCTCATGAACCTCACGGTAGATACGAGCTGGTATACCAGGTACCGAAGCTCGACCAACCCCGACTTCGGCGTCACCTTCCCGCAGGCTCTTACCCTGGTGAATGTCCCGGCGATTCCCAGAAACAACAATGACCTTAGCTTGGCCAATATCCAGGCTATCGCCAATATCGCCGCGTTTCACTTCGGGTATATCGAACAGGGTGGATCGAGCCTGTATGCCACTTTAAGCCAGAAGGTCACGAACGCTGAAGTTCTGAAAATTACTCTGAGTATCGGCGGCGACGAGCTATGCCACTTCCTGGAATGGGTGGATTTTGCGGGCAATGCGATGCAGCCACCGCTCGCGCCTTTGGCGGCGGCGAACGGGCTGCCGGCGTTCCCAAACTTCGATGCGACGGTGAACCCTCTGCTTCAGACTAACCTGATCTTTCCGGTCCCGTGCGAATTCATTAGCCCTAATCTGCCGAAGTGTGCGGTGGTTCGCCCGACTTCTCCGGGACAGCTTGACGCGGTGGGAGTCATCAATTCGTTCATCGCCGACGGGCTCTTCATTGGCCAGCCGGCGGCGTTCACTCAGTTGCTGATGGAGATGGCGCAAGAGGCGGATGCAGCAATTCGCCTCGCCCTATAGGGACATCCCACGAGAAGGTTTCGGAGGGGCCACGCTCATCGAGCGTCGCTCCCTCCGATCACAGATCCTCACCCGTAAAGCTGATAGAAACGAAAAAGGCCCGCTGGAACCCCGGAGGGCCCAGCGGGCAGAACAGTCTCACTTGAAGACTGCCGTAAAGCGTGTCGATCGCTATTCGCCTCCGACGCTGGTGCTTGTGGTGGTCGAGTGCTGCCGGGCAGACTGCCCCACGCGTCCTTGCACGGATCTGAATCCGAAGCCGATTTCATCACCGGGATAGAACCATGCGCGAAGCTCCTGTGGTTGCCCCGCAGCGCCATCATAGAATCTGAACTCACTGCGATCTGTGGGATTGAACCTCGATACGGGCGTAGCCAGAACGGTAACCAAGAGGTGGTCTTCGGCGGCGTTAAAGATCTCAACGGTGCGCTGATCCGGTGACCCGAGAAGTTTCATCACATACGATCCCGCGGGCAACACGGTTCCCTGGACATCGATGGACTGGTCGATTGTAATCCGGGTTTTCTTGTTCCAGTCATCGGCCTTCAGTTCGGGAATGAGCGCGGTACCCACAAAGCTCAATGCCAGGGCGGCGGACATTCGCAAATGGTTCTTCATAATCTTGCTCCTTTGACACATCATGTTGTCTCTCACTTTCCTGCTGGTATGGATTGCTCAAAGCAGCTCCCGGATCGAACGATGTTGTAAGTGAATTGCGAAGTCTTAGTGAAGACAGTCTCGGCGCTGTGTGGAAACATAACCGCCTTATTACGAGACACGAAGAGTGACACTTTTATTCCAGGTCAAAGCGTAATACTTGAATCAAAAGGGAGTGTTCGGTGAATGACTCGCTAGCTACAAAGATTCTGCGTCATGCCCCGCCTTTGCTGGAACCAATGCGCCGATGGAGACATCCATGACGGTACAAGGGAGTTACATGTCAAAACTATATCGACTATTTCCAACAGCGTTCACCATTACTATTTGGTTTTTCTCCGGAGTTGCGTTCGCCCAGTCTACGGGCAGCATTGGCGGTACCATCACTGATACCGTCGGAGCTGTCATTCCCAACGCGAGCGTGACCGTTCAAAGCCAGGGCACGGGCGAAAGTCATGCGACCAGAACCGACGCCTCAGGCATCTATCTCGTTTCGTCTTTGCCGGTCGGCACGTACCGAATAGAAGTGAAGTCGCCTGGCATGCAGACGACTCTCGCTAGCGGCGTAGACCTTTCGGTTGGAAGCGCGCTTCGGCAGGATTTTTCACTGAAAGTCGGCTCCGCCGCAGAAACAGTGGAAGTATCCGGCGCCGCACCTCTAATCGATTCCAGCACTGCGTCGCTGGGCAGCGTGGTCGACCGTCAGACGGTGCAGGAGATCCCGCTCAACGGCCGCCATTTCATTGACCTTTCCCTGCTGACTCCCGGCACCGTTACGCCGCCGGTCAACGGGTTCCTTACGGCGCCGCTGCGCGGTCAAGGCTCCTTCGCCTTCAACTCCGCCGGCGGACGCGAGGATAGCGTTAACTATATGATCAACGGCATCAATCTGAGTGACCCGAATCAGAATCAGATCACCTTCCAACCCACCATTAATACTGTCGACGAGTTCAAAATCGACAACTCAACCTTCAGCGCCGAATATGGCCGCAACTCCGGCTCAGTGGTCAACATCGCCACCCGGTCCGGTGAAAATGTGTGGCACGGCGAGGCCTACGAATATGTGCGAAACGACTTTTTCGACGCCCGAAACTTTTCTAATCCGGTCGGTCTTCAACCGCAGTCACAATTTGTCCGAAACCAGTTTGGCGGAGATGGAGGCGGCGCCATCATCAAAAACAAGCTTTTCGCCTTTTTGAGTTACGAACAACTCCGTCAGCGCCAGGGTGTGTCGCTTTCGGGAACTGTTCTCACTGCGGCGCAACGATCTCAAGCACTGGCCACCAGCAGCCCCGCCATTCAGGCTTTATTGCCTCTGATCCCGCTGGCCAATTCCGGCACCGATCAGTTTGCCGGCTCTGCAAGCGCGCCTGTGAACATTGAGCAAGGGACCACCAACGTTAGCTATTTGTTAAATGCCGCTCATCGCCTCAACTTCTATTACGCAATCCAGCACGATCAACGCAACGAGCCGCCGACCACCGACGGCAACAGCTTCCCTGGCGGAGGCGACCAACGAAACGGCACTCGCCAGCTTCTGACCTTCAATGAGGATTGGACACTCAGCCCGACCCTGACGAATGAGTTCCGCGCCGGCGCCAACCGCATTCACATCGTATTCGCCGCCGATAACACGGACGCTGCCCCTGCGTTTGGCATTAACAGCGGCGTCACCGCTCCTATCGGATTGCCGCAAATCAACGTAGCGGGCGCATTCACCTTCGGCGGCATCGCCGGATTCCCCCAGGGCCGCGGCGACAACGTCGGCACCTTCTCCGATACCTTAAGCTGGGTTCACGGGAAACACATCATCAAGGTCGGCGGGGAGTTCCGCCGTCAGAATTCCGATAACTTCTCGGCCACACCCGGAACGTTCAGCTTTCCCAGCATCGCCGCCTTCCTCGCCGATCAAGCCAATAGCTTCAGTGTGACGGATTCCAATCGCTCCAACCGGACCTACGGAAATTCGCTGGGCGCATTCATCACCGATACCTGGAAGATTGCGCCCACCTTCACGGTGACGCTCGGTCTTCGTTACGACTGGTACGGCACGCCAACGGAAGCCGAGAACCGCTTCGTCGTCTTCAACCCCACGACTGACTCTCTCAATCAAGTCGGACAGAACGGCGGACCGGCCCTTGCTTATCAGCAAAGCGCGCTCAACTTCCAGCCGCGCGTTGGCATCTCCTGGGATCCGTTCAAGAATGGAAAGACGGTCATTCGCGCCGGCTACGCCATCATGACCGATCAGCCGACCCTGGGTCTGGTGACCGGCTTAGTGGGCAATCCGCCGAACGCTTTTCCCGTGAACTACACACCTCCCGCAGGTTCCTTCGTCACTCTGGAAGACGCGTTTCCTTTGGCCAACGGCTCCGTTTCTCCGCTATCCATCGCACATAACTATCACGATGCGTATGTCTCGGAGTGGAATTTCAACATCCAGCAGCGGCTGGCCAAGGATTACGCCCTTAGCATCAGCTACGTTGGCAGCAAGGGAACAGACCTCAATATCGAACGTAATTACAATCAGTTCGTGAACGGCGTTCGCCCCTATCCCACGCTTTCGGCCAACAGCCCCATTGATGCCGGCCTGCCTCTCACTAATATCGATGTTTACGAGAGCGACGGCAACTCATCCTATCAGGCCCTCTGGGTCACCATGACCAAGACTCTTTCCAGGGGACTGCAATTCAACGGGTCTTATTCTTTCTCGAAGTCGATTGATGACAACTCGCGGAACGTGGAGGGTCTGGTGATTCAAGATAGCAACAACATCGCCGGCGACCGAGGCCTGTCTGATTTCGACGCCCGCAATCGCTTTGTCGTAAGCGCCATCTATTCTCTGCCGTTCCAAAAAAGCGTGCTGACTCGCGGCTGGCAGCTTTCTGCGATCGAGACACTGCAAAGCGGCAATCCGCTCAACTTCCACCTGGCCAACACCTCATTTACCGGTGCGCAAACGCTTCGTCCGGACATCACAGGCAACGTCATCACCGGTTTCAACCCGGCGACTAACGGCAGCCCGACTACGATCGGTTATATTCAGAACCCCGGTGTGTTCGTGAACCAGGGAACCACTGCCGGAACGACGCTGGGCTTCGGTGACCTGGGACGGAACACCATCATCGGCCCCGGTTTCTCGAATCTTGATTTCGCGATCGTGCGGAATATCAAAATCCGCGAGCGATACAATCTCCAGATCCGCGGCGACGCCTACGATCTGTTCAATCACCCGAACTTTACCAGTCCGGTAACAACCATCGGGTCGTCGACCCTCGGCCTGATCACTAATGGCTCGCGGACCCCGGCGGGCGATTTCGGCAGTTCGCGTCAAATCCAACTTGCCTTGAAGCTCCAGTTCTAATCTACTAACGGTCACAGGCTCGCACGAAAAATTATCTTCTTTCTTTTGCGAGCCTTGCGCCCAAGCATGAATCCGCCTTGCCGTTTCCTGGCATAGACTCCAGTCAGAAGGGGTCTCCACCGGGGCTTCTTTGACAGCTCTTTCCTGCGCAGGAAATGTCGTATTGCGGTGGTCCTGAGCCTCTGGAAATGGAGGTATCTTGGGATCGATCTCATAAAATCACGGGTAAAGCCGAGGATTCAGAGGGTTGTAACCGGAAGGTTGGACTTGTTCCAATCCGTGCGGGTAACTCGATCCACTGGCGGCCGGTTGATCTAACAAGTCAGCCGGCCGCGCACGACTTTTCGTACAGCCGCAGTCTGCCTCGTCGCGGACCGCAACAGATCAGCAACCCGCAGACGGGTGGGATAGGCTCGCCGGTCAGAATCTTTTGTAGTTCGTCGCCAATCATGTCAGTGTGTGGCTCAGGGCCTCTCTATTCGCGGGATGTCTTCACTCTCGTATGCACGATGTACCCGATGATCGACTTTAGATCGCCGTCGCTAGCCGACAGCCCATTCGTGACCATGCGCATCACCAGTTCTCGAACATCCTCTTCTGTCTTCACGGAGTCGTCGGGCATCTTAGCTGCGTGGCATTGCGAGCATTTCGCCTCGAACAGCCGCCGTGCCTTCTGCAGATCGAATCCGCCCGGTGGGATGGGTGCCGCCCTTAAAGTCTTGGATGCTGTCCGGACCGTTTCGGCGAGTTGCTCCTGTTGCCGCCTCTCCTTTGCCGCTCCCTGCAGTCCCGGCGAGATCGACACAAGGTACCCGATCACTTGAATCTGCTCCCGGTCGCTGATCGGGTCGAACGACGCTGAGCGGTCCGCCATGCGCTGCACGGTCGATCGCCAATCCGACGCGGTTCGCGGCCGAGCCAGGACGGTTCGCAAGTCGTGGCACCCGACACATCGGGTGGAAAGAACTCTGCGTCCCGCGCGAAGGTCGTCTGCGGACAGGACCTTCCCCGCCTGTAGACCGGCCAGCTCAAACTGGGTGAGCACGCGTTCCACATTGGCAGGCAGATAGGTCTCCTGGCGCGATGCCAGCGCTTCGCGAAGGGCGGTGGGGACGGAGAGTCCGATCAGCACGATTGTGCAGATCAGTAAGAGCGTTCCCAGGAAAGGTGCGAGCGTCGACTCCAGGTGTTTGAAGAATCGCACGATCGCGATCTTGATCAGCAGCGTAATGCCGATCACAAGTCCGATGATCAGGTGCGCGACCGTTCTTGCGGGTAGCTCGATCTGGTAGTTCCACAGCCGAGGGACCATCTGAATCATGAGATACACGAAGATCGCCGTGTAGAGATACCCGAGGCTGCGATGGAGCAGCATCAGCGGACGTGGAGCCTCGCTCTTGTGGGTCGAGTGATCAAACGGAAAACCCCACAGGTAGAACATCAGGAACGAAGCGCCGGCCCCGACACCAACGAACACTAATCCCAAGATTGCGTTGCTAAAGTGGTTCACTCCCATATCCTTTTACTGCGTGTAGAGCTCAGACCCCGGCGCAGGGGTTCGGACTCGATGTGTCTGGCGGGTGAGTTAACGTGACGCCCACCTGCGCGGTAAGGTTTTGGTGGAGCCGGATCCGCGCCCGGCTGAGCCGCGACATCACCGTGCCCAGCGGTACGCCTATGGTCGTTGCAATCTCGCTATACGAGAGTTCCTCCATTTCGCGCAGAATCAATACTTCGCGGTACTGTGGAAGCAAATTCTCTAGGGCACTCTTCACCTGTTCAGCTTTCTCTTCGCGCAGGAGCGTAGCTTCCGGGTCGCAGCTGCTCGGGGCCTTCGCGATGTGTCCTTCGTCGTCGAACGCATCGCCATAGAGTATCGTTCCGTTACTTCTGAGGAGGTCATAGGCGCAATTCCTCACAATCGCCAACAGCCAGGCCCGTCCGTCCCCGCCTCTAAATGTAGAGAAGCGTTTATAAGCGCGCAGGTAGGCTTCCTGCACGATATCTTCCGCATCGTGAATGTCTCGCGTAAGCCAGCGAGCCAGGTTGTATGCGGCATCCAGATGGCGCAATAGCTGGACCTCCGCCCCTTTCCCTACTGGTTGCATTGGCAGACCCCGTAAGGTTTCATGACTCCCTCTTTCAGAGGAAGCCGGATTACAAAACGCGCTCCGCGGGCTGACTCGGCCCACATTTCTCCGCCATGATCGCGGACGGTCCGACGAGAGGTCGCCAATCCCAATCCCAGTCCGTCTTTCTTGCGGGCGGAAACGAACGGCTCGAACAGCCGATCCTGAATCTCCGGAGGGATGCCAGGGCCCGAATCCTCCACTTCGATGAGCACGTAATCTGTGGTTTCCCTGGCCGCGATCAGGATTCTTCCGCCGCGCGGCATCGCTTCCAACGCGTTGGTGACCAGGTTGATGAACACCCGCTCCATGCGGCCCCGCACCGCTCGTATTTCTCTTTGAACTTGGAGATCGAGCGATACTTCGATCCTCTGGTCATGGGCGGCTGAGGCAATGATGTCACAGGCTCGCGTAATCATCTCGCGAATGCTACAGGGCTCGGCAGCGGCGATTTTTCCGTGGGTCAGATCGAACAGGTTGCCCAGCAATTCACGCATCCGGCAGGCCGCCTGGTGAATATTGCTGGAGAGCCTCCTGACCTGCTCGGGAGTCAGATCCAGATCCACCAGCATTTCGGAGCAACCGCAGATAGACGCCAGCGGGTTTCGAAAATCGTGAAGAATCGACGTGGAAAGCTGTTCGACCGTGGAGATGCGTCCCTGCTGGCTATCTGGAATAGCTGCCGCCGTGGCGTCGACCATGGGGGGAATGATCCTCGTTCGCATGTTCAGGTTTCCTTTCAGCCGAGGGAGGCGTCGACCACCGCGAGACGATTGCTGCCGGCGGTGAAGCTTACATTCGTAACGCCGAGGACCTGTCGAAGCTTCCGGGCGGGAACGCTCATTGGTCCGGCGGTAGGAGCGCTGCCGGGCGCAGGTTGCGGAAACGCGGTGGACATCGCCGTATGGAAGGTGACGTTGCCCTCCACTTTCTGCATCACCTGATGAATGTGCCCGTTAAGCACGGTGACAGAGCCGAACCGCTTAAGGATAGAAAGGGCCTGTGCGCTGTCCCTGGTGGCCCAGCCCCATTCGGGATAAACCGACCACAGCGGAATGTGCGCAAAAACGACGATGGGCACGCTCGCGCCAAGATGCGCGACATCCCTGCTGAGCCATTCCAATTGCTCGACGCCGATCTGGCCCAGTCCTTCCCGTTGAGCGCAGTTGTTGAGTCCGATGAAGTGAGCTCCCTTGTGGTCAAAACTCTGCCACATCTCGCCGCCGGTGGATTTTCCAAAGTGTTCCAGATACCGCCGGCCGTCGTCGCCTGCGATGTCGTGCTCACCGGGGACGTAGAACACTTCCTTTTGGCGAAGTCCTTTGAGGATTTGGCTCAGCGCGTCGAACTCAATGCCCCGGGCGGAATGGGTGAGGTCGCCGGTGTGAAGAACCATGTCCGGCTGCCGGAGCGCGCGATTGATTTGGTCGACCGCCACTTGTAGAGTGCCGCTGACGTCGGCATTCGCCGACCTGTTGAAACCGACGTGGCTGTCGCTGATCTGAACGAAAGTGAAATCCGCCGCCTTCGCCTTGTCTTCCTGCGCGCCCAGCAGGTGCGAACCGGGCACTCCTCCGCGGAAAGACCACACAATCGCGGCACCGGCCCACTGCATGCACTTTAAGAAGCCACGGCGGTCCACGGCGGGTTGGGAGTCAGTTAGCATTGGCGCGTTTGATTCGAGTTAGAGTGTGACCTGAAGCCTCCAGGCCGGTCAATGCAAGCCGGGTGAAGTGTAAGCAGCGCGGAGGTGACACCGGAAGTCTCTGATTCAGTGCCAGTTGTGCAACCTTATGACCGGAACAGAGGAGCGATGCGCGTCCCGGCTGTGAGTGCTAGACTCGGTACGGATCAAGCAATGGGCCCAGCGGTGCCATCCCCCCGGACGATTCGCTTCGGCGTCTTCGAGCTTGATTTGCGCTCGGGCGAACTCCAGAAGCAGGGCCGCAAGATCCGGTTGGAGGGGCAGCCGGTCCAGGTTCTGATTTGTCTCCTCGAGAGCCCCGGAGAGCTGGTTACGCGCGAAGAGCTACACCGTAAGCTCTGGCCGGCAGACACCTTCGTGAATTTTGAACATGGCTTGAACGCAGCCGTCAAGAGGCTCCGCCAGGCGCTGAGCGACTCGGCCGACAATCCTAGGTTTGTGGAGACTCTCCCGCGGCGCGGGTATCGGTTCATCGCCCCCATCCAAGTCGGCGCGGTCAGAGCAGATGTTCCCACGGTAAGTGCACCTGGCCCTCTGCCGGAGGGAATAGATCAAGAGCAAATTGAGCCATCCGATACGCCACTTGACTCCGGACATCGGCGCTGGCCGCATGCCTGGACAACGCTCGGTTTGGTTCTGCTTCTCGTGGTCGGAATCTTTACAATCGTAATGATTCGCTCCAGGAGCCACCTGCCGGTCATTCGATCTCTTGCCGTTCTTCCTCTGGAAAACCTGTCCGGTGATGCGTCGCAGGATTATTTTTCCGATGGCATGACGGACGAATTGATAACGGAGCTTGGCCAGATCGCCGGGCTGCGCGTCATCTCACGCACTTCGATGATGACCTACAAAGGCGCCCGCAAATCCATACCCCAGATCGCGCATGAGTTGAACGTCGATGCTGTGGTCGAAGGCACCGTGCTGCGTTCGGGTAGCCTGGTTCGAATCACGGCGCAGCTCATCCAGGCGGAAGACGACAAGCATCTGTGGGCGCGGAGCTATGAGGGAGAGCTGCGCGATACATTTAGCCTCCAGAATGAAGTGGCTCGCGCCATTGCAGCGCAGATCCGCAGCAAGCTGAACTCGCCGGAAGATGCTGCCTTGAGAAGCGCGAAGGTCGTGAACCCCGAAGCCTACGAAGCTTATCTTAAGGGGCGATACTTCTGGAACAAGCGAACCGGCGGCGGTCTGACGGAGGCCATCCGTTATTTCACGAAGGCCATTGACGCGGATCCGAACTACGCCCGGGCGTATGCGGGGTTGGCCGACTCTTATGCCCTGGCGGGAGATTGGAAGTATGGGGTTCTCGCACCCAGAGAAGCTTACCCCAAGGCGAAGGCGGCGGCTGCCAAAGCCATCGCGCTGGACAGCACTCTTGGTGAGGCGCACATCTCCCTGGCATTTTGCCTGGACGGCTTCGACTGGAATTGGGAGTCTGGCGGCACGGAATTCAAGCGGGGAATTGAGCTTAGCCCGGACTACGCGACCGGTCACGACTGGTACGGCTGGCATTTGGCCGAGTTTGGACGCAATGACGAGGCCATCGCCGAAGTGGAGACGGCGGTAAGTTTGGATCCGCTCTCCCTCATCATCGGGGCCGATTTGGCGGAAGAGTTCGTCATCGCGCATCGCTTTGAACAGGCGATAACGCAAAGCCGGAAGACAATGACTCTGGACCCCTTCTTCGGCAATGCACACTATGTCATGGGCCAAGCGTTGGCGCAGGAGCGCAGGTATAAGGAAGCCATCGCGGAACTTCAAAAAGCGATCGAGTTGTCTCCCGGCAGCACGGCGTTTGCAGCCAATCTTGCCTTCGCGTACGCCTCATCCGGCAGGACGGAGGATGCACTAAAGATACTGAACGGTCAGAAGAATCGACCGCCAGATGCCTTCTCCAATGCCGCCGAGATTGCGTTAATCTACGTAGGTCTGAACGACAAGGATCAAGCCATGGTCTGGCTTGAAAAAGCGTATGCGGAGCGTTTTAACCCGGCGGTCCTCATGCGCCCCTGCTTCGACCCTCTGCGCTCCGACGCTAGGTTTCAAGACCTGCTGCGTCGGATAGGCCTGACGCGATAGCTACACTTCGTACTCCGATATGACGTAAACATTTCGTGTTCCGCCACGATATCAATTTCTCGATCCATACGGCCATAGGGAATTTTCTCGCGGCCAGAGAAGTCTTGAGAATGAAGGCAGACAGCAAGAAAAGGGCAACCTTTAGAACCGGATGAGCTCGAAGACAACGTCTACACTTCTTCTTCGCGGCGTTCTTCCGGCGTGTCTTTATCCCGGGTTACCTGGGATCCAAGAGAGACAGGAGCAGCAGAAATGACAAAAAGTGAATTGAACAAATACAGAAACGTGTTGGAGATCAAGCAGGCAGAGCTGGTCCAACTGGTTCGCAATCGCGACGGCATCGCTATCCAAAAGAGCCCCGACGCTCTCGATGAAGTACAGCATGCGACGGAGCGCGAGTTGGCGATCCGCAGTTTAGACCGCGATTCGAATCTCTTGCGCAGCGTACGCTCAGCGCTCCGTCGCAACGACGACGGCAGCTTCGGCGTGTGCCTGCATTGCGAAGAGGACATCAGCGCTAAACGACTGGCAGCGGTGCCGTGGGCTCCGTTCTGCATCCGGTGCCAGGAAATCGCGGACCGCTGTCAGGGTGACGGCGCCGGCGACCTCGAGTTTCTGTTCGACGCAGCCTGATTGGGAACGAATACATCCCGGCTCTGAATATCTTTGAGAACTGAAACACATGCTAACTGCAACGGCGATGCTTCTATGGTTGTTTCAGGACGGCGGCGCGCCTTCTCGGCCATTCAAGATCAATTGTCCCCCGTGCCTCGAAGACCCTGTTGCGGCGGGGGAAGAACGCCGGCGCGAAGCACAGTACGAAGAGCTGGAACTTCTTCGGAGAGTCAACGTGCTTGCGACGGCGCTAACAGACTTTTCGAGCACCTACAGCTCACGACGTGTGATCGACGTTAAACAAATCAAAGCCATTCGGAAAGCATTGCGCGAACTTGAGAAAACCGATTGGCTTAAGCACAAAGACGAATGATTCATCGCGTTCTCCCAGGAGAATAGATCTTCACTGGGCGGGTAGTAACGTTCTCCTACCGGATGTGATTTGCGCTCACGTGAGATGCAGCTTCGGAGTGGCGGCTGCCTGATGTGAGGAAACAATTTCTTCGCGAGGGGAATCGATGGCATTGATCGCAGCTTGCAGCTTCGTCCGGGGATATTCTTTCAACGCGTTTTCAACCATCATGGCCCGTGCGAAACGGAGACGATTATGCCGGTATGTAAGATCCAGGACAGTCTGCGCCTGCCTGGACATTGGCGTCTTTAAGACTGCCAGATTGATTCCCTTCGCCAGTTACCATGCGTGCACAAGAATTAGGGTGACCGGCCAAGTGCAGCGGCCGGGAAGAGGAAGCCGGTCCGGACTATCCGTAGAATCCCACGCATCCGCCTAGGTCGCGGCATGCGAGAGTCGCAAGTCGAAGGAACCCGCACCTCACCCTGATGACTTCTAAAGACCGGCCCCGGTCGGCGCGGGTACGGCTGACTTCAAACGCCGTCGCTCCGCGTGGGCCCATTCGTAGATCCGCGCACTATCCTCCGGGGAGAGCTTCGCGTCGGTATGGATCGCAGTGTAGCGCGCCGGCGGCATTTTTCCACCGCGAACCACAGCGCCCATGCTGGCGAGAAGTTGCTCCTTCTCCTCCAGCGAATAGTCCCCCCAACGGGAGAGATTCATGTGAGCCCGAGCCTGGCTCACATCACCCTCCACAAGCCACGACATGGGGGCGATGTAACTATAGACCGGCCAAGCGGTCTTTTCGGAATGACAATTCTGGCACGACCTTTCGAGCAAGGCCTTCACAGCGGGATCGATTTCGGCTCCAGCCAGCAGAGGCTCCGTCGACTGCGCGGACTTCACGGAACCGTTTGGATGCACGAGTACAGAGGCGAGAAGGACCATACTCGCGCCACCGAGCAAGAACATGCTAATAGTGCGTTTCAAATTGCCTCCTAGGGCAGCGATCCGCGCCTGCGCGCCGGTCGCACGGGTTTTGCCTGGAGCGTCCGGGTGTGGATTGGGGACGCTCCTACTTGGTGGAGCTCTTGAGGAAAGAGATTATCTCGCGCCGCTCGTCCGCGCTTTCAACATGGAAAGCCATATCCGAATCGGGCACCATTTTCTCGGGGTCGGTGAGCCATTTGTCGAGCGTCTCATCCGTCCAGGTGATTTTGGATTTCTGCAGCGGCCCGGAGTATTGAAACGACGCAACTGTGCCGGCCGCCCTTCCATAAACTCCGCCGAGACGCGGACCTTCCTTGTCGCGGTCAAGCGCATGGCAGCCGCCACAACGCTTATCGAACAACTCCTTGCCGTGCTTACCGGCGGTCTGCGCCTGACTGGAAATGGACAGTGTTGAACCGACGAAGACAATCGCCATCGTCCCTAGTCCAGCCCAACAAAACTTCGCTTTATTGTGATTTGACACTAACTCGGCTCCTGCATTAAGCCAGCGTCGAATCGACGACTGCCAGCTTGTGAGACTTCGCAACAGAGTGAACATCCGTAATGCCCAGCACGCTCTTAAGCTTGTCGTCCGCTACCTTCATCGGGCCTGGTTTTTTGTCCGGCGCGGGCGCGGCTTGCGGAAAGGCGGTGGACATCGCTGTGTGGAAAGTGACATTGCCCTCCACCTTCTGCATCACCTGATGAATGTGCCCGTTGAGGACGGTTACGGATCCAAAACGCTTCATCGCGCTGAGAGCCTCGGCGCTATCCTCGGTTCCCCAGCCCCAGTCGGGATATACCGACCACAGCGGGATGTGGGCAAACACGACGATGGGCCGACTAGCCGGCTGCGCCTTGAGATCCGCCTGCAGCCACTGGATTTGCTCCGGTCCGAGCTTGCCGAGCCCCTCCAACGCAGCAACGTTCGACAATCCGACGAAGTGAACATCTTTATGGGTGAAGCTGTACCATCCGCGACCCTTGGCGTTCTTGCCGAAGCGCTCCATGTACATCTTGCCGTCGTCAACTGAGGTATCGTGTTCGCCCGGCACGTAGAAGATCTCCTTCGGCTTGGCTCCCTTCAGGATCTGGTCGAGCGTATCGTATTCGGCAGCCTTGGACGTATGGCTCAGGTCGCCGGTGTGAATAATGAAATCAGGCTCGTTCGGCAGTCCGTTGATTTTGTCGATGGTCGCCTTCAGCGTGCCGTTGACATCGGCATTCGCCGGTTTATTGAACCCCATGTGGCTATCGCTGATCTGGACGAAATGGAGCTCTCCCTTCGCGGCCTTCTTGTATTGGCCGAAGGCCTGGGAAGTAACAGCACCGCCGCTGACGGACCAGGCGACACCGGTTCCTGCCCACGCCATGCACCTTAGAAATCCACGACGGTCAATGCCATCGTCACTATGATCGTCAATGATAAGTTTCGACAAGTTCCACCTTCGGTAAATAGGAATTTTCAACTGCTCTCACCTGTCAATACTCGATCGACGAGCCATTTATTCCGGGCGCGCCAGGGAAACTTCGGGAATATTCGGCCCGCGAATTCCGTATAGAGAGGTAACAAGACCCAATCGCAGCGATTCGTGCCTCGTGGGCTGGCGAGACTCACCCCCTCTAAGTTATCGCCAGCCCTTCTCCGTTATCTACTGCACGAACCAGGTTCTTCCCTATGCGGGCATGGCCGGCATGCTGCGCCCGCACTTTTTTCAGTTTTCGATCTGGTTGGCCCCGGCAGGCCCGTTTTCTCGAACGCTCTTAGGACCTGAGCATTCCTTTCATGAAGCCGCGTGCAACAGGGAATAAATCGTTGGCCAGCCGGGTCTGGTTGGTTTCAGGCGCGAGAGGAGAACCGTACGCCCGCCACACCCGAATTGTCCCGATCGATTAGGCTTCGCAAACATGCAGCGGACGAGAGGTACCCTCCGCCCGAGACATCCGAGGCGCCGGCGTTTGCAAAGTCGTCTTTGGCTGCTACCAGGGCCACTGGCGAGTTTGATGGGACATTGCTGCCGCATCTTGACGCCGCTTACAATCTGGCGCGTGTACTGATGCGCAACGCGGAAGATGCGGAGGATGTGGTTCAGGAAGCATACCTGCGGGCACTTCGCGGCTTCGCAAGTTTTCGCGGCGAAGCAAGCCTGCCCTGGCTCCTGACCATTGTGCGAAATACATCGTTTACGTGGCTGCGGAAAAACGGTTCACGCGTCTCCACGGAATTCCAGCAGGAGTTGTCTTTAAGCCGGGAAGCGGATCCCAAAGCCCATTCGATGCGTTGCGAGCGGACGGGCACCGTGGGGCGCTGCGTAGAACAGCTCCCATCCGATTTCAGGGAGGTCTTCGCGCTGTGCGAGATGGAGGAATTATCGTATCGCGAAATCGCCGCAATTACCGATGTACCGATTGGGACCGTCATGTCCCGGTTGGCGCGCGCCCGGGCGCGCTTGGCCGAGTGTTTGACGAGATCGGCTTCAAAGGATCTTTCGGGTGCAAGGATTGGCGCATGACCTGTGAAGAAGTGAAGCTTCTGATCAGCGCCCGGATGGACGGCGAAGTAAATGCCCTGCAGTGCGTCGCCATCGACTCCCACCTGGAGGTGGAGGCATGTCGCTCCTGTAATGAAGAGATGGAAGCGCAAGAGACTTTGCGGGCTGCCATTCGTGATCAGATGCCCTACTACCGCGCGCCCGCCCACCTGCGTGAACGCTTGACGTCCGTGCTTCGAGCGGCCGACACCTTCGATGGCAGCGCCCCTCGGATGAATTGGAGGCTTTTGGGCGCCGTCGCCGCAGCCCTGGTCCTGGCGGCGCTGGGAGCGACACCCTTTCTCGTCAATGAGCGCAATCAGCGCCAAATCGTGGCGGATGAACTTCTGTCCGCGCATGTGCGCGCCCTGTTCAGCCATACGGTGGACGTTGTCTCCTCGGATCAGCACACGGTCAAGCCCTGGTTCAACGGCAAGGTAACGTTCTCACCCCCGGTAGTCGACCTTGCCTCCGAAGGATTCCCGCTCGAAGGCGGCAGGCTGGATTCCGTCGGCGCGCGCCTTATAGCTACCCTCGTTTATCGACGACATCTCCATCGCATCGACGTGTTTATCTGGCCTGCTGGTCGTCAAACTCCACCGGAGAACTTTGAACGCGATGGATATAACGAGATCTCCTGGAGTAAGAACGATTTCGTCTTCGCGGCGGTTTCCGATTTGAATACTGCCGAGTTAAACGAGTTCGCGGGTCTGCTCAAGAAACAATGATGGCGCAGCAGGGATTGAAAATTACGGCGTCACGTCAGCGCCGAATACGTTTCTCCAAAATATTCTCTCGGGCGGGAATAATTTCGACTTTCACCTCGTTTAGAAAGTATCGAGCTTAAAGAAATCGTGTTCGCTTAGGAGATCTTAAACCTTGACACGCAAAATTATTGTTTCGTTTCTTCTTACTGGAGTTGTCGCGGCAATTGCCCTCATTGCGCAGCAGGCGGCGACTGAAGCGCCGGCTGGCTTTACGACTCCCACACTCGGGCAGGCGGTCGACCCTAACGGGAAACTTATCGCGAGTTCCGGCTCTCAGAGCGTCAGCAACGGGATCGCCGAACCGCCCGGCGACACCTACGCCCTCGATCAGGCGCAATTTGAGCGCACGCATGATGCAAGCACCGGGCTAGGCCCGGTTTTCAACTCGACGTCGTGCGTCAGTTGCCATAACAACGGCGTCGCTGGCGCGGCCAGCCAATTCACCGAACAAAGAGTCGGTCACCTTGATGCAAACGGGAATTTCGTTAACCCCACCATCACAATCAATGAAGGCGCGGGCACTATTACCGGCAGGTCCATTGTAAACGACCGTTCCATCTGTACGCAGGCACAGGAGCATGTGCCGGATACGGAAACTATCCGAACCTTTCGCGCTGTGCTCAACACGCTGGGCGACGGCTTTGTAGAAGCGGCGGGCGATCAAACATACCTGACAATTGCTGCGAATCAGCCTGGTCAGAGTAATGGAATGATTCATGGCGAAGCTATTCAGGTTCCCATTCTGGAGGCATCCGGACAGATGGGAGTGGGCAAGTTCGGCTGGAAAGATCAGGATCCGACGATTCTGTCTTTTTCGGGCGATGCGTATCTAAATGAGATGGGTGTTACAAATCGTCTGAAACCCAAAGATGTCGCCAACGTCTGCAAAGTGACGAATGACCCGGAAGATGTACCCGATGCTCTGGGCCTGGCCGATATTGACCATTTCGCTCAGTTCATCCGTGGGACGCAGGTTCCACCGCGTGACATTGTATTAGCGGCGACCGCGAACGCTATCGCGGGACAAACCCTGTTCAACTCGGTCGGGTGTGTTACCTGTCATGTGTCGAGTCTGACCACGCAACCTGCGGGAACCATGCTAAATGGCGGCACCTATGCCGTTCCGGCAGCGTTAGGCAATAAAGTGTTTCATCCCTATGGTGACTTCCTGCTGCATGACGTAGGTACTGGCGACGGCATTGTGCAAGCCGGCCCGGCGGACACCGCAAACAAGCTGCGCACTGCTCCGCTGTGGGGTTTGCGAATAAAGGCCCGGTTCATGCACGATAACGCCTCGATCACCTTAAGGGATGCGATTCAGCGCCATGCTGGAGAGGCGCAGAATGTCATCGCAAACTTTAACGCCTTGACTGCTGCACAGCAGCAGCAGTTGATCACCTTCCTCAATTCACTCTAGACGCCTGACGGCGCGGGCCGGACTCTCACTAGCAGCCTGAGTCCGGCTTTGGCGGAATCGTACACCGTTAACTTATGAAAGGCTTCCGTGTCCGGGAGGAAATACATGACTGAAAAACTTTATCATTCGAAACAGAACTGCGCTCAGTGGCTTCGTGCCGGAGCGCTGATCGTGGCTGCCGCAGGCCTTTTAGGCGCTCAGACAAGTAGTGCGCCACCGAATAACTATCTGGTTCACAACCTGGTTTCCGACCTTGCTAATATTGCGGATCATCAAGATAAGAATCTAGTGAATCCGTGGGGGGTAGGATTTGGGGCCACTCCGTTCTGGGTTGGAAACAGCGGCACTGGTACGGCTACACTTTACGGGGGCACCGGCGCCTCGGTAGCATTGGTGGTCACGATTCCCCAGGCAGGAAATGCGGGCACTGCGGGCCCGGTGACAGGAGTGATCTTTAACCCATTCACCTCGAATGCAAACGCCTTTGACGTCCAAGCAGGCAAGCCAGGGCTATTCTTGTTCTGCTCGCAGGACGGTGTAATTACAGGATGGAATCAGAGTGTGAGCGGAACAAAAGCATCGATTCTGTTCGACAACTCTAAATCGGGAGCGGTCTATACGGGATGCGCGATCGGTGGAACGGCCGCTGCGCCTTATCTCTTCGCGGCGAACTTCAACGCAGGGACCGTGGACGTGTACGACGCCAATATGAACCTGAATCCGGCACCATACGGCCAGAGTGGCCTTCCACAACCATTTGCCGGTTCATCATCGTTTTTGAATCCGGAGATTCCGGCGGGCTTCGCTCCGTATAACGTGCAAAATATCAACGGTACGCTGTTCGTGACCTATGCAATGCAGGATACCCAGAAGCACGTCGCTGTGGGTGGCCCAGGCAATGGATATGTCGCGATGTTTAACTTGAACGGCACTCTGATCGCGAATCTGATCAGCGAGGGACCGCTCAATTCGCCGTGGGGGATGGCGATCGCGCCGGCCAATTTCGGATTGTTCGCGGGCGCGCTGCTGGTTGGAAATTTCAGCGACGGCAAGATCAATGCGTTCAACGCGACCACAGGCGCTTTGCTCGGCACGCTTGACGATACCACCGGCAACCCCATCTCGATTCCCGGATTGTGGTCACTGAATTTCGGCGGCGGTGCGCAAAGCGAAGATCCGGGAACGCTTTATATTACGGCGGGAATCGGCGGCGGTCCGAATAACGATCCGGTCCAGTCGCACGGACTGCTGGCGAGCATCCAGGCCGCGCCGTCCTTCGTGACATCGGGGATTCAAAACGCCGCTAGCTTCGTCGCCGGACCCATCGCTCCCAACACATGGGTTCAGATCAAGGGGAACGGATTGTCGATGACAACGGGCACGTGGCAGGTCACGGGCAACACGCTGCCCACGCAAGTGAACGGCGTGGGCGTAACCATCAACGGCACGGCGGTTCCCGTGAGCTTCGTGAGCAATACGCAGGTGAACTTTCTGGTTCCCGCTACCCTATCGACGGCTACCGCGCAGATCCAGACCACGAACAACGGTTTGACCAGCCCGGCTGTGACGGTGAACGTGGAGCCTCTGGCGCCCGCCTTCTTCACGATAGGTAGCAATGCGACCAGCGGCAATGCGTACGTCGCGGCCGAGCACGCGAGCGGCACGTTGATCGGACCTGCGACCATTGCCAACGCTACACCAGTCGAGCCTGGCGAGACCATCACGCTCTATGCAACCGGCTTCGGCCCAACGCTTCCTTCAGGCGCAGCGCTGGCCGTGACGCCGTCGATCCTGATCGACGGAATCTCCGCGGAGGTTACTTTCGCGGGGCTGGTAGGACCGGGACTGTATCAGATTAACGTGCAGGTGCCACCCAACGTCAAGCTAGGCCAAGACGTGCTCGTCGTCGGGCTGTCGGGTAATTTTGAAACGCAGGCGAACGCGTTTCTCACGATCGCGGCTCAGTAGCTACGCCGGCTGTTTCGTCGCGCGACTGGGCAGATTCATTGCAGAAGCCCCACATTACTCGCACGGGCCGCCAGGTTCCGTAGGTACGCTGGTTGAGCTAAATCCACGAATGGAGGGGGACTCTGCCATGCTTCTTCAGCGCGCTTGAATGTAATCACTTTTCATGTTGGAGCGGTGTTTGCCGGATAGCAAGTGCCTGGGGATCCGGGGTATCGGCGCTCAGCGACCAGCATACCCGGCTTTACTGCAAGATAGATCATCGCGGCACGCGGATCGCTCCAGTTGGCGAGTCCTCGTTGGATGTCCGCCCTCTTGGTTCGTTCTGCATTTTCACATTGGCGGACTTTTCCAGGAATCGCGCTTACCTTCATGTCAACCCGTGAACACACGGTAACACATGAAAAAAAGGAGATCCAAATGAAAACCTCGATCGTTCGCACACTACTCACTCTCAGCATCAGCGCCATCCTGAGCCCCGTGGCTCTACTCGCGCAAGACCGGATCAACGCCACAATTCCATTCGACTTTACCGTCGGCGCCAAGACTTTCAGCGCGGGGGACTATAGCGTCCAGCGTTTGAATGAGCACGTCCTCCTCATCCAGGACGTCAAGCACGGCACGGGCGTGATGACCATGGTCCTGCCTGGGGAGCAGAGCAACAAGGCCGGTGTCCCCGTGATCACCTTCAACCGATACGGAAACCGCTACTTCCTTTCTCAGGTATCCAACGACAGCCAAGGCTGGCGATTGCGCCCGTCGAAGGTTGAAAAGGAGTTGATTGCGCAAGCGGCATCGCCGAGAGCAGTCATCCTGGCGGCTGCGTTGTACTCGAAGTAACGTCAGACTCGGCCAACACGGACTTGAATAACAGACTACCGCTGCGACACCAGTGTTCCCGCCCTACAATCCAAGATTGGGCAAACGGCAAGCTGGTGTCGCTGTCGGCCAACTGAGACCGAAGGAGTAGCCAGCGCCGGCATAGTCGGGTCGAATTGGCCGAGAGTCTCCGTTGCGGCCATCAGGCCTCCAGTTATTTCACAGGTCTGGCTCCGCAGGCAGCGGCGCTGGAAGGACAGAGTCCCGCGGCCGGGACAGCTCCGCGGCGTGGCGTGACATCCTCCTGGCCAGTGGAACTCTATTTCGGCGACTACGTCGATATCCCGCCGATCACCCAAGTCACCGCCAAAGCCCAGCGAGTCCTGAAATTCAAACCCACTGGCTTCGCCACTGGTTTAAAGGAAACCGATAAGTGGTATCTCCGCTACAATAACTTCCCCAAGCGCAACTACACCTTTGAGGACCAGCTCCTCGCAACTGCCTCAGTGCTGATCCCGCCAAGGGGTAGCTTCAACGCGTGGTTCCATACGGAATATACACCTGCTTGACATCCGTGGGCTGCATCCGATCGTCGTCGATCTGAATTTCGATCTCCACGGCATCTCCTGGCGTCAATCCTTTCGCCGGCACCTGAACATTGACTTGATATAACCCCGCCAGCCCCGGTGCGAGCCCCGCAAACTGAATTGTGCCCAAGACGTCGGATTCCGAGGGTGCGCCCGGACCATAGTCGTTGAACAGCACGGTCATCGACCCATTCGCCCAGAGATCCACCGTACTCAGTGGATTGCTCGGCCCCACCGCCCCATCGTCAATTGCCGGCGTCACGGAGCCCAACCCCGTCAAGTAAATCGAAATGTATTCCCCAGGTTGCGCCGGATTCGCGGCGTCCACCAGTTCCCCCGTCGCCGCATGCAGCGCCGCCGCAAATCCAATCCCATTCTGACTCTGCGAGAACACCCCAGGCTGTGATGAGTACGTGCTTGCCGCAACCATGTTCGACGCCACTCCATTGTTCGTCACCTGAATATCCCCCGCCTCATACAGCTTGAGTCCGTACGGCGCCACAATCGACACCTGGCTCGGACTCACAGCGAAAATCGGACACGGAATGCCGCCAAAGGTCGCCGAAACTCCGCCCAAGCTCAGCGGCACAGCCTTGCCCCCCTCCACTGCCATCGTCGTCGAAGCCAGACCGCTCCCGAATAACGTAATCAACTCCCCTGGTGCGACCCCCCCAACTACCGGTTGATAACTCGCCGCATTAACCAGCGTTGCTGGATTGACATAAACGCCCGCAGTTGCCGCCGGCGCCGCGGCCCGCACCCCCACCACCAGCCCGAAAATTCCCCGCGTTCCGATCGCCACAAACCCATTCCCTGCCGCTCCGAATGCGTAACTATACCCCAGAGCGTCTGGCCCAGCCGTCCCATCGGGGTTGAGAACGATCTGGTCGTCCGTAGCGAAGTTCCAGGTCATCGTGGTAATCTCGTCGACGGTCATACTTGTTAGCTGTTGCACCAATGTATCCCCCTTCGTGTCACCTGCCATACTATAAGTCCCGAAGTAAAAATCCGGCGAGACCAGCGGCCGCTTATGAAGCATTCCAGCAACATCGAAGCCCGCCGTAAAGTACCTGCCTTGGCTGACGCTGTTCGTTCCCGTCCCGGCGGCCAGCGCCTTCACGCCGAAGAAAATGTCCAGCCCGCCGGGCGTCCATCCTAAAATAAAATTCCCATCCGGCGAGGCGAACATCGTCTTCGTCCCCGTGAATAAGGGATCCGCCGCACTCGTTCCCGCGGGCTGTGGCAGAGTCAACGTCGCGCTTCCGTCGCTATTGAAGCTGTAACTCGCACCGCTCACCGATTGCGTCACATTGGTCGAATCCGACGCATACAAGGGTGATTTTGTCTCCTGCCCGTTCACCGTAATCGTTGCTAACCCGCCCTTCCCGTCCGGATTTAAATTAAAGAACGCATTCTTAACCTCGCCGCCTGGAAAATCCAGCAGAGCCGTCTGGTAAACCGACCCGAAATTCGCGTTACTCGAAAGCGGCCCCATTGGAATTGCGATAAAAACATTGAGGTTGGAACCTGGGACCACCGGGTTCGGAGCGCTGGCCACAATCACGCCCTGCGAGACTGCGGCTGCCATGGTCTCGCCAGTCAGCGGATCACTGATATTGATCCTGCCGTCTACGCAGGACCAGGTACTCGATGTGCCAAACGGCACAGTCTGGATCGTAGTTAGCGTGCTGGTCGTCTGTGTGCCCGTCACCGTGTACGATCCAGATATGCCATTGAATACAATCGTGCCGGAGATCCCGTACGTAGGCACGTACGCCGTCGCTTGAGAAATGGCCATATCAAACTCGCGGAACGCGTAAGTCCCACTCAGCAACGACACACTCTGCCCCCGCGCAACAGCGCATACCGCCAGTAAAAAGAAGGATTTATGAAGCATGAATATATCTGGACCCATCCAGCCCCGCCAATATTCCCGCTACACGAAAGGAACCGCCCTGGCATGATTCTGCAGGCACCGTACCTTTGCTGTTTCCCCAAGTCCCAGCAATGAATGTGACGACCGCGAACAGTAAGGAGGGTTATGTATCTCCCTACGATTCTCATATCATCGAACTTTGGCTCCATCGCCGCAGCAACCCGTGGATTTCAGAATTGACGACGTGAGCGGTGGCACCGGGGCGTTCGGCTATTGCTTCAGCAGCCCGGTCCAGTTCTGTACCAGCGTCAAGGGCTCGTCAGTCTGCACCTCGACGCGGACCAGGAAGCGCTGTCCGTCGTTGGAAACGTTCGTAAACGTGTCCGAAAGGAGGAGGGATCGATGCGAAAAGCGGCCGCGCCGTTCCCAACTCCATCGAGCTGCTGCTGGAATTGACGGCGACCGCCATCATCTTGCCGTTGGGAGCGACGTAGAAAATCTCTTTGCCATCGCCCCGCCATGTAGGCTGGTCGCCGCCCGCCGAGGAAATCTGTTTCTTACCGCCAGACCCGGTGAACGAAGCGACATAAACCTCATTTCGCTGGCCTTCATCGGAAACATAAGCGATCCATTTGCCATCGGGGGAAAATTGGCCCACGAGGAATCTAAACGGTGAGGGCGCGAAGGGAGCCGGCTTTCCTTCGCCGGTCCCCTCGAGAGCCAGTATCCACAATTGGTTCTTGCTGGACCCGTCAAGGTGCACCATGTAGAAAAGCAGCTGCCCACGAATCCTTCTTGCTCCGTATGGAATCGGTCCATGCACTCCACCGTGGACACTTTAAGGCAATTTGGGTCAGGGCATTTAGGCTCTTCCCCTTTGGTGCCGTCGATTTCTGCCAGCAACAAGGAACCGACCGTAAGGTAACTAACCATTTTCCCCATGGCCTGATTTTGTCGACCCTACTTCCCAGCCTTGATCGCAGGCCAATTTTTCGGGTTCTCCATCTCCAACAACCCCTTCCGCCACGGCTCCATCTTTTTGAAAACAATGGCCGCAGGTGACCTCGTACGACAGTGAAAGGCTCGCGATATTATCACCGTACGCGGCAAGGCGGGCACTTCTGATTTCAAACTCCATCTGTGAAAGCAGCAGTATAGGAGAGCGCTCCAAACCCAAGCTTAGGGACGGCCTTACCGGGACTCCGTCCTTCCAGTACCGCTTCGCCTGTGAAGTCAGACCTGTGAAATAACGGGGAGGCCTGACGGCGGCAACGGAGAACTCTCCGCCAATTCCGCCTGACATGCCGGCGCTGCCTAATCCTTCGGTCCGACGAATCTGCCGCGGAGACGCCTAAACTTTGCCTACACGCGCCACTTGCGGCGAAAAATCCCTTCCAGCCTCATGTTGGCGTTAAATAATGCACACTCGGTGGACCGCAGGGGTCGCCGGTGCCGGCAAAGCCAGGTCGAATTGGCCGAGAGTCTCCGTCGCCGTCGGCAGACCGCCCCACTGTTCTATAGAGGGGGATGTCAAGAGAAAAAGCTTCCCCTCCGAGTCGGACCCGGCCGAAGCATGGGCCTAGATCATCTCCCCGGATGGTGCATTGATAGAATTTCTCTCATGCGTTATCCGCATATAAGCAAGCTCGATCTCGACCTGCTCGTCCATCTTGCGGTGCTGCTCGAAGAACGCCATGTTACACGAGCTGCAAATCGCTGTTTCCTCAGCCAGTCGGCAATGAGCCGGCAGTTGGAGCGCCTCCGTGAGGCCCTGGGCGACGAGTTGCTTCTGCGCACCGGCCGATTGCACGAAAGAACTGCAAGAGGCGAGCAGCTTCTTCGGGAACTAGATCC
>Ga0210388_10000227_pt1 | contig 50752 bp, 39 predicted proteins | sample IncBWC19OmetaG_FD_155485 | JGI IMG/M metagenome (GOLD analysis project Ga0210388, IMG submission 155485) | Forest soil microbial communities from Barre Woods Harvard Forest LTER site, Petersham, Massachusetts, United States - Inc-BW-C-19-O ...
GGTGTTTGCTAGTTAGCCGCGAGTGAAAGGGAAAACATGGAAGAACTCTCCCCTGCTTTAGGTGCTTGCTTCCGTGCTCGCTTCGCATGTCGTGGCCGGCCTGAAGAACGTAAACATGATTATCACCGATTGGAAACACCGAACGAGCAAGCGCAGCCTCACGTGGAGAAGGGAATCGAGGCCCTTCTCCACGCGTGCATGGCTTTAGCTTTTCTCTAGAACGACGTGTGTCGCGTGCTCCGTACACTTGTGCTCCGTCACAGAAAACCCCGATGCAGGCAGGTCCAGACCGGTAAACAGGGTTTCTCCCTGACCGAGTACGACGGGTGAAAAGGCTAATTGCAGAGAATCGATCAGCCCAGCTCGGAGATACTGCCGCACAGTGGAAACACCACCTCCGATCTTGACATCCTTGTCGCCCGCAGCCTGTTTCGCGAGCCGTAGCGCTTCTTCAATTCCCCCGGTGACAAAGTAGAAGGTCGTCCCTCCCTCCATCACGATTGGCTCGCGCTCGTAGTGAGTGAGAACGAATGTTGGCGCATGATACGGCGGATTGTCGCCCCACCATCCCTTCCATGAGCTGTCGTGCCACGAACCCCGTACCGGACCGAACATATTACGGCCAAGGATGAAGGCGCCGAAGTTGTCCATCGCTCTCCGTGCAAACTCATCGTCTGCATCGACGGTTCCACCTTGCTTCCCGTGCATCGCGCAGAATGTCTTTGTACGAAAGAACCACTGAAAGATCTCAGTACCACGCTTGCCCAGAGGATCGTCGAGGCTCTGTTCTATCCCCGCGCTGAAACCATCCAATGAAACACTGAATCCTGCGACGCGAACCTTTGTCATGTGTGCTCCTGTTCTCAATGGCCTATGTTGTGCTGGACGGAAACTGCGCCAGCGTCAGCTTTCGCAAATGCGTTGTAAAGCATACTTGCTGCGCTCGTCGTGCGGTGTTCTTTCGCCGCCGCTGTTCGCTTTGCCTGATCATTTCGTTCAAATCCGCAGCTGGACGTATCTCGAACGGTCCGTACTTCACTCCAGGATGTTGGGAGATGAGCTGAATTGCATGATTCAGATCTCGCGCTTCAAGCACGAGAATTCCGCCGATCTGCTCCTTCGTTTCAGCGTACGGACCGTCTGTGACGGAAACCCTTCCGTTCTTCCAATACACAGTCATCGCCGTATTGGCGGGCTGAAGAGCTTCGCCAGCGGCAAACGATCCGTTGGCCCGCAGATCGTCGTCGTAGGTAAAACACTCGTCGAGCATGGCGTTGCGCTCGTTCTCAGACATGTTTTCGAACTTGCCGGGCTGGATATATCCCAAGCAAATGTATTTCATGAACTCCTCCTTGTTTCCTATGCTCAGAGAGCCGCAGCTCATCGTTCTGTTATCAGATAGTCGCCGGGGGGACGGAAAATCGACAGCGACTCTAAAGTTTTTTTAATTTAGGAAGACGGCCTCACGAGCATCATTCTGCTTTCTGCGAGACGCTGGCAATCAACTCGTCCAATCTTGAGAGTAATAATTTCAAGACCGGAGATTTGTTCGACCTCTTGTAGCCGAGGACCAGATCAATCGTCGGAGCCCGTCCCTTGAGTGGGCGGCTTGTCACAGCCGGAGGTAGAAAGTTCTCCGCATAGGAAGGCAATAGCCCTACACCGCGCGTCGATGCTATCAAGGACATTCCCATCGCGAGATGGTCTGCTTCGTGATCCGGTGCGATATGGATGCCGGATCGCTTCAGATAATCGTCGATGACTGCGCGCAGTACTGGAGCCGTGTCTGAAACGCTCACGAATTTTTCGCCGGCCAGATCCTGCGGAGCAATGGCCTTTCGTGCTGCGAGGGGGTGGTCACGAGGCAAGATCGCCACCAGAGGCTCCTTCGCGAGAAGGCCGAATGCGAGGCCTGGCACTCCTTTTTCTCTGCGAAGAAAAGCCGCATCGACCGTTCCATCTAAAAGAGCATTCGCGAGTTGAGGCGAATATTGGCTCGATACCAGGACGTCGACGTTCGGGAGTTCATTGCGCAAGATTCGCAAGGCTTCCGGCATCCACCCCAGTTCATGTCCGGTCAGAAAACCCATCGCGAAGCGCGGCCTGGCCGGATGGGCGACCCGGCGTGCTGCTTCGACCGCTGCGTCAGCCCGCAACAGCACGGAGCGGGCGTGTTCGAGAAAGGCGGACCCAGCCGCCGTCAGTTCGATGCCGCGCGCGCTTCGCGTCAGGAGTTGCGCGCCGATCTCTTCTTCAAGGTCACGAATCTGGCGACTCAGGGAAGGCTGGGTTGTGTGCAGTTTGTTCTTTGCAGCCACTGTAAGGCTTTTGGCGTCTGCAACGGCAACGAAATAGCGCAGGTGTCGTAATTCCACTCACTACTCCCATGCTCCCAAAGCATCGCCATCCCAGCTTACAAAGTATTGTTCAAAGCCGCTACCTTGGTTTCCGGCCATCATCAGATAGGGTGGTTAGAGCTTGCATGAGCAGCAGCCACGCTGATTTTTCTTAAGCATGCCTGGCCTGCATGGCTAATCAAAGGAGATCAAAGAAATGGCAAAGAAACTCGAAGGGAAAAATGCTCTCGTCACTGGCGGTTCACGTGGTATTGGAGCTGCCATCGCCAAGCGCCTGGCTTCGGATGGAGCGAACGTGGCCATCACGTATGCAAAGGACGCCGAAGCTGCTTCCGCTGTAGTCAAGGCGATCGAGCGCGACGGCGGAAGGGCGGTCGCGATCCAGGCGGACGCCGCCGACTCCAAAGCTGTCATAGGCGCAGTTGAAAAAGCCGTCGCGACCTTTGGTCGGCTGGATGTGCTTGTGAACAATGCCGGCACGGCCACTCCGAAGAGATTCGAGGAGACGACGCTTGAAGAACTGGATCGCGTAATTGACATCAACATTCGCGGCGTATTCGTGACGACACAGGCGGCTCTGAAGCACATGAATGATCACGGCCGCATCATCATGATCGGCTCGTGCGTGGGAGAGCGCGTACTGACACCTGGGCTCGTGCCCTATTCGGCGACGAAGGGTGCCGTGAAGATGTTTACGCAAGGGCTGTCCAGAGAGGTTGGAAGCCGGGGCATTACGGTCAACAACGTCCAGCCGGGTCCAATCGACACGGATTTGAACCCCGCGGCGGGCGATTGGGCAACACCTCAGAAGGCAGTCACAGCTCTCGACCGCTACGGCAGTGTTGATGAGGTAGCCGCCCTGGTTTCGTTCGTCGCCGGTCCGGAGTCCTCGTACATTACCGGTGCGAACCTGACCGTCGATGGGGGCACGAACGCCTGACCCAATCCAGCGAGACAGTTGTCATGACGGTCTGAGCGGCGCAAAAAAGGGAAACCGATTCATGCCCATATACGCAAAGCGGCAGCCGCCGTTAAGTCCTGCGCGTATCGGCGACCCGAAGTTGCGAAACCGGAATTGCGAAATCGGAGTTGCGAAATCGGACCGTCGTGTCTCCGCTCGCGCGCATGCGTGCTGCAAGTTCTGCGTTCACGTTTTTCCAAGGCGATATTTCATAAGAAGGACTGGGTCCTATGACGAATAGTCTTATCAATAAAACCGCACTCATTACAGGTGCCTCGCGCGGCATTGGTCGCGCAACGGCGCTGGCACTGGCTGGCGAAGGAGCGCACGTGTTGATCCACTATGGCAAATCCGTTGACTCGGCCAACGATCTTGCTGAAGAGATTCGGAAAGGAGGCGGTCACGCTCATGTGCTGGGAGCTGACCTTGCAAGCGCGACCGGAGCCGCCGAACTTGCCGCCCAGGTTCGCGAATTCGTGTCAGGTCGTCTGGATGTTTTCGTTTCCAATGCCGGCATTTCCAAAGCTGCGTCGATGGAAGCTCACACTACGGAAGATTTCGACAGTCTGTTCGCGACCAATGTGCGTGGCCCGTTTTTTCTGCTTCAGCAGCTATTGCCGATTCTCGGTGATGGATCCAGTGTTATCGTCACTACTTCGCTCGCTGCGCGCTTTTCACCCGGCGAGTCCGGTCAGGCGGGTGCGCCCTCGCTGCCGGCGTATGCCGCCACCAAAGGAGCCCTCGAGACGCTGGTAAAACACTGGGCAGCCCATCTCGGTGTTCGCGGAATTCGCGTCAATGCGGTCGCGCCCGGTGTAATCGAAACTGACATGTCTAACTTCACAAAGAGCCCGGCGGGCCGCGAGCTCACCTTGAAAATGCAGGCGCTCAAAAGGATCGGCCAGGCGGAGGATGTGGCCGACGTTATCGCCTTCCTCGCTTCGGACCGCGCTCGGTGGATCACTGGTGCAAGCATTCCAGTCGATGGTGGATCGAAACTTTGAGAGTACTTTCGTAAAGAATTCCCTAGTCGGTGCGAATCGCCTCCATGGGGTTGATGGAGGCGGCCCGCCAGGCTGGATAAAGACAAGCCAGCGCTGCGACCACAAGCAATACCCCTGAGGCAGTCAGCAGCATTGCCGGGTTCTCGTGTCGTTGCATGGTCCGAGGTTGCCAGAAGCTTGCCCAGGACGAGACTGAGCGCAAGCCCTGCCGTCGCGCCTATGCCAACAGTCAGAAGAGACGACTGCAGCACCAGACGAACAACCCCATTGCGTTGCGATCCAAGCGCCATGCGCAGGCCAAACTCACGAGTGCGCTGCGACACGGTGTAGGAAACGACGCTGTAGATTCCCGCTGCGGATAAGGTGAGGGCCAAAGCGGCGAAGAGGCCGAAGAGCGAGGCCAGAAAGCGCTCCCGTCCCCATGCCTGGGTTTCGAGCAACCAGCTGAATTCGTGCTGCTCCTGGATCATAAGCTCGGGGTTGAGCCGGTGCAGGCTTTCTTCGACAGCTCGCATAGCCACATTGGGGTCGCCTTGGGAACGCATGAGCAGAAACGCGTGGGGATCAAGAATGAACGTGTCGGGGACATAGAGGGCCGGCTGCACAGGCTTGTCGAGCCCGTTGTTACGGGCGTCCTCGACGACGCCGACAATTTGTAGCCATCCATCCGGGTTGGCGACCGATGCGGCGTCGGGAATATCAAGTTTCAAGCCCGGACTGCGCACCGATTGTCCAAGGACATTCCCGCCCGGGGCAAACTGTTTGACGAAGGCGCGGTTAACCATTGCGACATGGGCCCCTCGAGCGGCCTCTTCCCGGGTAAATGATCGCCCGGACAGGATCGGAATGCGCAGGGTCGAAAATGTATTGAAGCTGAGCAGGGCAATGCTGGCCTGAGCGTCGGTGAGGTTAGGATTGCCGGAGAGAAAGACCTTAGTGAAATAGCCGTTGAAAGGTGGAATCCAGTTATCCGATACGCTGGCGCTCACCACGCCGGGTGTATTTTCCGCGGCCTGACGGATCGATTCCTGAATCACCTGAAGGTGTTGCCAGTTGGGGGTCGACTCTTTGGGCTCGGCGGTCGCGATGTAGAAGAGATGGTCCGGATCGAAGCCCATTGGGGTGTGATAAAGGGTGAAAAATGCGCGGACAGCGGCTCCTGCGCCCGCCAGCATGAGCATGGTGAGCGTGACCTGGCCGACGATGAGGATGCGGTGCACGTTCCGTCCACGGACACTGCCTGCAAGCTTGATGCTGGAGGACTGCATCATCGCGCCCACATCGGGACGAGAGAGCTGCCACGCGGGCGAGCTGCCAAAGAGCAGGCCGGTGAGAAGCGCGACAATGACGGCGAAGAGGAGAACGGTTCCGTTGACGTGGATGGCCGCTTCATGCGGGAAAGAATAGAGAGGGAGGTTTGACGCAAGCAGGTCGACTCCCTTGTAAGCCAACAGGACGCCGCATCCCGCGCCGAGAAAAGAAAGCATCATCGACTCAGTCAGCAGTTGACGGATGATGCGCTTGCGGGTTGCACCGATGGATGCGCGTACGGCGAACTCATGCTGGCGGGCGGTTCCACGTGCGAGCATCAGAATCGAGACGTTGGCGCAGCCGATCAGAAGCAGCAATAAGACCGCCGCGAAAAGCACCAGCAGTGGGGATTCAAAACCCCTCATTACCTCTTCATTCAGGGTCTTGATCGTGACCTTGGCGTTCTGTGGGAAATTATTGGGGTCCAGTTTTGCATAACTGTCAACGAGCGGCTGCAACTCCGCGGCAACCGAGGCAAACGAAGCCCCGGGCTTCAGCTTGAGAAACGGCATCATGTAATAGTGCGGATCAGCCTTGAATACGGCCGGGATGTACACATCGGAGTCGCCCCAGGTGAAGCGCGGCGAAGCCACACCGATCACGGTGTAGGACGCGTGGTCGAGCTGAATCAATTTGCCGAGAATGTCGAGCCGTCCGCCGTATTGTTTCTTCCAGAAGAGGTAGCTGAGCACGGCAACGGGATTGGCATTGCCGTGCGCGACGTCGGCCGGAGTGAACTGCCTTCCCAGCAGCGGCGGAACTCCCATGTAGGTGAAGAGATTCGGTGTATAAAACCCGGCATTCACGGAGACCGGCATAGCATCGCCGGTAAGAGCCTGGGTGCGGCTGTCCATCAGGAAGACTTCATCGACGGAGGGCAGGCGCAACAGGTCCTGATATTCGGTGGAGGTTGCGATGAGAAGGAATTGCCGGTCGGAGTTTTTCTGAGACAACTCAACATGGACCATGCGATGGGCATCTTTGTAGGGGTAGGGGTCGAGCAGGACGGCACGTACAACACTGAAGACCGCCACGCTGGCGCCGATGCCGAGTGCCAGCGATCCGATGACAATCGCCGCGAAACCGGGCGATTTGAGCAGTTGCCGCAGGCCAAAAGCCAGGTCCTGCGCCAGGATCGCGAAGAAGGAAAGGAAACGGGTGTTACGGGGCTGAGCGATCATCGAGAGCACTCCTGATTGAAGCTTCAACGCAGGACGTAGGGGAGGGAGCCACCGCCGCCTTCAACCAGAACAGACGGAGATGCACGGTAGAACAGGAAGCAACCAACGCGCCATTCAGACCTGGCTGCTAAGCCTCTCGATTGATTGACGATTGATAAGGATGCGAACGGTGATACTGTTCGCTCCCGGGCAGGCGCGTGCGGAAACGGACGATTTTCCGATCCGGCAGTGCATTCACTGACCGAGTTAAGGAAACTGCACCCGGGTCAGCGAATTCTCCTCGAACGGTGGTGAATACTCATCTTTATGTGGGGAATTGCCAGGGGGCGCGATAGGGCCTCGAAAGCAAACTGCTGGCGGCACTATCGTTCAAAATCTTCTCCTGAGTTACATCCCATTGGATTTTCCGCCCGACGAGCATGGAGATGAGGCCGAGATGTCCCGGCAGCGTCGAGTGATGAGCGGTCTCGACTGGAGTGATCGTCGGTTTGCGGGATTTGACGCAGTCGAGGAAGTTGCGCCGATGCTCAGAGGACTCGTAGAGCTTCACCTTGCGAAGGTCGTCGGGGAGAGAATCGCCCTTGATCCAGGCGGGATTGGACGCGTCGAACCCCGAGCGGTCCACCCACACCCAGCCGTCTGTGCCGATCCATTTTGTTCCCATGGCGATTGCGGGCGAGCCGCCGGCGATGGTCATCGTGACATCCACGGGATACTGAGTCACTTCCTTACGGTATTTGCACTCGATATGATATTTGGTTGCCGTGTTCCAGACAGCATTCTCGGGAGGGAACTCGCCGTAGCCTTCGATCTCCGAGGGGCCGGTAAGATCGAACCCCAGGCCCCAATGGGCAATGTCGCCATGATGGCCGATCCAGTCCAATAACTGTCCGCCGCCGGTGTCGTAGTTCCAGCGCCAATTCTGGTAAACGCGAGCTTCGATGTAGGCTTCAGCTTTCGACGGGCCGACCCACATGTCATAGTCCAGTTGTGGCGGGGCCTGGGTTACGGCCAGATCCCATGCGGCGGTTCCCGGCACGATCTGAGCCGGGCTGCTGATTTTGTCGGGCAGGGATGCGAGCTTTTGCAGAAGCGCGGGAACCGTGCCAGGAAAATCGTGATGACCGTCAGGCAGGCCGACCTCGACGCGAACGACATTTCCGATGAGACCGTTGCGGACAATCTCCGCCGCCTTGTGAAAGGAGGGAACGGAACGCTGCCAGGAGCCGGTCTGCCAGATGATGTGGTTCTGCTGAACAGCCTCGACGATTGCCTGTTGCTCCGCGACGGTGCGGGCCAGCGGCTTCTCGCCATAAACATCTTTCTTTCTGGCCGTGGCTGCGGTCGCAACCAGTGCGTGCCACTGATCGGGTACTGCGATCATCACTGCGTCAATATCATCCCGTGCGAGCAATTCGCGATAATCGTGGTATGCCTTGCAGTCCTTGTTCCCGTAGCGGTTGTTGATGGTGTCCACGGCGCTCTGCAGGTGATCTTTATCCAGATCGCAAGCCGCAACCACCTGGCAATCATCCTGAGTCAGGAATGCCTTGGTATTGGCCGGCCCCATCATGCCCCATCCAATGACGCCCAGCGTGATGCGATTCGACGGAGAGACGCTGCCTGTGTGGGCCCAGGCGCTGCCTGGCACCAGCATCGCAGCTCCGGCTCCCTTGAGAAAGGTGCGCCGGGTCGGCAGAGAAGACAGACCTGAACCGGCTGGAAAATTCCTCATAGTAGACTCCAAGGTTCATTCGTCGTTCAGTTTAGTTCTCTTATCCAGATATTGCGGAAGCTGATCGGCTCGCTGTCGTCGCCGTGTGCCTGCAGTTTGATCGGCGCGGTGTCGTATTTTTTGTAGAAGGGCTGGCCGATATATAACGTCTGACCTTTCAGCTCGAAGTGATTCTGCACCAGCACGCCGTTGAAGAAAACGGTGACATAGGCAGGAGTCTTCAGTGAGCCATCGTCGTTGAACGTTGGTGCGGTCCATGCCACGTCGTAAGATTGCCATTCCCCGGGCTTGCGATTCGGGTTTGCAAGCGGAATGGCTTGTTTGTAGATGCTCCCGGCCTGGCCGTTGACATAGGTTTTGTTGTTGTACGAATCGAGAACCTGCAGCTCATATCCGGCGTCTCCGGGGCCGGTGGAGGCGAGAAATACGCCGCTGTTGCCGCGCGCCTGACCGCTGCCGGTGATGTTCTCGGGAATTTTCCATTCAATGTGGAGCTGATAGTTTTTGAATGCCCGTTTGGTTTCGATATTTCCGACACCGTGTATCTTGCTCACGGTCAAGATGCCATCGGCTACGGTCCATTTGGCAGGCGACTTGTCCTGGGCCGAGACCCACTCATCGAGATTTTTCCCGTCGAACAGGATGATTGCGTCGGAGGGAGGCTCCGCATTGGTAGCTCCGGGCGTCACTACTTTCGGCACCGGCTCCCATACTTCGGTATCTTCAGGTTTCGGCGCGGCAGGTTTCGCCGTTGCCTGCTGATCCGCGGTTTGGGGCGCCACCGGCCCTTGAGCGAGAACGGGAGCGGCTACAGTAAGGAGCGTCGCAAAGAGGAGGAGTTTCAAATCTTGAGTCCGCATGATCATCAAACAAGATACACCCATTCTGTTCCAGGCGGGTAAGGGTGGTGTAAACGCTCCCGGGTGGTTTCTGATCGACGGCTCACGCGCAATCTGGCGTCTGAAATTGTTCATTGTGCCCAGAATATGCAATCTTGTTCTTTGGGACGTCGCTGATTCATGCGCAGGAGAAGATTGTGAGTAAAGACCCCACTCCAGGAAAGGATTCCCCGTTCCGGCTGTCGATGTGGCATCGCTACCCAAGCGTGTATGAGATCAATACCTGGGTCTGGCTCCATGAATTGAGCCGGAAATACGGAAGAAAACTTACTTTGTCCCTTATCCCCGCGGCGGAGTGGGATGCGATCGCCGCTTACGGTTTTGATGCTGTGTGGTTCATGGGGGTCTGGGAGCGCAGCCCGGCCGGGATTGCAATCGCCAATCAAAATCAAGGTTTGATTGATGATTTCTTCCGGGCTCTTCCTGACCTTCGACCCGATGACAACGAGGGGTCGCCCTATTGCATACGGCGCTATCAGGTTGACGAACACCTTGGAGGTCCGGAAGGCCTCGCCGTTGCCCGGCAGGAACTCGCGGAGCGAGGTGTACGACTGATCCTGGATTACGTGCCCAATCATGTGGCAGTCGATCATCCGTGGGTTGCCGAACACCCGGAGTACTTCATCCTCGGCGATTCCGACGACATTAGAAGTGACAGCGCTTCTTACCTTGAAAAAGATGGAACGGTCTACGCCCGCGGACGAGATCCGTATTTTCCGGCGTGGCCGGACGTCTTGCAGTTGAATGCCTTTGCGTCGGGGCTTCGAGAGGCCGCGGTGAGTACCGTATTAAGCATTGCCCAACAGTGCGATGGCATTCGCTGCGACATGGCCATGCTTTTTTTGAACGAAATCTTCGAACACACCTGGGGCGCGCGTGCTGGACATCAGCCCGCAAAGGAATACTGGACGGAGATCATTTTATCCGTGAAAGAGCAGCATCGCGGTTTCCTCTTTATCGCTGAAGCTTATTGGGACACGGAATGGCAGCTTCAACAGCTCGGCTTTGATTTCTGTTACGACAAGAAGCTTTACGACAGACTGGAACACGCTGACGCGGAGAACATTAATCTGTACCTCCATGCGGACCTGAATTATCAGGGGAGACTGGTTCGATTCATCGAGAATCATGACGAGCCGAGGGCTGCTTCTATCTTTTCACCGGAAAAGCGGGAGGCGGCTGCGCTGCTGGCCGCGACGCTTCCAGGAATCAGGCTTTTTCATGAAGGACAGTTCGAGGGGCGCGTCGTGAGGCTGCCTGTGTTTCTGGGCCGCCGTCCCGATGAGGTTGTTGATGAGGGTCTGCAAGGCTTCTACAGGAAGCTTCTCAAAGCGATCGACAGACCGGTTTTTCGCGATGGTGAATGGAGCCTATGCGAGCGCACGGGTTGGCCGGACAATGCGACCTATCAAAATGTGCTTGCATGGAGCTGGCGAATGGATGATGAGCGATACCTGATCGTCGTCAATCTTGGGAGCGTTCAGGCACAGGCCGAGGTGCAGGTTCCGTGGGCAGACGCGGGCGATGGCAAGTGGAGTTTGCTCGATCCGATTTCCGGCGCAAGCTTCGAGCGGTCGGGAAGCGATATGCGTTCGCCGGGCCTTTACGTGGACCTCGCCCCGTGGAGATACCACTTCTTCCAGTGTCGTCGCGCCCGGGCATCTCAGGGCATCTCACATTTGTGAATTGATAAGACAGGCGGCACGAATCAAACTGAAGAGGCAGCCGAGCCACTATGGCAGCGCCATCCTCCAGCGCCTTACGGAGAAATGATATTAAGCATCCTGAAAAAGTTCGTTGCTTGTGGGCAGGAAGCGACCCACTGATGCGTGAGTATCACGATCGGGAATGGGGTTTCCCAGACTTCGACAGCCGGTTTCTATGGGAAACTCTTATGCTGGAAGGATTCCAGGCCGGTCTTGCGTGGATCACTGTTCTGCGCAAGCGCGAGAGCTTTCGAACTGCTTTCCGGCAGTTCGACCCTGTCAAGGTCGCCCGCTTTGGAGAGCGAGAGACAACGAAGTTGATGGATGATCCGGGTATCATTCGTTCCCGCGCCAAGATCGAGGCCACGATTCGTGGCGCCCGCCTTTTCCTGGATATGCGAGATGCCGGAATCGACTTTTCCAAATGGGTCTGGGATTTTGTCGACGGAAAACCCATTCAGAACACTGGGCCCGTTCCTGCAAGCTCGCCTCTTTCTGAAACCATATCGAAGGAGCTCAAGCATCGCGGCTTCAAGTTTGTCGGCCCGGTGATCGTATATGCCTGGATGCAGGCCATCGGTATGGTCAATGACCATGCGGAGAACTGCTTTCGGCGTGAAGACTGTGCCCACTGGACGCGAAGGCCAGGGAGTAAGAAGGCACGAAATTAAGTTTGATCTCTCGTTGTGCGCTATGCGTGATAGTTTGAGACGACCGATTATGGTCGCCGGTGCACGGAAATTGACCTCTCATCGCTCTCATCGCGAAGACACACGCAAGGCCCATTGGAGAGCTGCTGCCGCGTCCTTCGGGATGCCTGCGGCAGTGGTTGTCCTGTCAGGCTTTCTGACGGTCGCGGTGCACGCGCAGCAGGGACAATCTGGGCCGGCTGTGGTAGTGCAGCCCGGCGCGCCGGGATCACCCAGCAGGACTCTTCCGCCTTCGACAACCGCAGTTCTGCCGCCGCTTTCACAGGCCGACGTCGAGTTCATGCAAGGCATGATCATGCATCACAGCCAGGCGGTCGAGATGACCGCACTGATTCCGTCTCACACCGAGAATAAGGCTGTGCGATCAATAGGTGAGCGGATCAGCGTGTCGCAGTCCGACGAGATCAAGTTCATGCGGCGGTGGCTGGAGGCGCGTGGTCAATCCACATCGATGACCATGCCGGGTATGCCGGATATGGACATGTCCGGCAAGCAGATGCCGATGATGCCGGGCATGCTGACGCCTGAGCAGATGGACGCGTTGCGCCATGCCACGGGCGCGGAGTTCGATCGCCTGTTCCTGACCGGGATGATTCAGCACCACGGCGGAGCGTTGATTATGGTGAAAGATTTGTTTGACGCGCCGGGCGCCGGCCAGGACGCCGAGCTCTTCGATTTCGCCACCGATGTTGACAGCGGCCAGCGGGCAGAGATCAGGATTATGCAGTCAATGTTGGAGAAAAAGCCGTCAGAGGAGAAATGATGAACCGAGTGTGCAATATTGCCTTGCGTGTGGCTGTGGCCGCGGCCGTTTTGTGTTCCGGCGTGAGCTCGTTGCGGGCGCAGGCGCCTGCACCATCTGCGCAGGCGCCCGCGAAGGCGCCGGAGGCGGAAGAGAATCCGTTTGCGCCGAAGCCGGCACCTCCGCTGCCGGCGGGGATGACGGGGTCAGATACAAACGATCCGCGCTTCAAGCTGACGCCTGGGCTGTATGACGCGGGTGAAACCGCGATGGGTATGAAGCACCTCCTGCTGCTCAAGAAGCCTGACGCTTTCCAGCTGGGTACCACTCAGCCTGATGATCCGAAGGTGCAGAAGATAGTCGGCCAGCTCGGTGTGGGCGATACTTCGAAAATGCCGAAGCCGATGCAGGTCGTGATCGCTCAGCTTGCATTTGCGAACTCGGACTTTGCATTTCAGGGTGGCCATCTGTTTCAGGGAAACTTCTATGGCGTGAATATCTACGACATCTCCGATCCGGCGAAGACCTCGTTGCTGACTTCGCTGGTGTGCCCGGGTGGACAGGGTGATGTGTCGGTGTATGGAAATCTGCTGTTCATGTCGGTGGAGATGCCGAATGGACGCCTGGATTGCGGAACGCAGGGCTTCCCGCCAATGCCTCCGGCGGAGCCGGGGCATGAGCACGAACACCGGATTCCGGCCGCCGATCCGGCGCGTTTCCGCGGCGTGCGCATCTTCGATATTTCGGACATCAGGAATCCGAAGCAGGTGGCAGCGGTGCAGAGTTGCCGCGGCTCGCACACGCACACGCTGATCGTCGACCCGAACGACAAGGACAATGTCTACATCTACGTCTCCGGGACGTCGTTCGTCCGCCAGAAGGAAGAGCTCGAAGGCTGCTCGGGAGAAACTCCGGACAAGGACCCGAACACCGCGCTGTTCCGCATCGAAGTGATCAAGGTGCCACTCGCCGCACCGCAGGAAGCAAAGATCGTTTCCAGCCCGCGTGTTTTTATCGATCCGCGCACCGGTGTTTTGAACGGCTTGAATAATGGAGGCTCCCACGACAAGGGCGCGGAGAAGCCAGCCGACACGAACCAGTGCCACGACATTACGGCGTATTCAGCCATTGGCCTGGCGGCCGGCGCGTGCTCCGGCAATGGAATTCTGCTGGACATCAAAGATCCGGTGCATCCGAAACGCGTGGATGCAGTCAACGATCCGAATTACTCCTATTGGCATTCCGCGTCGTTCTCGAATGACGGGACGAAGGTGGTGTTCACAGACGAGTGGGGAGGCGGACTTGGGGCGCGGTGCCGTCCAAACGATCCAAACAAGTGGGGCGCGGACGCGATCTTCAATTTGAAGGATGACAAGCTGGCGCTCGCCAGCTATTACAAGCTGCCTGCGGCCCAGGGAGACACGGAAAACTGCGTCGCCCACAACGGCTCGCTGGTTCCGGTTCCCGGACGCGACATTGAGGTGCAGGCCTGGTATCAGGGCGGCATCTCTGTCATGGACTTTACGGACCCCGCGCATCCGTATGAAATCGGCTACTTTGATCGTGGACCAATCGACGCCAAGACGCTGATCCTCGGCGGCGACTGGTCGGCATATTGGTACAACGGATACATCTACGGCTCGGAGATCGCGCGAGGGCTCGACGTCTTCCAACTGACGCCGACCAAGAACCTTACTCAGAACGAAATCGACGCGGCGAACCAGGTTCGTTTTAACGAGCTAAACGTGCAGAACCAGCAGAAAGTAACCTGGCCCTCGAATCTGGTTGTCGCGCGGGCTTATCTGGACCAACTCGCGCGTTCACAGGCTCTGCCGGCCAAGCGAACGGCAGCGTTGAACAAGGCCATCGACCGGACGGAGAAATCGCATCTCGACAAGAAGAACGTGTCTAAGCTGAACGAAATGGCATCATCGGTCGAGAACGACGCGACGTCAGCCAAGGATCCCGCAGACGCCAAACGGCTGCAAGCGCTGGCTGACATCCTGAAGCATCCGACAGCATAATCTGGACCAATTCAACTGAGGCCCCGTTGGCGATGCGCTCGCTGCGGGGCTTTTCCTTTTTGCGGGAGAGCGGGGGGTGTACGGAGCATCACAGCTCCGTAACGCGCCTGGATCGAGACTACTCTTCACTTGACATCCCAGTGAAAGCACGTCATGCTGTCTTCCCAGAGAGATTACTTGAATGCCTAGTGAAGAGAAAGAACCAATCCAGCTACTCCAGGGAACTCTGGACCTCATCGTTCTGCGGACCTTGGCGAGCATGGGAGCGCAGCATGCCTATCAGATTGCCACCCGGCTCCAGCAGGTCTCCGAATCTCTCCTGAACCTCAATCAGGGGACGCTCTATCCCGCCCTGGTTCGGTTGGAACAGTACGGATGGATCAAGGGCACATGGGGAAGAACGGAGAGTAATAGGGAAGCCAAATACTATGCCATTACTAAGACGGGAGAAAAAGCCCTCAACCAGGAAACCCTGCGCTGGCGCAGGATGGCGGGGCTTGTGGAACGGCTGCTGGTTGAGGACTCCCAGTCATGATGTCTCTGAAACGTCTTCTGTCGAAGTGCAGAATTCTTTTCCATAGCGATCGCGTGGAAGCGGATTTGGACCGGGAAATTCGGGCGCATCTCGCATTGCTGGAGGACGATTTTCTGCAGCGCGGTATGACTGCGGACGAAGCACGTCTTGCCGCAAGACGTGCCTATGGCGGCGTTGAACAGGCGAAGCAGATGCACCGGGATGAGCGCTCCATTCTCTGGCTGGAACAGCTCTGGCGTGACATCCGATACGCGATGCGGCAACTCGCCAGGTCTCCGGGCTTTGCCATCACCGTCATCCTTACCATTGCGCTCGGAATCGGCGCCAATACGGCTATCTTCACCCTCGTGCACGCCATCCTGATGAAATCGCTCCCGGTGGGCGATCCGAAGACCCTGTATCGCGTGGGCGACAAACCGGATTGTTGCCTCAGCGACGGGTTCCAGAATGACGACGGGGATTTCGATATCTTTTCCAATCCTCTCTACGAATATCTTCGCGACTCCACTCCGGAGTTCGAGCAACTGGCGGCGATGCAGGCTGGCCCGAATCCGATCAGCGTGCGCCGCGGCAACAGCGTCGCACAATCAGAACCGGGCGAGTTCGTCTCTGGGAACTACTTCACAACGCTGTGTGTGGGTCCATATGCAGGCCGCATGCTCAGGGACGCGGACGACAAGCCCGGCGCAGCTCCAGCGGTGGTCATGAGTTATCAGGCTTGGCAAGCCGACTATGCTGCGGACCCTGCAATTATCGGCGCAACGCTCTATATCCAGAGTCAGCCCGTCACCGTGGTCGGAATCGCGCCGGCCGCATTCTACGGCGACCGAATCAGCAACAACCCGCCCGCGTTCTGGATGCCTCTTTCCATCGAGCCGCTGCTCAGGCAGGCGAATTCAATCCTGCGGCAGTCGAGTCAGAGCTGGCTGTATGCAATTGGCCGCCTCAAACCGGGGACGCAGGTCGGGCCGTTGCAGCAGAAGATCTCGGCGAACGTGCGCCGTTGGATTGCCACCGACGATAGCTATACAAGAGAAGGTGTTTCAGCAAGACTCCCGAAGGTGCACGTCCTCCTGACACCGGCGGGTGCCGGCATTCAGGATCTCCAGCGAAAAACCGGCAAGCAACTTTATCTGCTGCTCACAATCTCCGGATTCGTTCTCCTCGTCGCCTGCGCGAATGTCGCGAATCTACTCCTGGCGCGCGGCTCGAAGCGGAAAGCCGAGGTTTCCATGCGCATGGCCCTTGGAGTCACTCGCGCAGCATTGATTCGTCAGATGCTCACCGAGAGCGTCCTGCTCGGCTGCCTTGGTGGCCTGGCGGGGCTGGCCGTCGCATACGCTGGCACCCGGACTATCCTGGCCCTGGCATTTCCAGATTCCCCGCGCAGTTCTATCCATGTGACGCCGTCCCTGGCTGTGCTTGGAATCGCCTTTCTGCTTTCACTTCTTACCGGCATTGTCTTCGGTATCGTGCCGGCATGGATTACATCGCACGGCGATCCTGCAGAGGCATTGCGAGGTGGAAATAGATCGGCAGGCGATCGAGCTTCACTGCCGCAAAAATCTCTGATCGTTTTTCAGGCAGCTCTCTCGCTGGTTCTGCTCGTGGGTGCCGGCTTACTTGCACGAAGTCTGCGCAACCTGGAACATCAGGATTTCGGCCTGCGAACAACCAATCGATATGTCCTGCGCCTTGACCCGGCGGGAGCTGGTTACGAGCCGGGCGGAATTGAAGCGCTCAACCGATCGCTGGAAGACGAGTTTGCTGCAATTCCCGGGATGCGCAGCGTCGGGCTCGCTCTCTTCTCGCCGCTCGATGGGAACCAGTGGGACTTCGACGTCTTCGTTCCGGGAAGGCCATTGCATGGTCCGAACGATAACATTGATTTTCTGATGAACCGCGTAAGTCCGGATTACTTCGCTGCGGTCGGTCAGCCTTTGCTTAGAGGGCGCAGCTTCACCCGCGGTGACAATGCAACTTCACCTCAAGTCGCTGTGGTGAATCAGGCCTTCGTAAAAACGATCTTCCCGAAAGAAGATCCGATCGGCCGTCACTTCGGTAGCTCTCCGAATGCTGTCGGTGCGTACGAGATTATTGGGGTCGTGGCGAACGCAAAATACACTCATCCCCGCGACGAAGCGCAGCCAATGTACTTCGTTCCTCTCTCGCAATGGCAGTACAACCTTAAAGATCCGACAGAAATAAGCATCGAGACGCAGACGCGTTACCTCACCTCGATCGTAATGAGCTTCGAGGGAACGCCTCTGAATTTGGATGCAACTGTGCGCCGCGCTCTGGCGAAGGTGAATCCGAACCTGGCCATCATCAGCCTGCGTACTCTCGATTCTCAGCTTGCGGGAAATTTCGCCCAGGAACGCATGATCGCCCGCCTTACCTCACTCTTCGGGTTCCTCACCCTCGCGCTCGCATCCATCGGCCTTTACGGGGTCACGTCGTATCAGGTCACACAGAGGATGCGCGAGATCGGAGTTCGCATGGCCTTTGGAGCAAATCGTCATCGAGTCGTAGCCGTGATGATGCGTGGCGCACTGATCCCGGTCGCTCTTGGCCTCGCAGTAGGCCTTCCCATCGCGCAGATCGGTGCATACTTCATTACGAACGAGCTTTATCTTGTGAAGTCGTATGATCCGCTAAGCTTGCTCGTGGCGATTCTTTTTCTTTTAGGAGCGGCCGTAATTGCGGGTTTCGTTCCTGCGCACCGCGCAGCTTCCATCGATCCCGTGCGTGCTCTTCGTAATCAATAACCAGTTTTTTGGGAACCTGTTCTTCAATGGGCCGCGAGAGGAAGCTTCCACGCAAACATCACCCCACCCCCACTGGTCAGCAAATATTGCTGACCGTCGAGTTCGTAAGTAATTGGGGAGCTGGCGATGTTCGCTCCTGAACCGGCGTGCCAGAGTGTCTTTCCGTTGGCTGTGTCGAGTGCAAGAAAGTTTCCATGAGCATCACCGGTGAACGTTAGTCCCGAATCCGTGGTCAAGACTCCGGAGCCCGCTCCGTCCGGGCCGACCTCGTGGCTCCAGCGAATTTTGCCGGTCTGGTAATCGATCGCCTCGATGACTCCCTTGCCCCACACGCCATAATCCGCGCCTGCCCATCCATAAGTGCCGTCCGCTGGCTTGGCGAAATAAATACTCCAGCTCGGATGAGCATCAACGATAAACAAACCTGTATGCGGATCGAAGCTGGGCGAGCGGAAGTTGGTTAGGCCGCCCTCATCGGGCGCAATCAAACGGCCGTCGGGCGCAGGTTCTTTCGCAGGATTCGGAATAGGTTGCCCCTTCTTATCGATACCAAGCGCCCAGTTGACCGGACCGAAGGGTACAGTGAGCAGGCTCTCGCCGTTGGTGCGATCCACCACAAAGAAATAGCCGTTGCGAGAGGCCTGCATCAGCATCTTCCGTTGCCGGCCGTGAAAAACGCCATCCACCAGAACTGGAATTTCCACGGCATCCCAATCGTGAGTGTCGTGCGGCGAGGGTTGAAATGCCCAGACCAGCTTTCCTGTGTCGGGATTCAGAGCAACGATGCTGCAGGTATAGAGGTTGTCCCCCGGGCGGGTAGAACCGTTAAGAACCGGCGTGGGATTGCCCGTTCCCCAATAGATGAGGTGAAGATCCGGATCGTATGTGCCGGCCATCCAGGTTGTGCCGCCGGTGGCAGTATTCGGAGTTCCGGCAGGCGGAGTCACGTCCCATTGCCATTGCGTCTTGCCAGTCTCCGGATCGACCGATCGGATAAAGGTGGCGAGATTGTCCAGATCTCCTCCGACACCGATGATGACGTGATTCCCCACAACAAGGGGAGCCATCGTCGCCCAGTAACCCTTCTCCACATCGGCGATCTCGACGATCCAACGCACCATGCCATCTTTCGCGTTGAGTGATATCAGGTGTGCATCCGGCGAGGTGAAGAAGACCCAATCCTTGTAGAGCGCAACGCCGCGCTGGCCGATGTGGTCGCCCTTGTTGGGCGGATAGGTATAGTGCCAGAGCTGGTGGCCTGAACGGGCGTCTACCGCCCAGACGTTGTCCGGAACCGTAAAGTACAGCACTCCATCAACCAACAGGGGTGAAGATTTGATCGTGGCGGTCTGGTTCGTCTGAAAGGCCCATGCGAGGGTCAGGTCACTTACATTTCGCGGAGTAATCTGCGTCAATTTGCTATGCCGCCTGCCGGAATAGTCTCCGTGATAGCTGGGCCAGCTGTCAGCGGGCGGCTTCAACAGCATCGCCGCGTTGACGTCCTGCGCATCGAGCGAAGGCGTGCAAGCGCTGAATGCTAACGCGCCTACCGCAAGTAGAAATGCATTCTTCAGGAATTTCATATGAATTCTTGATCCTTCAGTAAAAGCATCGAAGCACGCGTGCCAGCTCCGTTCGTCTTGTCCCGCGATCCAGCCGAACTGCATTGACAGCGCTTCGCTTCTCAGGATTCGCAATCTGCAGGTTTCAGTGTGAAGAGGTAATGATAAATGACGAAACGGCATACCTCTCTCGCGGGTGCTTCCGCGAAGCAAATTCGCTGCCGTGCGAACCCGGACAGATCGGCTCACCCAAGACGGGCGCAGAGGCGGGGCAGCCTCGGAAATTTAATTTGACAAAGAAACGAAGGCTGGAATTTAATCCATGCGCGGCTTGGAATCGTTACCAAAATTGATTTCCCTTGGACATGCGGTGTAAAGCAAATCGCCTCCAATTACCTCACTAACGCGCCGGGATTGGGCCTATTGATTTTGGCCCCTGATTACATCGGCGAATGGAAACGTTGTAAGTGCGGTGCTGCAGCAGATTCACAATTTGTGTGGTGTGAAAAGCAGGAGTAACGAGCTGATTGTCCTTGCCCGTACCGCAGGACTTGCATGTGCGCGCCAAGGATGAACCGGTGAACGGAAACGCGCGTCGGGATCAAACGCTTCCCGACGTCTGACGTGTAAGTGCCATAGCAGTGTGGTACAGAGCAGTCCGCTTTGCGTATCGCGAAGAAAACGTAAGCACAGCAGTTACATAAAACTACTAAGCTTCATTCTCGAGTTTCGATTTTCAGAGGAGTGCCCATGCAAAACCCCACGCGTGCAATCCTGTCGTGTTTCTATGCCACGATAATGATCTGTATCCTCATCATCTTCCCAATGAGCAGCCGTGCTCAGTCCGACGTCGGTACCATCGTCGGATTCGTTAGAGATCAGTCCGGAGCGGTGTTGCCAAACGCGAAAGTAACGATCGCAAACGAGGGAACGGGCGAAGAGCATACGGTTGCAACTGACTCGCAGGGACACTACACGGTCCCCAGCCTGCCGCCAGCCAGCTATAGCGTGACGGCGGAGGCGAGTGGATTCAAAAAGTTCACCAGTAGCCACAACAAGCTGGACTCCAACAGCACAATCTCTATCGACGCCAATCTCTCCGTGGGAGCGGCGACACAGACCGTAGAAGTGTCCGATACTGCGTCGGTGCTGCAGACCCAGTCGGGTGCGGTCCAAAGTGAGGTCACGGGCACGCAGGTTCAGAATCAGGAGTTGAACGGCCGCAATCCTCTGTACATGGCGCAGCTTCTTCCCGGTGTCCGTGGTGGCGCTACGCTGGGCGATTTCAACTTCGCCGTCGGCGGCGGGCAGCCCTTCCAGATCAATGGTGCGCGCACCCAAGACACTATGGTCACATTCGACGGCGCCCCTGCCGTTCGCACGCGCGGCAATGGCGCAATTATCGGCGTTGCCAGCGTCGACGCTACTCAGGAAATGCAGGTGCTCACTGCCAATTACTCGCCGGAATACGGCAGCGCTGCCGGCGGACAGATCCGCGTTGTGACCAAGAGCGGAACTTCGGATTTCCACGGCAGTCTGTACGAGTACCTTCGCAACTCGGCGCTAAACGCCAACACCTGGACGCGCAACCTGACCCCCTCCACCAGATTCGCAGCGCCGTTCGTCTATAACAATTTCGGATTTGCGGTGGGCGGGCCACTTTGGATTCCCAAGGTAGGATTCACAAACGCGTTGCGGCATAAATTCTTCTGGTTCGTGAATGAGGATTGGATCCGATACCGCTTCACCGACACCCAGCAACAAGCCGTCCCGACTGCGCTGATGCGGCAGGGAAACTTCAGTGAGTTACTCGCCCCTAACGCCTGGTATCCCACCGGAACAGTGATCTATGATCCCACCACCTGCCCTTCCGTGGGAGCCGCAACCTGCGTACCTTACCCGAATAACACCATTCCAGTGGACCAGCGAAGCCCGAATGGCATGGCCATCCTCAATGCCTATCCCGCGCCCACGCCCGGTATCGCGTCTAATTTCGATAACTGGATCGGCCAGGCCGCGCACCCGATTAACCAGCGCAAGGGAGTCATCAACGCGGACTACCTCCCGACCGAAAATCACCACATCGAGTTTCGGCGCTCGAATGCGACTTACTTCGAGTATCAGCCCTTTGACCAAGGATCGGGATTGACCGGCAAATACTTCAATCGCCCAAACCAGACCAACGCTCTCGGTTGGACGTGGACCATCAGTTCTACTCTTATCAACGAGGCTCGCGCGAGCCTCAGCATCGATGATGTCTATATCCCGGTCAACACTGCGCTGGCGGGTTTCAATCGACAGACGCTTGGCATCGACTTTCCATACATCATGCCGGGCGGCAAAGCGGCGCCGAACAAAATTCCCACCGTAAACGTGCCCACGTTCTATGGTCTGGCCGGCGGTCCGTACCCATCACACTCTTCCGGCATCATCTACACCGCATCGGACAGTTTGACGAAGGTCTGGGCGAATCATACGGTCAAGGCAGGATTCTTCTTTGAGCGATCCGGCGAGAACGACAATGACCAGATCAACGTTGCTACAGTGCCTGGCGGCGCCAGCAACCAGAACGGAACCTTCACATTTACCGACAGCCGAAGCGGCCTAGGCGCGACATCCGGGGTAGGATTGGTGAACCTCGCGGTCGGACTGGCCGACAGCTACACCGAGATCGGTCCAAAGTCCTACACCGCCTGGCGGGGCGAAATGTATGAAGAGTTCCTCCAGGATGCATGGCAGGTCAACGCAAAGCTGCATCTCGATTATGGTTTTCGAGTAACATCCACCGTGCCCTATTATCCGCTGTGGGGCAATGCAGACTACTTCGACCCCGGCTCCTACGACCCCGCCCAGGCTCCGCAGATTAGTCCAACGACGGGTAACGTCACCCTGGGCACGGGCAACCCCTATAACGGCATGGTGATTCCGGGCTTCAGCAAATTCCCGAGCTCCGCCAATGGCCGTGTACCCGCCGCAGCCCCGGACTCCACCGCCTGCGCGGGTCAGCCATGCACGGGCCTGTTTGCACCCAACCTGTCGAAATCGTACGTGAATGTTACGAATCAGTTTCAGCCGCGTCTCGGAATTGCTTATCAACTGGACCCCAAAACGGTTCTGCGCGCTGCGGGCGGTGAGTTCGTAACTCGCATGGGCCTGCTGGACAACATCTTCCCGGGCGGCAATTCTCCCTTTCAGCCATTTATCACGGTAGCCAACGTGTCGGTCGACAATCCGGGAGCCTCTTTAACACCGGGCATCAATGCGGCCCTCACGGTTACCACGCTGGCCAAAGGCCTGACACCCCCAACGAGGTGGAATTGGAACTTTGCCATCGAGCGGGAGCTTCCCCCGAACTCGGTATTTTCGATCGCTTACGTCGGAGCTCGCGGACTGCATAACTGGAGGGTATTTGACATCAATCAACCCGCCGTCGGTGCCCTGCAGGCGAATCCCGGTGAGAATGTAAACTATCTCCGCCCGTACAAGGGATACGCCGCGATTCAGCAGGAGAAAAGCAACGGGAGTTCCGAGTACGACTCGTTGCAAGTCTCGTGGAACCGCCGCTTCACCGCAGGCTCAATGTTTGGCTTCAGCTACACCTTCGCCAAAAGCCTTGACAATAGCTCGAATTACCGCGACATCATGCCCAACAGCTACTACACGAATAACCTTTGGGGGCCTTCCGAGTACGATACGCATCACGTTGTCCTCGTGAACTATCTGTATGACCTGCCATTCTTCAGGTCCCAGCAGAACCTCACCGGCAAACTGCTTGGTGCGTGGGAGCTCAGCGGCAGCGCGCAGTTCCAAACCGGTCAGCCGTGCGGAGTCGGAACCAACAACGACTTTGCGGGTGTTGGAGAATTTGGAAGCTTCGGTTGCGGGACGAACACTTCTGAAGGGCAGTTCTGGGAGAAGAACGGCACGCCTAAAGTCTTAGGACATTTTGCTCCGAACGGCGTTGGCGGAGCGAAATATATCTCGACAACAAACGGCAATGGAGCCGCGCTTTTTACAAAACCCGCCATCGGTACCTTCAATTCGCAGTTTGGAGTTCGTAACGAAATCTACGGCCCGGGTTTTCAGAACTGGAATCTCGCTTTGTTCAAGCAGTTCATTATCAATCGAGAGACCGGGTTCGAGTTTCGCGCCGAAGCCTACAACTTCATCAATCACCCCAACTGGGCGCAGATCGGACAGGCCGGCGGCCTGAATCTAACCCCGACGTCATCTCAGTTCGGAGAAGTGACTCAGAAGTCGACGACGAATCCGCGAACCCTGCAGCTCTCCCTGCGGTACAAGTTCTAACGTGAGAGCAGTATTTTCGTCGCGTTTTCTGACTCATGCTGCAACAGTAGACGAAGCGCCTGGTACGGCGTCATGAAAGACGGGCTTTCGACAATCATCCGATGGGGTCAAAGAAAGTTGTACTGGCGACTCTTGCCGTTTTTGCCCCATCGGCTGAAATTTCGTGAGGTTTCGTCTAATCAGTGAATCGTCGATTTGCGATTCGTGCTGTGGTCCTGCGCGAGGCGATGAGCTTCCGAGCCGGCAAGGAGAAAGGCGCCGACTCCATAAACATAGCTGGACGAAGGCTTGAAGTCTCCGGGTGCTGCGCCGATCGGTTGAATGCACCCCAGTCGTCCATCTTCATAGATATGAGACACCATCCCTGCCCATCCCTTTTTCACCACCGGCACATACGTGGCGCGATCCAGGATGCCATGATTCACGCCCCACGCCAGAGAATAGACGAAGAAGCCTGATCCGGAGACTTCGGGGAGTGGGTAGGCCCCCTCATCGAGCAGTCCCGGGCGCCATAGGCCGTCTGATCCCTGGAGCGGGGCAACGCGGGCAGCCATCTGGCGATATTGGTCAACGTACTTCTGCCGAGTGGGATAGTTCTTCGGCATCTCCTCGAGCACGCGAGCCAGCCCAGCCATCACCCAGCCATTCCCTCGAGACCAGAACAGCTTCTTGCCATTGGCTTCGGTCTTCTGCAGATAGGTCGCGTCGCGAAAATACAGGTGTTCCTGCGGATCGTAAAGGAGATTGGATGTAATCCACCACTCGCGATCCATGGTATCGAGATAGGACTTCTCGCCGGTCGCGCTGTAGAGGCGAGCCCATACTGGAGGAGCCATGAACAATGCGTCGCACCACCACCATACTGGTTTCTGAGGATCGTCCGGCGTCTTCATCAACTCATCGAACTGCACGCGGGTTGGCTGGATCATTCGAGCTTCATGGCGATCCCGGTACAAGCCGAGATAGGTCTGGCCAATTGCCTGATCGTCGGCGTGGATGAGCCGAGGGCCCAGCTTCCAGTCAAATTCACTTCCCACTTGCAGCATGGCTTCTTCATATCGAGGCTCAGGCAAGGTCCTGGCGGCAGCCATAAACCCGGCATAAAGGGCGGCGAAGGTCCAATCCTGGCTGAAGTAGGGGCGTGAGCGCTCCAGTTCCCAGTCACCCACTTTGTGCATGGCGAAATCGATAGACTTTGTGTCAAAAGCGGGCGAGAGGTGCGCAAGAGGCGGAAGGTGGTCCAGAGTGTCTCCGACCCCGGCGTTCGCAGATCTGGAAGCAACTTGGGCAGTCTGACTATTCAAGCCAATGCCCGCGGCAAAGAAAACAAAAGTTGCAACGCCGACCACCACATCTCTTGCACGCATGCATCATCCTCAATGAACTCGACAAGCCATAGTAAAGCGCCTCATCCTCCTTGCAAAACCGCGCATCCCGCATAGCGGGACGCCAGTGCGTAAACGTGGAGACATGAAAGCACCGATTCTGATACATAGAACTTGCGGATCGAAGAGGGATTTTTAAGAACCAACCGCTATGATCGCTAGGATGTCCAGAGTCAACTTCAGCAGGATCAAAATCGGAAAGATTTTCAGGGATAGCCCACTGATCGCGCTCGCCGGAATGTGCTGGCTTGCTTATTTGCCGGCGGCGTGGCCGCAACAGTTGCCATGGTCGCAGCGCACAGCAAACACGGTCATCGAACGATGGCCTGATGGCCGACCTGGGGCTGCGGATGCAAACCCCTCGCAGCGCTATCAGCTGGCCATGCTGCTTAACGGCATGGATGCAGTGTGGTACAACACGGCAGACGGAGCCTACTATCGCTTCGTCAAGCAGTCCATTGATCAGCTGCTTACATCGGATGGCTCCATCTCGATCGGCGATCCGGCCACCAAGTCGCATGACAGTATCGCATTAGGGCGGCAATTGCTGCTTCTGTATCAGGTAACCCAGGAGGAGAAATATTACAAGGCGGCCACGCAACTGCGGAGGGAATTCTCGGCGCCGCCGTCCAGCGCATCGGGCGATTTATTGCGAAAGCAATCTTCTCCGGAATCGACTCGGCTAGATGAGTTTGCTACGGCCGAGCCCTTCTACGCGGAATACGCGTCGATATTCCGAGAGCCCCGGGATTTCACCGAGATCACCAGGCGGTTCTCGCTGATCGCTCCCGTAGGGGTCGCATCTGGGAAGCAGAGTTCGGCAGACAAGAAGGATGGACCATCACCGGCCTACTCATCGATCGCGATGGGCTGGTACATGATGGCACTGGTCGACACGTTGCCCTACTATCCGAAGGATAATTCCGGCCGCGCAACTCTGCTGGCAATCTTGAATCGCACTGCTACTGCGGTTGCCAGGTATCAGGACCAGAAGACCGGTCTCTGGTATCCGGTGCTCAACAAGCCGGGTGAGAAGGAAAACGGTTTTGAGTCGTCAGCCGCGTGCATGTTCGTCTATGCGCTGCAAAAGGGTGTCGGGCTTGGTTATCTATCGGCAAGTTATTCAGACAATGCAGCACGCGCATGGCAGGGGATTCTGAGCCGGTTTGTACAGGTGGACGCAAATGAATCCGTGGCCATCGCCGCTGCAGGCGATGAATCAAAGACTGGCAAGGAGATGCGAAGCGACACAGCCTCCGATTCGAACCGAGCTTCTTCTGTCAAGGAAAACGGCTCTGGAGCAATCGGCCCTTTTATGCTTGCCAGCACGGAGATGGAACTCGCACCTGGAGCGCGGCTGGCTCACGGTCAAGTTGTCATGGTCGATGCCTGGTTCAATAGCCAGCAGAGGGAGAATGCTGCCGGGCAAAAAGAATACTTCCACTACAAGTGGAGCGACTACAGCAACAGTGGCTTTTCAATCTTCGGGCACATATTCAAAAGCTACGGTGCTGAGCTCGAGACGCTCGAAAGTGCGCCTACGATAGACAATCTAAAAGGGGCGCAATACTACATCATCGCGTCACCCGACATTCCGATAAAGAATCCGGCTCCTCATTATGCAAATTCAGAGGACGCAACCCAGATAGCTCAATGGGTGAAGCAGGGCGGGGTCCTCATTTTGATGGAAAACGATCCTCCAAACGCCGACATCGAACATCTCGACCTGATCGCAGACAAGTTCGGCATTCACTTCAATCAAGTGTTGAGCCATCATGTGATCGACGATGATTTCTCCGCAGGTCAGATTCAGGTGAGCGGGAGCGGTCCTCTCTTCCACGATCCGCACACCCTCTATATGAAAGACACCTGCACATTGTCGCTGAAGGGGCAGGCCATCCCATTGCTTGAAGACAAGGGCGACATCATGATGGCCACGGCGAAGTATGGCAAGGGGACAGTCTTTGCTGTGGTTGACCCATGGCTCTACAACGAGTACACGGACGGCCGCAAAAGGCCGCCCGTAGAGGACAACTATGCGGGCGGTAAGGAGCTGGTATTGTGGCTTCTCAAGCAGAGCCAACATTAGCCTAGCTAGCTAGGCTAGAAATCTAGAACGGTGTAATTCAAAGAACAGAAAGTTTCCGAAGGAATGTAATGAAAACTTACTTGATGGCTGATCCGGTTCGATACCCGACGATGACCACCGCACAACTGCGAGAGACATTCCTCATTGACGCGCTCTATACCCCGGGCGGACTTGGTTTAGCGTACGTCGATCTGGACCGGGCGGTTGTGGGCATGGCCGCACCGCTGGGAAGTCCAATCGCGTTGCCTGCCGACAGCGAGTTGCGGGCGCAGTACTTTGCCGAGCGTCGTGAGCTCGGTGCGCTGAATATCGCGGGAAAAGGCACGATTCATGCAGATGGCAAGAGTTATGAGCTGGAGAATCTCGATTGCTTATACATAGGCCGGGGTACAAAGGAAATCTCGTTTGCATTATCCGATCCAGACAACCCTGCGATCTTTTACCTGCTCAGCTATCCCGCGCATGGCGCGTATCCTACGACGCTAGTTCGCAAGGCGGAAGCCAAACCCGTTGAATTGGGTAACACGGAGAACTGCAATCGCCGCACGGTGTGTAAGTATGTCTATCTCGATGGAGCTAAAAGTTGCCAACTGGTGATGGGTGTAACCCACCTCCATCCGGGAAGCGCCTGGAACACGATGCCCGCGCATACTCACATGCGGCGGTCTGAAATCTACATGTATTTCAACCTGGGCGACGCCCGCGTTTTTCACCTGATGGGGCCGCCGGAGGAAACGCGGCACATTGTGATGAAGGATCGCGAGATGGTCGTGTCGCCGGGATGGTCAATTCACTCCGGTGTGGGGACACATGCCTATAGCTTCTGCTGGGGCATGGCTGGTGAAAACCAGGATTATGGTGATATGGATCCGGCACCACTGCAGAGTCTTCGCTAAGGAAGCAATCAAGGGCATTGAGGAGGTTCAATGAAATTCATTGTGGCTATCGCAATCGCGGCGATGACTATTCCGTGCTGTGCGCAGAACGAGGGCGCCGTCGTCTTTCCAAATCACGACATAGCCGCACAGCTGGCAACGCTCGCGCAGACAGCCAAAGGATCGGGTAGCAGCGGAGCCACGCTCGGCGACTACAAATCGCATGCCATCAAACTCTCGGTTCGGACGGCAAGCGGCGGCGCTGAGGTTCATGCGCACTACGACGACGTCTTCATTGTGACTGAAGGGAAGGCGACTTTAATCACCGGCGGTACGGTTGTGAACGCGCAGATAGGCGAGGACGGCGAAATAAAGGGCAGCAGCATTAGCGAAGGCAAATCTCAGACGATCGAAAAGAGTGACGTCGTTCACATTCCGGCCGGCACGCCTCACCAGCTGATCATTTCGCCCAGTGGCGTATTCAGCGCGATTGTGGTCAAAGTGAGGGAGTAATCTCAAACGGCTGAGCGACGCTTCGCGTGAACACAGATTGGGAAGCCTGAACGCGGACGAAGCTGCCTTCCTCGTGGCAATCCGCCGAGGTAGATGTCGCTCAACGATGTTGCCCTGCTGCAGCCATGCGACTCCTTCAGCGGGACATCCAGCCGCCATCCACAACGATTATTTCGCCGTTGATGTAGTTGCTTGCCGGCGAGGCCAGGAATACTGCTGAGCCCACGATGTCATCTGGCTCGCCCCATCGCCCTGCCGGTATCCGTTCGAGGATCTGCCGGTTGCGGGTCTCATCCGCCTGTAAGGCAGAAGTATTCTCCGTCCGAAAGTATCCGGCTGCAATGGCATTCACCTGCACGTTTCGCTCGGCCCATTCATTTGCGAGAGCTTTGGTCAGTTGCGCCACGCCACCCTTCGATGCCGCGTACGCGGGAACCCGGATGCCTCCCTGAAAGGAGAGCAGGGAAGCAATATTGATGATCTTTCCATGCCGCTGTTCGAGCATGGCGCGGCCCGCAAGTTGACAGAGCCGGAAGACGCTGTTCAAGTTCACCTGGAGCACGTTCATCCACGCCGCCGCATCATAATTTTCAGCGGGCTCGCGATAAATCATTCCAGCATTGTTCACCAGGATGTCAGGTGCGCCCATCGCTGAGGAAACATCTTCATACAAGGTAGCTGCCCCGTCGGGCGTGCTGAAATCGGCGGCAAAGGACTGCGAGTTGCGCCCCAGGGATCGAATCTGAGCTGTCGTTGCTTCCGCTGGGCGCCGATTGCCGTGACATGCAACGGATGCGCCGGCCTCAGCAAGACCTACGGCGATAGCGGCACCGAGCCCGCTCGCCGATCCGGTGACCAGCGCGAGCCTCCCATCTAAGCGAAAACGATCAAGGATTCCCATTGTTTGCTGTTATCTTCGCACGGCACATCCGCTAACGCCATGCAACATATTCAGCTTGGCGCTCGGCTCACATTCTAATTTCATCCGCGATGAAGGCCGCTGCTGGTGAAGAAGATTTGACGAGCTTTGATCTAACTGCGTGCGTCGCTCAGGAAGGAAGATTGGAAGCAAAGCTCAGGCTAGCACTTCACGAGACCGAGCGAGATCGCCAGAGCGAGAGCGGCAAACCCGAGCCCGATGATGAGGAGTATCCCCTCCATCGATAGTTGCGGATTTCGTTTTTCTGTTTCTTTCATTTCACGCCCCAGGTCGATTGCGGCTGGTGGTCGGGTCCCTGGCTGAAGTGAAGTTGAGCTGCGCGGGTAACGATTACCGAAGGGTCAACACAGCATACCTCTCCGTGGGATTTTCAGCGCAGAGAATTTCTCGTACTTTGTCATCAGTGAGAAGCGGTCTTCGGGGGAGGGCTGATTCTCATCGCGCTTGCGGACCTATCCGTCCGCAGGCGCTTGTTATTGGTGCGAACAACTTTCGGTTGCCGACAACTTACGGAACCAACAACTTTTTGAAGAACGCCGGACATAGTTCAGACGCGAAGCTCGGAAGCGATCGGGCCTGACTGGGAAACGGGGCTGAGTCTGCTGAAATACGCGGCTCGTCCAGTTCTTACAGTGCTAAGAGATTGCGAACCACGATGCGGTTGCTCGGGACAATGGCAAGGCTGCCGGCTGATGCGTCTGCCGCAATAGCGCAGGTGCATGTGGTCCGAAGAAAAGGGAAAGTTTCCACTTTGTTAGACAGGAGACTGCGATGGTGGCGCGATAACTCCACGGCCGCTCGCGGTGACGCGCGACTTGAAAGTTTACATCGCAAACGAGACAGCGACCGCAAGCAGAAGTGCCGTGACGGAAATGATGGTTTCGCAGACCGACCAGGTTTTGAGCGTCTGTCCTACGCTCATGTTGAAGTACTCCTTTACAAGCCAGAATCCGCCATCGTTGACATGCGAGAAAATGAGCGAGCCCGCCCCCGTCACGATTGCAAGCAGTTCCGGATGAACCCCGCTGCTGTGCAGCGCGATTGGCGCCACGATACCCGCGGCAGTAGTCATTGCCACCGTGGCCGAGCCTGTCGCGAGACGCATGAGTGCCGCCAGTAGCCACGCCAGCAGCAGCAGAGGCACATGGCTGAGCATCGCAACCGCAACGATGGCCTGGGAGACACCGCTGTCCTGCAGGATTCGCCCGAAGCCGCCACCGGCGCCCACCAGGAGGGTGATGGTTGCCGTCGGTGCGAGGCACTCATTACTGAAGCGCAGGATTGTCTCTCGGGTGAAGCCGCGCATGCGGCCGAGGGTTACGAAGCTGAAGAGGACGCCGACCAAGAGCGCGATATCATCATTGCCGATCAGTCGCCATCCCTCGTTCAGTGCGCTGCCGCGCGCGGAGAGCGTGTCGGCCCAACTGCCCGCCAGCATCAACAGGACCGGTACCAGTATGGTGAAGACTGTGAGTCCAAAGCCCGGCAGACTACGCTCCGTTCCGTGATCGACAAATTGCGCGGCCATCGGATTTTCATCCGCCAGTTGGATATGTGGCGCAATGAGTTTGGCATAAAGAGGCCCGGCAACGATCGCGGTGGGCAGACCGATGAGTAAAGCGTAGAAGATGGTGCGTCCCACATCCGCGTGATAGAGCGTAACTGCGAGCAGAGCGGCTGGGTGCGGCGGCACGAGTCCATGAACCACCGAGAGACCTGCCACCATGGGCAGGCCGACCAGAACCAGTGAAGTCCGCGTGCGCCGCGCTACTGTGAATGCGATTGGGATGAGAAGTACGAAGCCCACTTCAAAGAAGGCGGGCAGGCCGACCACGAGTCCGATGATGACCATGGCCCAGCTCACGTTCTTCTCGCCGAAGAAGCGGATGAGGGTAAACGCAATCTGGTCGGCACCGCCCGACTCTGCCATCATTTTTCCAAGCATGGTGCCCAGCGCCACCACCACCGCGATGTGCCCCAGCGTGCCGCCAACCCCGGCTTCGAAGGAATGGATGACAGTATGCGCGGGCATTCCGGTGGCCACAGCTAACGCGAGCGACGCAAGCAGCAGCGTGATAAACGGATTCAGCTTGAAGACTGCAATCAGAACGATCAGGCCGATCACGGCGACCAGCGCCGAGGCCAGCAGATAGACACTGTGATGATCAATCATAGGCACACATTCAGCGGGGTACGTATTCGGTGTTCGGCTCAGATTAGGGAACTGCGGAATCTCGGGAAGCGGGAAAATTCCCGACTAAGCGATCGGAGCTTTGTAGGCCACGCACTCGATCTCCACCTTGCAATCGACAACCATGCTCGATACGACGCAGGCACGGGCTGGGGGATGATCGCCGAAATGCTCTCGGAAGACTGCGTTGAACGCGGAGAAGTCGCGCGCATCTTCGAGCCAGACGCCGCAGCGGACAACATGTTCGGGACCGTATCCGGCTTCTTCGAGAATCGACAGAAGATTGCGGATGGCCTGCTGAGACTGCGCGACGATATTGCCGGCGATGACCTCGCCATTCACCATGGGAACCTGTCCCGAGACATAAAGCCAGCCGTCCGCCTCGACCGCGCGCGCAAAGGGCAGATGCTGTCCGCCTGTTCCTTTGCCGCCTTCCACGCCATACCGCTTGATGCTCATCCTGCGCTCCTTCGTTTCGTTTGAACTACTGTATCCAAGATGTTTTACCGCGCGAAAGAAAGCGTCCCCGGCGATAGCCGGTGGGACCTTGCGCGGAGTACGAGAACACGCCATTGACCCAGACGCCAGCGATACCCTGCGCTGGACGAACGGGATCCGAGAATGTAGCTGTGTCGATTACGTTTTCAGGATCGAAGAGAACGAGGTCGGCGTAATAATCTTTGCGAATCAGACCGCGCCCGGCAAGACCGAAACGCTGCGCCGGCATTTGCGTCATCTTGTGAATCGCGTCCGGTAAAGCAAGCAGCCTCTCTTCGCGGCAATACCGCCCCAGAACGCGAGGGAATGTGCCCCAGAGACGGGGGTGTGGCATGGGATCGTTGGGCAATCCATCGGAGCCGATCATCGTCGCAGGGTGTTGCAGAATGCGGCGCATGTCGTCCTCAGAAATGCTGTGATAGATCGCGCCCGCCGGCTGCAGTTGCCGCGCCGCTTCGACCTGCGCCATCTTCCATGCCTCGGCGATCTGCGACAGCGGTTGTCCGGCGACCTCGGGATGCGGTGTGCTCCATGTAATCGTGACCGTGACGCGTTCGTCGACCTGCCGCAGATCGAGCGTGCTCGATCCGGCAGCGTAGGGATAGCAATCGCAGCCCGCCTCCTGCAAGGCGCGCGCATTGTCGAGCGCGCGCAACACTTCGCCGCTGCGGCCCCAGTTGTCGATCCCCGCACATTTCAGATGAGACACGATCACCGGCACACGGCTCAGGCGCCCGATCTCGAAGGCCTCGTTCATGGCCTCGAGGATCGCCTCTGTTTCGGTTCGCAGATGCGTCGTGTAGACTCCGCCCGCTGCCGCTAAGGGCTCCGCCAAAGACAACACCTCATCGGTGGACGCGGCGTTGGCGGAAAGGTAGGCAAGACCTGTGCTCAGGCCCAGCGCGCCGCCTTCAAGGGCTTCCGTGAACTGGACACGCATCGCATCGATCTCATCCCTGGTGGCGATGCGGTCGAGCCGGTCCATGTGATTATTGCGGAGCGCCGTATGGCCGATCAGCGCACCGACGTTGACCGCAGGCGCCGCCTCCCCGATCGCCTCAACATAGGAGGCGAAGGTTGGATAACGAAAGGCATCCGCATCGCCGAGCAGATTCATGGGGTCGGGAGGTTCGCCGCGCAGCCGGACGGGCGCTGCGCAGATTCCGCAGTTACCCACAATAACCGTCGTGACGCCTTGTGAGAGCTTCGGCAGCATCTCCGGTGTCCGGATCACGTTAGTGTCGTCATGGGTATGAACATCGACGAAGCCCGGCGTGAGCACCATGCCCTCGGCATCTACCGTAGATGCGGCCTGCAGACCGAGAGACGGGCCAATTTCGCAGATGCGGTCGCCGCGAAGCGCGACGTCCAGAAGTTCGGCTGCGGCGCCGGTGCCGTCGAGGACGTTTGCATTCCGAATAAGTGTGTCGCAGCTCTGCATGTTGGCTTGTTCAGATATAGCCTATATGCATCCGCGTTTTTATGCGGCATCCGGACTGCGAGTCCTTCTGGAGAGCCATTTGTTGAACGATCGAACATCCCTGCCCGCGTCATCCCTTCGCACGATCTCCCCGCTGGACAAGGGCCTTGGCTTCCTCAATGGGCCGGTGGAGGCTGAACATGTTTCGGCGCTCGGCTGGAATCTGCTTCGCGAGGACGTCAGCCTGCCGGCAGCCGTTCTCTACGAGGATAAGCTCCTGCACAATCTCAACTGGATGCAGGAATTCATCACTGCCTACCGCGTCAAGTTTGCACCGCATGGGAAAACGACCATGGCCCCGCGACTTTTTGATATGCAGCTGCGAACAGGGGCGTGGGGAATTACCTTGGCGACGGCGCACCAGACGCTGGTGGCCTACCGGCACGGCGTCCGCCGAATCCTGATGGCGAATCAACTCACCGGCAAAGAAAATATGGCCATCGTCGCGCGGCTGCTCCAGGATTCTGAATTCGACTTTTACTGCCTGGTCGATTCGGAGGAGGGGATCAACCAGTTGGGCTCATACTTCTCCAAGCTGGGCCTGCGCCTGAACGTGCTGATCGAAGTCGGGGTTGCGGGCGGCCGCACCGGCGTGCGCGACGACGAGCAATTGGATGCGGTACTGGCTGCCTTGTCGCGCTGGAGTGAGCACCTCGCCCTGACCGGGGTGGAGCTCTTTGAAGGTGTCCTTCATGATGAGGCAGAGGTTCGCGATTTCCTTGAGCGCGCTGTCGCTGTCACGCAAAGACTCGCCGCGGAAGGGCGCTTCCAGCGCGATCCCATCCTGCTTACCGGTGCTGGATCGGCATGGTACGACGTAGTAGCCGAGATCTTCGCAGGTGCCGGTTTCGGCGATGCGGTGGATATCGTCCTGCGCCCCGGATGCTATCTCACGCACGATGTCGGCGTATATCGCGAGGCTCAGGCGAAGATTCTCCAGCGCAATCCGATTGCGCACTGGATGCGCTCGGGGCTGAAGCCCGCTCTTCAAGTTTGGGCTTACGTGCAATCGATTCCGGAAGCGGAAAGAGCCATCATCGGTATGGGCAAGCGCGATGCGGCCTTCGATGCCGGATTGCCGACGCCGGCTATGCTCTACAGGCCGGGCGCTGCGCAGCCAGAGGCCGTGCCCGAACACTGGATGCTCACGAAAATGATGGATCAGCACGCATTTCTGCAGATTACCGCGCAGGACGATCTGCGCGTCGGAGACATGATCGGCTTCGATATCTCGCATCCATGCCTGACCTTTGACAAATGGAAGTCGCTGCTGGTCCTGAACACCCAGTACGACGTGATCGACGTCATTCAAACTTTCTTTTGAGTCGGCGGGCACTCGATCGAGTCACCCGCCGTCTAGTGGCAGTCGATCGGTGCTAGGCCGGTCGCAATGCCCTGCGTGGCGCCTCGTTCACTTTCTGGAATGCAAGGTGACCCGGGGTGTCCAGACCGCCGAGCAACCGGTTGGAGAAAATTTTGGCGAAGGTGTAGATCGACTGCATAGGGTTTGCTCCCACGGACGTCGGGAACATGCTGCTGTCCATGACATAGAGGTTGGGAATCTCTTCTTTTGTCACCACGTTCCATACTCGCTGCCGCGTGGAGGCGACGGAGTTGTCGGATGCAGTTCCAAGCTTGTTCGTGGCCTGCAGGTGCGCCGAAGTGAGGAGGGTACGGTTGGGAGTGAACTGCAGGTTCTTCTCGACGAGGTCCGCCTGCTCGATGGATGTGAGGTACGTTCCCTTCATCGGATCGAAGTTGGACAGGCCGAGGAAGTTTTCGTTCGATGGAATGATCACTTCCGTCGCCCCGCCGAGAAACATCATGCGAATGGCGAGCGCCACCCCGACGCGAAAGCGCTGCTTGTCTCCGTCGCTCAGGGCATAGTCAATTGCGATCGCGCCATTCTCATCCAGCCTGACGCGATTGCCGTCGGAAGGCGTATCGACCAGCATCACGCCGAAGCCAGCGGAGTGATTGAACCGCGTGATCCGGTCATAGACTTCCTTGCCCGTTCCGGGAATCAGCAGCGCGCCGTAAGCCGGAAGACCGGACATGGTCTCGAAGATGAACCCGGGCGCAACGCCAAAGGCGTCGACGAATGTCGCGCTGTCCAACCCCTGCAGCAAATTAATGCGCTCGTTAAAGACTCCGATCAGCGGCACCGAAGGATGCATGATCAGCCCCAGACCTATGCGCGGATTATCGACCGCCGCTGTCTTCTTCGCGGTGTTCAGCAGAATGCGGGCCGAGCCGAGAGTTCCCGCCGAGAGGATAATGTTGTCTGCCTGAATGGTAACCAAGGTCGTCGGCGGTATGCCCAACTGGCAGGGATCGACGATGGTATTCCCGTACGCCGTCCATGGGGTATTCGCCAGCAACGACGCGCCGGTTGCGCGCAAGCTGCCGCCCGGGTCGGGTGAGGTGAAGAGTATCTCTTGCACCGCGACGTCTGGAATCACGCTCAGCGGATTCTGCACGTCTTCCATCGCTCCGATGATGAGCTGACGCGCCGCGTCGCGCTTCTGCGTGACCGGGGAGGGGGAAAGGTCCTGCGGAAAGCGATTGAGATGGTAGAGCGATGGGTTGACGCCCAACTCGGTCGCTCCATCCCACAAAACCAGATTGTCCTTGTTCAGTTCGCACTGCGTCACTTCGCGTGTGCCCATCGCGTTGCGCACCCACTGATAGGCGGCAGCGAGGCGCTCCTGCGTATAGAAAGGGCCGTCGATCCATCCCTGTTCGATCCAGTTTGCCATCCTGGCCTGGATGGTTCCTTCAAGCGGTGAGAAGGCGAGATCGATATTCACGGTCGAGCCGCCGCCCATCGTCTGCCCACTGCGAACCAGCACTCCGTTGTCAGAGGTTGCCGCTACATTGTTGTTGTACATCAGGGTCGAATAGCTCATGGTGTCCATCGATCCCCATACGACAAACGGGCCCTGCTCGATAAGGACGACCCTCTTCCCGGCCTTCTGGAGTTCATGAGCAACAGTCGCACCACCCGGTCCGCTGCCGATCACCAGATACTCGATGCTGCCTTCCTTCGCGCGGATCGTCTGGGTCGCGGCGTCGTAGCTGAGCCAGCTTTGAGGAATTTCCGGATAATGCAGTTTGGAATAGATGGCAATATCATCCACAAACGTCGACGGATTCTGGACTTGCGTGAGCGGAATCGCGAGCGGAAGGTCCCAGATGCCTGACAGATACGCCTCACGGATCAACATCGCGATCATCGCTGTGCCCGGGCACTCGCCTGCGAAAAAGTACGAGAGGACCTGCGTCGCTGAATCGACGTTGAGGTCCCCCAATCCACCTGCCGCAGCAAGGAACTGTGCAATCGCAGGATTCGAGGACTGTTTCAGGCAATCATAGAACGGAAGATTCGCGGGATAGGTCATCCCTTCCAGCACCGTGAGAAACGAGGATTGGCTGAATGCAGCCAGCATCGCCGTACTTACCTTCGTCGCAATTTCCTCAATGTCGGGCCGGATCTGCTGGGGGATATCCAATTCTTTCCAGGGGAACCAGAGGTAAAACAGCAGCGAATGCGTCTGGGTTACCGCGGCAGGAATAACGGGCATAGGTTTCATAGGCACCTCAAGCGCTGAGATTGGGTGCAACAACCACGCCTTTCGTTCTTCTCTTATCAGTTAGAGAATGAAAATACGGTGAAGGCTATCGACTGAGGAATAACTGCGAGTTAGACTAACGCCGCGAGTTGAAATTAGCAACATGACTTCATGAATCATGAAAAAGACCCTGCTCTTGGTTCGTCCCCTTTTCGCCCGCGCGGTTGCTTCAACATCATCTTCCATCTAGACAGGAGAAAGTTATGAGCAACTCATGGCCGGATTCGGCCGTAATGATGACCCTTTCCGGAATCGCATATGCAAGCGACATCGGCGGCCAATTGCAAAATCCAGACTATGCGACGCAGGGGGACTGGTCCCTGGTCTGGGGGCCTGTCGATAATGCCTACGGGAACCTGGCTTACGTGGCTAAAAGTGCGTCTACCGGAAGATATGCGCTTGTGATTCGTGGGAGTGAGACGAGCGTAAGTTTCGACACCCTCTATAACTGGTTTTATAACCTATACGTGACATGGCAGAGCGTATGGCCTTACCTGCCGAGCCAGCCTCAGGCCGCATTATCCTATGGCTCGTGGGTGCAGGCCAGCAACCTGACGCAATCCACCTGGTATGGAACGACGCTGGGCACGTTCCTGACCCAGAGCATTCCAAAGGACGCCACGGTAATGGTGACAGGCCATAGCCTCGGCGGTAATCTCGCGTCGGTGCTGGCATCCTGGATCTCCTATTATCGAGGTGCTGAAGGCAGCCAGGCCGATCCTAACACGCAGGTCTACACCTTTGCGGCTCCCAGCGCGGGCAACGTGCAATTTGCAACCGGCTTCAATGCGAGATTTCCCAACAGCTACCGTTACTGGAATACTCTCGATGTCGTTCCCCGCGCCTGGGATAATCTGCTCTCGCTCAACAGTATTTATGACAACTTCGGCATCCCCACGCCGGTGTGGATTCAGGATGTAGTGGACACGCTCGAGGCCCTGCTGCTGGCCAGTGAAATCTATTACGGGTCCTACTATCTGCAACCCAACGGCAGCGGCAATGCGTTGAACGGAAGCATGTCGCCGCTGAACACTGATTACTTGGGAGAGCTCACGTATCAGCACGGAGTGAATGTATATCTCGGATTGCTCAAGGCTCCACTCCTCCAGTCATCGCTGTATCTGGATCTCGCAGGAGAGGCCCAGCCGGGCGCGTATCTGCCGCGGCCTGTGCTCGGCAAACGGCCACCACTGGATGTTGCATCGCCGCGCCCAATCGTCGGCCTGGCTGGTCCTGCGCCGATCACAATGGGCGGGTTTCAGTCCTCTTCACCGCGGTATCGTAGACCAGCGTTTTAGTATCGGCGTCACTTGAGACGGGGATTGCTGCTGCTATTCGTGCTGGAGCGTCATGCGCGACGCTTCCAGCTTCGACTGAAGGAACGACAGCGCCTCGTCCATACCCTCACCGGTCTTCGATGAGACCTCGAAGACGCGCATACCGGGGCGGACGTTTTGAATATTTCGGCGTGCCGCTGCCAGGTCAAACTCGGCGGCGGCCGCTAGATCCATTTTCGTGATCACGGCGACGTCCGCGCCATTGAAGATGGTGGGATACTTCAGCGGCTTGTCCTCGCCTTCGGTTGTCGAGAGGAGCACGATGCGCAGCTCCTCGCCCAGGTCATAGCTGGAGGGGCAAACCAGATTGCCGACGTTTTCAATGAAGAGAAAATCGAGGTCATCGAGCGTCCAGTCCTCCAATGCCTTCTCGACCATCTGAGCATCGAGGTGACAGATGGTTCCCGTGGTGATCTGTCTGACCATAGGGGCCGCGCGCTTCAGGCGCGCTGCATCGTTCTCCGTCGCGAGATCGCCGACAAGGGCGGCGACGCGGTGGTTCGTGCTGAGGCGTGAGAGCAGCTTTTCCAGAAACGCGGTTTTACCGGAGCCTGGGCTCGAAACCAGGCTGACGACGTAAACGCCGCTGCCGCGAAACCGTTCTCGAAGCTCGCGAGCGAGGAGGTCGTTCTGCTTGAGCACCTTGGCCCGCACTTCGATCAGACGCGGCGAAGTACTCATGCGGCCACCTCCAGCGAAGCAACTTCCAGCTCGCGTCCGCGCAGAATGGTCTCGGACGGTGCGTGGCAGTGCGGGCAATAAATCTGCTGGATGGATTCGGGAGTACGTTCGGACTGGCATTGATCGCAGTAGATGAGCAGCGGCACCGTGTCGATCACAAGCCGCGAACCTGCAAGGATGGTGCCTTCGCAAGCGATCTCGTAGGAGAATGCGAGCGCATCCCGGTCAACTCCTGAGAGCACGCCGAGCTTCAGGTGCACGGCCTCCACCTGCAGGCCGCCGCGGCTTTCGGATTCTTCGAGAATTCGTTCTACCATGCTGACGGCGATGGAGAGTTCGTGCATAGATACCCTTGCGCTGGAATGCACCCCACGCGCCCGTTCTTTTTTCGACTAGCTGGTGCTGTTCGCTACATCGATCGGATGCGCATGTAACGTTGTATGTCCGGCGCTGCAGCGGCCATCACGATAATTGCAATTACCCCGACTGTCACGCCTATGATCTTCAGAATCATCCCCTCACCTCGTTGTACATTGAACGCCGCCCACTCCAGTTGCGGAGTGGATGCGGCCGACAAGATTTTCCACCATCTCGACAGCTTCTTCAATGGATGCCTGCACGGTAGCAGACAATCCCATGCGGCCTACGAGTTCATCTCCAAAGTCTTCCGGCTCGCAGCCAATGACATAGACATCCGCGCTAACGGTTCCCATCGAAAATGCGAGCTGCAGCACCTGCACGGGATCCATTCCGTGCGGATTGATGGCCACGCCTTCCACTTGCGGAGCCCGCATGCTATCGAGATCCGGCTGTAGTGTGTAGAGCGTGCCCGGAGAGCCACCGCGTGGCAGGGCATCGAGAATAATCACTGCGTCCCACGCATCAAGGAGTGCATACGCCAGATCGAAGCCGCGGATGCCGTAATCGACCACTGAGACACCTGCTGGAAACGGGCGCGTGGCCAGAGCGCGTACGGCTCCGACGCCGAAGGCGTCGTCTCCGAGAAAGATGTTTCCGACTCCCGCGATGAGGATTGTTTGATTCATGCTTTCTCCGTCTCTTTCAGAGGCTCGACTTCTTCCGGAGAGAAGAAAAATCTGTGGCCGGGCTGCCGCATCATTCCGAATTCGCGGCCGGGATCATCATCCAGAACGACCGCCAGCTGAATATTGTCCTCGAAATCCTGCTCGATGGCTTCAATGAGAGCGACCTTTCCTTCGAGCGCCATATCCATGATGTCCGCCTTCTTCTGCGGCCACAGGCGCACGCGATCGCCGGTTCTGAGGTCGACGCCGAAGACACGAATGCTCTCCAGTGCAGGCCTTTCTGCGAGCGGATCCCAGTCGCTGTTCATTTGGATTCCTCACGCGTGAAATTTTCGGATACCGGGCGGAGGCCGCGGATAGCTCCGTGGACTTTCATCAGGAAGTCCTGCGGGAGCGTTTCCGTACGCTCGAGAATTTTTCGAGCCCGGTCGTCGACGTTGCGCATCTCCTGCTTCTCGTCATCGGTGAGTGTGAGCACGCGCAGCGCGAGCATCTCATCCATCTCCGTCCCATCGAAGAAGTCGCCTGCGCTCTCAGGCGCGATCTGCGGATAGTCGTAGAGGATAATCGGCGAGCAAAGCAGCATGGTGCGCTGGCCCTCTTCGCCAACCAAAACGGGGAAGACGCCAACGTTGCGGCAAACAGAAACAGCCTCGCGAAACAGCTCAGGGGGGTCGAGGAGAGAGACGAACCCACCTCCCGTAACACCGAGAAGCACATGGGCAGAAACAAACGCCTGCGGCAGGGCGTCATTTCGAGATTGCTCGGCGGCATTCTCCGCCGGCGTGACATTCAGAAGTTCCAGAGATAATTTGTGCAGGCCATTCGGAAGCCCTTCCGCTCGAAGATCGATGCATCCGAAAATCTCTCTGGCTGTGCCGCCTTCGATGCGGCCGGCATTCGCCGTCACATCTCCTGCAGCGAAGGAGAATTCGGAACGCACAGGCTCCGACAGCAGGTCCCGGAGCGTCAGGCCTTCCAGCATGACAGAACGCTCAATGCCTTCTTCCCATTCCGGAGAGGCAGGTGCTTGCCTCCGCGCGAGTTGGAGGAAGCGGACACGAATGTCGAGTCTCGCGCCCTCGTCGCCCTGCAGCAGACATTCAGTGAACAATCGATACGATTCCGCGGGACGCTGCGCCTCGGCGTACGCCTTGGGATAAAGAGTTCCAAAGTTCCAGCGCTGCACGTTCTTGGTCGACGTGGCACGGTAGGGATAGAGCATGTATCCCTCATAGAGGACCGCAGCGGCAATCTTCTCCGCGGCCGCGAAGTTCATGCTGGCACCTCGTCTTCTTCCTTGCTCGAAACGAGTTTGTCGAGAACCTGCTCCCATGTAGGGATGCCGTGCCGCACTTTGTATTGATACAGGCGATCGAAGGCGTCCCGCTGCAGACACAGCCACGCGGAGTTGGGATAGTGCGTATCCATCATCTGCTTCCAGATGGCTGCTGGAAAGCGATAGTTCACTTCGCTGCTCCACGGGATTTGCGCCACCTGAAGCGCACCCTGTTCGCCCCCGTAGAAAACGGTGCCGCTGAAGAGGACGCAAAGGGGAATGTCCCCCGTCTCCAGGGCGTGAAAGTACTTGGTGGTTGCGACATTGAAGTCGAATGTGCAGGGCAGTTGCAGATCCGCGACCGTGCTGCCGGTGAAGCCCGGCACGGCGAGGCTGGTGTTCATCCAGAGCATCGACCGCAGCGTCCTGCCCCAGCGTTCGGGCTCTCCGAATAGATCGTGCAGCTTATCCTGTTCTTCGGGAGCATAGCGGCGGCGTGTCGGCTCGATCTGGACCTGACAACGCAGGGACACGCTATGAATCGACTGATCCGCCGGGAGATTGCTGATGCGCAGCTTGAGCGCCAGCAATGGCGCGGCGGAGTGGGGCACGGATTCCGCGCCTTCAATGTGAAAGCTCAGATCAGGCACGGATCACCTCGGGCTGGTTCTGCGCGTAGCCGCAGCGGGAGCGCAATACCGTGAAGAACTGCTCGATGTGTTTCCAGACCTCAGTGCCGCCAGAGAGCCCCTTCCAATGCATGCGGATGAGGCCGACCAGGCGAAAGCACTCGTCAATGGGAACGACGAAGTATAGGGCGTTGGCTCCCACACGGTTGACGAGAAACGCCTCCACATCCGACTCCATGGTCTGCAGCGCTTCATTCTGTGCGCTGATTTCTTCCCATGATTCCAGACTGAGGAGCGATTCCGTTGCACCAGCCGGGCTGGGATACATCGCGATCATTCTCGATGAGGCGCTGTCGCGATAGAAGAAGGCGAGGTTGATGGGAATCATCAGGGCTTCCCACTGAAGGTCCGTCATCCGGAAATCGGAGAGCAGGGAGATTCGCCTCGGAATGCGAAGGTAGTGCGCACCTGCCTGTCCGCAGAAAAGCAGCGAGCAGGCCTCGCAGGCGCAGAGGATCTGACGCTTTTGCGGCTCAAGCAGGTGGGAGTGAGCAGGGGCAAGCTCTGCGCTGCATAATTCGCATCGCTCCGCCGTTGCGGAGCGGCGGCGTGCGAACTGCCGCAACACTGAGGGCATGCCGTTACGATCGAAGGAGCTGTCTGTTGTCTCGCTCATGTCTGTCAGGGAAATCGTTGGACCAGTCACATAAACCGACTACGCAGGAGGAGCATTGGGCATGCGCGGATCGATGGGTCCTCGCTCTTCAAGGTTCACGCCTGTAGAGCTGGACGCGGGACGACCACCTTTCTTTGGAGGGGTCAAAGATGGTCTGTCTTTTTGCGGTGTTGTTGCCATGCGATCTCCTTTAATTCTTTACTTGAGCACGACCAGCCTGGAGGAATTCAGCTCCGCCGTGGCATTTTCTGCGACGATTTCCACGATGTCGGGAGCGGCCTCGTAGAGCGCCTCTTCCACTGCATTCTTGAGCGTGACCGACGACGAAGGACAACTGCCGCAACTGCCGAGGAGTTGAATGCGCACAACTCCCTGGTCGATGCTCACAAGTTCGACATCTCCGCCGTGGGAGTGCAGGTAGGGACGCACCTTGTGCAGTGCTCGGCGTACGCGAACGTCGACGGAGTCAGGGTGCAGGCCATGCAACAGGAGAACACTCGCCACTAGATCGTCCTGAAGTGCTTCCTCCAGAGCGTCTTCTCCGGCAGGGGTCCGCGCGATGGTTTCAATCATTCGCTCGAGAGCCGCGCCGTGCAGCTCGACTACACTCTGCACGATCTCGAGCGCGATGGCGCGGAGCTCCGGATTCCCGCAGTTGTCGAGACTTCGAACCAGTTTCTCGACTCGCTCGGTGTGAACCCGAAACTCCCGTCGTTCGGCGATTCCGGCCGTAGGGTCTGCGCTTGCCGCCATCATTGATGTCCGTCCACTCCAAACATGGGCGAGTGGCGCGTTTCGATCACCTTGCCATTGCCAAGATACATGTGCACGCCGCACGGTAGGCAGGGATCGAAGCTGCGCACTGCGCGCATGATGTCGATGCCCTTGAAATTCTCGGGCCCGTTCTCTTCGAAGATCGGCGTGTTCTGCACCGCATCTTCATAAGGACCTGGAGTGCCGTAGATATCGCGCGGGTTGGCGTTCCAGGGTGTGGGCGGATAAGGGTGATAGTTGGCGATCTTTCCGTCGCGGATCACGACGTGATGCGAGAGCACGCCGCGAACCGCTTCGTGGAAGCCGCAGCCGATGGACTGTTCCGGCACCTTGAAGTCGGTCCAGGTGCTGGTGCGTCCGGCGTGCAACTCTGCGATGGCCTTCTCGACGAAATGAAGCGCCGTTGCGGCGGCGTAGGCCTGGAAATAAGTGCGAGCGCGATCGCGTTCGATAGCGTTGCTCCACTTCGGAATCTTCCACTCGAATTCGGCTTCGGGCTTCAGCGCGGTCTTAGGGAGATTGATTTTCACGCTGTTGCCCGTTGCCTTCACGTAGCCGATGTCCACCAGTCCGGAGAGCGCTGTTGCCCAGAGGCGTGCTATCGGACCGCCGCCAGTGTCGAGGGCAAGATGGTCGTTGGTTCGCTTGTCGAACCAGCGCGGCGACATCACCCAGGTATAGTTTCCATTGAAGTCGCGCTTCTGCGGACGTGGGATGGTGGTCTGATTCCAGGGATGATTTTTGTCGACCGGATTGCCGAGCGGATCCCTGGAGACGAAGGTCTCCGCATTCTGCCAGTCATCGTAATAGGAGCTGCCGAGCAGGATGCGAATGTTGAGGTTGATGTCGACTAGGTCGTTGGTCACGAGCTGGCCGTCGACGACCACGCCCGGTGTGACGAACATCTTGCGGCCCCAATCGCCCATGTTTCTGTAGGTGTAGTCGCAATGGTCGGGATCGTTGAAGGATCCCCAGCAGGCAAGCAGGACGCGGCGCTGCCCGACCTTTTCGTATCCAGGCAGGGCTTCATAGAAGAAGTCGAAAAGATCATCGTGGAGCGGAACGACCTTCTTCATGAACTCGACATACTTCATCAGGCGCACGAGATAGTCGGTGAAAAGCTGAATGGTAGGCACCGTGCCCACTCCGCCAGGGTAGAGCGTGGAAGGATGCACGTGACGGCCTTCCATCTGGCAGAACATCTCGCGCGTCATGCGGCTCACCTGCAGAGTCTCGCGATAGAACTCGCCGGTGAACGGATTGAGCGCCGTCATAATCTCGGCGATGGTGCGATAGCCGTGCTTGTCGGCGTTCGGTGCAGAGGTGTGCTGCGCCTTATCCCATACTCCGGGATTGGTCTCCTTCACCATCTGCTCGCAGAAATCGACGCCTACCAGATTGTCCTGAAAGATATTGTGGTCGAACATGTACTCGGCTGCTTCACCGAGATTGATAATCCACTCCGCGATGGCCGGCGGTCTGATGCCGAAAGCCATATTCTGCGCGTAGACGGCGCAGGTCGCATGGTTGTCACCGCAGATGCCGCAGATGCGGCTGGTGATGAAGTGGGCGTCGCGAGGATCCTTGCCCTTCATGAAGATGCTGTATCCGCGAAAGATGGACGAGGTGCTGTAGCACTCCGCGACTTCGCGGTTTTCAAAGTCGATCTTCGTGAAAATTCCAAGGCTGCCCACGATCCGGGTAATGGGATCCCAGTTCATCTGCACCAGGTTGCGCTTCTTGCTCGGATTTTCCGAAACAGGTTCTACTGTTGTGGCCATAACATGCGCATCCTTTTTAGTAGGTTTGTGGGCGATAGCCGGTGGTTAGCTCCGGATTACGATGCCGCCATTTTGGTTCTTTGTTCAAGGTGGAATTCGTAATGCTGCGCAGACTCCGGATCATGCTTCCGTATACGCCGATCGTCTTTGTGGAAAGCTTCGCGCCGGGCGGCTCATCCATGAAGGGCATGAATTTGTCGGGGAAGCCGGGCATCGTGCATCCGATGCAGATGCCTCCGACATTGGGGCAGCCGCCGATGCCGCGCATCCAGCCACGCTTGGTGACGTTGCAGTCGACCACAGGGCCCCAGCAGCCCAGCTTGACCAGGCACTTCGAGCTGCCGTATTCCGTCGCGAAGTCTCCCTGCTCGTAGTAGGAGCCACGGTCGCAGCCCTCATGCACCGTCTTGCCGAAGAGCCAGGTGGGACGCAGCTGCTTGTCCAGCGGAATCATGGGTGCCAGGCCAGCGACTTGATAGAGGAGATAGAGCACCGTCTCCATGAAGTTGTCCGGCTGCACCGGGCATCCCGGCACGTTGATGATGGGAAGGCCAGCCTTGGAGCGCCAGTTCCAGCCGAGATAATCTGCGAGTCCCATGCACCCGGTCGGATTGCCTGCCATGGCGTGGATTCCGCCGTAGGTGGCGCATGTGCCGCAACCGATCACAGCCAACGCCTTCGGCGCCAGGCGATCAATCCAGTCGCAGGTGAGGATAGGCTGGCCGGTGTCAGGATTCGTACCCATTCCGGCCCAGTAGCCTTCCTTCTTGATCTTCTCGTTCGGAATGGAGCCTTCCATGACCAGCACGAACGGATCGAGCTCACCCTTTTCTGCCTGATAAAAAAACTTCATGAAGTCGTCGCCGTTTTCGTACGCAAGCACGGGGTTGTGCAAGTGCACCTTCGGCAGTCCGGGGATGGCGCCAAGCAGAACATCTTCGATGCTCGGCTGCTCAGCCGCTGTGATGGAGACGCTGTCTCCGTCACAGCCCAGGCCAGCCGTGATCCAGAGGATATGAACGTCCTTCACGGGTGACGACTTAATGTAGGAACCGGCTTCGGCCATTGAGCCCTCCTTGGGTGCACGTCTGGCTGCTATCTGCGCGGCAGGGAATTCCATTCTTTTTCTGTACTGACCGAAACAAGGGAGCGTTCTGCGCTCAGGTCAGGCAGAGAGAAATTGGATGAAGAGCATGGGGGATAGAGTGGGAGCGGATGCGTGAGAGTCGAAGCGAAATAGGGTGCGCGACAGCTCACTTGCACCTCGCACTTCTTCAGCAAAGGGACACGGAAGGTATCCCTGAACGTCCGCGACAAAAACTACTCCGAGCCTTCGGCAGAAGTCAAATGCGTTTGGAGCTGGGACTTCCTGAAAGGTTGATCGGGTCAACACGGTCAGCAAATTCTTGGCAGCTGCTCGCCGAACATGACGTCGAGAATCCTCGTGCCGCCGACCCCGGTCTCCATTCGCACCATGCCAGGATGCTCGGAAACCACTTCGCCGACGATTACGGCATGCTGGCCGAACGGGTGGTTGTGCATTGCTTGGAGGATCGAATCTGCCGCTTCCGGCGCGACGATTGCAACCAGCTTTCCCTCATTCGCCACATAGAGCGGGTCGAGCCCGAGGATTTCGCATGCGCCCTTGACGCTCTCGCGCACGGGAAGGAGTTCTTCACGGATCAACATGCCCGCGCGCGACTTCGATGCGATTTCATTCAGGGTTGTTGCGACTCCGCCGCGGGTAGGATCTCGCAGGCAATGGATGGGATGTTCGCTGTGCTGGTCGCCGCAGGCATCAAGCATTGCGGCAACAAGTTGGTGCAACGGCGCGCAGTCACTCTCGATCGCGCCTTCGAATTCAAGATTCTCACGCTGCGACATGATGGCCATGCCGTGATCGCCGATGTATCCGCTGAGAATAATCTTGTCCCCGGCATGCGCGCGGCTGGCCGAGATATTCACCGGACGCTCGATCACACCGATGCCGGTAGTGGTAATAAATACCTGGTCTCCTTTGCCGCGATTCACGACCTTGGTGTCTCCGGTGACGAGCTGGGCTCCGGCGGTCCGCGTAGCGGCCCCCATGGATTCGACGACGCGGCGAAGATCCTGCGCTGCAAGTCCTTCTTCGAGGATGAAAGCCGCTGAGAGATAGAGAGGCCGTGCTCCGCTCATGGCCAAGTCGTTGACCGTGCCGTTGATAGCGAGTTGGCCGATGTCACCGCCAGGAAAGAAGATTGGCGTGACCACGAACGAGTCAGTTGTAAAGGCCAATCGCGCGCCGTTGATTTCAACCACTGCCTGGTCGTCGAGTCTGTCGAGAATCGGGTTGGCAAAGGCCGGGAGAAAGATTTGGTCGATCAACTCGGCTGTAAGTTTGCCGCCGCTGCCGTGACCGAGCACGATATTTTTATGCTCAAAGATAGGCAAAGGGCAGCTTCCAAAAAACGGGGAGGGGATCGCAACGGTTCCAGCATCTGCCTTCGCGGCATGCTCCTTGCTGTCCGGGTTTGCCGTTGACTCAAGTGAAGCCATCACGCGGCGCCTCCGAGCGAATGCACCGGAACATCAACTTCGTCCCTCTGCAGATGGCGCCCATACGCGTAATACGCTGCGCAGGCGCCCTCCGCGGAGACCATCGTCGCTCCCAACGGATGTTGGGGGTTGCACAGCGTGCCGAAAGCCGGGCAGTCTTTCGGTTTCTTGATGCCGCGCAGAATTTCTCCGCTGATGCAGATCTCTGGCTCCCGAGTGTCGATCCTGGCTACGTCGAAGAGCTTCTCGGCATCGTGCTCGCGGAACTCCTCGCGCAAGCGATAGCCGCTTTGCGGGATCATGCCGATGCCACGCCACTTGCGATCTCCAACCTCGAAGACCTCCGATACCAGCTTCTGCGCGGTCCGGTTTCCGGCGCGATCCAGGATTCGCGAGTACTCGTTCTCCACTTCTGCGCGCTCCGTCTCAAGCTGTCGGATGGTCATCAGCGTTCCCTGCAGAATGTCGAGCGGTTCGAAGCCCGTAATGACGATCGGCACGCGAAAGCGCGCGCTGATCGGCTCATATTCCTCGTAGCCCATCACCGCGCAAACGTGCCCCGGTCCAAGGAAGCCTTGCACCCGGTTTTGCGGAGACGCCAGGATCGCTTCGAGCGCGGGAGGCACCAGCACATGCGAAACCAGCAGCGAGATATTTTTCACGCCCTCCTGCAGTGCACGCCAGGCCAGCATCGCGTTGGCCGGTGCTGTCGTTTCAAATCCGATGGCGAAGAAGACAACCTTCTTTTCAGGGTTGGCGCGCGCAATCTTAAGACAGTCGAGCGGAGAATAAACGACACGCACGTCCCCACCCTCGGACTTGATTGTGAAGAGATCCCCCTCTGAACCGGGCACGCGCAACATGTCGCCGAAGGAACAGAAAATCACATCCGGGCGGCGCGCTATGGCATGCGCCTTGTCGATCATCTCAAGCGGGGTTACGCAAACCGGGCAGCCCGGCCCATGTACGAGCTCCACGCCCTGCGGCAACAGGTAATCAATGCCATTCTTGACAATGGAATGCGTCTGTCCGCCGCAGACCTCCATGATGACCCAAGGTTTGGTTTGCACACGGCGAATCTCATCGACGATCTTGCGTGCTACGCGGCCATCACGATACTCATCGAGATATTTCATCGCTCGTTCTCCCTGCTGCCGTGCTCGTCAACAACGGGTGCCAGCAGTTCTGTTAGCTGGTCCATCTCCTCCAGCAGTTGATAGGTGCGCTGCGCCTCCTCTTCATCAACTTTGCTGATGGCGAAGCCGACGTGCACCAGGACGTATTCGCCGACCTTGGTGTCGGGTACATACTCCAGGCATGCCTCTCGGGTGATGCCGCCGAACTGGACCTTCGCCATTCGCATCCCATGCTGATCGAAGGTATCTACAACCTTGCCGGGTATCGCCAGACACATAACCGATCTCCTTAACCCAAAAGCTCGTTCGCAATGACCGCCTGTCCTAGAGAAATTCCCCCGTCGTTCGCCGGAACCAGCGCGTGCGTGAACACCTCGAAAGCTTCGCTCTCCAGGCCTTTCACCGCGCGCTCGAGCAGATACATGTTCTGAAATACCCCTCCGCTCAGACAGGCGCGGTTGAGTCGCTCCCGACACCGAACGCGGCGGCACACCTCGACAATCGCCGCGGCAATCGTGTTGTGGAAGCAAGCCGAAATGTATCCCATATCTTTGCCGAGGGACAGGTCCCGCACGATCTCTTCGATCATGGGCCGCATATCTATTTGCGCCGGCTCAAACTCTTCGACGCTGAAAGCGTAACGCCGATCGACATTCGATTGCGCTACCGCTTCCAGCGCGATTGCCGCTTGTCCCTCAAAGCTGACCCTCCGGCCGAGCCCGACCAGTGCCGCCACGGCATCGAAGAGCCGCCCGCACGAGGAGGTCTCGATTGTCTGGATGCGGCGTGTGATCATCGCGTCCACCAATGCGAATTGTTTCTCAGTGACACCCTGTAAGAAATCCAACGTTTCCGGCAGAGGCCCAATTCCGAAGGTGTCCCGCAGGTAGCTGAGCGCCATTCGCCAGGGTTGACGAACCGCTGCGTCGCCGCCGGGAAGCGCCACATAGCGAAGATGAGCGCGGCGCTCGAATCCTGCGTAATCGGCAATCAGAAACTCACCCCCCCAGATCTTTCCATCGGTGCCGTAGCCGGTGCCATCGAGCGCAACTCCGATCACTTTGCCACGCAGATGATTTTCCGCCATGCAACTGGCAATGTGCGCATGATGATGCTGCACGCCAATCTTGCGCTCCATCGGCAGGGCAAGCGCAAAGCGCGTGCTCATATAGTTGGGATGGAGATCGTAAGCCACGGCCTGTGGTTCCACGCGAAAGAGGTTTGTAAGGTTGGCTAGGGTCTCCTCGAAGAAGCGCAAAGTCTCGTAGTTTTCGAGATCGCCTATGTGCTGGCTGAGAATGGCGTAGCGATCTTTGGTCAGACAGAAAGTGTTCTTAAGCTCCGCACCACAGGCCAGCAACTCGCGCAACTGAATGCCAAGGTCAACGGGCTGCGGGACGTATCCGCGCGAGCGTCGCAGCACTCGCTCTCGGCCGGCGAAGATGCGCACCACGGAATCGTCGGCTCGC
>Ga0210388_10000228_pt1 | contig 50237 bp, 44 predicted proteins | sample IncBWC19OmetaG_FD_155485 | JGI IMG/M metagenome (GOLD analysis project Ga0210388, IMG submission 155485) | Forest soil microbial communities from Barre Woods Harvard Forest LTER site, Petersham, Massachusetts, United States - Inc-BW-C-19-O ...
AATTCGCGCAGGTCTTGCCGCACCGTTGGCTGCGTCAGGGAAATCCCAGTAGCCGGCAAAAGCGAATTAATCCCGCCCTCTGACTGTCGGCTGTGAGCTATCAGCGGCCAATTTCCGTTCCATTGATGAGACCGCCTTTCACGAGGATGCTGGCCCTGTCCCCCGTTAGCCTCTCACCCTCGAAATTTGTTACGCTCCCCTTGATGGCCACTGCCGGCAAATCCGCCCGCGACGCTGCAAGCGCCAGTACGGCCGCGCCCGGTGTCCTCACCAGCCGCGACAATCGATGGCTCAAACAGTTCCGCATGGCGCTCCGCGGCGGTCTGCCCACGGAATCTGGCGCCGTTGGCGTCGAAGGTGTCCGCCTCGTCGAGGAAGCCCTTCGCTCTGGCTGTCCCATCGAAGCGGTCCTCTTCAGCGAATCTGGCGAACGCCACCGTGATCGTCTCGCCCCCTTCATTAGCCGGCCAGAAATCGCTTTTCCCACCCTGCGCACCACCGACCGCCTCTTTGAAGGCCTTGCCGACACCGAGCACCCACAAGGCGTCGCCGCGCTCGTCAGTCCCCGCATCGTCACGCTCGACGAATTGCTTAACGCGCCATTGCCAAATTCCGCGTGCTCACCGCTTCTCGTAGTTCTTGCTGGTGTCCAGGACCCCGGCAATGTCGGCACCATCCTCCGTACGGCCGCGGCCTTCGGCGCCACAGGCGCCATCACCGCCGCCTCCGGCCAATCCGGCACCGCCAGTCCGTTTTCACCGAAAGCACTGCGCGCCTCCGCCGGCGCCGCACTCCATCTGCCAATTCTTTCGGGAATGTCGTTACCGATTCTTCTCACGCAGCTCAAGATCGCCAATGTTCGCACCCTAGCCTCGTCCGCGCACGAAATCTCTCCATCGGCGTCCTCCTCCGATGTAGGGGCGCGCTTCAGCGCGTCCCCTTCGAGCACGATCACTCCGCTACTCTCCCCGTGGGAAGTCGACTGGTGCGAACCGGTCGCCCTCCTGGTCGGCAATGAAGGCGCAGGCCTGCCTGAAGAAGTCGAACGCAGCGCCGACGCCCGCATCCGCATCCCCATGGCCAGCGGCATCGAATCCCTCAACGCCGCCGCTGCCGCCGCCGTCCTTTTCTACGAAGCCGCCCGCCAGCGCAGTTCCTTGTCCGAAAAAATCGGGGCCAAATCGTGAGTCTCTTCTCCAAACTCCCCCAACCCGCCGTCGAAGACTCCGCCCACCAGCCGCTCGCGGAACGCATGCGCCCGCGAACGCTCGATGAATTCATCGGCCAGGAAAAACTTCTCGGCCCCGGCAAACCCCTCCGCCAGCAAATCGAAAACGATCAAATCACCTCGATGCTCCTGTGGGGTCCACCTGGCTGCGGCAAGACCACCCTCGCGCGAATGATTGCCCGTCTCACTCGTTCCGAGTTTGTCGCCTTCAGCGCGGTGCTTGCTGGCATAAAGGAAATCAAAGAAGTCATGGCCGCTTCAGAACGCAAATCCCATGGAGGCCAGCGCACCATCGTCTTCGTCGACGAAGTCCATCGCTTCAACAAAGCCCAGCAAGACGCGTTTCTTCCCTATGTCGAAGCGGGCCACATCACGTTCATCGGCGCGACCACTGAAAATCCTTCCTTCGAAGTCATCTCACCGCTTCTCTCGCGCACCAAAGTTTACGTTCTCGATCCACTCACTACGCCGCAAATTGTCGATCTCCTCAAGCGCGCTATCGCCGACAAAGAGCGCGGCCTCGGAAACGAAAACGTCGAGGCCACCGACGACGTTCTCTTCCGCATCGCGTCCTACGCCAACGGTGACGCCCGCTCCGCCTACAACACGCTCGATCTGGCCGTTCGCAGTGCGGGTGCCCCACCCTCGGTTTCTGAGGGTGGGTCTTCGAAACAAATCACGCGCGAACTTCTCGAAGACGTTCTCCAACGCAAACTCCTCCGCTACGACAAAGCCGGCGAAGAGCACTTCAACCTAATCTCCGCCCTACACAAATCCGTCCGCAACTCCGACCCCGACGCCGCTCTCTACTGGCTCGCCCGTATGCTCGAATCCGGCGAAGATCCGCTCTATCTCGCCCGCCGCCTGGTCCGCATGGCCAGCGAAGATATCGGCCTCGCCGAACCTGGCGCGCTCGCTGTCACCCTTGCCGCCAAAGACGCGTTCGATTTTCTCGGCGTCCCCGAAGGCAATCTCGCCCTTGCCCAAGCCGCCGTCTATCTAGCGCTCGCGCCAAAATCCAATGCCGTTTACACTGCCTACGGCGAAGTCCTCGACGACGTGCACAAAACCGAAGCCGATCCCGTCCCGCTTCATCTTCGCAACGCCGTCACCGGCCTGATGAAAAACGTCGGCTACGGCGAAGGCTACAAGTACGCTCACAACTTTGATGAAAAAGTCACCGACATGACCTGCCTCCCCGATAATCTCGCCACTCGCACCTATTACAAGCCCACCGACCAGGGCTTCGAACAGCGCCTTCGCGCTCGCTTGGAAGAGATTCGCAAGGTAAAATCTCGCACGGCAAATAATCTCTGAGGTCATCGCATGAAAAAGGTCGCACTCCTGCTCGCAAGTTTGCTCCTGTGTGTTTCGGTCGTGGCGAAGCGCAAAGTGCCGAAGCGTCCGCGGATTCTCGGTATCGCAGGCGTCACCATTCTTGTTTCCGACCTAACCGAAGCGCGCAAATTCTATCTAAAGCTCATTGATCCCACTCACTCTTGCGATTATTGTCAGGCAGCACCTCCTCCATACTTATTCCTCCCGAGCGGCCAGCGAATTAAGTTCGAAAAAGTGCCAGTTCCTCCCCCGGCGAGTCTCCTTGCCGAAGTCTCTTTGCTTACGGACGACCTCGAAGGCTTCAAGAAATATTTCAACTACAACAAAGTTGACTTTAACGAGGTCAAAAAGAAGCGCGGAGGAGAGCTCATCCGTCTCGTCCTCACGGATGCCGAGGGACATCACATTTCGATTACGGACTCCTATCACCTGGCCAACGCGGAAGACGTAAATGCAGGCCTGCCTCCAACAAGTCTTTCTAATCCGATTCGCATCATTCACGCAGGCTTCGTCGTGAATAATCGCGCGGCCGTCGATCGCTACTTTGTGAATGAACTTGGCTTCCGTCCGTATTGGCACGGCGGCATGACGGAGGAACGAGACGACTGGGTCGCCATGCAAGTCCCCGAAGGCACCGATTGGGTTGAATACATGCTCAATATCTCACCCACCGCAGATAAGCACACACGCGGCGTCATGAACCACATCTCGATAGGCGTCCCAGACATCCACGTCATCGCCGACGAGGTCACAAAAGCCGGCATCAAGCTCTCCGAGCAACCCAAAATCGGCCGCGATGGCAAATGGCAGCTCAACATCTACGATGCCGACGACACTCGCGTCGAATTCATGGAATTCACACCCAAGCAAAAACCGTGCTGCTCTGAATTCACCGGCCCACACCCAGGGCCAAAGCAGTGACGCATTTCCCAATGCAACCCGCCCCATGTCAAAATTCAGAAATATGCGGATGAAACAAATCGCCCTTGTCGTGGCCGCCTGCTGCCTCGGCTCCTCTCTCGTCGCGCAGGACCAACCCGTTCGTCCGAAGATTACCGGCATCGACCACGTCCGCATTTTCGTCACCGACATCGATAAGTCGCGCGACTTCTACAGAAAGCTGATGACCGTTTCATATCGAGAGGGACCTTGTGACGAGAGTGTGGATTCATGCCTCGCCGTCCGATGGGGAACAGATGAATCGATCGAGCTTCGGAAGGCTCCGGCATCCGGAGCGAAGAATTGGGTTGCACAGATTGCTTTCGGCACCGATGATGTCAAGCGAATGCGCGCATATATGCTGGCTCATGGTGTAGCAGTCAGCGAAATCTCGGAACAGGCAAAATGCGCCCATTTCGAGGTTCTTGACCCCCAAGGTGTCGGCATTTCCTTCGTCGAAAGATTTTTTCGTCAAACCGATTTCATTACAACTCTGATTGAGCGATTGCTGCACGCTGGTTTCGTCGTCAACAATATGGCCGCTGAAAATCATTTCTATCGCGATATTCTCGGTTTTCGTCTCTATTGGCGCGGCGGCTTCCACGACGACGGTCTCGATTGGTACGAAATCCAGGTGCCTGACGGTGACTACTGGATAGAATATATGCTCAATATTCCCGCTAACGCGGATCACCAAGAGCTCGGCGTGCAAAATCATTTCTCGTTCGGCGTTAAGGACATTCACGAGGCAGTAAACGAACTTCGCAGGAGCGGGCTGCAGAAATTTGACGGGCCTGAGATCGGCCGCGATGGAAAATGGGCGCTCGACGTGTACGATCCTGACGGCACTCGCGTCGAGCTTATGGAGTTCGCGCCCGTTCAAAAGCCTTGCTGCCATCCGTACACCGCACCCCACCCCCAGCCATGACCTCTCTCTGCTTTCCAGCCCAGCTCATCAACTTCGAGCGTCTCTGTGCGCTGATTCTTTTCCTCAGCAGCTGTGTTTTCGTTCCGGCTGTTCACGCTCAAGATCTCGACAAGCCCCTCCAAAACATCGACGACGAAGTCACCGCTTTCTCTTTCGCTCCCGACGGCCGCATCGTCTATTCCGTTCGCCGCAATATCAAAACCAAAAAATACGATCTGCAACACGACGACATCTGGATCCAGGAAGCTAACGGCAAGCGCCGCCGTCTGTTCCAGGGCGACAAATTCAACCGCGGCGACACTCTTTTCTCCTATGCCGTCGACGCTTTCCGCTGGTCTCCCAATGGGCGCATGTTCCTCGCGCAGCTCTTTACCACCAGCGTGGTCGACGAAGGTGGCCGGACCGAAGATTCCTCCATGACTCTCGCGTTTGAAGACGGCGGCAAAGAAATCCACTTCGGAAACAAAGGCGAAAATCTAATCAAGGACTGCTTCAACGCAACATGGCTCTTGGACAACGCCACCGTCGTCTATTTCGAAGAAGCCATCAAGCCGCACATGCTCTTCTCTTTTCGTTACACCAATATTTCAACCGGTCCGGCAGGTCTGGCCTTCGAAGGCCGCACCTTCATCGACTCCGACCGCATCCCACGCACGAACGCCGCGATCGCCGTCGAGCAGGACCGCACGCAATCCGGCCCTCCGCGCCTTCAGCGCCTCGAACTCCTTGCGCAAGACGACAAGGAAGTAGCCACACTCGATAGCTACGCCGGTGGCCTTTCCGTTTCACCGAGCGGTAAAAAGGTCGCGTATTTCATCGACAAGGAAGTGCTGGAAGTTCGCGATCTCGCCGCCCCCGATCACTTCGTTCGCTTGCGCATAGGTCTCGGCGTTTTCCATTGGTCGGCTGACGAAAATCGCATCATGCTCAAGCGCGCCGTCGAAAGAAAGTCGGGCGACATGGTCTGGATCACCATTCCGGACCTGCCCGCTCAAAAACCAGGCAATGCCGTTCCCATCGTGCAACCCACGCCGCAACCGCTCCTCCACGGCCTCTCCATTCGCGAATTCAACATCTCGCCCGACGGCCGCTTCCTAGCCGTCATCCTCCCCGGCAAACGCAATCTCGCAATCTACCCCCTGCCCATGTAGGGTCGCTTACATGGGCGCATGTAGGGGCGCGCTTCAGCGCGTCCCCTCTTCGCTTTTCCATGGAGGCACCCAAACGCCAACTGCGGCCGCTGTCTTTGGCCACTCGACGGTAAACGATCCCGAAAACGGATACATCGACGCTTCGGCCACGATTCCCTTCCGCACCGGATTCATCCAGATGTACCACGCCACTACATCCGAATCTTCCGGCCTGCGCAGGACATGGTCATAAAATCTTCGTTGCCAAAACCGGCGAGGGAGCTCATCCCTAAAAATATAACCAGTATTCTGTTTCCACTGCGCTACGAACTTCACGAGATCGGAAGCGAAAGTCTTCCCTTCGACAAGAATGTGCGCGTGATCAGGCATCAAGCAAAACGCATGCACGAAGAAGTTCATCGCCTCGGAGACTTTTCTTAGCGCCGCAATTGCAGCCGTAGCTCGATTTGCGTCTTGAAAAATTACGCGGCGGCCTTCGGTGCAAATCGTGACGAAATAGATTTTTCGGCCCAGATATTCATGCCGAGCGAGGCGGATGTTTTCACGAGGAACGATCGTCATGAGAAAAGAATGGGACGCGCTGAAGCGCGCCCCTACAAGATCCGAAGGCGCCTTTTATGCTCCACCAAGATGCACGCATCCTCCACCACAATCAATCCCGCCGCCCGCGCCCGCTCCGCAGCCGTTGCATTTTCAATACCCAACTGCATCCAAACCACCTTGGCCTCGACGCGGATCGCACTCTCCACAACAGGCGGCACATTTTCCGACCTCCGAAACACATCCACAATCTCAACTTTCTCCGGCACATCCTCCAACCGCGCGTAACTCTTCTCCCCCAGGACTTCCGTCTCGTTTGGATTAACCGGGATAATTCTGTATCCCGCGCTCTGCATGTATTCCGTCACACCAAAGCTCGGCCTCGCCGGATTCGAAGACAGCCCCACAACAGCAATCGTTTTATATTTTTTCAGGATTTCGAAAATCGGATCAGCCGAGGCCTTATCGCCATCCGGCCACAACACCCTCATCGCGCCGCCAACTCGCCTTTTCCCGCGCGCTTTGTCAATATCTGTCCCATTGCTGCAAGGCACTTCTCATTTTCTTCCGACGTCCCCACCGATATACGGATCGCCTCCGGAAAGCCCATCCAACCGAGCGGCCGCACGATCACTCCCAAATGAAGCAGTTCGTTGCAAATCTCTTTCGCTTCCGGCCCCACTTCCATAAAAATAAAATTCGTCTCGCTTGGCACCGGCGCCAATCCCAGTTTGCTCAAGCCTTCGCTCAATCGTGCGCGCTCTGTCGCATTCGTCTCGATGCACCGCGTGACGTGCTCCCGATCGTCAATCGCCGCCAACGCCGCTGCCTGCGCCACTCCCGAGGTGTTAAACGGTGTCTTCAATTTGTTCATCGCGGCATGCAATTCCGGGCGACCAATCGCGAACCCAATCCGCATCCCCGCCAGCCCATACACTTTCGAAAACGTCCTCAGAATCAACAAATTTTGCCGCCGCCGAAATATTTCTTCTGATTTTCGCCGGTTCAAGCTCGGCGCATAGTGCACGTACGCTTCGTCCAGCACCACCAGCACGCTCTCCGGCACGCGCCCAAGAAATTCCTCTAACTCCGCCAAGCCAAACGCTGTCCCCGTAGGATTATTCGGATTCGCCAGATAAATCACGCCCGTCTTCGGCGTAATCGCTGCAGCCATCGCCTCCAAATCAAAGGCGAAATGTTTCTGAGGCACCAGCACTAGCTCCGCCCCGCTGGCCCGAATCGCCACCGAAAACGGCGCGTAGCTCCCGTGCGAAGTTAGTCCCTGCAACCCGGGGCGCAAAAGCACGCGCGAAGCCAGATCGATAATCTCGCTCGACCCCAGTCCCACAAAAAGTTCTTCCGGCGCAAGCCCCGTCCGCGCCGCGAGCGTTTCGCGCAGCAAGTGCGACCCGCCATCCGGATACCGGTTCGCATTATCCAGCGCCTTCTTCGCCGCTTCAATCGCCTTCGGCGACGGCCCCAGCGGATTTTCATTCGACGCCAGCTTCACCGCCTGAATCTTCAGTTCGCGTTCGACTTCCTCAATCGGCCGCCCCGGCACATACACGGGCAGCCCTCGAATATAATCCGGTATCAACTCTTCCACAGTCCGTGTCATCGATTCCTATCCGCCAACCGCGTGCCTCAATTGCTAATCTCTGCCAACTCTATTCTCGCATTTTCGACGCGTTCTTCTCTGCTAACTCTGTGTCCTCAGTGCCCTCTGTGTAAAATCTTTATCTTTCTTCTTCATTCCCCACTCGCCGCTTTCTTCAACTGCTCAATCTCTTTCCCCGTCAACGGCCGAAATCGCCCCGGCTCCAAATCCAAAACCAAAGGCCCCATCCGCACCCGCCGGATCTTCTCCACCAGATGCCCCACCTTCTCAAACATTCTCCGTATCTGCCTATTCCGCCCCTCAATCAAGACTACTTCGTACCACGGATTTTCCCCATCCTCGAAAAGCCGAATCTTTGCAGGCGAAGTCTTCACCTTCCGCCCATCCTCCAACTCAATCACAATACCGGTGCGCAACCGCGCAATCCTCTTCTCATCCGGTTTTCCGCTCACCTTCACCAAATATGTCTTCGGCATGTGCGACCCAGCCTTCATCATCCGTGCCGCCAACGCACCGTCATTCGTCATCAAAAGCAATCCTTCGCTAGCGTAGTCCAGCCGTCCTACGGGATACACTCGCCCCACGCTCTTCCCCAAAATTTGCACCACCGTTGGTCGCCCCTCCGGATCGCTCACGGTGGTCACATACCCCTTCGGCTTGTTCAACATGAAATAAACCAGCTTCTCCGGCCGCGCGATTGCCGCTCCGTCAACGCAAATCGCATCAGTCTCCAAATCCGCCTTTGTCCCCAACTCACGCACAACGGTGCCGTTCACCGTCACGCGCCCGCTCAAAATAATCTCTTCCGCCTTGCGCCGCGACGCCACACCGCAAGCCGCCATTATTTTCTGCAATCGTTCAAGAGCCATGAGCGCGAATTTCCTGCAAGTGTACGCTAGCTTCTCGGTGGGACCGGTCTTCCGCCCGGCGACTTTCTGTCTCTTCCTCTTCCCTGCGGTTTCTGACTTCTATCCGGTCTATCGTTTTTCTGCGGCACGTGGCTTCTTCGCGGCCATTCGGGTTTCGACGGCATACCACTTCTTTGCGACCTCTCCGTTTCGTGCTGCGTATGAGTCCGCGGCCTCTCCATTTTCTGCGTCCATTGAGTCCTCTTGGGCCTCTGTGCGACAACTCGCTTGTCTTCGTCAAAACGCAAATCGCCTTTATTCCCTGGCTTAGTGCTCCTTCTTAACTCCTCTACTTCCTTCTCCTTCAACAACCTGTACCGCCCACGCGGCAGTCCCTCCACCGTTAGCGACCCCAACCCAATCCGCATCAACTTCTCCACCGGATGCATTTCCTTCATCAAAAGCCGCCGCAGCTCATCCTTCTTCGAATCCCGCATCCGCACTTCATACCAAAAATTCGCCGCCCGCCCTCGCGTAGCATCCGGCTGCCGCACCGTCTTCATCCTCAACCCAACTTCTTTTCCGATGCGATCCAAGTCCGCCAAAGTCAGCATCCCCTTCACTTTGACGTGATACACCTGCTCGATCTGCGCCCAGTTCTTCAACATCTCTGCCGCCAAATCCCCGTCATTCGTCAAAAACACCAACCCCGACGCCGCATACTCCAAATTCCCCACCGGAAACACGCGCTCCGGCAATCCCCGCAAACAATTCCGCAACGTCTTCCGTCCCTCCGGATCAGCCATAGCCGAAACCACTTCCGGCGGCTTGTGCAAAGCCAAATAAATATTCCTCTGCGCCGCCGTTCCGACTCCAACCGTTCGCCCCGCCGCCTCAATCTTATCGGTAGCAGGATCAGCCTTAGTCCCCAACTCCCGCACCACAACGCCGTTCACCCGCACCTGTCCGCTCAATATCAATTGCTCCGCATGCCTCCGCGAAGCAATCCCCGCCCGTCCAATAATCTTCTGCAATCGTTCCTGCATTTTGCCTTTTCTTGTAGGGGCACGATTCATCGTGCCCTTCTTCCCTACCGATGATTAGTACAGCAAAACAACAAGAGCCTCTTCAGCTCTTCTTCAACTCAATCCCGCCATTCGTCGTCGCGACTTTCAATTCGCGCCCGCCTCCGCCCACCGTGCCCGAGAGCTCCTTCGAGCTAAACCGCCCCTGCACGCTAATCGGAAAGTCCGTGTTAATTCCGCCATTGGTCGTCGCCGCATCCACTTTGAATTCCGCGGAAGACGGCAGCGTGACATTCACACTGCCATTCGTAGTCATTTCCTCCAACTCGCCACTCCATTTCGCGTTGCCCATCGACACGCGCACTCCACCGTTTGTCGTCTTCGCCGATGCCCACTCACTCGTCGACACTTCCACGTCGCCGTTTGTTGTCGCCGCCTCCACCACGCTCTCCAACCTGACGCAATGTACGGCTCCGTTCGTCGTCATCGCATGGAACCGCACGCCGCGCGGCACCTGCACATCGAAAGTGAGCTTCGCGTGATGCCCATGCCAACTCCAGCTGTTGGACTCTGACGAAACTCCGCCGCGGTGGCACCGACCCGGCGTCTTATCCTTCGCATACACCGCGCAAATCGTAACACCGTCCGAGTACTCAACCACCTCGATGAACAATTCCCGGTCGTCATCGCTCCCTTTCCTCAGGCCTTCCACACGCCCAGCATCGCCGGAAGCCTTGCTCGCCCCGATCTCCCCGTTCGTGTTGATCACTTCAAACGTCTGCCCTGCCTTCAAGTTCCCTTGCCAATGAAAATCGCCCTCCGCGAAAACGGTTCGCTTTTCGCCCTGTGCCCACGCCGGCACGCCAGCCACCAGCAAAATCGCCGCCACACAAACCGCCCCTGGTATCCAGCTCTGTACGAAACTCTTCATGTGGTTCATGATTCCTCCATCCCTATCTATCGTCTGTCTCTTGAACCGCCGACCGTCCTCATTCAGTACGGAACCCGACCCACTTTGGTTCCCAAGAGTTATGCGTACCGGTCAACTCGTTACGAAGCAACTCCGGTGTGGCGACAAGACGGAAGTAAATCGGAGGGTGCCCCGTCCTCGGTTTTTGAGGGCGGGCCTTGCTTTTTCTTTCTCTCCTAACGCTGTCGCCCGCTATTCCCCTGCCGCGGTCGACTTTACGCTCGGCGGCAACGGATCCTCATCTAACTCCCCCGCTGGCATCCCCTCAGATGTCGCCAGCGCCTCATGCTCGCGAAACGCTTCCGCCTCCGCAAGCTCTTCTTGCACGTGAGCGATTGCCTCGGACGCGCTGTTGTGCGAATGGTCTTCCGACGTCACAACACCCGCCGCGACCGCTTCGCTACTCTCATTAACTTCCGCCGACGCGCTCTCCACCACCGCACCTTCGACTTGCTCCTCGCGATATTCCTCCGCCGAAGCAGGCGCCACTCCTTCATCACTCCCCAACGCCTCCCGCGCCAAAGCCTCAAACTCCTTCAAACTCGGCAACTCCTCCAAATCGCTCAACCCAAACCGCATCAAAAATTCCTTCGATGTCTTATAAAGGATCGGCCGCCCAATCACTTCCTTGCGCCCCGCGGTAGTAATCAACCGCTTATCCAAAAGCGTGCTGATCACCCCCGAAGTATTCACTCCACGAATCTCCGAAATTTCCGGCGAGGTAACCGGCTGCTTGTAAGCGATCACCGCCAAAGTCTCCAGCGCCGGCATCGTCAAACGCAAAGGCGGACGCAAACTCTTGATAAATCTCCGCACCACATCATGCTGCTGCGGCTTCGTATAAAGCTTGTACCCGCCAGCCACAGCCCGAATCTCAATCCCTCGTTCCTCGACCGCGTAGCTAGCGACCAACTCATCCAGCGAAGCCTGCACAACAAGCTTCTCCTCGCCCAGCGCCTTAGCCAACTGCTCGATCGTCGCCGGCTCATCCGCCGCATAAATAATCGCTTCCAGTGCCGCTTTTCTCTCTTCATTCGTCATGCTGAACTCTCTCTTCCCTGCGGTTCCCTTAATCCCATCTTCTCTTTCTTACTCTTCTCTGTGAACTCCGTGTCTCTGCGTTAAGCTCTCTTTTTCTTTATCTTTCTACTCACTATTCACTACCCACTACTCACTATCTATACTCCTCATCAATCTGCTTAATCCCGCCCGCCTCATCGAAAATCACATCAAACGACTTCCCCTTCTTCACCACGATCTCCCCAAACTGTTTCTCCTGCGCCAATCCCACCGCCTGCAATTTCACCATCTCCAAAACCGCCAGAAACGCCACAATCATCGCGTGCCGCGAAGGACAAGCCTCAAAAAACGCAATCAAGTTAACGCTATTCTCCTCACTAGCCAAAATCTGCGCCCGCAATGCCGCAATCATCTGCGCCACGGTAAACTGCTCGTGGTGCAATTCAATCCGTGTAATTTCCTTGCGCCGCTCCAAAACCTGCTGAAACACCTTCACCAAATCCACAAGCGACACAACCAGCTCGCCTTCCGTCCCCTCGTCGTTATAAAGCGACTTGTCCGGCTTCGACCAAACGTTCTCTTCCACTTGCTGCTTCTGATACAAAAGCTGCGCCGCATTCTTAAACTTCTCGTGCTCCACAAGCCGCTGTACCAACTCCGCCCGCGGATCGCCCTCCGCGCCTTCCTCCGCGGCCAAAGGATCAGGCGGCAAAAGCATCTTCGACTTGATGTAAATCAGCGTCGCCGCCATATAAATAAAATCCGCCGACACGTCCACATTCAAATCTTCCAATTTGTGCAAATACTCTAAGTACTGCGCCGTGATCAAAGAAATCTGAATATCATGGATATTCATCTCATGTTTCTTGATCAAATCAAGAAGCAGGTCCAGCGGCCCCTCATACAAAGGTATGTTCACCTTGTAAGCCGCATCCCGCGTCAACTTATTCCCCGGCGTCGCCATTGCTAATTCATCTTCCCGTAGGGGCACGATACATCGTGCCCCTCTTCTCTTGTCTCGTGCCTGCGTCTCTTATTCTCCGCGTCCCATTCCCAACGCATAGGGTTCTCCATCACATAACGGCTCGCATCTGCGTATTCTTGTCCGTCCCGCAATACGCGTTCAAAATAATTCCGCTGCCAAATCTCTGGACCGGACATGCCCAATTCCTTGCCCGCCTGTCGGACCACTGCCGCCTTAAACGTTCTAATAATCGTTGGAATCGACGCCTTAACAGGTTTCTGAAACCGTTCGGGCGATCTCGCTCTTTCATGCGAGGGCACGATATATCGTGCCCCTACACCTAAGGCGATAATGACATGCACATGGTTCGGCATCACCACATATTCGCTAATGGAAGCATGCGCAAAATGATTTGGAATCTGGATCAAACACGCCCGCACTATTATTCCGAGCTCGGTCAATAAAACCTGGCCATTCTCGATACTCCCAAAAATCTCCTTCCTCTCAGCCGTACAAACCGTAATGAAATACCCACCGGCCTCCGTATAGTCCGCACCCGGCAGCCGTATAGATCGTCGATGATGTTCCCGCTTCTCCATAGTAGGGGCACGATACATCGTGCCCTCATCTCTTTCTTCTCAGAACTCTCCGTGTCGCCTGTATAGATTCCTAATCTTTTTCTTTTTCTATTCTTTACTTCCTTACCTCCGCTTTTTTCTTCTCCCACCCAAACACCGCTTCCCTCACCCGCTCCATCGTCTTCTTCGCTTCCACTCGCGCCCGCTTCGACCCATCGTCAATAATTTCCAAAACACCCTTCGGATCCTTCTCCCACTTGTTTCGTGCTTCCCTCTTCGGCCCAATCCACTTAATCAGATTCTCCGCCATCGCCGCTTTACACTCAATGCACCCAATCCCCGCGGTCGTGCACCCCTGCCGTACCCACTCCAACCGCCCCGGCTCCCCCGCAGAGAACAGTTTATGCCAGTCGAACACCGGACACACGTCCGGATTTCCCGGATCAGTCCGCCGCTTCCGAGCCGGGTCCGTCACCATCACCTTCGTCTTCTTCCGTATGTCCTCATCCGTCTCGCTCAAAGTAATCGCATTCCCATAACTCTTCGACATCTTCCGCCCGTCCAACCCAGGTATCCTCGGCGTCTTCGTTAGCATCACCCCCGGCTCAGTTAATACCTTTTCGCCCGCCAAAAACTCATTGCCGTACTTTTCGCAAAAATTCTCTACACCTATTCCAACAACCATCTGGCGTACATAGCTTCGAATCTGATCTCGATCCTCGGCGGTACCCGCTATTCGCTCACCTAATTTGTCGCGCACATAAGTCTCGAAAATGGCCAAATCTCGCGGATCTCTTACTCTTCCGCTCCGCACAGCATCAAGGAAGCTCTCAAATTTCTCTTTGAACTTAAGTCCGTAGAATCCGTTGAATCGCCGCACAATCTCCCGACTCGACTCCACATGCGAAACCTGATCCTCGCCCACCGGCACGTAAAGCTGCGCTCCTTCTTTACCCGCGTCAGCGGGTGAGCTATAAATCACAATATCCGCCGTCTGCAAACACGGATACCCCAAAAACCCATAATTGTGCAGGTCCTTATCCTTCACCTGCTCCAACGCCTCTTTATACGTCGGCACCCTCTCGAGCCAACTCAACGGCGTCACCATCGACAACAACAAATGCAACTCCGCATGTTCCGGCACCAAAGACTGCTGAAAAATCACCGACTTAGCCGGATCCAACCCCGCCGCCAAGTAATCCGTCATAATCTCGATCGTGTTCTGCGCCACCCCCGACGTATCCGCATAGTCGCTAGTCAACGCATGCCAATCAGCTATAAAGTAAAAACACTCATAAGCCCTCTGTTGGAGCTCCCCTGCATCATGCGCACCCGTAGCGGCGGGCTTCAGCCCGGCATCTTCGCCGCCGGCCACGGTCTCATTTTGTAACTGCACCCAATTCTCAAGCGCCCCAAAGTAATGCCCAATATGCAGCCGCCCCGTAGGCCGCATCCCGCTAACCACCCGACTCCTCTTCTTCCCCTCAGCCCCTGTCGTCAACCCGCTCTCCTCTTCTCCGTGAACTCTGCGCTCTCTGCGTCCTCTGCGTAAAAGTTTTGTCTTTTCTGCGCCAAAACCCCATTATTCCTTGACAAATAGTTAACTTCTACGATATCATTCCTCCTGTATTCTTCCGCGCAAGCTGACTTTCCCGTTTTGGAATTTGTCCCAACTTTCGTGCACCCAGCGAGCAAACTTGCTCTCTCACAGAGCAAACCGAGAGCATTTTTGCCCCTTTGTTTTCTTACACTTACAAACGCAGATTCCGACAAGTCCCATGCAATGCTCCTACTTCCCCAACAACTCGCGGGCAATGATCGTCCGCTGGATCTCGCTAGTCCCCTCGTAAATTGTAATCACTCGCGCGTCGCGATACATTCGCTCCACATCCGACTCGCGCGAATACCCCGAACTCCCATGAATCTGCACCGCCTTAGCCACCACCCGGTTCACCATCTCGCTGGCATAGAGCTTGGCCTTCGACGACGCCGCCCCCAGCTTCCCCGGATGCGTATCCTTAAGCCACGCCGCATGATAGACCAGACCGCGCGCCGCTTCGATCTCCGTCTGCATGTCCGCCAGCATCCACTGAATCGCCTGGAACTCGCCGATCGACTTCCCAAACGCCCGCCGCGCCTTGGCGTGCTTCACCGACTCATCCAGAGCTCCCTGCGCCAAGCCAAGCGCCTGCGCCGCAATCCCAATCCGCCCGCCGTCCAAAGCGCTAAGCGCAATCTTCAACCCCTGCCCTTCTTCGCCCAACCGGTTCTCGCGCGGCACTTCACAATCATTCAGCAGAATCTCGACGGCAGGCGTACTCCGCTGCCCCATCTTGTCCTCGTGGCGGCCAACTTTGAAGCCAGGGAAACTTGGTTCAACCAAAAACGCCGTAATGCCCTTGCCGCCCGCCTCCGGATCCGTCTTCGCAAACACAATAAACAAGCCAGCGACATGTCCATTAGACACCCAAGTCTTCGTGCCGTTGAGCCGGTAGACATCGCCGCTCGGCGTACCGAGCGGCGCACCGGCCCAGCTTGCGTCGGCCGCCGGTGCGAACGCGGGTACTGGCGACGATCGACCGCTAAGTCCCGAGCCGGCGCGCTGCATCGCCACTGCGCGCGCCTGAATGCCCGCCGCGTCGGAACCAGCCGCCGGCTCCGTCAAACAAAACGAGCCGAGAATTTCTCCCGTCGCCAGACGCCGCAAATATTTTTTCTTCTGCTCTTCGGTCCCAAATTTCGTCAGCGGCACTTGCACGGCCGAGTTCGTCACGCTCAGCGAAGTAGCCATCGCCGCATCTACTCGCGCCACCTCTTCGAGCATCAGCACATACGAAAGCGTGTCGAGCCCCGGCCCGCCCCACTCCTCGGGAATCATCATCCCGCAGCAGCCCATCTCCGCCAGTTTTTTGATTTCTTCGGCAGGAAAACGCTCTTCGCGGTCGCGCTGCTTCACCGAAGGCCGCACTTCCGCCTCCATAAATTGGCGAACCGTATCCCGTATCAGTTTTTGGTGGTCGTTAAGCGAAAAATCCATCGTCTCGGTTGTACGCGCGGTACGCAGAATGCTAACACAATCGAACCGCTCCGCACTCGTTGATCAAAAGGGTTGATCGAACGGACCCGGCTTTGTGGCCTCGCGCCTCTCATACCACCGATACTTGCGCCTGATCCACGGGAAAACATACACCAATAGAAGGCTCATCGCCGCAAGAGCGAGGGAGGTTCTCCTCATCGATCGCCACGACAGCCCCCAAAACAGCGTGTCGAGGGATACGACGTCAACGATCATGAGTGCTACGAAGATCAGTGCGCACAACTTTAGTTGGCTAATCCAATTGCGATGCCCAAGCCGGACGTGCCGCTGCCTCGCCGCGTTTTCATCAATGATCATGAAAATGTTTACAGTTTGAAGAGTTCGCGCAAGCGCTTGGCCTGCACGCGGCTTACGGGGACTTCGGTGGATTTTTTGTCGTTCATTTTCAGGATGAAGGTGGAGTTGAACCACGGGACTACTTCCTTGATGTGCTGCGTGTTCACGAGGAACGAGCGGTGCGGCCGCCAAAACGCTTCCGAGTCAAGCGTCTCGTTCAACTCCTCGAGCGTGCGGTAGTTTGACGAGCCTTCCACGTCTCGCGTCACAACGGAAATTGAGCCGCCGACGAACGTTGCGAAAATCACGTCTTCCGCGTTCACGAGCAATAGCCGCTGCTGCGATTGCACCAGCACTTTCACCTTTTGCGGCGCGCTTTTCGCAGCGCCAAGTTGGTTGACGAGCTGCTCGAGCCGCTCAGTCGTTGACGTTTGCGTGTCCAGCATTTTTTTCGCGCGCTGAATAGCTTTGGAAATGCGCGCCTTGTCGAACGGCTTCAGCACATAATCGACCGCGTTCACGTCGAAGGCTTGCACCGCGTATTGATCGAACGCCGTCGCAAAGACCACGTGCGGCATTTTCATTTTCCGCTCGACCAATTTTTTCAGAACGCCGAACCCGTCGAGGCCTGGCATTTGAACATCCAGGAAAACGAGATCGGGCGAGTGCTCTTTGATCAGTGCTACGGCTTCGACTCCATTTTTTCCTTGGCCTATGACGTTGATTTCTGGAAATGCGCGCAGCAGGAACGCTAGTTCGTCTCGCGCTGGCTTTTCGTCGTCCACGATGATGGTATTGATCGGCATGCTCTAGCGATTCTTCAGTGCAAGTCAAAGTGCCGGGCTAAAGCCCGGCCTCTACAGTGTATGATATCGCTGGAGAAAACGTACGCTCTATGCCGCCCAAAGCAGCCAGCCGCACTACCGCCAAAATCCTTCGCAGCAAAATGATTTATCAAGGGCCGGTCTTCGGCCTTCGCCGGGACGAAATTATCGAGCCGAGCGGTTTGCGCGTCACGCGCGAAGTCATCACGCATCCTGGCTCCGTCGTCGTTCTCCCCGCGCTACCCGATGGACGCATTGTGATGATTCGCCAGTATCGCCATGCTACGCGGCAATTCCTTTGGGAACTCGTCGCTGGCCGCATCGACAAAGGCGAAAATCCGCGCCGCGCCGCTGCTCGCGAGTTGATCGAAGAAACGGGCTACCGCGCCAAACGTTTCCACGTCTTTCTCGACATTTTTCCCACGCCTGGTTTTCTCGAAGAACGCATGTACATTCTTCTCGCCGAAGATCTGACTCTTGGCGAAGCCGAGCCTGAAGAAGACGAAAAAATCACCGTGAAAGCCTTCACGCACGGCGAAATCGAACAGATGATTCGCCGCAATAAAATTCGCGACGCCAAATCCGTCGCTGGCATCCTGTATTATCTGCGCTTCCTGGTTCGTTCTTGATTCTGCAAGGTGCATGCAAACCACGATGCCGAAGGCGCACGGCCTGTTGTTCGCCACGACAATTTTTCTCGGGGCATTTCTTCTCTTTCTGGTCGAACCGCTCATTGCCAAAATAATTCTTCCGTGGTTCGGCGGATCGGCGACAGTTTGGGCCACTTGTCTCGTGTTTTTTCAAACTGCGCTTCTTCTCGGCTACCTGTATGCGGACGCGACGATTCGCCGTCTCTCTCCAAGACGTCAATCCGTGCTGCATTTGGGTCTTCTTCTCGTCAGTCTTTTGTGGTTGCCGATCGCACCCCAAATGTTCTGGCGTTCGCATGCGGCAATCGACCCTGCTTGGCGCATCCTGGGATTGCTCACGTTTTCTATCGGGCTGCCTTTCCTTGTGCTTAGTTCCACCAGCCCGCTCCTACAGACTTGGTATGCACGTCGCGCTCCGGACCGTTCGCCATATCACCTTTTCTCTCTCTCCAATCTCGCTTCCCTGCTTGCTCTTCTGAGTTTTCCATTTCTGATCGAGCCGCGACTTTCTTCTCGCCATCAAGCTGCGTTGTGGTCCATTGGCTATGCATTGTTCGCGCTGTGCTGCGTGCTCTCTGCTTGGATCAGCCGCAGCTATCCTCCGATTGCCCCGACGGCGACAGAAACATCGCAAGAAGAAGCTGCGCCGGCGCTTAGCACAAAGCTTTTATGGCTAAGCCTTTCCGCTTGCAGTTCGATGATGCTTCTCGCGGTGACGAATCATCTTTCGGAAAATGTGGCGCCGATACCCCTCTTGTGGGTCGTTCCGCTCGCGCTCTATTTGCTTTCGTTTGCTATGGTGTTTGCCAAACACCGGTTCTATTCGCGCTGGTTCGTTGCACGACTGCTGGCAGTCGCGCTCGGCGCGGCCGGGTATGCGATTTACGATTCCTCGATTACCCACGCCATTCAAATTAGCGTGCCGCTATTCTGTTGCGCGCTCTTTGTGGTCTGTTTTTTCTGTCACGGCGAACTCGTTCAGCGAAAACCTGCCGTGCGTTACCTGACCTCTTTCTACCTAACCATCGCGCTCGGAGGCGCTCTCGGCGCAGTCTGCGTCGGCTTGCTCGCTCCGCATATTCTTTCTGGAATTTACGAGTTGCCGATCGTCTTACTGCTCACAGCGATTCTTGCGTCCATCGTTCTTTGGCGCGAAGGCTGGTCGGCGCGGATTTTCTGGGCGTGCGTAACCGTTTCGATGGGCGCCGTACTGGTATTTAATGTTCGGACGATGCGCGAGGACACCGTCGCGATGATACGCAATTTTTATGGTGCGCTTCGCATCCAGGAATTTAAAGCTGGTCTTAAACTGCCGTACCGCAGTTTGGTTCACGGAACGATCGAGCATGGCGCGCAATATCTTTCTTTTCCCGAGAATCGCAACCCCACGACGTACTACGGAAGAAGATCGGGCGCCGGTCTGGCGCTGCGATTTTGTTGTGACGGGCCGAAACGAGTGGGAGTGATTGGATTGGGCGCGGGAACGCTCGCAGCCTATGGCAAGCCGGGCGATTCTTTCCGATTTTACGAAATCAATCCGCAAGTCGTTTCGGTAGCAAATGGCTGGTTTACGTTCCTGAAGCAGAGTCCCGCGAAGATTGAAATCATTCTGGGAGACGCGCGGCTATCGTTGGAGAGCGAACCGTCGCAGCAATTTGATGTGCTGGCTGTCGATGCCTTTTCGGGGGATGCCATTCCCGTGCATTTGCTCACCAAAGAGGCGTTTGCAGTTTACTTTCGCCATTTAAAGCCGGACGGCATTCTCGCGGTACACACTTCGAACACGTACCTCAGACTCGCGCCAGTGGTTAAAATGCTGGCGGAAGACGCCGATTACGCATCGCGGCTCATTTCGAGCGAGGAAGACACGACAATGATGGTTTCACCGGCCGATTGGGTGCTGGTCACCCGAAATCAGGAATTCTTAAACAAACAAGAAACGTTTGTCGGGAGCGAAAACATCTTAGTGCCACCCCATTTGCGGCTTTGGACCGACGACTACAATAATCTTTACGAAATCCTTAGGCCTGTGAGCTACGTAACGCACCCATCCGATGGAACATAAATTTATTTTGTTTGCAGAGTTATCTGCGTGAAACAAATGATTCTCCGCGTGAAACAAAATAGACAAACCCTGTGTTCGCTTGGACTTGCGAGGGACGCCGCCAACTCGCTTCGCGATCGAAAAGAAAAATATCGAGACTGAATCGATTTTATAATCGAATAATCGTTGTTTTTTGGCGGCATAGGCCGCGAATGCTCTCTTGACTGAATGCCTCATTCTGGTACACTCCGCGCAAATTATTACAGGTGGTCGCAACTTTCGTTGCTAAAAGCCACCCGGAGAAACATCCACGTCTCCATCAGGAGGAGCACATCTGTGCAAGGAACTGTAAAATGGTTCAATAATTCAAAAGGGTATGGCTTTATAGGGCGCGACGATGGTCCAGACGTATTTGTTCATTATTCCGCAATCTTGGGAGATGGCTACCGCAGTTTGCAGGAAGGAGACACGGTAGAGTTCGAGATAGTCCAGGGACCGAAAGGGCCCCAGGCAGCGAACGTGCAAAAACCAGCGTAGAAAAGCCTGGTATTATTCGGCCGGCAGAGGGCGCCCCTTTGCCGGTCTTTCTTTTGAAAAAAGTGGGTAGTGAATAGTGAGTAGTGGAACAGCGAGCAGTCAGCTGAGTTTTCTAATTATCGATCTTCTTCTCTGTGCGCTCGGCGAACTTCGCGTCCGCCCAGTAAAGCCTCTTTCTGTTATTCACCGCTAGCCGCTGACGCTTCGCTGATTCCTACTACTCACGAGAACACGTCTCCCAGATGGATCCGGCAAGAAGCGAAGAATTTCTTCAGGGGCTAAAGCCCACCTTTCCTGGCCGTTTACGGCACGGCTGAAGCCGTGCCCTCCTAAAAACCATTTATGAGATAGCCCCTAGCCACTATTCACTTATCCGTGGCGACGAGACGGTCGATTTGGAGACGGAAGAAGGCGTCGGCATCGGAGTGCATGCAGACTTGAGCGTTGGGAGCGCCGGGTTCTTTGCGAGTAAAACCTTTGTCGTCCGCGCGGATGTGCATGGGTTCGACTGGGCAGACTTTGGGATCGAGGATGAAAGCTACTGTCACGGGATCGAAGAGAGTTGGAGTTTGCTGGCCCCACTCGTGGTAAAGCAACGTCAGTGAGTCTGTGAGCGGAGTTCCCTGCTTAAACAGGAAGGCTCGCTTGACCTCATCGAGTTTCAACTGGGTGGAATCGAGCGGCATGACGTAGAGCGGCACGCCCGACAGAAAAAGTTTTTTGGCAGAGGGAATATCATTGATGATGTTCCATTCCGCGTCCGGTCCACGCTCTGGACAGAACCACAGCTCACCGTAACCGCACTCGATGGAGCCGCCCATAATCACTACGCGTTTGAGCTTTAGAAAAATTTCTGGATCCTTATCGATGAGCGCGCCGACATTCATCAGCGGGCCGATGGCGATTAAGGTGATTTGGCCGGGATAGCGGCGAATTTGACCGAGGATGAAGTCCGCCGCGTCCGGATGCTCGGCTTTAGCGAAATGGCCGCCCTCTCCGTAGCGTTTCTGATTCATCACATTGGCGGCGTGCGTCGGAGCGCCGGCAAGGACCGGAATATCTGTTCGACCGGCTTCGCCAAGCAGGCGGTCCACGATTTTGGCCCTGGCTTCGGTGTCGCCGAAGGTGGTAGAGATGCCGAGAATTTCGAGTTCCGGGCTCTTCAGAGCGAGGGCGATCGCAAAGGCGTCGTCGATATCGTCGCCGATGTCGGTGTCTATGATGATCTTCTCGGACTGACTCGCGGCCTGCGGAGGCTTCTGTGATTGCGCATGGACGCTGGAAGCTACGAGTGTTGTGAATAAGATCGCGAAGATCAAAAGACGCACTCTGCCTCCCAAGAGACTAGCCGGGCGAGACTCATCCGGCTGCAAGATTTTCTCTGCAGCGCTACCTTTGCAGAGAGTCTATCGCACACCGGCAGCTGTATTGCCAGCTTGCTGGCAATTATTTTACTGGATGAACCATCACACCAATTATTCTGTCCTCACGGAGCCAAAATACTTGGAATCCGGCGGAGTGAACAGAAAATAGGCGATGGCGATGAGCAACAACAGGTGCGGCACGCCCGCGGAAAGCGAGTGCTCTGCGCCGATGTAGACGTGAGTGGCGACCCATGCCATCAGCAGCCAGCGCGCCCAATTGCGGCCCTTGAGCAGGAAGACTCCCGCCAGAACGGCGACGAGCTCAAAAAGCACAATCGTAATCATCCAAAAATCCAGCGTGCCTTTGATTAATTGATAGATGAGAGCCGCCAGACCCACAAAAATAAACAGCCAACCGAGGAATGTAACGGCAAAGGGGCGTTTCATGGAGTTGACCGCCTCACAAGCGGTAGCCTGGAAGGAGTCTAATCAAAAACCCGTGAAGAGTTAACTCCCGCTGAACACACGAATCGGAAACGGCTCCGGGTACGGTGAGCAATGTTCGCGAGCGTGCCTTTCGCGGGACACTGGCTTTATAATCTCCCCCATGGACAACAAAACGATCGCTCGCATCCTCCGCGAAACGGCGGAACTTCTGCAAATCGATGGCGCCATCATTGGCCGTTACCGCAGCTATGAAAAAGCGGCGGAGTTGATTGGCGGCATGCATGAGTCCATCGAGCAAATGGCCAAAGAACCGGGGAAGCTGGAAGAACTGCCCGGAATTGGCGAGCGGATGGCGGAGCACATCGAGGAAATCATCGCCACGGGCGATTACAGTCTGAGGAAAAAACTTCTTAAGAAATTTCCGGCGACGCTGCTCGAAATTATGACGCTGCAATCGCTGGGGCCAAAAAAAGTAGCATTCCTTTGGTCCAATTTTCAGGCCGCAACCGTAGCCGACGTAGAGAAACTAGCCAAAGAAGGAAAGCTTCGAGATGTGCCAGGGTTTGGAGAAAAAACCGAGCAGAATATTTTGAAGGCCGTCGAGACTTTTAAACGCTCGACGGGACGCTTCCGGATCGACAAAGCGGAAGCAGCCGCGGCAGAGTTGATCGAGTTCATCAAGCAATACGGAAAAGGAGTGGAGTCGATTACTCCCGCCGGGTCTTTGCGACGCGGAAGAGAAACGGTCGGCGATCTGGATTTACTTTTGATTTTGGGCGAAGGGCACACGTCGCAGAAGAAAGTTGATGCGATCGCCGAACACATTTTGAAATTCTCGCGAATAGAGCAGACGCTGGCTCATGGCGAAAACAAAGTCAGCTTTACGCTGCAGAATGGTTTGCAGGTGGACGTTCGACTTCTTGAAAAGGAGAGCTTTGGCGCGGCGCTGCTTTATTTTAGCGGATCGAAAGAACACAACGTTGCATTGCGCGGGCGCGCGAATGATATGGGCTACACGCTGAATGAGTATTCCCTGGCGACGCTAAAGGGTGAAAAGCCTGTAGCTCGACGGACAGAGGAAGAGATTTACGCAAAGCTAAAGCTCGATTACATCCCTCCTGAGCTGCGAGAAAACAAAGGCGAGATCGCCGCCGCGGAAGCTCACAAACTGCCTCGACTCCTCGAAGTTACGGATATGACGGGCGACCCTCACATGCATACGACAGCCAGCGATGGAAAGAACTCCATCGAGGAAATGGCCGAAGCGGCTCGCAAGCTTGGGCACAAGTTCATCGCCCTGACGGACCACTCGAAAGCGGTTACCGTGGCCAATGGGCTCGATGAGAAGCGCATGGCGGAACACCTTCTGAAGATTCGAGCAGCGAACGACAAGGGACTTGGCATCCGCTTGTTTGCGGGATCAGAAGTGGACATCTTGAAGGACGGATCGCTGGATTACTCCGACGAACTGCTTGCACAGATGGATGTTGTGGTTTGCTCAGTGCACTCTTATTTCAACTTGGAACGGTCAGAGATGACCGATCGCATGCTCGCAGCTGTCGAAAACCCCTATGCGCAGATCATCGGCCACCCCACAGGGCGGCTGATCTTGCGGCGCGATCCTCTCGACTACGATATGGAGAAAATCCTGGACGCATGCGCAAAACACGGCGTGGCCATGGAATGCAATTCTTTCCCAGACAGGCTGGATTTGAACGACATTCATTTGCGAATGTGCAAGGAACGCGGCGTGAAGGTCGTCATTTCGACGGACTCGCACATCACTTTGAATCTGTCTTACATTCGACATGGCGTTACCGTGGCCAGGAGGGGTTGGCTGGAAAAGAAAGACGTACTCAATACTCTGCCGCCGGAGCAGTTCCTGGGGGCATTGCGTCCCAAACCCGGCGCGGCAAAGCCGAAACCGGCTACAGGAAAGAAGACTGCCGCCAAACGGTGACTGCTGTTGGAATGTTCTCGTCCGGGCGGAATTGCGACCAGAAAGATAACGGGGCTTAAGGGTCGTCTATGCGGGCAAGTTAGACACAAAGGTGCTGCGGGGACTTGGGAAAGGGAACATTTTGACTCAGGGTGTCGTACCTACTGTTAGAACGGCATATTTCGGAGGCTTTGAGCCATGAAACTGCATCCAAATCGCACAACAGCGATTCGCTTGGGGATTGTCGCTACTGTCCTGCTTGCGGTTATTGCCCTTGCTCCGCGGGCAAGCGCCACGGACTGGTCCAAGAACTTCACGATCAGCGGGCGCGCCAATGTGCGGGTCGACACAAATGATGGCAGCGTGCGCGTGACTACCAGCGATTCCAAGGAAGTACAAATCAACGTGCAATATGAAGGCTATGAGCTGGATAAGAATCTCCATGTGGAGGCCCATCAGAATGGCGACCAGGTGGAGTTGGTAGCGCGGATTACGGGCCATTGGGGATTCTCCTGGGGCGGGCACGGCAGGCGCTTGCAGATTGAAGTCAGGATGCCGAAAGACGCTGATTTGAATGCACATACGGGAGACGGGTCCGTGGAAGCCAGCTCGATCAATGGAAATGTAACCATCCAGACGAGCGACGGGTCGATCCGGGCCAATAGCCTGACGGGAACTATCGACCTCAACACCCACGATGGCAGCATCAACGTCGACACGCTTAAGGGCGACATCCGCCTGCACACTGGGGATGGCTCGATTGAGGCGCGGCTTTTGGACGGAAAATTGGATGCCGACAGCGGCGACGGCCATGTAAGGATCGCCGGGCGGTTTGACGCGCTAAATATCAGGACTGGCGACGGTAGCGTAGATACCCACGTCCTTCCGGGCTCGAAGATGGCTAGCAGCTGGAACATACGGACTGGGGACGGCAGTGTGGATCTATCTTTGCCGAGCGACTTTCAGGCAAACATTGACGCTAGCACTGGCGACGGGCATATCAGTGTGGGATTGCCAGTAACCGTCGAAGGGACCTTCAGCAACTCGCAGCTTCATGGGAAAATGAATGGCGGTGGGCAGTCCCTGACGGTGCACACTGGGGATGGATCGATCCGTCTGAGCAAGGCATAAGCTACCGCAGCCTTCCGTTGATACTAATACTATTAGCCGGACTGCCGGACATAGGTCGCTGAGAATCTCTCCTAGAGTCAGCCAAGCCAGTACTATTACTGGAAAAATGTGCCTTCCGAAAGACACTTGTCCTCTTCTGCTGACAGGAATCTACCCTCGGCAGGCGTATCTTGCTGAAAATACAAAGGTGAATTTTGGAGGCTTACCTGCCCTTCTTTTTATTGTGTAAGAAGGGGGTTTGGCCGTGATTGTCGTCGCTCTCGCGTTCGCCATGTTGGCTTTAGTTTCCACCACAATTGCCAGCACCATTTCTGGCATGACTGGCCGCCGCGGCTCCTGATCTAGCTTGGCAGCGCCAGCCCTGAAGGACATATCGGGCGAATGCCCGTCCGACCTATTTCACCGATTCGCTGTTCTCATGAGGTTTCTTCTCCCACTACCCTATCGACGTTGACTCATTCTGGAGCATAATCAAGCGCTCAAGGACGAGCCAATGGCGATTCGCTCAACTAACCGCCCGATTTCGGATCGAACGCCGCATATGACCAATGCGACGGCGCAAACAGGTGTGCAGGGCCTCACGCGCGCACAGGGTTGGGGGATTCTTTTTCTCGTCTACACGGCGCTCTTTGTACTTTTCTTTGGTTACCACTATCTCGACGATCTTTCCCGGCAACATCCTGGGACGTTTGCTGTTCGTTTTCTGGAAGAGTCCACGGGTGTTTACAGCGTTTTTCTTCTGCTGCCGCTCGTATTGCGCGTAGCGGAATTCTACTTATTTAAAGTTAAGGGATGGATGCGTCAGATTTTGTTCCATCTCGTGGCGGCGGCAGGATTTTCTTTTTTACATACAAGTCTCATGGCGCTGAGCCGGTGGATTCTGGCGCCTCTGATGGGCCTCGGAAGCTACGACTACGGAATTATGCGATTCCGGTTTCCGATGGAATTTTCGAATGATTTGATGGGCTACACGGTCATTGTGCTGGTGTACTACTTTTTCGAGCGGCTGCGGATAGCGCAAGCCCAGCAGCTTGCCGCGGCGGAATTGCAGGCGAAACTGGCACGAGCGCAGCTGGAGAATTTGCGACTGCAATTGCAGCCGCATTTTTTGTTTAACACTTTGAACACAATTTCTTCGGTGATGTATGAGGATGTGCCGGCGGCGGACGCCATGTTGACGCAACTGAGCGAATTACTGCGTTTGACGTTGCGCACGGCCAACTCGCACGAAATTCCACTGGCGCAGGAACTAGAAATTACGCGGCTCTATTTGCAGATTATGCAAAAGCGGTTTGAATCGAATCTGCGCGTGACCTATTCGGTGGATGCAGAGCTGGAGAATTCACTCGTGCCCCAGCTGATTTTGCAGCCGCTGGTGGAGAATTCGTTGCGGCATGGTTTGAAAGATGGCGGGGCGGGGATAGATATTTCGATCGGGGCGCGGCGCGAAAATGGCTCGCTGATTTTGAAAGTTGCAGACACGGGTGCGGGGCTGGGTACGCAGAGCGCTGACGTGGCGATGAACCGGGGAGTCGGGCTAGCCAATATTCGGGGGCGGTTGGAGCAACTGTATGGCGCCGAGCAGGAGTTCGCGATTGCCAACGGAGCGGCGGGTGGCGCCGAAGTGACCCTGAGGGTTCCGTTTCATATAGAAGAGCGCCGTACTTAGCCCGTGGCTTCCTTGAGCTCACTTCAAGTGCTGGTTGTCGATGATGAAGCGCCTGCGAGACGCAAGATATTGAGGTTATTGCGGCAGGAGCCGGATGTTGCGATCGTGGGTGAGGCGGGCGGAGCTGAAACTGCAATTGCGGCGATTGAGAAACATCGGCCGGATCTGGTTTTCCTGGATGTGCAAATGCCGGGGATGGATGGATTCGGAGTGGTTCAGGCGATTCCAGAAAAAGAAATGCCGCGTGTGGTTTTTGTGACTGCGCATGATCAGTACGCTCTGCGGGCGTTCGAGGTGCACGCGTTTGATTATTTACTAAAGCCCTTTGGCGAAGAGCGTTTTCGGACAGTTTTGCGCCGCGCGCGTCAGCAGAACGCGCAATCTAGCGAAGGATTTGGGGCACGCATCCAGGATCTCTTGCGTCAACTGGAGCGCGAGCGTTCTTTTCCGGACCGGTTGCTGGTGCACGAAAATGAGCGGGCGCATTTTGTTTCGATTCGTGAGATATCGTGGGTCGAGACCGATCGAAACTATTTGATATTGCATTGTGGCGCGAAGACGCACACTTTGCGGGGGACGTTGGAGTCTCTTGCGGGAACGCTTGACCCGAAGATATTTGTGCGAATTAATCGGGGGAGTTTGGTTCGACTGGATGCGATACGTGAACTGCTGCCGTGGTTTCACGGGGAGTATAAGGTCGTTTTGAAGGACGCCACGGAATTGCGTTGGAGTCGGCGGTACGTCAAGCAGCGGCCGGAATTGTTGAAGCTGAGCTGAATAGGAACGGAAAACGGAATGAAAGGCCCACTCATCCCTGAGATGGGCCCGGTTGTCCCAAGTGGTTTGGCGATGGCGAAGTTGTGGCGATAATCCTTCCATTATGAGATTCACAAATAGATTTGAGTCATCCGCGAAACTACGCCGGGCACGGCCCTTCGAAGCTCCCTTCGCTCCTCAGGGCAAGCAGGGTAAACGTGCCGTGCCCCTACGGGATGTTTGCACTATCGAGGTCGTGCGATGGACATGCATTCTTTCCCTGTTGGTCCTGCTTCCGAGTCTGGTGACGGCACAAACTGTTCCCGACACCGGTTGGGCGACTTACGGCAAGGATCCGGGTGGGACGCGGTACTCCCCTGTTCGGCAGATTGACCGGGGGAACGTGGCGCAATTGAAAGTGGCTTGGACGTATCGGACGGGGGCTTTGCCTTACGACGAGGACCTCGACAAGAAGGCGGCGTTCGAGGCCACGCCAATTTTGGTTGATGGGAAGCTTTTTTTGAGCACCCCTTACGATCACGTGATCGCTTTGAACGCGGTGAGCGGCGTGAAGATTTGGGAATTCGATCCAAAGCTGGAGCATCCTTACGGTTTTTCGGAAGTGACGTCGCGAGGAGTATCGGCGTGGCGCGATCCGGCCGCGAAGGCTGGTAGACCTTGTGCGCTGCGGATCTTTATCGGCACATTGGACGCGCGTTTGATAGCGCTCGATGGCGAGACTGGCAAGCCCTGCGTTGATTTCGGAACGAACGGCGAGGTCGACTTGACCACAGAGGTCAAGATGCGCGACCCGGGCGACTACCAAGTGACTTCGGCTCCGGCGATTTACAAGGACTTGGTGATTACCGGCTCATCGGAGGGGGACAATCGCGCGGTGACTTTGGAGCGCGGAATCGTGCGCGGGTTTGACGTTCGCAGTGGCAAACTTCGCTGGACGTGGGATCCCATTGCTCCCTGGGCCTATCAGAACACACCGCGCACAGGCGCCGGGAATGCGTGGTCCACGCTTTCGGTGGATGCGCCGCGCGACCTCGTCTTCATTCCGACTGGCAGTGCGAGCCCGGATTACTACGGAGGGTTTAGGAAGGGCGACAACAAGTGGGCCAACTCGGTTGTGGCGTTGCGAGCTTCGACGGGCGAGTTCGTGTGGGGATTTCAGGTGGTGCACCACGATCTTTGGGATTATGACGTGGCGTCGCAGCCGGCACTTTTTGCGTGGAAAGATGGAACGCCAGCGATTGCGATTACTACCAAGATGGGGCGCGTTTTTGTGCTGAACCGTTTGACTGGAGTCCCGCTGCTGCCAGTCGAAGAGCGTCCAGTCCCGAAAAGCGAGATACCTGGGGAAGAATCGTGGCCCACGCAGCCGGCTTCGACTATTTCACTCGTGCCGGAGAAGTTGTCGGTGGAAGATGCGTGGGGCAAGGATGATAAGGAAAAGGAGTGGTGCGGGGAACAAATTAAGGCTGCGCGCTCGGGTGATATTTTCATTCCACCAAGTTTGCAGGGGACGCTGGTGTTTCCGAGCAATGTCGGCGGAGTGAACTGGGGCAGCGCGGCTTACGACCCGCAACGGCATTTGCTGTTTGTAGACACAAATCGGCTGCCGATGTTTGTGAAATTAATTCCGCGGGCAGAACTGGATGCGGCGCGGAAAAACGCCACCGATTCCGACAGGCTGCATGGGGAGTTTGCGCGGCAAACTGGCGCGCCGTACGCGATGTTTCGGACGCCGCTCCTTTCGCCTAGCGGATTACCCTGCAATCCCCCGCCATGGGGGACCGTCGCGGCGGTCGATCTGTTCGAGGGGAAAAAAGTTTGGGACGTGCCGCTGGGAAGCTTTATTCCGGGAATGAATACCGGGACGATTACTCTGGGCGGACCGATGGTCACGGCGGGAGGGATCGTTTTCACGGCGGCCGCGATGGACAATTATCTCCGCGCTTTCGATTCGGAAACAGGCAAGGAGATCTGGAAATATCAGCTTCCGGCCGGAGGGCAGGCTACTCCGATGACGTATAGCATCGGGGGCAAGCAGTATTTGGTGATCGCGGCTGGCGGGCACGGTAAGCTCGGAACAAAGCAGGGAGATTACGTCATTGCGTTTAGCTTGCCTTGAGCACGCGGGGACAATAGAAACAATCGGAGACTTTACATCTTCCAGGAGAATCTCGATGCAATGGGAAAAACCGGAGTTTGTTGAGGTATCGCTGGCGTGCGAAGTCAGCGGCTACGCGAATGCGGAACTGAGTGAAGCTCTTGCGCCGGCACAAAGTGACACGAGGCCCGCGAACGTTGAGAATTAGAACTTGGTTTGCCAATTGGAAGCTTCTTTTCCTGGCGGCTGTCTTCCTGCTTGCATGCACGATTATCTCGGCGCAGCACACCACAGATGCGGACTGGCCTTACTATGGCCACGACGCAGGGGGGATGCGCTATTCGAAGCTGACGCAGATCAACCGCAGTAACGTGGCCAAGGTCAAAATCGCGTGGGTGTACCACACCGGCGACATTTCAGACGGAACGAAATATCCTCGCAAGAGCGAATTTGAATCCACTCCGATTTTTGTAGATGGAACTCTTTACCTGACAACAGCTTTTAACCGCGTGGTCGCTCTTGATCCCACAAGCGGCAAAGAGCGCTGGGCCTTTGATCCGAAGATCAATCTGAATGGAAAGTATTCCGAGGGGCTGATGAATCGGGGAGTATCCACATGGCTGGACAGCCAACGGAAACCGGGCGCTGAATGCCGCAGAAGAATCTTCCTCGCCGCCATCGATGCTCGCCTAATTAGCCTTGATGCCGCTTCTGGCAAACCTTGCGGCGACTTCGGTGATAAGGGCGAAATTAATTTAACCAGCGGGATCGACCATATCATTCGCCAGGGAGAGTACGAGGAAACTTCGCCTCCAGCGATTATCGATGATCTAGTCGTCGTTGGGTCCTCGATTGCGGACAATGATCGCGTCGATAGTCCGAGCGGAGTGGTGCGGGCCTTCGACGCGCGAACTGGCAGGCTGAGTTGGAAATGGGATCCGATACCAGCGAGCCTTGCTCCGACCGGAGCGGGCAACGCGTGGTCCGTAATCTCCGTTGATGAAGCGCGAGATCTTGTCTTCGTGCCGACTGGCGCGCCGAGCCCCGACTATCACGGCGCAAAGCGTCCCGGCGACGACAAGTGGGCAAATTCGGTGGTGGCACTGCGCGGTAAAGATGGCAGCTTCGTCTGGGGATTCCAGCTAGTTCATCACGATCTTTGGGATTACGACACCGCCTCGCAACCGCTGATGGCTACTTTACACAGAAATGGATCAGACGTGCCGGTGGTCATCCAAGGGAATAAGACCGGCAATCTTTTTGTACTGCAACGTGAAAATGGTATTCCTGTGTTCAAGGTGGAGGAAAGGGCGGTTCCTCAGAGCGGGGCTGACGAGGAAAAGGCATCGCCAACGCAACCATTCCCTGTCGCGCCACCACCTCTTGGGCGTCAAGAGATCTCCGCCAAAGATATGTGGGGTATCACGGATGCCGAGCGAACTGCGTGCAAAGAGCGTTTCGCGCATTTGGGATCGGATGGAATCTTCACTCCTCCAAGCGTTGAAGGGATTGTCGCTTTTCCTGGCAATCTTGGTGGCATGAATTGGAGCGGCGGAGCGTTCGACCCGCAACGGCAGCTTTTCGTCACGAATGTCAATAATCTCGCGATGGAGGTTCACTTGATTCCGCGGGATGAGTACCTGCCACAAGAACAGGCGGCGGAAGCTGGTAAATTTCGAGGCGACGTCTCCCCGCAGCATGGTACTCCTTACGGAATGAGCAGGCAGTCCTTTCGATCTCCTGAGGGATTGCCTTGCCTTCGGCCGCCCTGGGGTGAACTCGTTGCGGTCGATCTTTCCAATGGGACGATCCGGTGGCGCGTTCCGCTGGGAGCGGCTGTTAAGTTAGGAGGGAAGACGATTCCGGTTGCGGGCACTCCGAATCTGGGAGGTCCAATTCTCACAGCTGGAGGGCTTATTTTCATCGGCGCGGCAATGGATGATTTCATTCGCGCTTTCGATGTGGACAGCGGGAAGGAACTCTGGAAGGCACAGTTGCCGGCGGGAGGCCAAGCAACGCCGATGACGTACCAGGAGAACGGAACACAGTACATAGTTATTGCGGCCGGCGGGCATGGAAAACTAGGCACGACGCTTGGTGATTCACTCGTGGCCTTCACGCTGCCGTAATGGGGCGTTGAAAAGATCGGGCAGCTTACCTGACATGCGTTTGCCGAAATCTAAATGACAGACACTTCCCTTCGAGCTTCCGCTCCCGGATCAAAAGAACAGTCTTGGTTAGCGAATGGCATGTTGATCGTGGTTGCCATAGCATTCGCGAAATTTGTTTTTCATTGCTATTTCAACAATCGGTACGACTACTTTCGTGATGAATTTGACTACATGGCCTGCGGGAATCATCTGGCCTGGGGCTATGTCGATCAGCCGCCTCTAATTCCCTTTTTGATTCACATTTGCCGCGCTGTGCTGGGAGACTCGCTTCGCAGCGTCCGGTTTATTCCAGCGGTGGCTTCTTCCCTGCTAGTGGTGCAAACGGCCTTATTGGCGCGTGAATTCGGAGGGCGGCGGTTTGCTTTGCTGCTGAGCGCGATAGCCGTTCTGATTGCGCCGCAATATCTCTCGAACGGGAGCTTGCTCGGCACCAATTGCCTAGAACCTAATTTGTGGATAGGTTGCGCCTACTTCGCGGTACTCGCCATCAAACGAGACGATCCCCGGTATTGGCTTTGGTTCGGCGTGGTAGCGGGAATCGGGCTAGAGGAGAAGTATTCGATTGCTCTGTTTGGATTTGGGATAGTTGTTGGACTTTTGCTGACTCCGCAACGCCGCGTGTTTTTGAACCCGTGGATTTGGATTGGCGGTTTCGCGGCTTTCTTAATTTTCCTGCCTAACCTGCTTTGGAACATTCACAATCAGTGGCCATTTGTTCAGTTGATGCACAACATTCGCGCAGATGGGCGAGATGTAGTGCTGCCTCTGCCGCAATTTTTCCTTCAGCAGCTGATGCTGATTAACCCGATCACCGCTCCGATCTGGATCAGGGGATTGGTTGCGCTTTTCGTTTTGCCCGGGCTGAAACCGTACCGCGTGCTCGCGTGGTGTTATCTGATTTGCTTTACAGTTTTCTTTGTTTTGCACGGCAAGAACTATTACTTGTCTCCGGTTTATCCGATGTTGATGGCCGCCGGAGCGGTGTGGATCGAAGCGGCGATCGAACGTAGAAAAATTGCAGGCTCAGAAGCTGAGAGTGTCCGCGTTGGTCCGAACCGGCTTCTTTGGCTGAAGCCAGTCATTGTTGTTCTTTTGCTCGCCAGCGGTGCGTACGTCACTCCGCTGGTCGTGCCCATCCTTTCGCCAGACAAGTTCCTCGCCTATCTGAAATATTTGCCGATGAAGCCGCCGGTGATGGAGCATGGCCACGAACGCGCGCCTTTGCCGCAATGGTATGCGGATCAGTTTGGCTGGCAAGAGATTGTGGCGCAGACGGCGACGGCTTATGACCGGCTTTCGCCGGCGGAACGGCCGGGGTGCGGAATTTTTGCACAGGATTATGGACAGGCTGGGGCGATTGATTTTTTTGGACCGCGCTACGGATTGCCGCCGGCGCTCAGCGGACACCAGACTTACTGGCTTTGGGGACCGCGGGGCTATTCGGGAAATTGTTTGGTCGTGCTTGGAGATAGGCGGGAGCAGCTGGAGGAATTGTTCGAGCATGTGGAGTATGTGGGGACTTCGGCGGATAACCCCTATGCTTTGGAGAAAGAGATTGCGGTATATATTTGCCGAGGGGCGAAGTTTGGGACCTTGGAGAAGATTTGGCCTGAGCTGAAGAAGTGGAGATAGTTGGCGATCGGAGAGAACTGTTTAGGCCCGGGCAGATCGGGCACGGCCCTTCGAAGCTCAGGGTAAACATGCCGTAGCTCTACGAGAAAACTCGACAACCAACCGCGAAAGAAAGCGAATCAGAGACGCGTTGCGTTTGAGTATCGCGGACAGCTAAACTTCCGCCATCATGAAACGCTTACTTACTTCACTTATTTTTGTTGCGGCGTTTACTTTCCTTGCGACTGTTGGTCACGCGCAGCAGCCCAAATCACTTTTTTACATGACGCGCGATCCGAAATCGGTGCGATCGTTTCTGGCGCACGCTGACAAAATCGATTTGCTTGTTCCAGCGTGGTATGGCGTGGATGCGGATGGACTTCTTTCCGGCGGGCCGAATCCGCTGGTTCTGGAGACGGCGAAGCAGCACCACGTGGCGGTGATGCCGATTGTGGCCAATGGCGATTTTGCTCAGGAAGATTTCCATAAACTGCTGAAGAATGCCGCTGCGAAAGGGAGCATGTATGCAGAACTCATTCGCGCGTGTAAGGAAAACGGTTACACGGGATTCCAATTTGATTTTGAAAACGTGCATTGGACGGATCGCGACGCGCTTTCGGAGATGGTGCGCGATGCCGCAGCGGCATTTCATCGCGAGGGATTGCAACTGACGATTGCGACAGTGCCAAATGCGCCGGGCGAGCCTGCTGGAGAGGGCGGATTCTCGGCATGGATTTATGAGAATTGGCGCGGGGCGTATGACTTGAAGGCGCTGGCACAATCCGTTGACTTGATTTGCTTGATGACCTACGACCAGCATACGCGGTGGACGGCGCCCGGGCCGGTGGCGGGATGGGCCTGGACTACAGGCAACCTGGACTACGCGCTTAAATTCGTGGCCGCGCAAAAGCTATCGCTGGGGATTCCGTTGTACGGCTATCACTGGTTTGCGGGGACACCTACAAAATCGGACGACAAATCGGGGGACAAACCGAATCCCTCAGCCGAATATATTGGAACCGACGATGCGCTGGACCTTGCAAAAGCATATGGCGGGCATTTGGAATGGGACTCTACGGACCGTGTGTCGTGGTTTTATTTTTACCGGGCAGATATGCGGGAATGGGTTTTCTTTACAGATGCGCACACTTTCCGCGAACGTTACACGCTTGTGAAGGAGCGGGGGCTCCAGGGATTCTGTTCGTGGGTGCTGGGCACGGAAGATCCGGCCATTTGGGATCAACTACCTTCGCACAAGTAAATTTGCGTTCGAAACAACTCTCGCAATCAATCGACTGCAGGCCAGTTCGGACAGTACTAGTGACGGCGAAGGGGTTTTGTGGTCTAAGATAGGGACAGAGGGTTGTGTTCCTCTTGGGGTCCTGTCCTAAGTAAGCCTCTCGCTTCCTTGTGAGACTGTCTGCCGGTGAGGTACCCCATTTCAGAGACTTGGGTGGCCCCAGCTCCGCCCCGAAGACGTCGGTCCGAGACGACAAGGGGGAATCATGAAACTCCATAATTCATTTGTCCTTCGCAGCGGTGTGTTTGCCTCTCTTCTGATTCTGACAGCGCACGCTTCGCTTGCTACATCTTACGGCAAGCTGGTCGTGAGCAACACTGCGGCATGCCCGCATGCCCAATACACAAAGATCCAGGATGCGATTAACGCGGCTTCGGCAGGCGATGAGATTGTCGTCTGCAATGGTATCTACGCGGAGCAGCTCTCGATCACTAAATCTCTGGATATCGAGGCAGATTCCGGCGCGTTCCTGGTGCCTGCTTCGATTCAGCAGAATGCAACGAGCCTGGCGACGGGTAATGGGATTGCCGCGGCTGTGTTCGTGAGTGGAGCGGCTAATGTCTCGATAACGGGATTGACGGTCGATGGGATCAATAATGGAATCACGGAATGCGCGCCGGTTTTGATCGGAGTTTACTTTCAGAATTCGTCGGGGAGTTTGCGGCACGCGACGGTTCGCAACTTCGCTCTCGCAGCGTCTTTAAATGGATGCCAGAGCGGGACGGGTGTTTTTGTGGAAAGTGGCGGCGGGCAGAATTCGGATGTGGAGATTTCCGATTGTTCCATACACGGCTATCAGAAGAACGGAGTCACTGCGAATGAAACGGGAACGACCGCGAAAATTCACGACAACGTTGTTACCGGTGCTGGGCCGACCACTGGCGCCGCGCAGAACGGCATCCAGATCGGGTTTTCCGCGTCAGGCGCAATTCGCGGCAACACAGTGACGAACAATTTCTGGTCGCCTTGCAACAACGCCACGACATGCACGTCCGTCGCGACAGCTATCTTGGTGACGCAATCGAACGACGTACACGTTGGAGAGAACACCGTTGGAATCGATCAGGTGGGCATCTTCATCGACGGAAATGGCAACCACGTGCACGGCAACACCGCGTTTTCCGCGAGCATCTTCGAGAATATTACTATTTTAGGGAATCGCAATCGCATTGAGGAGAATCGCGTGTTCAACGGCGGAGACGCGGACATTTTCATTCAGGGCAACAACAACAACGTGATGGGCAATTTGATCACGGAAGCACCGGTGGGAATCCTGGTGGGTGCGGGATCGACAGGCAATACCTTCGCGGCGAATACGTTCCACGGCGTGACAACGACGATTCAAGATCCGCCGACTGGCAATCTCAGTAAGAAAATAGTGGCCGATCGCCCGTAGCTGCAAGGGCCGCAGTTTATATCGCACTCACAATATGCACGCCTCTCGATGACTCGGAGGCAACACCCGAAGGTCTGCCTTGCCAGGCCCTGTACAATTGAGTCTGTACTATAAAAGCGGACTGGCCCTCGTAAATGCCTGGCACAAAACCACACTCTCGCGGATTGATGTTGATCGCAGCCTTCAAACTTTTGAAGGGATTCGCGTTGATAGCCGTGGGCATTGGGGCGTTGCATTTGTTGCACAAAGATGTGGCGACCGTGGTGGATCACTGGATCAATGCGTTTCGCGTGGATCCTCACAATCGTTTCATCCACTGGCTGCTTGCGAAAGTGCCCATGGTCGATGACAAGAAGTTGAAGGAACTGAGCGTAGGCACGTTTATTTATGCGGCGGTTTTTCTTACCGAGGGAACAGGATTAGCGCTGCGCAAACGATGGGCGGAATATTTTACGATCATCACGACCAGCTCATTTCTTCCTCTGGAAGTGTATGAAATCATTCATCATGCGACAGCGGCGAAAATCGTTGCGCTGATTATCAATATCGCGGTTGTTGTTTATTTGGTGTGGGAGATTCGCCGGTATCCAAAGCCGTGAACGCCAGACGCAAGTTCGACGGCTAAGTTGACGTTAGCTGGCAATCACAGGGCGCGCCCGGCAGCCGCAGCCGAGGCCCAAGCCCATTGAAAATTGAAACCGCCTAAGTGGCCGGTTACGTCAACGACCTCGCCGATGAAAAATAGTCCGGGAACTCTGCGGCTTTCCATTGTTTTGCTCGAGAGCTCGTCGGTATCGACACCCCCTGCAGTGACTTCCGCTTTTTCGTAGCCTTCGGTGTCGGCGGGAACGAGTATCCATTCGTGCAGATCGCGTTCGAGCCAGTCTAATGCTTCGTTGGTCCAAGTGGGCGGCGCGTGGAGGTCGAGCCAGCGTTCTGCAAAGCGCTTAGGTAGGATGCCGAGGAAAGCGGCGCGAGCGGCGGATTGGTTTCTGGTTTTGGCTTTGCGGATGGCGGAGGTGACATCGCGATCAGGCGCGAGGTCGATGCGGAGTGGCTTTCCTCTCTCCCAGTAGGAAGAGATTTGCAGGATGGCGGGTCCACTCAGGCCGCGGTGTGTGAAGAGCATTTGTTCGCGGAAGGATTGATGATCGGCGGAGACGACGACAGACGTGGAGACGCCCGCCAGATCACTGTATTGAGTTTGTTCTTTCTTTGGAAGTATGAGCGGGACTAGCGCGGGGCGCGTTCTTACAATCCTCAGGCCGAATTGACGCGCGAGATCGTAACCTTGGGCAGTGGCACCGATTTTGGGAATAGAGAGGCCGCCGGTCGCAACGACAAGGACCGGTGCACGGAATTCTGCGGAGTTGGTGCGCACGACGAACTCGGAAGAGCGTTGAACTTCCTCGATTTTGGCATTCAGAAAGATTTCAACATTAGCGTCACGGCACTCGGACTCCAACATGTTGGTGATGTCTTGAGCGGAACGGTCGCAGAAAAGTTGGCCGAGGGTTTTCTCGTGGTACGGGATGCGATGTTTTTCGACCAGCGCGACGAAGTCTGATGGCGTATAGCGGGCCAGCGCGGATTTCGCGAAATGCTCGTTGGCGCTGATGAAATTTTCCGGGCGGCAATGGATATTTGTGAAATTGCAACGGCCGCCGCCGGAGATCAGGATTTTCTTCCCGATACGATCGGCGCGTTCGAGGACGGCGACGCGCCGTCCTCGCTTGCCGGCTTCGGCTGCGCAGAATAGTCCTGCGGCCCCTGCGCCGAGGATGAGAGCGTCAAATTTGTTAGTCAACTGAGCCAAGCTATCAACGAGCCCCGCGGTTGCAAACTGTGCTTACGTTCGTTCCTCAGGTTAAACTAAGAGCAGGAGAAGACCGAGAGAATTGCCACCCATCATCAGCGCCCAGGGACTGTCGAAAAGGTACGGAGTCGCGCCGCTATTCAAGAATATCTCGTTCACAGTGTCCGAAGGGGACCGCATTGGCGTGATTGGCCCGAATGGATCGGGCAAGTCGACGTTGCTGGAGATTCTTTGCGGAAAAACGAAGCCGGATAGCGGCGACGTCGCGGTACGCAAAGGCATCCGCCTGAGTTACGTCAAGCAGATCTCGGAATTTGCGCCCGGCATAACAATTCAAGAGGTGATCGAGAGTGCGCTTAATCTAGTGTCGATGCCGCAATCGGAGAGGGCGGCGCGCTCGGCCGAGACGCTTGGACGAGCTGGATTTACGGATCTCGAGATTCCCGCGGCGACATTGTCGGGAGGTTGGCGCAAACGACTGGCGATTGCCGAGGCGCTGGTGCAGAACCCGGACATTCTGCTGCTCGACGAGCCGACCAATCATTTGGATCTCGCAGGAATCGAATGGCTGGAAAAACTTCTGCACAGAGCCGCCTTCGCAAGCGTAGTAGTAAGCCACGATCGCTATTTTCTGGAAAATGTTACCAACGAGATGGTGGAGATAGATCGCGCGTATGAGGACGGAGCGCTGCGCGTTAAAGGAAACTACAGCACCTTCCTGGAAGCCAAGGAAGAGCATTTGCACGCGCAACGAAACCGGCAAGAGGCTTTGGAGAATCTGGTCCATACGGAGATCGAATGGCTGCGGCGCGGGCCCAAAGCGCGGACTACCAAAGCGAAAGATCGCATCGGTAAAGCACACAAGATGATCGGCGACCTTGCAGTGATGAAGGCCAGGAGCAGCGTCAGCACTGCGCAAATCGATTTTTCCGCGACCAACCGGCAGACAAAACAATTGATTCAGCTTGCGGCGGTACGGTGCGAGATCGGCGATCGCGTCTTGTTCGACAATCTCGACTTTACGGTGTCCGCGGGGATGCGCGTCGGGCTTGTGGGGCCAAACGGCAGCGGAAAAACGTCATTGCTGCGGCTGCTTCGCGGTGACCTACTGCCCGGAGCGGGCACGATCCGCAAAGCGGAGCCGTTGCGGATGGTTTATTTCGATCAGAACCGCGAGCTTGATCCGGATTTGCTGCTGCGGCGAGCGTTAGCGCCGGACAGCGATGCCGTTGTCTATCAGGACCAAGTGATTCATGTGGCTTCGTGGGCGGCGAGATTTCTGTTCACGGGAGAAGATTTGAACCGGCGCGTTGGCAAGCTTTCTGGTGGAGAACGCGCTCGCGTGCTGATTGCTCAACTGATGCTGCAGCCCGCTGACGTTTTGCTGCTGGACGAGCCGACGAATGATCTGGATATTCCCACGCTGGAAATTCTCGAACAGAGTTTGCTGGAATTTCGCGGGGCGCTGGTTTTGGTGACACACGATCGCTACATGCTAGATCGCGTCTCTACGATTGTCTTGGGGTTCGATGGATTGGGTGGGATCGAACGTTTTGCAGATTATTCGCAATGGGATCTTTGGCAGGAATTGCGGCAGGAAGAGAGCGAAGAGGCAAACGTCCCTCAGCCCGTCGCCCTCTTGGGAACGGCCGCAGTTGCTGCGCCTCTGGTCGCGGCGAAAAAGAAGCTCTCGTTTAAAGAAACTCGCGAGCTGGAGACTATCGAACAGCGCATTGCCGACGCTGAACAGGAACTTCACGCCCGTCAGGCAGCGCTTCAAGATTCCGCTATCATGAGCGACGGAGCAAAGCTTCACAGTGCTTCGACTCAGCTGGATGAGGCGCGAAAAACTGTAGACCAACTGTATGCGCGATGGGCCGAGCTCGATCACAAGAAAAGCTGAGCGTCAGCGATTTGCAGGTATGGAATCGCATCGGACGCGGCCGCCACTTCAACGCTAGTTCCAGCTAAAATGAAATCGTGCAGAAGAAGATTTTTTGGCTTACATTTACGGGATTGGGCCTGGCGGCGGATTTAGCGCTGCCCTTTTGGTGGGCCCTGTTCGCGACCATTCCCATCGTGTATGCCAGTTGGTGGGTGGCTTACCGCAGCGACTGGTTTTAGGCGGCGCAGGACGTAGCTGTTCATCAAAATCGGTGTCCAATAGTGGACACTTTTTTCGTCTGCGGAAGGAGTCAAGAAGTACACATGCGCTTCAAAACAGCCCCCGATTAACCTATTAATATGCAGCGCCGATGACTATACTTTAGATCCCCTTGCAGTTCCCCAATGTGCCATTCCTCTTCCTGGCACACGGAGACAACCATGAAAATCACCAGTTTGAACCGGCGTCTGTCTCGCCGTCTTTCTCTCAAGACCCCGCTGCGCGTGCGCATCTGGAAATCCTCGGCCCCCGAGGAGAAAACTGAATCGCTCAATCTTTCCCAAAACGGGGTTTACTTCGCTACGAATACTGCGATTCGCGAAGGAGAAACCGTGGAGATCCTTCTAAACATGCCAGCGGAGTTCACGGACGAGCCGTCAACGGAATGGCGATGCACGGGCCACGTCGTACGAGTCGAGGCTGTGGACTCGGCGCAAGGCAAGCTCGGGGTGGGCGTGCAGTTTGATTGTTATGAAGTTTCGCGGGTGAAGCTGCCCGTAGCGAGCTCAGACACCGCGCCCGAGGAGATGGCAAAAGCTATTTTAGCAGCGAGGTAATTGAACCTATGGGAAGCGCCAAGGCCAGGAGGGTAAAATGCAAAGACGAGCTCTAGTGGTGGACGATGAACAAGCAACGTGCGAACTGATTCAAAAAGTGTTGTACGCCGCGGGTGTGGATGCGTTGACGCTGACGAGTAGTGGACAGGCTGCCAGTTTCCTCGAAGAAGGCAAATTCGACATGGTGTTTTTCGACCTGCACATGGGATCTCCCGACGGCATTGAACTTTCGCGCGAAATGCGACGAGCAGGATCCAATCGCACTACACCGATCATCTTGTTGAGCGACGACCTGCGGCCCAGCGCCATGTCCCAGGGTTTTGCAGCCGGAGCAAGCTTTTTCCTCTACAAGCCCGTCGACAGAGAGCGTCTATTGAAGCTCGTACGAGCCACGCAGGGACGGATGGACCATGAGAAACGTCAAACGAGGCGCGTCCCCTTACTTTCCAAAGTGCGGCTGCGATTTGGATTCGAAGAGATTTTGTGCGAAACGGTGGACGTTAGCCTGGACGGAATACTGGTTAAGGCTCCGCGGACGATCCCTGCAGGTACATCCGTGCAGGTGAGCATGGAGCTAACGCAAAGGATGAAGCCGGTAGTGGGAGCAGGGTCCGTGGTACGGGTTCTACGTGGGAATCACATGGGGATTCATCTGGACCGGCTGCCTGTCGAGGAAAGCGCGCGATTGCAGGAGTTTCTCTTGCCCATGATCCCGCAGGATTAGCCTGTTTCTTTTTTTGAATTCCGATTGATTGTTGTGGTTTCTCTTCCAGGAGCATCCCCGGGCATATCTTTAGTTTGGCATAGTTGTAGGAGCGCGGCCAAGGACACAGCTAAGAGCACAGCCAAGAGTGGCTGTGCTACTGGGTCAGATTTGCAAATCCTCCCCTCTTCGAGCATTATTACTGGTTTGTTCGAGCAGCGGAGAACTATCTGCTGCTAGCACTTCTGTTTGCAAATCTTTGTGATTGGGGAGTTGAATGGAAAAGCCTGGGAAAATCGCGCCGCCGAAGGGAAAACTCGGAATATTGACCCCTGGCATGGGCGCCGTCAGCACGACTTTCATGGCCGGGGTGGAATTGGTCCGCAAGGGCAAGTCGCAGCCGGTAGGTTCGCTCACCCAACTGGGCACTATTCGCCTGGGCAAGCGCACCGAGGGACGTTCGCCGCTTCTGAAGCAGTTTGTGCCACTCGCGGAATTGAAGGATCTGACGTTCGGCGGATGGGACATTTTTAATGACAATGCCTACCAATCCGCGGCGAACGCGGGCGTCTTGAACCCGCAAGATCTCGCGAAGGTGAAGACTTTCCTATCTGGCATCAAGCCGATGAAAGCTGTCTTCGACCACGAATACGTCAAGCTTCTCGATGGACCGAATATCAAGAAGGGCAAAAATAAGTATGAGCTGGCGCTGAAGATCAAGGAAGACATTGCGAATTACCGGAAGAATTCGAAAGTTTCGCGGCTGGTGATGTGCTGGTGTGGCTCGACGGAAGTATTTGTTAAACCGGAGGAAGTGCATTCGACGCCGGAGAAATTCGTTGAGGCCATGAAGTCGAATCATCCGGCGATTGCGCCTTCGATGCTCTATGCGTGGGCGGCAATCACTAGCGGAGTGCCATTTGCCAATGGAGCACCGAACCTCACTGTGGACTTCCCGGCGATTCAAGAACTTGCGCAAGAACACGGTGTCCCGATATGCGGCAAGGATTTTAAGACCGGGCAGACGTTGATGAAGACGATTCTGGCCCCCGGCTTTAAGGCACGCATGCTGGGACTGGACGGATGGTTCTCCACCAACATTCTGGGAAACCGCGACGGCGAGGTTCTGGAAGACCCTGGATCCTTCAAGACGAAGGAAGAGTCCAAGCTGAGCGTGCTGGAATACATCCTGCAGCCCAAGCTGTACCCAATGCTCTACGGCAAGATGCATCACAAGGTGCGCATCAACTACTACCCGCCGCGCGGCGACAACAAAGAGGGCTGGGACAACATCGATATTTTCGGCTGGCTCGGGTATCCAATGCAGATCAAGGTGGATTTCCTGTGCCGCGACTCGATTCTGGCTGCACCTCTCGTTCTGGACCTGGTTCTCTTCCTGGACCTCGCGCAACGAGCTGGAATGAAGGGCATTCAGGAGTGGCTGAGCTTTTACTTTAAGTCGCCGATGACAGCTCCCGGCCTGTATCCCGAGCATGACCTGTTTATCCAGTCGATGAAGCTTAAAAATACGCTGCGGTGGATGATGGGCGAGGATTTGATCACGCATCTCGGGCAGGAGTATTACGACTAGCGCAGACTTGGAAGCCGGAACAGGACAAATTGCCTGGCTCTCGATTCATTTTTTCGATGGCCCGAAATGATTTTTCGATTTGACGCTCGCAAGACCGGCGCGATACCCTACGGGCCGATGGTGAGCGCCTGCATGCCCCGCTTTGGACCGACTTACCCTATTTCATCTCATTTTGAGGAGATTCATGTCGAACGAACTGCGTAATTTCCTTGCTCTTTCCTATGACGAACTCGAAGAGCTGAACCTGAAGGCGAAAGAGCAGCGCAAGAACCGTGTTGCCGCCCACAAAGTCCAGGAAGAGCGGATCAAGTACCTGACGGACGAGAAGCGGATCAAGGCCGTGACCGTGCTGTTTAGCGACCTCGAAGGACGCTTGCACATGCTGGATTATGACAAAAAGTTTCTGGTGAAGAGCTGGGATAACCTGACGTTTGACGGGTCTTCGATTCGCGGGTTTACGGCGCAGCGCGAAAGCGATTTGCGGCTGTCGATGGATTGGGGCGCGTTTTACTGGGGCCCGTCGGATGTTTTTGGATCCGGCAAGGTGCTGGTGTTCGGAGAGGTAATTGACAAGGACGGCTCGCCTTATAGCGCGGACATTCGGGGTGTGCTGAAAGGATACGCCGCTGCATTGCACAAGAAGGAAGGCTACACGCTCAATGCGGCAAATGAGATTGAAGGGTTTCTCTTCAAGGGAGAAAACGCGGAGCGGCATTATCACGAGACGGGAAAATTTGAGTATGTGAACACTGGCGGCTACTACCATTCCCTTCCCGGCGATCCGCTGCGCTCGTTTATCGATACGACCGCGGAAGTGCAGCGTGCGATGGGATTCCAGAACGAGAAGGATCACCCGGAGGTGGCGCCTTCGCAGTTCGAGATTAATTATGGTTACGGCGAAGTAGTGCAGGCTGCGGACCAGATCCAGCTTTACAAATTAATTTGCCGCCAGGTGGCGACGAACATGAACACGACGGCGTGCTTTTTGCCGAAGCCGGTCGTGGGGGTGAACGGCAACGGCATGCACACGAACGTTTCGATTAGCGAAGAAGGCAAGAACCTTTTCTGGGACCCGAAGGGTGAAGAAAAGCTCAGCAAAATGGGCTGGGCGTTTGTGGACCGGATTTTGACTCACGGCAATGACAACTGCTTGCTGTTGAATGCCAGCGTCAATGCGTACCGCCGGTTGGATCCACATTTTGAGGCGCCCAATCAGATTAAGGCATCGCCCGTGGATCGCGGCTCGATGATTCGAATTCCGATTGGCAACGAAAAGAGCATGCGTGTCGAAGTGCGCTCGGTGGCGCCGGACGCGAATCCTTATTTGGTGATGTATTCCATTTTCAAGACTGGACTCGACGGAGAGACGGCAAAGATCAAGAATCTGCGCCAAGCAGAACGATATTTGCCTGACAATATTTACACGGCGCTTGAGGACTTCAAGAAATCGGAGTGGACCACGAAGTTGCTCGGCGCAGATGTGAAGGGGCGTTACGCGGATTTGAAGCAGGCTTCGGCGGATCGCTGCTCGCGGCTATTGGGCACGTTTGTTAAAGCGCCCGAAGTGCAGTACCACCACGAGGTTTATAACCAGTTCCTGTGGAATATGTTCTAGCACGGCGCTGCCAGAACAAGCGGGATTCGTCGGTTGGTGGCAGAACCGCGAATTTGCAGAATGCGCACAAGCGGAAACGCCCCTGGCCTCGGCTATGGGCGTTTCTGCTTGTGCGCCCACTGGCGCGTACTTGTTTGTTCATAGGCTTGTAATCACCACTGTGTTAGATTTTCTCACCCAGTAAGTACCTTCGGAACATATACGGAGGACATTATGGCCAGTCCCGGCTTTGCTTTTGCAAATCCTCAGTCTTCTCCTGACAACTACGACGAGTTCGACCCGCAAGATGTTTTTGCAGACTCTGGTATGTCAGGAATTCAGACCACAGAGGCCATTCCGCCACCGTGGAAGACGCCAGCAGTATTGGCGCTGAGTGACGTAATCGGAACGAGCGCCGTTCAAGAAATTCAAAGCGCGGGGAAGATTGTCTTTCACTCCGCAGGCGACACGGGCGGCATCAAGGAGCCTTCTCACCAGTTTGCCGTTGCGGACGCGATGGCAGCCGACATTGGCACGGAGAAGTACGCAGATGGACGGCCTGCGTTTTTGTATCACGTTGGGGACGTAGTCTATTACTTTGGCCAGGAGCGCTATTACTACGACCAGTTTTATGACCCTTACCGGGATTATGCCGGGCCCATCTTCGCGATACCTGGAAATCACGACGGCGTGCTGTTCAAAAGCGAGCCCGTTCCGTTCTCGCTCGCGGGCTTCTATGAAAATTTCTGCTCGAAAGCGCCTACGAACGACCCTTCGGCGAAAGGCTTTGCGCGCACCACGATGACGCAGCCCGGAGTGTATTTCACGCTGAATGCGCCCTTCTTGAAGATTATCGGGCTTTATTCGAATACGGGAGAGATCACGGGAATCATCAGTGACGCGACCACGGGAACGGCACAGTTACAGTTCCTGCAAAGCCAGCTGGCGGCAGCAGCGGCGCAGCGCGCGACAAAAGGATCCGCTCCCTTTGCGCTGATGCTTGCGGTGCATCACCCGCCATTCACCGTCAGCAAGTCGCACTCTCCGAGCCCGGCGATGCTCGCGCAGATTGACGCCGCGTGTGTGGCTGCAAAAATCTGGCCCGATATCGTGATTTCCGGCCACGCTCATCTCTACGAACGCTACACGAGAGTCATGAAGGCAGATGGGCGGCAAATACCGTATGTGGTGGCTGGCAATGGCGGCTACTACAATTTCAGCGACCCGCGTCAGGGCAAGAACGGCGTAAATCCTCAGCCGGGAATTCCGGGCAACGACGCGAAGGGCAATCAGCTCACTCTAAATGTTTACAACAACACTATGCATGGCTTCTTGCGGCTGACGGTGGATGAGGATTCGATTCTTTGCGAGTCACTGGGCGTCGACGAAACTAGCGATAAAACCTCGAGCATGGACGCGTTTACCGTGGATTTGACGAAGCACATCGTCGCTACGCAAGGCGCGCCACAAGCCAGCAGGACCCGGGCGGGAGACGTGATTCGTCCGAGGGTTCCGAAAGCTGCGAAGACTTCAAAAGCAAAGAAAAAGAGGTAGCGCTTGGCGACTGGGCCGTCGCTCGATCAGGAGCCTTGTGCTTTCGCTGTATGTGCGGCGACGGCATCCAGCACGCGTGATGAGTAGACGAGAGCAGCGCCGGCGTTCATGGCCACGGCTACGCCGAGGGCTTCGGAGATCTCCTCTTTCGTCGCGCCTGCTTTCAACGCGGCATCGGTATGGACAACGATGCAACCGTCGCAATGCGTCGTGACCGCGACGGCCAGCGAGATGAGCTGGCGAGTCTTTTCGTCGAGCTTGCCGGTCTTGGAGTTGGCGGCGCTTAGCGTTTGATATCCGCGGACGGTGTCCGGGCTGAGCTTTGCGAGCTCGCCAATTCTGGCGCCTAGCTCTTTATGGTATTCATTCCAATCAAGCATCATGGGCGGGTCTCCTTGCTGCGCGTTGTGGTTTCCGCGTAGCTCGCTTTGATGAGTATATATCGCAAACAGTTTCAGGTTGGGACATCTAAGATTTTTCGAGGCGTTTTGAATCCCAATTTGGCTGCTCATTTCGAAGTTCACGCGCATTGTGGTATGTTTTCTGGTTCGCGGATACGTGCGAAAATTAGTTGGTCTGGTGATGTCTCGCACTGTTTTCCAACGGGAAGCGCTCTAATCTCCAGGGAGGATTTGCTTCATGAAGAGTTCGTACAACGGTCAGGCTATTCCTGTTGGTGGCAAGGGGATTGGCTACAGCGGCGGGGAGTTGCAAGTACCGGATACACCGATCATTCCGTTTATTGAAGGCGACGGCACGGGGCGCGACATTTGGAAGGCTTCGCGGCGAGTGTTTGATGCGGCGGTGGAGCACGCCTATGGCGGGAAGCGGAGCGTGGCGTGGTTTGAGGTCTTTGCTGGAGAGAAGGCGTTCAATGCTTACAAAGAATGGCTGCCGAATGAGACGGTGGATGCCATTCGTGATTTTCGCGTGGCCATCAAAGGGCCACTGACAACTCCAGTTGGCGGTGGGATTCGTTCGTTGAACGTGGCTTTGCGACAAATTCTGGATTTGTATTCGTGCGAGCGCCCGGTCCGGTATTTTGAGGGAGTCCCCTCCCCTGTTAAGCAGCCTGAAAAGATGGACATCGTTATCTTTCGCGAAAATACGGAAGACGTTTACATCGGGATTGAGTGGAAGTCGGGGACGCCAGAAGTAAAGAAACTGCTCGAATTTCTGAATCACGAAATGTTGAAAGACGGTAAGAAGCAGATTCGTTGGGATTCGGGCGTGGGGATCAAGCCGATTTCGCCGACGGGCACAAAGCGGCTGGTGCGGCGAGCGATTAAATTCGCGCTGACGCATGGGCGGAAGAGTGTGACGCTGGTGCACAAAGGAAATATTCAGAAATTTACCGAGGGCGCGTTTCGCGATTGGGGTTACGACCTGGCGCGCGAGGAATTCCGGGCGCAAACAGTTACCGAGCGAGAGAGCTGGATTCTGGACAATCTGGACAAGAACGCTGGGTTGAGCGTTGAGCAGAATGCGGCGATGATCGAGCCGGGGCTTGAGCAGGCGACGGAAGCGTTCACTAAAGCTATTTGCGATGAAGTTAAACAAACACTGGACGCGATTTACGCGACTCACGGTAAGGGGCAATGGAAAAAAAAGCTGATGATTAACGACCGCATCGCAGATTCGGTGTTTCAGCAAGTGCTGTTGCGGGCGGATGAATACAGTGTGCTGGCTACTTCGAATCTCAATGGCGATTATCTTTCGGATGCGTGCGCGGCGCAGGTGGGCGGACTCGGGATGGCGCCAGGATCGAACATCGGCGATGGCTTTGGCGTGTTCGAGGCTACGCACGGCACGGCTCCGAAATATGCGGACAAGGATGTGATCAATCCGAGTTCCGTGATGCTTTCGGGAGCGATGATGTTTGAGTTTCTTGGATGGAAAGAGGCTGCACAGTTGATCGAGGACGGCATTGCGCGGACGATTCAGCAGAAACGCGTGACTTATGATCTTGAGCGGCTTATGGCTGGCGCAACGAAGGTCGGGACCGCGGCGTTTGCTACCGCGATTATTGAGAATATGCAGGCTGCCGCTGTGGCTCGGTAATTCAAAGGCAAAAAAGAAGTCTGACTCAGAGACGCAGAGTACACAGAGACTGCGCAGAGAAATTTCCAATATAACGAGGAGACGGCTGAATGAGCAGGAAGAAAGTTACGGTGGTGGGCGGTGGATTTGTGGGGTCGACTACAGCGCAGCGGATTGTGGATTTGGAGCTGGCCGATGTGGTGTTGACGGATATTTTGGATGGGCCGCCGGCGGGTAAGGCACTGGACATGCTGGAGTCCGGGCCGATCACGCGGACGGATTCGCGCGCGACGGGCGCTTCCACGGCGACCGGGGACTACAGTCCCACGGCGGGCAGCGACATCGTGGTGATTACAGCGGGTTTTCCGCGCAAGCCGGGGATGAGTCGCGATGATTTGCTGAAGGCCAACTATGATGTGGTGAAGGCCGTTGTCGAGCAAATCGTGAAGCACTCACCCGATTGCGTCATCATCGTGGTGACCAATCCGCTGGACGCCATGGCGCAGGCAGCATTTAAGGTGAGCGGCTTTCCAAAGAATCGCGTGTTGGGAATGGCAGGCGTATTGGACTCGGCGCGCATGAGCTCATTTGTAGCGGCCGAGTGCAAAGTGAGCGTCGAAAACGTGCACTCGTTTGTGCTCGGCGGGCACGGCGACGATATGGTGCCGCTGCCGCGGTACTCGACGGTCGCAGGAATTCCCCTCCCCGATCTGCTGCCAAAGGAACGCATTGACGCCATTGTGGAACGTACGCGCAAGGGCGGCGCGGAAATCGTCAACCTGCTGAAGACAGGCTCGGCCTACTACGCTCCGTCGGCAGCGGCGGTCGAAATGGTCGAAGCCATTTTGAAAGACAAAAAGAAGATATTGCCCTGTGCTGTGTATCTGGACGGTGAGTATGGGATCAAGGGGCTCTTCGTAGGCGTCCCGGTGAAACTAGGCGCAGGCGGGGCCGAAGAAATCATCCAGATCAAACTCACCGCCGAAGAAAACGCGGCGTTGCAGAAGTCTTCGGCGTCGGTGCGAGAATTGGTAAACGTTCTCGGGCTCTAAAAAGTCGGAGCAAAACATTAGGGGCGCGGTTGTGATTCGGCAAGCCGAACTACGATCCGCGCCCCATTTGTTTTGTGCTCTGGCCGGTCAAAAGCCGAAGAGTTTTTCGGCTCCAACCACCAAGCCCAAAGTAAAAACGGCAATCACGATTTCGCCGATGGCTCCTACTGCGAACGGACGAAGGCCTTGTTTGCGCATATCACGAAAATTCGTGCGCAAGCCAACGCCCGCAAACGTAAGCAGAAAAGCCCACCGAGAAAGATTAGCGAGCGAGCCTACCTGATCTTTGCTAAAGAACTGGTAGGTCGCCAGCACCGAGATGAGAAGAAAACCCAGGACGAACTTGGGAAATTTCTGCCAGAGAAACGCGGCTTTGTTCCCTACCGCCTTAGCTTGCCCCTGGCTGGCCCAGTAGATCGCGTAGGCGAGCACGACGAAGCCGATCATGGCGTTGCGGGTGGACTTCACGAGGACGGCTAGCTTGCCAGCGGCGTCGGAATAGAGCGCGCCCGCAGCGGTTGCTTCGGCCGTGTTGTCCACGGCCAGACCCGCCCAAATGCCGTAAGCGCGATCGCCCAGATGCAAATAGTGGCCGATTAAAGGAAACGTGAAGAGCGCCAGCGCACCGAGAGCGAGAATGGCGGCAATCGAAAAGGAAGAGTCTTCGTCGTCGGCGTCGATGGCGCCC
>Ga0210388_10000229_pt1 | contig 50101 bp, 40 predicted proteins | sample IncBWC19OmetaG_FD_155485 | JGI IMG/M metagenome (GOLD analysis project Ga0210388, IMG submission 155485) | Forest soil microbial communities from Barre Woods Harvard Forest LTER site, Petersham, Massachusetts, United States - Inc-BW-C-19-O ...
GTGAAGTTTCAGCCTTTCGGAAGACATAGTAGTACCAATCCGTAACATAAACTCGGCTGTGCCGGGGATAGTCGTCCCCGGCGAGTCGCAGAAATTGGAAGCCCTGCTGCTCCAATTCTGCAATTACTCGTTCGGGTATGGCGTAGTGAGTCAGCACTCCGCCGTGAGCCGGATCAAGCATGTAGCCGTCGCCGCTCCAAAAGGCGCGTCGCGGCACTCGGCGCAATAAACGGAGAGCAGAGTCCATCGCGGACCTTGCCAACGCCGCCACAACTCGCAACCACAGGAGAAGAATTCTCATGGGTTTGAGCAACCCCTTCCTCTGCCCCGCCAGCATTTGAGCGAGATCGTCTATTCTTTTCGGGTTCCAAGCCGGTCTGAGAAAAACAGCTCGCGGATTATGAGACGAGAAAATAAAAACGCCACCGTTCTTTAACACGCGGTGGATTTCCGCAAAGCAACGCCGCCGCGCTTCGCTCGGGACGAGTGCATCGATACCGTTAAAGGCCATCACCACGGAATCGAAGCTCCCGTCAGCGAGCGATGCGAGATTCGTGGCATCGGCCACCAGGAATTCTAGTTGCGGAAACTTCTCCCGACACGCCGCCACCATGTTGGGCGCGTAATCGACACCGACGTAACGCGACGCGAGGCGGGAGAGATACGGAGTCGTACGGCCGCCCCCGACGCCGAGATCCAGAATGGCATCCCCTGGCTTCAGAAATTCCGCAAACAAAGCCTGCTCGCACGGACTGAGGTAGTCGAGCGAAGCGTAATACGCTGCGACCTCGGACCTGTTGTAGACGGGAAGATTCGGGTCGCCCTGCCGTGAATCGGCTGGCGATGAGTGCCCAGCAGGGTTGGTGGGTGAAGTCATGCAGGAAGTCGACTGGCCCGTCTCATGAGTTGACAACCAGATCCCAACTCAGGGGCGTTCCCCGTTCGATATCGCGTATCGCGCGTTTTCCCAGAACTTCGCCCAAATGGCGGGTGTGTAGCCCATGCCCGGGGCGGATCGAGTGAACATTCGCTTCCGTGAACACCTCGCCTCGTTTTACATTCTCGACCACAAACAGCGAACGGCGAAAGACCTTGCTTGCTTCTTCTTTCTCGCTCACGCCAAAATGCGCTTCTCCCAGCGCTTTCTCCGCCGTCCGCACTGCTTCCACCATGGCTTTGAATTCGTGCGGCTCAAGAGAGAACGCGCTGTCCGGCCCCGGAGTTGCGCGCGACAACGTCAGATGCTTTTCGATGATGCAAGCCCCCAGCGCAGCAGCGGCTACCGGCGCCGCGATTCCCATGGTATGGTCGGACAATCCCACGGGCACTCCAAAGCGCCGAGCCATCTCCGGAATCGTGCGCAAATTCATCTCCTCCGCAGGTGCGGGATAAGCGCTGGTGCACTTCAGCAACGCAATCTGTGTGGCGCCCGCCTCGCGAGCGCTCTGCAACGCCTCCTCGATCTCCTCCACCGAAGCCATACCCGTAGACATAATCAGCGGCTTGCCGGTGCGCGCCATTTTCCGGATGAGAGGGATGTCCACCAACTCGAACGAGGCCACTTTGTGAGCCGGCACGCCCATCTCTTCGAGAAAGTCGACCGCGGTCGAATCGAAAGCGCTCGAAAACAAATCCATCCCAAGATCCTCTGCCACCTTCTTGAGTCCCGGTTGCCATTCCCAGGGCGTCCAGGCCTCGCGGTACAGATCGTGAAGGTTGCGTCCATCCCACAGTGTCCCTCCACCGATGCGAAATTCTTTCCGAGAACTGGCGATGGTCATCGTATCCGCCGTGTAGGTCTGTAGTTTGACGGCATCGGCGCCGGACGCCCTGGCGGCATGGATGATGCGCACGGCCTGGTCGTAGTCCTGATTGTGGTTGGCCGAAACTTCCGCGACGCAATAAGTGGAATTTCCCCGGCCAATCCGCCGCTTCCCGATTGCGATGCACTCCGTCATCGGCGATTCCCCGCTGGGCGCACCGAGCGGATTAGTTCGAAGGCCTCCACCGCCGGCAGACCGACCACGCTTCCCCAACGCGTCGCAATCGCGCGCAGCGCTTCCGGCGAACGCGGATGAGGGAATTTCCGCGTTTCCGTGTCATAGCAAGCCATAGCCTCGATCTTCGTCTCCAGCGTCTCCGTAATGTCGACGAAAACGCTGGGACGGAACGACGGCTCCAATCGCTGGAATGCCCATTCCGTTGACGAAGGAACTTCGAAAGCATAAATCTCACTCACGCGTTGGCCCGCCACCGGGCGGGTCGCGGTCAACACCGCTCGATGCACCACTCCATGATCCACATTCAGGTCACCGGGATGATGCGTGTAGATAACTTCCGGCCGAAAACGCGCTACTAACTCCTCTACAAGCTTCACAACCTCAAGCAATGGCACCGTGTCGAGGCGGTTGTCAGGGAGCTTACAGAGCACTGATTCTCTCGCTCCGACCTTGCCGGCGGCTTGCTGAGCCTGAGCGTGCAAGTGCTGCAGTTGCTCCGGGTCGGCGTCCTCGCGGTGCGTGTAGCGCGAGGACATACCTTCGGCGAGGATGGCGGCGCGCACTTCGTGACCTTCGCGGGCCAGTCGTGCCATCGTGCCGCCACAGCCGAGGATCTCGTCGTCTGGATGCGCAGCGACGACCAGGATTCTCATTTCTTGGGCTCCTTGGCTTTCCGCAACCGTTTCGCTTTGGCCGATGCCTTGGGTTCAAGGGTAATATGAACGTCGGCCACGATTCGCCCATCGTATAGAGCGGACCGGCTGAACTCGAAACGATAACCGTCGTGAGACAGAAATGCCCGGGGATAGCCTTCGGCGTCAAGCATGCGGATGAAATCGTGGAGTTGCTCCAGAGAATCGAGTTTCGCGATCTGGCTTTCTTCCGGTTTTCTGCGCTTGAAGTTCACAGCTACTCCAGTTTGCGGTAGAGCGTGCGTTTCGTCCCGGGCAATCTGCTGAATCATTTCTGCCGAAAGTGCGGACGCACGGAGATAGATTTCCTCAGCGCCGCCCTCGAGGGACAGACTCCTTTTCAGATAGACCGGGCCCGCATCCAATTCCGAGGTCATTCTTAGAGCCGTCAACCTCGTCTCCCGATGGCCGCGAACAATCAGATTCTGCAGCGGGCTCCCGCCTCGCCCATAGGGGACGTCCGTCATGTGGAAGCAAACGCACTCGACCTCCGCGAGAATCTCCGGCGGCACCTTCCACGACCAGTGCAGAAAAAAAATGTAGCGAGGACGGAGTTCTCGAATGTAGGCGAGAGACAATTCCTCCTGCTTCCCAACATAATGCCAATCCCCGGCAAGCTTGCTAAGAACTTCGCCGAACACACGGCGATGCCAGGATTTGCATCCCGCCACGAGATATCGCTGCGAAAGCTGTGTCACTTCGCCGTCCGGAGGTAGTGGAGGGCGGTTTGTCCTTTTACAACGACAGTCTCCATACGCTTAAAGCCAGCTCTCTCAAAGGCCTTCGCGGAAGCGATATTTTCGGGCTTCACAAAGGCGTTCAACCGAGTAAGGCTCCACTCCTCGAATGCCCAAACGGCGCCCAGATCAATCAAACGGCCGGCAAAACCCAACCCTCGGAGACGACCGTCCACAGTAATATCGAGATTGGCATCGCTCCCCCCGTGCTTTTCGAACCGTATCTGACCCACTGGGACACCCGAAGTATCCAGGCACACCAGAATACGGCAATTCTGATCGTTAAGCTTGCGTCGGAACCATTCAACATGTTCCTCCCACCGGATCATTTGCGAAGAGAATGCCGAGGCGCGCACGAGCGGATCATTGGCCCATTCCCACAGTAGCTTACAATCTTCATCCTGCACGAGCCTAATGGAGAGTGAGTCCCTCTGGAGAACGGACACAACCCGCTCGGCCCCGCGACCATCGACCAAGGCACGTCCCCGCTCAGACATTTCCTGCCTGGCTGCAGGCGAATCGGCTATCCTCCGGAGCTGGGCAGCGAACGTGCTCGCGGTGAGGTCGGAAGCGCGGCCCAGGTTCACAACGATTCCCTGTTTACCCAGTTCGTTCGCAATCCCTTGCTGGTTGTCAGCTAGAACAATTAATAACGCGGGTAGGCCTAGAAAGCACATTTCCCAGCTGGTAGTCCCGGCGCCAGCCACAGCAACATCCGCAGTTGCGATCAGTTCTGGCATATTCGAGGCGTTCTCCACCAACTGGACAGTGCTGCAATCGCCGGCGAATTCGCGTAATTTGGCCAAATGAGGATTACTGCCGCCCACGACGATCGTCATGTCGAAATCGCGTTCCGACAGAATCGTCTCTGCAATCAGCTGCGTCACGTTATCCGGATCGCTTCCGCCCATCGTCACCAGCACCTTGCGCGCGACAACCGGGATTTCCCGCTTCCACCCACGCCAAGCTGTAAACTCGCGGCGCAACAGGGCAAAGCGCGGACCAAGCAGGAGCTTCGTCGAGAGTTCCCGGTTCCGATACAGCTCTTCGATGGCGTGCGCGTTCTGATTCAGCACCAGATCCGCTAAGTAGTGTGCAGCGTGGCCGTTGTCGTCGATGAACAGGACCTTCATGCCGCGGCTTTTCAGGCTTGCCTGGTATTCGGCGCCAAACTCGTAGCTGTCCACTACCACCCACGACGCGCCGCGCTGGTGCGCCAGTTCCGCAGTTTCCTCGGCATCGGCGGCGCTCCCGACTTGAGCGCTCACTCGCGCCACCTCGAACCCCTCATTTCGCAGACGCCCCTCGACTGCTGGCGTCGTTTGAGCCATCGCAAAAATGGCGCGTCCACCAGCATCCCCCCAGGCTTGCGCCAGGGCCAGACACCGCATGACATGGCCGGTGCCGATGGCCACGCTTGCTTCTGTTCTTAGCACTAAATCGGCCACGCCTGATTTGCTCTGCATTCTCTACTTTTCAAATGGAGTCATGATCAGCCATTCCATGATCGCCGGCCGCCGCTCGCTGAGTATGAGGTATCTTTCGTTAATATCGTACTTGCCTAACTGTTCGTATCGATAGGCATGCACTTTTTGGATGTCATCTATACTCTTAACCGAGCGAACATGATGCGTCCTGGAAAAAATGGCATGCAGACGCGAACTGATGTCTATCTTGATGAAATCGTGCGCTTCAACGATCAAGCTGTGCCTGGCTAAGAACTGTGCCATTTCGTAGTCAAACAGTTCTCCTTCATAACCCTCGCAGTCGGTGATGATAAGCGCTCTGCTGCCGAGGGGAAGCGAGCGGAGCACCTTCCTGTCGCACATGCTTCCGATATGGATCCTGCCGTCGACTCCATTCAGTTTCGCCATTTCAGCACAAGCCAGCCTAGCTTGTGGATTCGTGTCGAAGGCATAGATAGGCGCATCTCTTAGTCTTAACCCAAGCCCCACTGCGTAGTAGCCTTCCGCGCATCCGACATCGACCACCGCGGTGTATTCGTGGGCAAGTAACTCCTCCAGCGTGGCATGCAGTTCCGACTCGTACGAGCCCAGAAGCTTGGGCAATAGCGCGCTCCCGGCGGACTGCAGCCGCGGATAACGCATGCCTTTGAAGGGGCCGGTAGCGACCGTCAGGTTTGGAAATAGATCACCCGCGATTCGGGTCAGGGTTTCGTCGCGGTGCGAGTTCTCCCGTACCCATCGCGCGTGTCCATGGATCTGGCCGAAATAGTGTGACACTCGACCGCAGACGCGATACATAAACCAGGCAAACCGGTTATCGGCGGTGCGGTCGATGAGGCGCTTGGCGATTGTCTTCATCGGGGCTAAATCGTCTTCTGGACGATGTGCCGGTTCATTTCCGCAAGTTCTGGTTCCCGCTGCACAATATTCAGCACGTCCCGCCAGCTAAGATCCTGGTGATCGATGCTTCTGGCGTAAACCGCACGCAGAAATTCCAAGTCCTCCGGCGTATCGAGCGTCCAGCGGTACTGACTGTAGTCATGATCCCCTTTCACGGAAAGAAGTTTGAAGCGCTCGGGGTGCTGGTAAAGAAAAGGTGTGACGTGCTCGCGCTGGTAGGCCTGTCGCGCTTCGGTCCACGCGCACTCGAGGGCGGCGAAAGTCATCACTTCAGTGTCCAGACCTCTGGGATAGGTTCGCTCCAGTGCGTTGCTCGCATAGTCCGGCCGCTCGACGAGGAACTTCTGGATAGTCTTGTCGCTGACTTCGGGATCAATCAGTGGGCAATCGGATGTAATTCTCACAACAACCTCAGCCCCCGCCTGCTGAGCAGCACGATAATAACGGTCGAGCACATCTTGCTCGCTGCCGCGAAACGCTTCAGTTCCCAGGCGTTGGCATTCATTCAGGATCACATCGTCGGCCGGTTCCGCAGAGGTCGCTACCACCACGTCGCTCACAAGCCGGCATCGGCGTACCCGAGACACGACTCGCTCCAGCACCGTGGCACCGGCCAGGTCCTTCAGCACTTTGCCGGGGAGGCGCGTGCTCCCCATGCGAGCCTGAATGATTGCGACCACTCTCATGCAATATCTTCTCTTCTGCGAAGAGCTCGGCGAAATCTCGCCGTCACTTGGTGGCAAACACCTTGGCCAGTGTTTTCGCGATGCCCCGTTGCTGCAGCACCTCTTTCAATCGCTTCGCGCGGCGCATGAGGATCGACCCTGGCAGTTCGGGAAAACTGCCAACCTTGTGCGCCTTGCGGCGGCTCACCAGCCTGCCCACAAGTTCCTGTTCGTAAACATTTCCTGCGATGTAGACGCGAGGGCCTTGACTGGCGTTCAGAACCGCGATGGTTTTGCCGATTTGCTCGATGTCGAATTTCAAATCAACATGCCCATGCAAAATCTTGACTGGGCCCGCCAGATAGCCCTGACCGCGAAACTTGCAGTTATATTCCCGGGTCAGTGTCGCAATGCGCGCCTCATTCTCATATAGGGCTGCGCGAAAAAAAGGCTGGTCATTGATCGCAAGATTTGGATTTTCCTCCAGAAACCTCTTGTACAGGTCAGCCCACGTCACTAGCACCCGATCCATGAGCGCGGACCGCTTGAGCAGAAGAATCCCGGTATTGAATTCGGGGAAACTCGTGGGAATGTCCGGCCGCGGGTAACGATGGAACCAGTCAGTGTCGAGGTACTCCTCGTGAGTTGCAGCGCAATCGAAGCGGTCGAGAAGTGAAAATAGCTCTGGAAACGGCTCGGCAACGTAGATGTCGGCATCCACAAAAATGGTTTGATCGTAGGGAGACTCACGAATCAGCCGGGTCTTGTCATAGAAGCCATCGCCTGAAGGTTTGACTTGAATGACACGATCGTAGCAGGCGCCGCTCATCGGAAACTGCGAGAACACGGTGATGGGCAGGTCGGGCATCACGGTCTTCAGTCTTTCCGCAGAAGTGCGCAGAAGGCCCACGTAGCGCGGGTCCTGCGTCACAATGTAAACGGCCCCGGTTGACATTTTTCCGATTTCCTCGAATGTGTACAGCATCAATCGGCTTAAGGAACAGGGTCGGCGTCTGCGATCACGGGCTATCCCGTGATGCTCGGCCACGGTCTCCGCGATCAATACTAACGTTGACGCACTCTTAGGACAAACACACAGACTCGAACGCCGACCTGCCGGAACTTTTCGGTAGACAAGGCAAAGCCCTGCAAGATAAAAGAGAGGTGCCCCGCGAACACCTTTCACGGGCGAGTGCAGACGGGGTAGCGCAAGATTTCTAAATGCTTACCGAAGAGCGGCAAAGAGCGATCCTTGAGATACTGCGCCGGGAAGGGCGGGTCCTGGTGGTGGATCTGGCCAAGCAGTTCCACACCTCCCAGGTCACGATCCGCAAGGACCTGGAGATTCTCCACGTCAAAGGCCGCGTTCACCGCACCCACGGTGGGGCGCTACCGGCGCGTGAAGGCGCGCTCGAAGACCCTACCTTGCGGGAAAAAGAGAAGCTGCATCGCAAAGAGAAGCTGCAGATTGCCGCGGCGGCCGTGCGTATGGTGGCGGAAGGGCAGGTGGTGATCCTTGATTCCGGCACGACTACTACGGCGATTGCCCGTGCCCTGCGGAATTTTCAGAACCTGACCATCATTACGAATGCAGTGAACATTGCCGCCGAGCTTTCCGGATCCGCAGTGGAAGTAATTCTGACCGGGGGCAATCTGAGAAAGAATTCTTTTTCTCTGGTGGGGCCGATTGCGGAGGAGACGCTGCACAAGCTTAATGCGGACATTCTTTTTCTGGGGGTCGACGGATTCGATGTGCAATATGGACTGAGCACACCCAATCTGCTGGAAGCGAAGGTGAACCGCGCCATGATCGAAATCTCGCAAGTCGCAGTGGCGACTTGTGATTCCAGCAAATTTGGCAAGCGGAGTCTTTCGCTGATTGCGCCTCCATCTGCGCTGCAACACGTCATCACCGATGAAGGTATTCCGAAGGCAGACCTGATCGCGCTGAAGAAGTCCGGAGTGGAAGTGACGATCGTCTGATTGGCGATCGTCTGACCGCCTGCTTTGTGACGCTCGCATCGCCGCGATCGACGCGGCACAAAACTATGCTCACCTTCAAGAAAGTTGCCGACTTAAGAGTCGTGCTGCTCGCGTTGCCGCTGATCGGCGGGCTGGCAGTGGGGAGTTTCGCGCAAAGTTCCGGGCAAAGTCCTGCGCAAAGTTCCGTACAACATTCTTTGCTCTACGGAGCGTCTGCGGGCGCGGCTAAAGCGGAAATTCGGAACCAGCTTCTCTCTGTGTCGAACCAGATGATGGAAGCGCAGTGGTCGGTTCGCGGAGGCAAGCTGACTGGGTTGAAGTTTGTGATCCGCGGGACGGGAGTGGAAGTGGCTCTGCCGCGCGATCCGTTTCTTTTGATTCTCAGGGATGGAACGTCGTTACGCGCCTCAGAGATGACATTCGCCGGTGGACCGCGAATCGAAGAGCTGCACCCGAACCCCGCCGCGTCGCGCGCCGCTGAACATTTCGCCGGACACGCGATTCTTGTACGGCTGCAAGTCCCGGCAAGAAGACTTTCGGTCGACTGGCGTGCGATCCTCCGCGATGGTTCCAACTATGTTCGTGAGGAGATTACGATTTCCGCGCCGAATAACGATCAAGCGATCGCTGAAGTGCGTTTGTTCGAGGGCCCGGTGCCCGGCGCGCGGGTGATTGGGAGCGTCAAAGGATCCCCAGTGACGGCCGGAGATTTGTTTTTGGGTTTTGAAGATCCGTTGGCGCAATGCGAGGCGCGCGCGACCGTGATTTGCGGCATGAAAAGGGAACTGCCGCTCAGGAAAGGACAGTCGGTTGACTATTCGCTGGTCATTGGAGCGGCACCTCCGGGACAGATGCGGCGCGGCTTCCTGAACTACGTGGAGCGGGAGCGGGCACATCCCTACCGGACATTTCTGCATTACAACACCTGGTATGACATTGGGTTTGGCAAGCCGTACGACGCGGCGGCGGTGCTTGACGTAATCAGCGCGTTCGGAACCGAGCTGGTCCGCAAGCGCGGAGTGAAGCTGGATTCTTTTCTGCTGGACGATGGATGGGACAATCCCCATTCGACCTGGCAAATGAACTCGGGATTTCCGGGTGGGCTGGTTGCGGTAAACCGCGCTGCGCACGAATACGGCGCTGCGATGGGAGTTTGGCTGTCTCCATGGGGTGGTTACGAGGAAGCGAAAAAGGAGCGACTCGAGTTTGGCCGGAAGAACGGTTTCGAAACCAATGAAGGAGGGTTTGCGCTGTCGGGGCCGAAGTACTACGCGAGGTTTCGGGAAGTCTCGCTCGATTTCATTCGTGACGGAGTCAATCAGTTCAAAATTGATGGCACCGGCAATGTCGACAGCGTATTTCCGGGCAGCAGTTTCGACAGCGACTTTGCGGCAGCGATCAGTTTGATCCGGGACTGGCGGGCGAAGAAACCGAACCTTTATGTGAATCTGACGACCGGAACCTATCCCTCGCCGTTCTGGTTGCGGTACGCCGATTCGATCTGGCGTGGGGGAGATGATCACAGCTTTGCGGGAGTGGGCAGTTGGCGAGAGAAATGGATCACTTACCGCGATGCGCAGACTTATCAGAACATTGTGCAGGCCGGGCCGCTGTTTCCGCTGAACTCCCTGATGCTGCATGGGCTGATTTATGCGCGGCAGGCCGAGCACCTCGATAGTGATCCGGGAAATGACTTCACCAATGAAGTCCATGACTACTTTGGAACGGGAACGCAGCTGCAGGAGATGTACATTTCGCACGCGCTGCTTTCAAAGAACAATTGGGACGTGCTGGCGGAAGCTGCCAACTGGTCGCGGCGCAATGCGGGAACACTCAGAGACACGCATTGGATCGGCGGTGATCCGGGCAAGCTCGAAGTTTACGGTTGGGCGGCTTGGTCAATGACAAAGGGAATCCTCACGCTGCGCAACCCGGGTGACCAGCGCCAAAGCATTGCGGTCGACATAGGGCGGGCGTTTGAACTGCCGCCCGGAGCGCCGCGTAGCTTCGTCGCGAGCAGCCCGTGGAAGCAGGACCGAGGAACGGCGTCGGTGTCGTTAAAAGCTGGTGAAGAGCACGTCTTCACGCTGGAGCCCTTCGAAGTGCTCACTCTCGAGACGCGACCATTACTTCTGATGGAAAAGCGCGCGAAAGCCACGACCAGTAATTGACTTCAGGAATAGCAGGGCTGCCTGGCCGAAATTCGCCGGAGGTGGGACTTTGGCGGCAGCCAGGCCGCGGGCGAGATGGGTCTTGGCGGACGGATGTCCGGTGCTGAGAGTGCAGGGCTCTTTCGGTTTAGCCCGGCACATGGGGCAGCGGACGGATAATATGTGCCGCACCGTGAGCTTCGCGACTTCCACACCAGTATTATTCAACGTTGCGGACTTAAGAACTGGTCAATCTTGCTCTTAAATGATCACAATCGCCCAAATTGGGAATGCTCTGTGACGAACCAGGGTCTTTGGGAGCTAAAGCTAGACCGCGAGATTTGGTTCTCGTTGAAGACAGTCATTTGAGATTTCTGGCAGCCGACTGATAGAGTTGCGTCGGACAGCGACTGTCTAAGCCGCTCGAACGCATGGTCGGATTTCTCTCCATTCTCGCCGTGGGATTTTTTCTGGGGATGCGCCACGCCACCGACCCGGACCACGTGATCGCGGTCACAACCATCGTCAGCAATCAGCGCAATCGCATGCGTTCGGCGATGATCGGAGCCTTTTGGGGCCTTGGCCACACGGTTACAATTTTCGTGGTCGGCGCTGGAATTATTCTTTTCAATCTAGTGATTCCGGTGCGGATCGGGCTCAGCATGGAATTGTCGGTCGCGGTCATGCTGATTATCCTGGGCCTGGCGAATGTAGCGGGTTTTCTGAGGTCCATGCCCGTCGGATCAACGCCTTCCGGAGCAATACATACTCATGATGGGGCGGAAGTGCACTCTCATGCCCACAGCCACGGAGACTACATCCATAGCCATCCGCATGCTCACCAGCCCGAGTCCCATCCCCACGCGACGGGGCAAACTCCGCTCGGCTGGCTGGACCGGGCCTTTGGCCGGATCGGGGTGTATCAATATCTTCGGCCGTTCGTGGTTGGAGTAGTTCACGGACTCGCAGGTTCTGCGGCTGTGGCGTTGCTGGTCCTCACCACGATTCGGAACGTTCATTGGGCCGTTGCTTACTTGCTGATCTTTGGAGTGGGAACCATTGCGGGCATGATGCTGATCACCATGAGCCTGGCTTCAGCGTTCATGATGGTAGGGAAGGGTCGCGAGAAGTTTTCCCGGCGGCTGGCGTTCGCTTCGGGGTTGCTAAGTCTTGGCTTCGGGCTCTTCGTGGCTTATGAGATCTGCTTTGTGAACGGACTGTTCACGACCCATGCGCGATGGATCCCGCATTAGAACCGCCGTCCAGCTCTTCGCATTCATAAGGGGACTAATGACACGAAAGCTCTGCATCAGACTGCTTATCTCGCTGGCATGGCTGATTCTAGCCGATGGCATGCGGGCCCAGACCACTGAGAAACCCGATTTGAGCAAGCAGCCAACGCTTTATGTGGTCGGCTACGCCCACCTCGATACGGAGTGGCGATGGGAGTATCCCCAGGTCATCAATGAATACATTCGCAAGACCATGGAGGATAATTTCACCCTGATTGATAAATATCCCCATTACATCTTCAATTTCAGCGGGGCCAATCGTTACCGTTTCATGAAGGAATATTTCCCAGCCGATTACGCCCGGCTGAAGAAGTACGTGGATGAAGGAAGATGGTTCCCGGCAGGCTCATCCATGGAAGAAGGTGACGTGAATGCACCCAGCGCCGAAGGCATCATCAGGCAGATTCTCTACGGCAACAACTGGTTTCGCAAAGAACTTGGCAAGGCCAGTGCGGAATACATGCTGCCCGACTGCTTTGGATTCCCGGCGTCGCTGCCGACCATTCTCGCGCACTCCGGGGTGAAGGGATTCTCAACACAGAAGTTGGTGTGGGGATCTTCCGCTCCACGCGGAGGTCCGGAATCGTTGGAGAAGACGCCGGAAGGCACGCCTTTTAACATAGGCGTGTGGGTGGGACCGGATGGTGAGAGCGTGCTGGCAGGGCTGAATCCGGGCTCTTATGACGGCGGCATCGAGACCGATCTCAGCAAGCCATTGCCTCCACTGCCGTCCGATGCGGCACTCCAGGACATACAAAAGAAGCTGCAGGCAGTACGCGCCAAGCTCGATCAGGAGCAGGGCAGTGGGCACGCGTCCGATACTAAGGACATTGAAGAATCCGTGCGCCTGCGAGACGAACTAAATGCTTTTACCCGGGTCGATCAAGACCGGGCACAGGCGCGGCATCAAGGAGACTGGGCGGCGCGCGTCGAGCTGAACGGCAAGGTCAGCGGCGTGTTCACCGATTACCACTATTACGGAACCGGGGACATCGGCGGCGCTCCGCGAGAAAAAGATGTGGCGCGCCTGGAAGCGATCGTCACGCAGGGCATGGCTAGCCTGTCCCAGAATGGCCTCCTGCCTCGCAAAGAGCAGCGCGATGCGCCGCCGGTGACGGTTGGCGATGGGCCGGTTCATGTGATCTCGGCGAATGCGGAGCAGATGTTCCTCGACATCACACCAGCCGAGGCCGCCGGACTGCCGCGCTACACTGGCGAAATGGAATTGACGAATCATTCGGCCGGCTCACTCACTTCCCAGGCTTATCAAAAGCGTTGGATCCGGAAAGAAGAATTGCTGGCCGATGCGGCCGAGAAGGCTTCGATTACGGCAGAATGGCTGGGAGCGCGCCCCTATCCGCTCGGGCGTCTGAATGATGCCTGGACGCTGGCCATGGGCGGGCACTTTCACGACATCGCCGCTGGCACCGCTACTCCCAAAGCATACGAATTTGCCTGGAATGATGACGTGATTGCGCTGAATCAGTTCGCCGGCGTGCTCGACAATGCTACCGAAGCCGTCGCCGCGGCGCTGGACACTACTACGAAAGGTGTGCCGGTAGTGGTCTTCAACCCGTTGAACATCGTGCGCGAGGATTTGGTGGAAGCGAGTGTCAGCTTTCCAGAAGGTATGCCGAAAGCGGTGCATGTCGTTGGTCCGGACAACAATGAAGTTGCGGCGCAGATCTCGAACGGCAAAGTGATTTTCCTGGCTAAGACACCCTCTGTCGGCTACGCGGTTTACGATGTGCTGCCAGGGACAGCGGCGCCCGACCAGTATCGAATGAAAGTTTCGGAGAATTCTCTTGAGAACCAGTATTACCGCCTGAAGTTAAACGCTGACGGTGAGGTTATCAGTATTTTCGACAAGTCGATCCACCGGGAACTACTAGCTGCTCCCGCGCGTCTTGCCATTTCCTATGACAACCCTGAGCACTGGCCCGCCTGGAATATGGATTGGGACCAGGAGCAGGCAGCGCCAACTGCTTACGTCAGCGGTCCCGCGAAGATTCGAGTTGCGGAAAGCGGTCCGGCACGCATAGCTGTCGAGGTGTCACGCGAAACCGCTGGCTCGCGTTTCGTGCAAACCATCCGGCTTTCGGCGGGAGACGCGGGCAGACGCGTGGAGTTCGCAAACGTGATCGACTGGAATACGCGGGAATCGAATTTGAAAGCGACATTTCCTCTCACCGCCTCGAATCAGATGGCCACCTATAACTGGGATATCGGCACGATCGAGCGGCCTACTGCCCAACCTAAGAAATTCGAAGTACCGTCGCACCAGTGGATTGACCTGACGGATATGAAAGGCGAGTTCGGTGCCACCATTCTGACCGATTGCAAGAACGGATCCGATAAGCCGAACGACCACACCATCCGGCTCACCTTGATTCGAACTCCCGGCACGCGCGGTGGTTACGCCGACCAGGGCACGCAGGATATTGGGCATCACGAATTCGTTTATGGAGTTGCCGGACACGCCGCCGGCTGGCGCGAGGGCCAGACTGACTGGCAAGCGCAGAGGCTAAACGATCCGCTGATCGCGTTTCAAGCTTCGAAGCACCCTGGAGTTCTAGGTAAAGAGTTTTCCTTGCTGAAGGTCAGCAACCCGCGGATTCGAGTCTTGGCGTTGAAGAGGGCCGAGCAGAGCGACGAGATCGTCGTGCGTCTGGTTGAACTCGATGGTAAACCCCAGCGTGATGTCAAAATATCTTTCAATACCGCGATCATTTCGGCAAGGGAAGTGAATGGGCAGGAGCAGCCGGTCGCAAGCACGCCCGTCCTCGGTGGATCGCTAGTCACTTCGTTCTCCGCGTACCAGCCGCGTACGTTTGCCGTTAAGCTGGCTGCGGCTCGAACTAAAGTTGCGAGCGTTCACTCGGCGCCGGCTGCCTTGCATTATGACCTGGCAACCGCCAGCAATGATGGGACGCCTTCAGTGGGCGGATTTGACGGCAGAGGCGATGCCTTCCCGGCTGAAATGCTGCCCGAACAAATCACATTCAACGATGTGCAGTTTCATCTGGCCGCGGCAAAGACGGGCTCTCCCAACGCAGTTGTCGCCAAGGGACAGACGATCGACCTGCCGGAAGGCCGATATAACCGTGTGTATGTTCTGGCCGCCTCGGCCTACGGAGATCAGAAGGCCGCATTCGAAGTGGGGAAGAAGAAAGTTGAGTTGGACATCCAGAACTGGAGTGGATTCGTCGGACAGTGGGATGACCGCCAGTGGAGCTCAAAGGACACATCAAATGACGATTATGGCGAGATGACTGGCATCAGGGCGGGCTACATCAAGCGCGCCGACCTGGCTTGGTACTGCTCGCATCATCACAACGCTGCGGGTGAGAATGTTCCTTATGCTTACTCCTATCTGTTCGCCTATTCGATCGACTTACCGGCGGGCGTAAAAACCATAAAGCTGCCGGATAACGACAAGATTCGCATCATGGCTATATCGGTGGCCGACGAGAATGCCGAGGTGAAGCCGGTGCAGGCGCTTTACGATGTGCTTCCTGCGGTCGCCGCAACGAGGTCCTCCACCGCGACGCCGTGAATCGACTGCCCGGGCGGATAATCAGGCCAGAGAGAATTCTGCTTCGCGGCTGTTGGGTCCTCTTCAATAACCGCATCGAACGCCGCTGCTTGCGTCGATCGATGCCAATGTATCGGCAATACCATCGTCTAATTGTTTCGCGCTCACGCTTCTGATTTGATGCACTGTGGCTCACCCACCAAGTGACGCATGGGTTGAATAAGCATGTTGGAAGGAGGACATCATAATGAAATTGGTCGCTTTCTTGCTGGTTGCAGTTGCGACGGTGGCCGGCGTTGTCGTTTCTTCGGCCCCCGCATCTCGACACGCTGATGAAGAAGCCACCCCGATCTTCGGAGTCAAAATTCCCCCCGGATACCGCGACTGGAAGTTGATTTCCGTGGCCCACGAAGAAGGCAACCTCAACGATCTTCGAGCCCTTCTCGGCAATGATTTGGCGATCAAGGCCTACCGGGAAGGGAAGCTGCCGTTTCCGGACGGCACGATCATCGCCCGGCTGGCCTGGAGTTACGTTCCGTCGGAGGAAAACAACAAAGTCTTTGGCCGTGTCCAATCTTTCGTGGCGGGGGCCCCCACCAACGTTCAGTTCATGGTGAAGGACTCGAGAAAATACGCCGCGACGGGCGGCTGGGGTTTCGCACAATTTAGAGACGGCAAACCCGCGGACGAGGCGCTGCTGAGAACCTGCTTCCCGTGCCACGAGCCTGTCAAAGCTCGCGACTTTGTCTTCACCCGTTACGCACCTTAAGACCGAACCGAAATTGCAGGTGCGCGCATCAATAACCCAACGAGTGAAAGGAGGGTTTATGGCAGCGAATAGAGCTACGGTGGTACCCATGAAGGCGGCGCAGATGAAATCCGCGCAAGTTCCCAAGCCCGGCGCGGGTTTCGAGATCGTCGAGCGCGAAATTCCTAAGCCGGATGCAAGACAGGTGCGCATCAAGGTGCAGGCCTGTGGCGTTTGCCACAGTGACGTGCTCACGAAAGAAGGCTTATGGCCCGGAATTCAGTATCCCCGCGTTCCCGGTCACGAAGTGGCGGGCGTCATCGATGAAGTCGGCGCCGGTGTTTCTGAGTGGAAGAAAGGACAACGTGTGGGTGTGGGCTGGCACGGGGGACATGACGGCACGTGTCGCGAGTGCCGGCGCGGAGATTTCGGCAATTGCAGGAACATGAAGATTTGTGGGCTCAGCTACGACGGCGGATACCAGCAATACATGGTGGCTCCCGCGGAGGCGGTGGTGGCGATTCCCGAGAGTCTGAGTGATGTTGACGCCGCGCCGCTGCTGTGCGCCGGCATTACCACCTACAATGCGCTCCGGCACAGTGGCGCGCTTCCCGGCGATCTGGTTGCGGTGCAGGGTATCGGTGGCCTGGGTCACCTCGGGATTCAATTCGCCAATAAGTTTGGTTACAAGGTCGCGGCGATCGGGCGCGGATCAGAAAACGCGGCACTCGCAAAGAAACTGGGAGCCAGCGTGTACATCGACAGTCAGGGCGTGAACGCGGCCGAGGCGTTGCAAAAATTAGGCGGGGCACGGGTGATTCTAGCGACAGCCCCAAGCTCGAAAGCGATGTCAGAGCTGATCGACGGTCTGGGGCCGAACGGCGAACTCATGGTGGTTGGCGCTACTTCGGATGCCATTGAAGTGACGCCGATTCAGCTCATCAACGGAAGTAAGACCATTCAGGGATGGGCCTCAGGAACGCCAGCGGATTCCGAGGACACACTACGCTTCGCCGAACTTAGCGGCGTGCGCCCCATGATTGAAACTTACCCGCTGGAAAAAGCGGCCGAGGCTTACGCTCGAATGATGAGTGGCAAGGCGGAGTTCCGGGTCGTTCTGACGATGTGAGAACTCGCCTTAGCAAGTATTTACGGCGAAGGAGAAGATAATTTATGTCGCACCATTATTCCGGTCCGGACTTTGGTTTTCCCCACGGCGATGCTCGACTCGACTTTACTGACCTGTATGCCTTCCCCAAGCCTGGGGACGCCAGCAAGTCGATCCTGATTATGAATGTACATCCCTCGTTCGGCGTGAACCCTCAGGGGCCAACGACGGACGAACCCTTCGCGACCGAAGCGGTGTATGAGCTGAGGATTGACACGAACGGCGATACTATCGCCGATATCGGTTACCGAGTGCGCTTCTCCTCCGACAAAAACGGGGCACAGACCGCAACGCTGCGCCGCGTTGAAGGGGAGCAGGCCAACGGGACGGGCGACGAAGGGAAGGCGATCGTCGAAGGAGCACCGGTCTCAACGGGGACGGAAGCGCACGTGATTGAGGCTGGGGACTACCGCTTCTTCGCCGGCTGGCGCAGCGATCCCTTTTTCTTCGATGTGAATGGCGCGCTGAACAACCTCCAATTCACCAGTGACGATTACTTCGCCGACAAGGACGTGTGCAGCATCGTGCTGGAAGTGCCCAACTCTGCACTAGGTCTTAAGATGGGCCTGTGGGTTCGTACGCTGGACGGCGCAAGCGGGAAATGGGTGCAGGCGGATCGCGGTGCGCGGTCAAATCAAACTCCCTTCCTTGCCGGCGAGCAGAACGCCGCCTACCTCGCTGCGGAGCCAGCGGACGATGCCTGTTTTGTACCTGTCTTCGCGCACGCGTTGGAGCACGCCGGCGGATATACGCCAGCGGAAGCAACGCGGGTTGCCGGAACGCTGCTGCCGGACGTCCTCCACTATGATCCCGCGCGGCCAGCGTCCTACCCGGACAATGGCCGGGCACTCACCGACGACGTCGTAGATTTCTTCCTTCCTCTCCTTACCAATGGAAAGGTGACGGAAGATAAAGTAGGGCCGCACAGAGACCTGCTCACCGTGTTTCCTTATGTGGGCCTGCCGCACAAGGCCCGGTCTGCGGAACGGGTGGCTGCCTGAGCTCGTGGAAAGGAACGTCCCATGAAGTATCCGACTCTTTATCGCACAATCCAGATTGACGGCCTCTCGATCTTTTATCGAGAGGCCGGCCCCAAAGACGCGCCGACGATTCTCCTGCTCCATGGGCTGCCTTCATCGTCGCGAATGTTCGAGCCGCTCTACGCCCGGCTTTCCGATCGCTATCACCTGGTCGCGCCCGATTATCCGGGCTTCGGGCATAGCGACTGGCCGGATCCGAAGAAATTCGCGTACACGTTCGATCACTACGCCGAGATCATGAATCATTTCACTGAAGCGCTCGGCCTTTCGCGCTACATACTCTATATGCAGGACTACGGCGGCCCCGTGGGCTTCCGCATGGCCTTGGCTCATCCCGATCGCGTTGTGTCTCTCATTGTTCAAGATGCGGTGGCCCACAACGAAGGGCTGGGAGCGAATTGGAAGGCACGACGGGCGTTCTGGGCCGATCGCGCCCCTAATGAAAGCACGCTACGCACGAATCTTCTGTCGCTGGAAGCAGCACGAGCTCGACATGCCGGAAACGATCCGAACGTGGATCGTCACGACCCAGATCTTTGGACTGACGAATTCTATTTTCTAAATCAGCCCGGGCAGGGGGAGATTCAGAGTGACCTGTTCTACGATTATCGAACCAACGTTGACGCCTACCCAAAGTGGCAAGCATGGATGCGCGAGACCCAGCCGCGCCTGCTCGTGATATGGGGTAAGTATGAACTCTCGTTCGATTCAGGCGAGCCGGAACGGTACCGCAAGGATGTGCCGAACGCTGAAATCCACGTTGTCGACGGCGGTCATTTTGCGCTGGACACGGCGGCTGATGAAATCGCCGAATTGGTCCGAGATTTTGTCGATTTTTCCCGCGGAGGATTGGGGGAGCGGCGCGCAGGCTAAGGCTGCTATAAGAATGCTGACTGCGCAACCGTGAATTTAATCCGAAACCGTGAAGCGGCTCCCCCAGGGCCACGGAATGTCAAAGCAGTTCCCGAAGGAAAACTTCCTGCGTCAATTTGAGTCCCAACCACTATCATTGTTAGTTCCAGCTTCGGGATCAAGGTCGAGAGGTGCCACGGGAAAGGGGTATTGTTGAGCAAGGCGAACTTAACCAACCGCAAGACGATTCACATCGAATGGGGCGACTGCGATCCTGCTCAGATTGTCCATTACCCTCGCTACTTAACTTATTTCGACGCATGCACAACGGCGTTGTTCAAGAAGGCCGGCCTGTCCAAGCGGCAGATGCTAAAAACCTATCGAATCGTGGGCATTCCTCTGGTCGATCTGCGCGCCTCATTCAAGACACCATCGCGATTCTCGGACACAGTAATTGTCGAGTCCGAGATAACCGAGTGGCGCCGCAGCAGCTTTTGCGTCCGCCATCGGTTGTTCAAAAAGAATGTCTTAGCGGTGGAATGTTTTGAGATCAGGGTTTGGGCAGTGACCTCGGAAGCCGACCCGGACCAGATTGAGAGCAGATCTGTGCCTCGCGAGGTAATCGAGATGTTTTCTGCTGGTGACAAGCGTGGCCGGGCCCGGCAGAGATCGCGGCAAAAGAAACAGAAATAATGAGCGTGCGCACACAAGTTGGGATCGTGGGAGCTGGACCCGCGGGGCTAGTCTTGTCGCACCTCCTGCACCGAGAAGGAATTCATTCGGTTGTGGTCGAAGCTCGAAGTCGACAGCATTGCGAGCAGCGGGTGCGAGCCGGAGTCCTGGAGCAGGGGACCGTCGACCTTCTGATAGGAATGGGCGTAGGCGAGCGAATGAAGCGAGAAGGTCTGATCCATGATGGCGTGGAGATTCGCTTCCGGGAACAGGGGCATCGTATCGATTTCAAAGCCCTGACGGGGCGCGGTATCACAATCTATGCCCAGCAGGAGGTTGTGAAAGACCTCATTGCGGCACGGCTGGCAGCAGGGGCTAAGATTTTCTTCGAAGCGGAGAATGTCACCATTCACGACTTCGATTCCGCAACACCGAAGATACGATTTCACGACCGTGGGGAACATTCGGAAGTCCTTTGCGACTTCATCGCAGGCTGCGATGGCTTTCACGGAGTGTGTCGTCCGAGCGTAGAAAAAGCTTTGACCATCCATGAAAGGGTTTTTCCGTTCGCCTGGCTCGGCATTTTGGCAGCTGCGCCACCTTCTTCCGAAGAGCTGATCTATTGCTATCATGATCGCGGGTTTGCTCTGCACAGCATGCGGACTCCCGAGATCACCCGCCTGTATCTCCAATGCGCTCCTGATGAAGACCTGGGGCGGTGGTCCGATGAAAGAATCTGGGAAGAGTTACAGTCGCGCCTAGCCACTCGCGACGGGCGCAGGCTAACAGAAGGCCACATCTTGCAGAAAGGCGTTACCGGGATACGCAGTTTCGTGGCCGAGCCGATGCAATACGGCGGGCTTTATCTGGCTGGGGATGCGGCGCACATCGTCCCTCCGACTGGCGCAAAAGGCCTTAATCTTGCTGTCGCTGATGTTCGGATCCTGGCCGCCGCGTTCGCGGAGTTCTATGCCTCTGGAAGCCAGCATCTGCTCGACCGTTACTCAGAAACCTGTTTAAGACGAGTATGGCTGGTGCAGCGGTTTTCGCTGTGGATGACTTCCATGCTGCATCGGGTTCCGGGGAACGACAGGTTCGAGGAGCACAGGCAGTTGGCCGACCTGGATTACCTGACCAGCTCACGCGCGGCGGCGCAAAGCTTCGCCGAAAACTACGTGGGACTGCCGATGAGCTGAATCGACGTACAATCAGTAGCATCGGCACGCGGAACGCCGGGGAAGACCAACTGAAAAACGGCATGGTGAGATGAACATGTCCCTTTCTCTGATCTCGGCCAAAGGCAAACGTCCAGGAGAGTCGGTGGTCCCCTTTCGTCGGCATGAGCCGGGAACCCAGCCAGATTCTTTCTATCCCGCGTATCGCGCGACAAGCCTGCGAGCGCCATCTCAGCCGTTAATCTTCTTGCCGCATACTCTTTCCGAGGTCACAGGGCCAGTTTTTGGCCATTCCGATATTCATCCGAACGATCAAGACCTCACGGTTCAGCATGCGGGGGAGCCGTTAGGGGAACGCATCATTGTGCGCGGGCGAGTGCTGGATGGCGATGGCCACGCCGTGTCGAACAGCTTGATCGAGATTTGGCAGGCGAATGCGGCGGGGCGATATGCACACGCGAAAGACGATCACCCCGCACCACTCGATCCGAATTTCAGCGGGACAGGAAGAACCCTCACCGACCAGGACGGCTTCTACCGCTTTGTGACCATCAAGCCAGGCGCCTATCCTTGGCGCAATCACGACAATGCGTGGCGCCCGGCGCATATCCATTTTTCTTTGTTTGGGCCGGCCTTCGTTACCCGCCTGATCACGCAAATGTATTTCCCAGGCGATCCGCTCTTCGCTTACGATCCCATTCTGCAGTCGATTCCTGACGAAAGAGCGCGTCAGCGGTTGGTTTCGAAATTTGACCTGGAAACGACGAAGCCGGAATGGGCTTTGGGCTATCGTTTCGACATTGTGCTGCGCGGCCGGGATTCAACGCCGTTTGAGAGATAGAGAGAAATAGAGAAAAATAACGATGGACTTCACGCCAACTCCTTCGCAAACAGTGGGTCCTTACCTGCATCTCGGTCTGACGGATGCACGAAGCATTTCGCGCATCGACGGCGATGGAGCGAAGGGCGAACGGGTGCGTTTGACTTTTCGTGTTCGGGATGGAGAAGGAGTCCCTGTTCCCGATGCCATGATAGAAGTGTGGCAGGCAGACTCCGATGGCAATTACACGCATTACGACGGCAGTGGAGACGGTGCCGCCTTCCGCGGTTTTGGTCGACTGGCGACTGCGGAGGATGGCTCGTGCACATTTGAAACGATCAAGCCGGGTTGCGTGCCCGGTCCAGGCGGAGCAGTTCAGGCGCCCCATATTAACGTATCGATTCTGGGCCGGGGCATTCTCAAGAGATTGTCGACGCGACTTTACTTCGCGGGAGAGCCGGCCAACGCGGCAGATCCCGTCCTGGCCTTAGTACCGGAAAATCGGCGTGCGACGTTGTTGGCCCAGCCGGATCAGACTCGCTCCGGCAATTGGATTCTCGAGGTGCACCTTCGTGGAGAGGGCGAGACGGTGTTTTTTGATGTGTAATCATTTCAAATCAAAGGGCCGACCGGAATCGAAGCAACTTGCGCTGCGGGGCCGAAGATGAGTGGACGTTTGATCGAGAGCCTGGCAACCACATCTGCCTTGGCCGCGATGTTTTCCGACGAGTCCGTTCTGCAGGCCATGTTGGATTTCGAAACTGCCCTGGCGCGTGCAGAAGCGCGATGTGGAGTGATCCCGGCTCAGGCTGCAGACGCGATCACGGCTGCTGCCCGGCTCGACAATTTCGATATTGTCGATCTTGCTGACGCGGCATTTCGCGCTGGGACACCAGTAATTCCGCTGGTGAAAATGCTCACCGAGCAGGTGCGAAAGGCGGACGTGCAGGCGGCGCGATTCGTTCACTGGGGAGCTACCAGCCAGGACGTCGCCGACACCGCGATGTCTCTTCTTCTAAAGCGAGCAGAACCCATTTTGATCGGCGATTTGAGGCGATTGGAAAAAGCGCTGGGGGATTTATCCGAGCGGCACAAGGACAGCGTCATGCTTGGACGAACACTGCTTCAGCCGGCTCCGCCTGTGACCTTCGGACTTAAGGCCGCCGGATGGCTGGCATCGGTCCGCCGTGGAAGGCGGCGCTTGCAGAAGACGTCTTGCGCTGCAGCGGTGCTGCAGTTTGGTGGGGCCAGTGGCACTTTGGCATCGCTTGGCAACCGTGGGATTCCGGTGGCAGAAGCTCTGAGTGCAGATCTTGGACTCGGAAACCCGCCTGCGCCCTGGCATACTCAGCGCGACCAGCTAGCCGCGCTGATCTGCAGTTGTGGAGTGCTGACCGGATCTCTCGGGAAGATGGCGCGAGACATCAGCCTGCTCATGCAGAGCGAGGTGGGTGAGGCGACCGAGCCCGGAGGGGAAGGCCGCGGCGGATCGTCGACCATGCCGAACAAGCGCAACCCTACAGCGTGTGCTCTAACGCTCGCCGCCGCGCATCGGGTGCCGGGATTGGTTGCATCGTTTCTCTCTGCGATGCTGCAGGAGCACGAGCGGGGTGTTGGAGGCTGGCAGGCCGAGTGGCCAATCATTGCCGCCGCAGTCCAGTCGACTGGCATGGCGATTGCTTCGATGGCTGAAGTGGCAGAAGGCGTGTCAGTTGACGCGCAGAAGATGCGCCTCAATGTCCAGAACACTAACGGCGCGATCTTTGCGGAGCGCGCGATGATGCTGCTTGGAGCGAAGCTGGGACGAGATGTCGCACATAAAATTATTGAAGCCGCGGCGAGGAAAAGCGCAGAGGAGAGCAAAGGCCTCGCCGCCGTTCTTGCTGAGATTCCTGAGGTGACGATCCATCTAAGTCCTGCGGAGCTCAAGCAACTGGAAACGCCTGAGCAATATCTCGGGTCCGCAGAGGCCTTCCGGAAAGCTCTGGAATCAGAGCCGGATCACGAGGACAACAACAACAACGACGACAAGGAGCAATGATTTGCCCTTCGCAACGATTCGCGGCACGCGGATGTTCTACCGACTGCAGGGGAACGCGGGGCAGCCCGTCCTGATTCTGTCGCACTCTATCAGTACGGACAACGCGATGTGGGACCTGCAAGCAGATGGGCTGCTTCCGTACTTCCAGGTTCTGCGCTACGACACGCGGGGCCACGGAGCGTCGGAGGCAACCGCCGGTGAATATTCAGTTGAGATGTTGGGCAAAGATATTCTCGGGCTGGCCGACGCGCTGGAGATTCCGCAATTTGCCTTTTGCGGGTTGTCGCTTGGTGGGGCCATCGGACAATGGGTTGCAGTGCACGCTCCCCAGCGAGTCACCCATCTGGTGCTGGCCAACACCTCGCCGCAGTTTGTCCCGCGTGCCAATTGGGAAACACGAATCGGGGCGGTGCTTAAAGGCGGCATGCCGGCGGTGGTCGACTTGGCGATGCAACGATTCTTCTCGGCCGACGCGCTGGCAAAACACAATCCGCATGTCGGGTCGATCCGGTCGGTCTTTTTAGGCACGGATCCAGTTGGGTATCTCGGCTGTTGTGCGGCTCTGCGCGACATGAATCACGTGGAGCTCATCAGGCAGATTAAGGCTCCAACTCTCGTGATCTCCGGCGACCGCGACGTTGCGACTCCATGGAGTGGGCACGGTGAGAGACTGGCGCAGGAAATTCCGGGAGCAAAAGCGATTCACCTGACGGCCGCGCATCTTTCTAATATTGAGCGGCCGCACTCCTTTACCACGGCGCTGCTTGAGTTCTTGCTGCCACGACCAGATGCTGATACAGATTCCCTGCAAGCCGGACTCGAAGTGCGTCGCGCCGTGCTAGGCGACGCACATGTGGATAAGGCAATCGCTGCGACGACCGAATTCACCCGCGATTTTCAAGATTTGATAACCCGTTACGCTTGGGGAACAATCTGGTCTCGTCCTGAACTGGACCGCCGTACGCGGCGGTTGCTGGTGCTGGCGATGACCGCATCGCTAGGAAGGTGGGAAGAGTTCACCCTCCACCTGCGAGCCGGTTTGGCCGCTGATCTCGAATTATGCGACTTGAAAGAAGTGCTTCTGCAAACCGCCGTGTACGCGGGCGTTCCGGCGGCGAACACGGGATTTCAAATCGCGGCCGAACAGATCAAAAAAAAGGATGATTGAGCTGTCAATCAACCAAACGTGAACGCAAATGCCTGCACCCCCGGGTCAAGGAATTCAATTTCGAATGTTCTATCCTCCACGGGCCCTTTTTGTCGGATGAGCTGATAAAGCCGGTGCCCTTGGACTGTTCCTGAACCGTCGCCGTCGGTATCGACGCCGTGATCGTCACCTGGAGCGGTGCCGTCCAGCTTCACCTTGAAGCGAACCGGCTTGCCGTCCTTGTTAGTACCCAGGACGAGGTGAAGATCGCGAGCATGAAAACGAAAAATAAGTTTTCCAGGCGCCGTCTGAAGCAGTGCACTTTCCGCACCGATCTTCCAACTCCCACCGAGAGCCCATTGATTCAGCGAAAGCCTGGGTTGCGGCGTATAAGCACGCCCGGAATCTTTAGCAATCGCCTCGGTGGAAGCGAAGTGTTCTGCCCGATGGTAGCCGACGTAGGTTTCCGGGGAACGGACATCCGCATTGTCGGGAGCGGCCTCAGCTCCGGCTCCCGCTACGCTAATTATGACTGAGGAGGTCAGTTGAGCGCCGTTCTCTTTTAGAAGCTCCTGGATTACGCGCTCCGACTCGCCGTACTCGCCCTCGCCGAAGTGGTGATAGCGAATCCGTCCCTTGCCGTCGATGAAGTAGTGTGCTGGCCAGTATTCGTTATGGAAAGCCTGCCAAATCTTGTAGTCGCTATCAATGGCCACGGGGTAAGTTATCTTCAAATCGCGCACTGCCATCTCGACATTGCTGCGTTCCTTTTCGAACGCGAACTCGGGTGTATGCACGCCGATGACGACCAAGCCGGAATTCTTATATTTCGCCGCCCAACCTTCTACATAGGGCAATGCCCGCAGACAATTGATGCAGGAGTAAGTCCAAAAATCGACGAGCACCACCTTCCCCTTCAGAACTTTGCTACTCAGCGGAGGTGAGTTGAGCCAGGCAACGGCGCCGCTTAAGTCGGGCATGGGGCCTTCGTCGTCAAGCGCGGGCAGCGTGTCTGCCGCGCTTGCCGCCAAGACCGCGGCGGGCTTTACTGGACGCAACCGGTCGATCAAATTCTCTTCCGCCTTTGAAGTGTTCACAAAGGAAAACTTGGTTAGTAAATTCGTGTCCCAGCCCAAAGCGATCGCAACCACTCCCATGATCACCGCCACGCCTAGTCCACGACGGATCCAGACCTCGAACGAAAGCGAACGTTTCAACGCGGAGAAGACTTTGTTGCCGGCGAAAAGCGCAATCCCCAAAGAGGTCGCGGCGCCTAGTGCGAAGGAGAATAGCAATAACGACGAGCGAGCACCTGGGCCCTGAATTGCCGCCCCGGTCAAAATCAAGCCAAGAATCGGGCCCGCACAGGGAGCCCAGAGAAGGCCTGTCGAGATTCCTAACACAAACGATTTCCCGATGCCACTCTCCTCGGACGGACCGCCGCGGAGTTTGCTGCCCGCTTGTACCAACGGACGAGTCAATGCCTCCGCAATGGAGGGAAAGAGAAGACTCACGCCCAACACGAGGAAGACAAGCATAGCCACGTAGCGCCCCCCTTGATTCAGGCGCACTACCCAATGGCCGCCGAATGCAGCTGCAATTGCCACAACGGAAAAAGTCAGCGCCATTCCCACGAGTAAAGGCAACCCGGAGCGGCGGAAAGGTTGGTCCGCACGCGCGAATACAAACGGCAGCACGGGAAGGATACACGGGCTCAAAATCGTGAGGATTCCGCCAACAAAAGCCAGGAGATAGATCAGCATCGGACAATCCAGTCTAGGCTCTCGATTATGCGCAACATTTCCAACCCTATCCAGAAGTTGGATTCATTAGGATCTCAAAAGTTACTGAAATCCGAAATTCTGTTAGTCATACGCGCTTTTCCCTCTCATTTCATATCCAGCAGCGCAGCCATCGTTTCCACCCCGTCCCACAGGTTCTGCAAGCGCAGGTTCTCGTTGGCGGCGTGCTGATTGTCATCGTAATTGGCGATGGGTACGGTGATGGTGCGAGTCTGCGCGGCCCGTTCCATCGCTCCGAGTGGCACGCTCCCTCCCATGGTTGGCAGCAGCAGTACATCTTTGCGCGCGCTCTTCACTGCTTCGATTACTTCATGCGCAATCGGCAGATCCATCGGCGTGCGCACGGCGTTGTAGCCTGCCTCGTCGCGCACTACCATCGCCACTCGAGGATGCTCGAGGAGGACCTGCTGCGTGGGTTCGCGGTCCACGACGAAGTAGCCGCGGGACTGAATGAAGTCTACGACGCGTTGCTGCTGCGCGCGCCAATCGACCCCGACCACCAGGCGCAGGTCTAAATCAGCGGTCGCCGTCGGCGGAATGACGTTAGTGGCTCGGGCTCCGGTTTGGCCCGAGGAGAAACCGTTGATGTTCAGCGAAGGCTGGTTGATCAGTTCCAGCAGATGCGCGCCGGCGCCATCGACGTGTCCCAGCCAAAAAGCGTTCATTAGCATCCGGTCGTTCACCGGAGCACCGGCCAGCGCTTCTTTTTCAGCCGCAGAGAGCGGCTCAATTCCCTCATAGAAATGTGGTACCAGAACGCGACCGTCTTCGCCTTTCATCCCGGCGAGCAATTGCGCCAGCATCATCGCCGGATTCGGCGCCCAGTTTCCATAATGGCCGCTGTGCAACCCATGGTGCGGCCCATAAACCGTGATTTCCAAATGCGCATCGCCTCTGGCTCCAAAAACCACTGTCTGTTGCCCGCTCTGATCGACCGGCCCGTCGCACACTAGCCACACATCGCCGTGGACCAGATCACGATTGGCATTGAGAATCTGCTCCAGATGCGGTGATCCCGCTTCCTCCTCACCCTCCCAGACGAAGCGAAGATTCGCCCGCAACGGGATCGCGGCCGCCTTCAACGCATCGAACGCCGTAAGCTGGGCGAAGACCGCGGCCTTATCGTCGCCAGCCGATCGGGCGTAGATACGCTGCTCGCCGTTTACTTCTCGCACGATCGGAGTGAAAGGCGAACCGCCATCCCACTCCAACGGAGTGACCGGCTGTCCGTCGTAGTGCGCGTAGAAGACAATCGTGTGTTGCGCACCCGGCACGTCGATCTGCCCGAAGACCACGGCAGGCGCGCCAGGAAGAAAGAGCAGGCGGGAATCGATGCCGCGTTCCCGAAGCTTTTCTAGGAGCACGTCCGCATTGCGCTTCAGGTTTGCCGGATCGGCGGCAACGTTCGGTATCGACAGCAATTCACTAAACTGCTGTACGAGTTCCGTCCGATGTGCCGCAGTGTACTCGCGGGCCGCCTCCGGCGGCGTCTGCGCCACAATCGCGGTGGCAAGACAAATGAGAAACGCAGCGAGGTAGGAAATTTTCATAAGCTCACTATACAAGTCGCTCGTCCCGCGTGTTCCCACGTGACCTTACTAATACTGAAAAAGTTCCCGGAACCTGTGCCGAAACAGTTCAGACGCTGCAGATCCGGCACGAACAGCCTGGATTTTACGCAAGCGTTTGAAAAATCAGGGCAAGAGAATAGAGCGAAGTCATCCGCTAAGTTCATCAGAACAGCATTCGGTCACGGGTTAGAGAGATGGAATCGACTGGAGACCAATCCGCTGATCAAAACTCGTATGAAATCGAATCACAGATCAGCCGCGAGGCCTCTCTGCAGAATTGTCAGCGTAGTCACTAAATGCCCGTGCCTGCGATAGATCCAATACTGCCGACGCCGGTTGTAATGGAAACTCGATCAGGAAGGTAGATCCTTTACCGACTGAGCTTTGAACGGCAATCGATCCGCGATGCTGGTGCACAATCCATTCGGCAATTGCAAGGCCAATGCCAGCTCCCCCTAGTTCACGGCTTCTTGCTTTGTCTACACGATAGAAACGCTCAAAGATCTTTGCTTGATCTGGCTCCGCGATTCCGATTCCTGAATCACGCACGATAATCACTGCCTTATCGCCTCGTTCTTCCAGTTCAAGTTCGATGGCTCCCGGCGGAGGTGTGTACTTAACGGCATTGTCGAGCAGAATGGCCAGCAATCGTTGGAGGGCGTTGCGGTCGGCTGATACCAGGAGCTCAGAATTCACAAACTTCTGCGAAAACTCCAGACTCCGTGCCTCTACCAGGTGACGCCATTCATTCGCAATTTCTGTGATTGCCGCACGCAGGTCAACCAAAGTCAGGTTCAAGCTCTCGCGACCGGAATCAGCGCGGGCGAGTGATAACAGTTCTTCCACCAGGGACGAAGTTCGTTCCGCTTCCAGGAGAATGTGGCGTAGCGCTTCGCGATATTCGGTATCTCCCCTCGACCTCCGGAGGGCGATTTCTGCTTCCGTGCGGATGAGAGAAATCGGCGTTCGCAACTCGTGCGAGGCATCCGCGGTGAACTGGGCTACGCGGAGAAACGCGCTTTCAATCCGAGCCAACATTTCGTTCAATGTGTCTGACAACCGTTGGAGCTCATCGCCGGTGGCAAGCGTCTCGAGCCGTTCGCCTAAATTATTTCCGCTGATGCTGCGCGCAGTTCGAGTGAGTGCATCGACGGGAGACAAAGCCTTGCGGCTGAGCCAGTAACCTCCGGAGGCGGCGGCGATCAGCAACAGCGGGGCCAACATCACCAGATACCGGCGAAACCAAGACAGCGTAGCAATGATCTGATCAGCGGGAACTCCGGTTTGCACCGTGTAGAACCGGCCATTCACCTCGATTCTTTGCGTAATGAAACGAAAAGGCTTGTTTGCTAGCTGCACGTTTTGAAACGACCGGCCTTTGATTGCTGCGGCTGCTGCGGGTGTGAATTGGTTGTTCTCTAGTGAAGGAGCACGGAAAATCCAGTTTCCATCTTGGTCGTAAACTTGCAAAAAATCGCCGGAGTGCTCCAGATCGTAAGCTTCGGAGGCCTCTTCCCGCAGCTTGGTTACGGTCATATTTTTTTTCTTCTGCGATTTTAGGAAATTCGTCAGGTCTTCGATCTGAGCTTTCAATGCATCATCGGCGACGCTATAAAGTTCCTGTCGCAGTACGAACCACATCGTCACGCCAAACAAAAGCTGCGCGGCGGCAAAGATTGCCAGATACCAGAGAGTGAGCCGGGAGCCGATAGAGAGTTTTCTCACGATTGCCAATCCGAACTGATGACGTAGCCGACGCCGCGCACGGTGTGAATCAACCGCCGCCGATCATCACAGTCGATTTTGTTTCGTAGTAGCCGCACAAAAGCGTCCAAAGAGTTGCTTCCGATTTCTCGCCCAAAGGCTGCCATGAGCATCTCCCGTGGAACGATTTGCCCGGCGTGGAGCATAAGCCGTTCCAACAGCTGGTATTCGGTGCGCGTCAGGCTTATGCGCATCTGGTCGCGACTGACTTCGCGGGTGCAGACATTTAACAGCAAATCGCCCACCCGAAGCTGAGTTTTCCGCGAAGCGGCAGCGCGATGCACTGCGCGGAGGCGCAGGAGCAGTTCGTCAAAGGAGAATGGCTTGGTCATGTAGTCGTCGGCGCCGAGGTCCAAGCCGTGCACGACATCCGGAACGGAATCTCTTGCCGTCAACATTAATACAGGCGTGCAATTGTTCTCGACTCTCATGTTCCTCGCCAGCTCGAATCCGTCCATCTTGGGCATCATGACGTCGAGAATGACCACATCGAAATCGCGGTGTCGCACCATCTGCAGTCCCTGACTGCCGTCGACTGCGCAGGAAACAGTGTGGCCTTCCTCGCTCAGTCCCCTGAGAAGCAATTCCAGCATTCTCCGTTCATCTTCCACAACCAGCAGCTTCATACCCGGCTCCGTGCTCTGCCAAACAACATAAGGGTAAACCGCGAATGCGCTGAGTGCATTGAATCTGAAAAAACTTTAACCATCCTTTAATAATGGCTTCATACCAGCGAACTACCATCGCTCTTCATTTCAATCGACTGGATTGCCTGTTGCGGAAAGCGCGAATTCGTGAGGCCACCTCCGGAAATGCCGCTCCGCCGATTTCGAACCGAGACGTGGTTGTAAAGGAGCCAAAAGCATGAAGCTAAAGCAATCTCAGTTCACTCTTTCCTCTGTCCTGAGAATCGCAGCGTTCCTGATTTGTTGCGCAGCCTTCACAAACTCCTCAATGGCTCAGTCGGGGAGGGGCACCATTACGGGCCGCGCTACCGACAGCACCGGCGCCTTGCTGCCAGGGGCAAGAGTGCGAGTCGAGCCCGGCGGTGTGGCCGTTGCTACGAATCAAATTGGAGAATTCACGGTGATCAGCCTGGCGCCGGGCGAGTACAAAATCACAGTTTTCTACGTGGGCTTCCTGCCCTACACCGCGGACGTAAAGGTTGTTGCCGGCCAAGCCACTCGCGTGGATGCCGTGCTCAAGGTTGAGGCCAAAGGAGAGCAGATAAACGTTGTGGCTGACGAGCTCGGCGTGGCCGAGGATATCAATATCCAGCGCACTTCCGACAATATTCTGGATGTGATGTCGGAAGGAGTCATTCAGAGCTTGCCAAACGAAAACATAGCTGATGTTGTAGGCCGGATGCCGGGCGTAAGCCTGGAACGCGACGAGGGCGAAGGCAAATATGTGCAGATCCGCGGCACTGAACCGCGCCTGAACAACACGACGGTGGATGGAGTTGAGCTTCCTGCGCCAGAGGATAACGTGCGCCAGTTCAAGCTGGACACAATTCCCTCCGACATCGTGGAGTCGGTTGAAGTGAACAAGACCCTCGCCGCCAATCAAGACGCCGACGCCATTGGCGGAACGGTGAATCTAGTCACCAAGAAGGCTGGAGATGTCCCTACCCTGAAATTGGAGTCGATCGGTGGGTTCACTCCCATCGAAAACACTCGTTACATCGGGCTTGTCATGGCCACGGTGGGAAAGCGCTTTGGACACGACAAGCGCTTTGGCGCGCTGTTTTCCGGCAGCTACGACTATAACGGCCGCGGAATTGACGATATCGAACCGAGCCCGAATGACACGGCTGTTCCGAGCTACGGCAGTATGGACATCAGGGAATACCGGTACGAGCGCAACCGCTACGGCTTTGGCGGCTCGCTGGATTACAAACTGAAGGACCCAGCCTCGGGCCTCTTCCTGCATTATTTCCTTTCCGATTTCAAGGACTACGGTAACAAGTGGGCTTACACGCTCAACGACGGCGGCGCTCCAAAATTTAGCACTTCCCAGCGCGCACCAGACTATGGGGCCGCATCCGTCGCCATCGGTGGTAAACATGTCTTCAACAGTTCGTGGCTAAGCTGGGAGCTTTCAGCAGCGCGGTCGCGCGAGGGAGGCGCTGCGGGCAATCCCGGCGCCGATTTCCAGCCGGTGGCGGGCAGCGCTTTGAGCAATCTCACCACATGTGTCAACAACCCCAGCCCTGATGTCCACCTGCCGCAATGGGATCCATCTTGCTTCGGCTCCCCGACCTTCGATCCGAACCAATGGAGCCTGGAAGACATCAATACAACCATTGGAAACACCTCCCAGGTCAACTTGCAGGGGGCTATTTCTTACGCCAGGAATTACCACCTCGGTTCACATTTCTCAACCTTCGAGTTTGGATTCAAGGTGCGCAACGCGCATAAGGGGCAGGACGCTTATTCGCCAGTGTATGACCAGACCCTTTTTATGACCGCTCCTAATCCCCTGGCACCGCCCGCAGCATGCACCGGAACCAATCAATCCATGTGCACGCCGCTGATGACGCAATATCTAAGTGGATTCACGAATCCGCACTACTACTTTGGAGCCTACCCGCCGTACGGCCCCGTGACTACTTTCGCCGAGATCGCCGGCGATATAAGCAATCTCGTTGCTCAAGGTGTTATGCCGTTGGATCAAGAGCAGACCCAATTTACTTCGGACTCGGCGAACTTCGACTTGACCGAGCGGGTCTCGGCGGCTTACGCGATGAACACAATCGAGTTTGGCCGCTTCCGCCTGCAGACCGGCCTGCGCGTAGAGGCCACGCAGCTAAACATACTCGGTTACGTGGTAACCCAGACTCAGAGTCAACCCACTAATCCCAATCTCAACCCCACTCTCTCTGCCGTTACAACACCCACGCCTGCGAGCAACTGGTACTGGGATCCCTTGCCCAGCGTGCAGCTTCGCTACCGGATCACCGATGAATCTGACATTCGCGCCGTTTACGCTCGCGCCATTTCGCGTCCGAACCCTTACGACATGGTGCCCTACGTCACCGTAGATCAAACCACGAACCCGTACACGGTTTCAGTCGGTAACCCCAACCTGAAACCGGAACACGCCAACGACTACGACGTGCTCTACGAGCATTACCTGAAGCCATATGGTGAGTTGCAAGCTGGCTTCTTCTATAAGCAATTGAGCCGGCCCATTTATTACCTCGCCGATCCCGGCTACCAGGGAACGCAATATCCAGAGTATCAGGGTGACATATTTGACTACATCGAGAACGGAGTCAACGCGAAGCTCTATGGCGTTGAGTTTGCGTACGTCCAGCACCTCGGCTTCCTGCCGGGAGTGTGGAGCGGCTTCGGCATTATGGCGAACTATAGCAAGACGAGCTCGAGCGCCGGCGTACTGCCACTTCGAACCGACAACCCGGCGCTGCAGCGCCAAACGCCGACGATGTGGAATCTCGGTCCCAGCTACGACCGGGGACGTTTCTCCGCGCGTTTAGGCGCCACTTACAACAGCACGAGCATTTATCAGTATCAGTGGGAGCAATGCACCGCGGCAGTGGCTGCGGCAGGGGCAGCAGGCACGGGCCCTGGTTGTGAAGATCCGGCCAACCTCGGTCCAAAGGGACCCGTGGGAGATAATTACCTCTACGCCCACCTACAGGTCGATGCGCAGGCCAGCTTCCGTGTGCAGCGCAGTCTGACCGTGCTCTGGCAGGGCCTGAACCTCACAGACCAGGTCTTCGGCTTCTACAACGGTAGCCCTTGGTACATTACGCAGCGCGAATACTACAGACCGACCTATTCTTTCGGCTTGCGCTGGGAGCCGCGAAGAGAGAACTGAGGAATAGCATCTGGTCTTCGTCCGATTCTTCTTGAGATGAACTGGAAGACGGTTTTTAATTCGATCCTTGCGAACTGGATTCGCCGTGAGTCTTATGTATTCTCATGCGTGCATCCGGGGAACTTGGGGAACTTTAAGATGTGCTGCTTAGAATCTGCATGAAATACCTGTGGGGGTCGGCTAAATGAATAGGTGGGGCGAAGCTCTTGTGGTTCTTGTTCTGGCGTTGAGCTCGATGGCGAGTGCTTCCGGCGCACAGAAGGAGCCGACAAGTAAGAAATCCGGAGAAAAAACGAGCGAAGTGAAGACTTCTGACCCCGTGTTCGTGGGCGCGGGTGATATCTCTAGCTGCGATGATCTTGCCGGCGCGGAGGCGACCGCCAAGCTGATCGAGAAGATTCCGGGAACGGTTTTTGCGGTAGGAGACTTGGCGTACCCCGACGGTTCCGACGAGCAGTTCGCAAAATGTTATAACCCCACCTGGGGCCGCTTTAAAGATCGCACACGGCCAGTGCCAGGAAATCACGAGTATCACAGCGACGGCGCATCGGGATACGCACGGTATTTTGGGAGCGCGGCCGGTGATTCTAAGAAGGGATACTATAGCTACGATTTGGGTGCATGGCATATCATCGCCCTGAACAGCGAGTGCTCCGAGGTGGGAGGATGTGGCACCGGATCTCCGCAGGGAGAGTGGTTGCGGCAGGATCTCGCGCAGCATCCCACAGCATGCACCATTGCCTATTTTCACAAGCCGCTCTTCAGTTCCGGCGCCAGCCACGGTAATGACCCCGAAATGAAGCCTCTTTGGCAGACGCTCTACGCTGCAAACGCGGATGTGGTTATCAACGGTCACGATCACGATTACGAGCGTTTTGCTCCGCAGGATCCGGAGGGCAACGCCGACCCGAAACGTGGTATTCGCGAATTCGTGGTCGGTACGGGCGGAAAAAACTCACACCGGAAATTCGCGACAATAAAGGCCAATAGTGAAGCGCACCAGGCAGATACGTTCGGCGTGCTGAAGCTCACGCTGCACGCGTCGGGTTATGACTGGGAGTTTGTGCCGGAAGCGGGAAAAAGCTTCCACGATTCGGGTAGCGGCTCGTGCCACTAGCATTCACCTCAGGAGGAGCATTTTGAAGAGAGCAAGCATTTTTCTATTCGTGTGTCTCGTTGCGTCGGCCACCGCCGTGGATTATCAGATCACCAGGAAGATTCCGATTCCTGGCAAAGGTAGCTGGGATTATCTCGTCGTTGATGAGGGCGGACGCCGGTTGTACGTATCCCACGGAACCCAGGTGGAAGTACTCGATGTCGATTCGGGCGAAATAGTCGGCAAGGTCGAGAACACTCCCGGCGTGCATGGGATCGCCATCGCTCCGGAACTGGGGCGGGGGTTCGTGAGCAACGGACAGTCTTCGACCGTCACGATCTTCGATTTGAAAACTCTGAAGGCAATTGCGGAAGTGCCAGTTGGCAAGAAGCCCGACGCGATCATTTACGACCCGGCAACTTCGAGAGTCTTTGCTTTCAATGGCGACAGCAGCAGCGCCACGGCGATTGAGGCGGCGAACGGCAAAGTCGTTGGAACGGTCGATCTCGGCGGCGGTCCTGAATATGCGGTGGCTGATGGTTCCGGCTACATCTACAATAATCTTGAGGATGCGAGCGTGGTCCTGAAGATTAATGCTCGTTCTCTGAAAGTCGAGCAACGCTGGCCAACTGCTCCTTGCGCTTCGCCGTCGAGCATGGCGATGGACCGCCCAAATCGACGCTTATTCGTCGGTTGCCGAAACAAATTCATGGCAGTTGTGAATGCGGACACTGGGCAAGTGATCGCAACTCTTCCCATCGGCGATCACGTGGATGCCACTGCTTTCGACCCCGCTTCCCGCCTTATCTTCAATTCCAATGGCGAAGGCTCGATCACTGTGGTTCGACAAGATGGTCCGGACAAATACTCCGTTGCCCAAAATGTGAAAACATTGCCTAAGGCGAAGACTATGGCGCTAGATCCTAAAACCCATCGGCTTTTCCTGTCCACGGCGGAAGCGGGACAGTTCGAGGTGTTGGTCGTGGGAAAGTAGCTGAGGCCATATCTCGGCAGAGTCGATTGTACAAAGTTAAGAATGTTCCGGTACGTTATTGATAATGAACGAGACATTGGTGGAGGCGGCGGGAGTCGAACCCGCGTCCGAAAATGTTACTGGTCAAGAGACTACATGCTTATTCGCGTTCATGCCCCCGGCATTACCCGAGGACGTTCGCGGCCCACGCTCAGAACGGACAAGAAACGCTAGCCGCTAGCCTGAGATCTTAACCTCCCCGCCCAGACGTAGCGGAGAAGAGCAGCCCTCTGTGTGACGCTCGCTCACCGCCCAAGGGCCAAGCGGTGGAAAGCGGCTGCCTAATTAATTAGGCTGCGTATGCCATTTGTTGATTGGCAATTATCATTTTGCACGCGATTACGGGTGTGTGCACCCCGGCATGCCTCTTGGCCGCAAGCATCTCCGTCGAAGCCGTGACGCCCCCACTGGTGGGATTGGCCATACTCAAAGAGCTAGCTCCAGACTAGGTGCGAAACCCAGTGAAGTCAATGATTTGATGCAGGAAGACAATCTAAAGGTTCAGTGGGGCGCCGCGGTACAGGCGAAACGAACGGTTCCCGGCACCCGGCTCATCGCCGGACTGGATTCCAACATTCTCTGACGCCTCGCGGCATTCAAGCATCCCCGGAAACTTATTCTGGAACCAGGCGGTGGGACAGGCCATCCTATGCGTGAGGAGAATTATCCAACATGACTTCCACGGTTGTTGCTGATGAGAGAACTTCGAGGGCAAAGGGAAAAGCGTATCCGGCCAAAGCGTATGCAGCGCAGAATGCGGCTTCGGGGCTGGCGCCGGCCGCGATTCGGCGTCGCGAGCCAGGGCCCACCGATGTACAGATTGATATTTTGTTCTGCGGAGTTTGCCACTCTGATCTCCACCAGGTGCGCAACGAATGGGAAAACATGATGCCCACCGTTTATCCCTGCGTACCGGGTCATGAGATTGTCGGCCGGGTGTCCAAGGCCGGAAGCGCCGTCAAGAAATTCAAAGAGGGAGATCTGGCGGCAGTGGGCTGCATGGTCGATTCCGACCGCGTGTGTCCGAACTGCCGCGCCGGTAACGAGCAATTCTGCGACAGCATGCCAACCTTCACTTACAACGCCGAGGATAAGCACCTTGGCGGAGTGACCTACGGCGGATATTCGGACAGCGTTGTGGTCGACGAAGCCTTCGTGCTGCGCGTGCCGGAGAAGTTGGACCCGGCGGCCACCGCGCCTCTGCTGTGCGCCGGCATTACTACCTATTCTCCGCTGCGGCATTGGAACGTGCGCAAAGGGCAGAAGGTAGGAGTGGTGGGCCTGGGCGGGTTGGGACACATGGCCGTGAAATTTGCCCACGCTTTCGGGGCGCACGTCGTGCTGTTTACCACTTCGGCGAACAAGGTAGCAGATGGACTGCGGCTGGGCGCGGACGAAGTTGTGATCTCGAAAAACGAAGCCGAGATGGCGAAGCACCTGGGCAGCTTCGACTTTATTCTGGACACCGTTTCCGCTGAACACAATTTGAACGCTTATTTGGATCTGGTGAAGCTCGACGGAACGTTGACTCTGGTAGGGGCGTCTCCCACGCCGTTACCGCTAGGGGTTGGGAGCTTGCTGTTCCGGCGGCGTTCGCTGGCGGGTTCGATCATCGGAGGCATTCGAGAAACGCAGGAGATGCTGGATTTCTGCGCCGAGCACGGCATCGTTTCGGATATCGAGCTGATCCCGATTCAGCAGATCAATCAGGCCTACGAGCGGCTGGCGAAGAGTGATGTGAAATATCGTTTCGTCATCGATATGGCATCGCTAAAGTAGAGTGATCAGGCGATGAGCCTCTGTTCCAGAGTGGTCTTTACAGACGGCCACTCCGAATCGAGAATGCTGAAGTAGACCGAGTCGCGGACGCGGCCGGTCCAGGTGAGGACGTGCCGGCGAAGTGTGCCTTCTTCCTTCGCGCCGATGCGTAGGATGGCGTTGCGCGATCTCTGGTTCAGGGCGTCGGTCTTCAGTTCGACGCGAAAGCAGTTCCACACTTCGAAGGCGTGCCGCAACATGAGATATTTGGCTTCGGTGTTCACCGCAGTCCGCTGCCGCGCCGGAATGATCCATGTGGAACCGATCTCGACCCGGCGGTTGGCCCGGTCGATGTTCATGAAGCGGGTGCTTCCGATCACTTGCCCGGAACCACGCTCGACCGTGGCGAACGCCACTGAGTCTCCGCGTTCCTGCTCCTCAAAGATCTTCTCCACTAGATACTGGAAGTCCTCGCGTGTCTTTACCCGGTAGGGAATCCATTGGAAGATGTCGTCGAGTGAATCCTTGGCGATCTCCCAGAAGATTTCGGCGTGCTCGCGGCGAATTGGTTCGAGGCGTACTGTGGAGCCTTCGAGCGTGACCGGCGTTACGATATGCAATGGAGATGCTGCCAGATTCATCGTCCATTCCTTTCCCTGACGGCACCATTATCTTGCATCTTGCGCCGGTTTGCGGCATCTCAACAGCGACGCACTATAGAATGAATGTGGTTGACCTGCGATGATCTCATCCGTCCAAAGCTGTAGAAACCGGAACTGTACCGGCCGGCGATGTCAGGAGAACCAGCGGTGAAAGCGCAGTGTCTGCCCTTTACGAAAATCCCGCACACCACGCGCCTGTTCACTGATTTTCTAGCATACTCCCCCAGCGTCCAACCCTTTTATCCGCATTCCCCGCATTTCAGCGAATGGTTCAAGGCGCAGGCTTCCTCTCTGCAATATGACCCGTCTCGCCGGGAGCGCGTCGGCACGATTCTGGAGCGGCAGAATAAATCCTGGGGCTCCTCGCCGCAGACCATGGCAAACCTGAGCCGTCTTCGTGCCGGCGCGGCGGCCATCGTTACGGGCCAGCAAGTCGGATTGTTTGGCGGGCCCATGTTTGCCATCTACAAAGCGCTGACCGCGGTGAAGTTGGCCGACGAGGCGACGGCGGCCGGCATCGATGCGGTTCCGGTCTTCTGGCTAGCAACATACGACCACGACCTCGCCGAAGTGAATCACGTTTCGATACCGGGTTCCGATGGGCTGCTGCGCACTCTCACCACTTCCAGTAGCGGGGTTCCCGGCGCGCCGGTGAGCAACGTGCGCCTGGGAGAAGAGATTGTGCCGGTCGTGGAAGAGGCCGTATCGCTGCTGGGGGATAGCGAGGCATCGCAGTTTCTACGCGCGTCGTATCGTCCGGGAGAGACGCTGGGCACGGCTTTTGCGCGCTTCTATTCGCAGCTTTTTAGTCAGTGGGGCGTGATTCTTCTCGATGCGTCCGACGCTGAACTGCATCGCGAGACGGCGCCTATGTATCGCGCTGCAATCGAAGGCGCAGAGGATCTGGATGCTGCGCTACTGGCGCGAGGCGATGTTCTTGAGAGGGCGGGATACTATCAGCAGGTCAAGGTGACGCCGTCGTCGGTGCTGCTTTTCGCGATGCGCGATGGCGCGCGCACGGCAATCCACCATCGCGAAGGATCGAATAAAGCCGGAGAGTTTGTTATCGGCAGCGAACCTGGCGCGGAAAAGATTTCATCCGCCGAATTGCTGGATCGTATTGCCGCTGCTCCGGAGAGCTTCAGTCCGAACGTTCTCTTGCGGCCAGTTGTGCAGGATTATCTTCTCCCAACTCTGGCTTACTCAGGTGGCGCTGCCGAAGCGGCATATTTCGCGCAGGCGGGCGCGGTCTATGAAAGAATCCTGGGCCGTGTGACGCCCATCGTGCCTCGTTTCTCGGCGACTGTGGTTGAGCCTAAAGTGCAGCGCTGGCTCGGGCAGTACGGCATTGCGGTGCGAGACGCATTCGATGGGCCTGAGGCCCTGCGGCAGACGCTGGCTGCACGCACTCTGCCGGCGGGGTTGCAGGCGGCCTTCGAACGCACAAACAAATCCGTTGAAGAATCTTTTTCGGGTTTGCAGGAAGCGCTGGCCAAACTTGATCCCACGCTCGTAGAGGCCAGCCAGACGGGCGCTTCAAAGGTGCGCTACCAACTCGACCGCCTTCGCGAGCGCGCCATGGCCGCGGAATTGCGCCGCAGCGACGTGGTGAGCCGGCATGCCGTCGCGCTCAGCCAGGCGCTCTATCCCGAGAACGCCTTACAGGAGCGCGGAGTGGCGGGGGTTTATTTCGTCGCTCGCCACGGAACCGAACTGCTGCGCAGCATATATGACACTATGCGCACCGATTGCCACGACCACCAGATTCTGGAATTGTGAGATCGTCTTTCTTAGTGCAGCCAGCTTAATGCAGTCAGCTCACCGCAGCCACGCTTCGAGCTGATCCAGCGACTCTACGCGTGGCAGTTTGCGGTCGCTGTAGGCGCCGGACACGTCGAACAAGACTGCTTCCATCCCCGCATTACGCGCCCCCAAATAATCCACGGAGTACATATCGCCCACGTACAGGCTTTCGTCGGCTCGCGCCTGCATGGCGTTGAGGGCTGCCTCGAAGATTTCCGCATGGGGCTTTTCGATTCCCACGTTTCCGGAATCTGTGATGCTTTCGAAGCAGCCGGCAATACCGCAGCGTGAGAGGACGTGCTCGATCTTTCCATCGGAGTTGGAGATCACAGCGATGCGGAAGTTCTGGCCGATGCGAGCGAGGGCGTCGCGCGTGCCTGCAAGAATTTGATCCCAGTTGGCGGAACTCCGTGTGTTCTCGACCAGCACTTCCCGGAGACATGACGTTTCCTCGAGTTCCCGCAGAAGGTGAGTATGGAATATCCACCAGAAGCTGTGATCGACGCGGCCGCTCGTCATGCCCTGGTCGAACTCGTGCTTGGTTTTGCGCTCCAGGGTGTGCCATTGATCGAGTGACGGATGGCGATCGCTCGAGATGGGGGCCAGGATTTTTGCTCGGTTCGGAAATAGAAGAGTGTTGCCAACATCGAAGAAGATGACGCGCCGGTCCGCCATCCGTCCATCTTACTGAAAGCATCGGGCTGAAAGCATCGAGGATCGGGGCAAGGAGTCGGTTTCATATGCCCAAGGGCAGAAACTAGATGGACCGGCTGATGCCGTCGCCGAGTCGCCTCCGTGACCCGCGCACAGAAAAAATGTAATATCCTCACTTGCGGCATCCAAAGTGCCCTTTTTGTCACTCGGCCCCATGGCGCTTTCTTCGACAACGTGGATGATCTCCGGCCTCGCGCGTACCACGCGGGCCGCGCTCTCGCTGCACACTCTGTTGCGGGCCCAGCCGGCGCTGTTTGCGAGCCTGATGCTGTTGCAGCGACATTCCAGCCGCCGCGACGACGTTTACAACATTCTCTGGGCGATCGTCTTCGGGTTCGCCACCTTGAATATCCTGAGCCTCGCCGCACGGCGTTTCGAGCCCAACCGCCGCGGCCTAACCTTTGGAGAGTTGATGGCAGTGCTGGTGGTCCTGCTCTCTATCTTTCTGCTGGGCTGGGAGTTGTTAGGGGTATTCCGCATTTTCCCAATCAAACTTCACCGTTGAACCTGATCCTTTGAGTTGGTCCGCCGAGTCGCCCGCTGCACGCCGACCCGCCAGATCCGCTTTTGCGGTATCATTCGCAAAATGGCGAAGAGTCCAGCGACAATCGAAGTTACTTGCCCCTGCTGCAGCGCGCTGCTGAAGATCGATATCGCAACGGCCTCTGTTATCGCGCACACAGCAGCGGTGAAACCGAGGATGTTCGAGGATATGGAAGCAGCTGCCCGGGCTATGAAGGAACAGGACAGCCGCCGCGAATCGATCTTCCGCCAATCGGTGGAGGCACAAAAACATGCTTCCGAGCTTCTGGATAAGAAATTTCAGGAGGCGGTGAAGAAGGCCAAGGAATCTCCTGACACGGGCAAGCCGATTCGCGATTTCGATCTGGATTGAGAACAGTGGACAGTGATCAGTGGTCAGTGGCTAGTAAAACCAGAGCTGGTGCGATGACTGACCGCTGGACACTGAACACTGCCCACTGAGGTTTAGAAGGCGATGGCGATTCGTCCACTACTTCTCGGCCACCGTGGCGCGCGTTCCGAAAAATCTATTCCCGAGAATACGCTGGCCTCATTCGATCTCGCACTCGCTCAGGGCTGCGACGGTTTCGAATTTGATGTGCGGCTCACGGCGGATGGGCACGCTGTAGTCTGCCACGATCCGACTGCCCACGGATTAAAGATTGCTGAATCCTCAGCCGAGAGGGTGGACTTGCCCGAGTTAGGCGATGTCTTAACTCGATACCAGAGCACTGCATTTCTCGATATCGAGCTGAAAGTCTCCGGCCTCGAGGCGATCGCCAGAGATTTGCAGCGAAGGCTTACCCCAGCGCGCGGGTTCGTGATCTCTTCGTTTCTCCCCGAAGTGCTGCTGGCCATTCACGAGTTGGACGCGAGCATTCCACTGGGATTGATTTGCGAGACGCAGGCCGAGTTGAGCCGCTGGCCTCGGTTACCGGTCCAGTACGTGATTCCGCACCGCAAGCTGGTGAGGAAGATGCTCATCGATGAGATCAAAGACGCGGGAAAGAAAATATTGGTCTGGACCGTGAACGCTACGGTGGACATGAAGCGCATTTCGAAGTGGGGAGCGGACGGCATTATTTCTGACCACCCTAAGCGCCTAACGCGCGCTTTGGGCCAGCAAGAAAAATCTTAGCCACGGATTGCACGGATCTTCACCGATACTTTTTTTATTTTTAGTCTTCGATCCGAGTTGTTGTTTATCCGTGAAAATCCGTGAAGATGGGTGGCAAGGATCTAATCGGCCGCGGCTTCGAATGCCGCAGTGGCACGCCCCACCGGCTGCAAGAAGGCGGCGCGCTCCGTTTCAAAAGCTTCCAGGTTCGCTCCCATGGCGTGCTCGTCCCAGCCGAGAACCGCGCCGATGCGCAACGCGGCTTCGCGGCTGCACGACTCGGACCAGCAGGCGCCGAGCGCCACCGGCACACGGCGCAGCAGCACGTCGCCCAGAGTCACGGCAAACTCTCTGCGGTAGGCTTCCACCACTTCAGCGATGACGTGAGACGTGTGGGGACAGATCGGCGCACGGAACTCCGCGCTTACAAGAGCCATCCTGGCGATGTCGGCAGCACGCTTGCCATGCCATTCCACCATGCCGCGAGCCGTTTCTTCGCTCACCGCTCCGATGCGCGCAATTTCGAGCACCGCGTCATCCAGAAAGGGATCGAGCGCATTGTCGGGTCCCATGGTCATCGTATTCGGTTCAGTCGTCTTCAACCCAATCTTGCGGGCACAATCCCGGGCCAGTGAAGCCGCAGTGGTCAGCTTGCCGCCGATCACGGAGAGCATCCGCGCCGCGCCGTCATCGGTGTGGTCGTGCAGGACGTGCTGCCGCGTGACTGCGGAAGGCTTGTTATCCGGCGAATAAGGCAGCGGCCGGATTCCCGCAAACGCGTGCTTCACACTTTGTAGAGTTATCTTGGCCTTGGGAAACAGTTGCGCTACCGAGCGCACGAGATAGCTGATCTCGTCTGGTGAGGGAGCGGTTCTGGACGGGTCACCGTTGTCAGCAACTTCGGTTGTTCCAACCAGGAGCTGGTCGTTCCAGGGAAGGATAAAAATCGGACGCCCGTCTACCGCCTCGGTATAAACCGCAGCATTCGGCGAACCGGAAAACCGCGACAAAACGATGTGGGAGCCGCGTACGCCGCCCAGCATCGGTTTAGCCATGCGGATTGAAGAGCGCTGGCACATGCGGTCAGCCCATGGTCCGCTGCAGTTGATTACCCAGCCTGCATCCACGCGCTGGTCCCGTCCGGTGATCTGGTCGCGTAACAGCACGCCGCGGGTGCGGCCATGCGAGACATCAACCGCCAGCGCCTCCATGTGATTGCGCACGGTTGCGCCGGCATCGACGGCCTCCATCAACCATTCCGCCACCAGGCGTTCCGGAAATTCGCACTGAGCGTCTTCGTAGTTGTAGAACGACCAGCGATGTCCGGCGTCCAGCGCGCGCTCCAGCCGTTTCAATTCCATTTCGGTAGCGTCTTTGCTGGGTGGCTTTCCGGCCATGCGCTGGTAGAGCCACAATCCGGCGCGCACTTTCATGGCACTACGCTCGCTGGTCTCATTCAAAAGGAGCAGGAAGTGCATGGGATGCACGAGGTGAGATTTCTCCCGAAGCAACTTTTCCCGTTCACGTAGCGATTCCCGAACCAGACCCAATTCACCGTGCTCAAGGTAACGCAGGCCGCCATGAATGATGCGCGTGGAGCGGCTGGTTACTCCGGAGGCGAAGTCATTCTGTTCGATCAGCAGGGTATGTTTGCCCGCGCGAGCGCACTGCCGCGCCACAGCAACGCCGTTGATGCCTCCACCAATCACCACCACTTGAAAGTGCTGGCCCTCCAGAGAGGCTCGGGGATTTGCCGCTAAAACCATAGCTTATCAATCAGATACAGGGCTTTCGAAAGGTGCCACTAGAGCCACGAACCAAGCCGCGCCAGACACTATGACCCTTAAAGTGTGCACTCTCTCCGCCGGGCGGAGAAGGTAACCTTGGTACCGCAAAATTAGATGACCAAAAGGCCAACCACGCTGGCTAAAGGTTACGCAGGGGCAAGTGTAAATCCCGCACTCGTTGCTCGCACTGCGATGGCTCATTTAGAGTGGTTGCTCAAATGTCCACGACCGGCGAACGTTTCGAACGCGCTGTCGCCATCATGGAGCGCCTGCGGGCTCCCGGGGGGTGCCCGTGGGATCGCGAGCAGACCTTCGATTCCATCAAGCCCTACACGCTCGAAGAAACTTATGAAGTGCTCGAGGCCATCGATAATCGCGACTGGGAAGAGCTTCCCGGAGAACTCGGTGACCTGCTGCTGCAAGTGCTTTTCTATTCGGAGATGGCCAAGGAACAAGGGACATTTTCGATTGACGACGTTCTCGATCGGCTCTCGGGCAAGCTGGTGAACCGGCATCCTCACGTATTCGGCGACGCGAAGGCCGACACTTCTACCGAAGTGAAGCGCAACTGGGAAGCGTTGAAAGTTGAAGAAAGAAAGAAGCGTCTTGGCGGGGTCGCGGATGCAGCTGGCAACTCCGCGGCCAAGACTACGCCATCGATTCTGGCCGGCATCTCTTCGTCGATGCCATCGTTACTCGAGGCTCACAAGCTCAGTTCGCGCGCGGCGCAGGTTGGCTTCGACTGGCCCAACATCGAGGGCCTGTTTGACAAGCTCAGCGAGGAAACCGGCGAACTTCGCCAGCATTTGCGGGAGTTTCCCGCTCCCGGTCCGCTCCCGGAAGGTCGCGGCGTAGCCGGTTCCGGGCGGCAGACTGTTTCAGAAGATCTAAGGGCGCGGCTGGAGGGGGAAGTCGGCGACCTTTTTTTCGTGCTGGTCAACATCGCCCGTTATCTCTCGCTCGATCCCGAATCCGCACTGCGCAAGACTAACCGCAAGTTCCGCCGCCGCTTTGAGTGGATGGAGCAACGCTTGCACGAGCGCGGCGCCACTCCAGAAAGTGTTTCGATGGAGGAACTCGAATCCCTCTGGCAGCAGGCAAAGCAAGAGGAGAAGCCAGCGTGAGCCCGGACCCCGTGCTGATTCGCCGTTGTCAGGGCCTGGATGAGCTGCGAGCCTGCGTTGCCTTGCAGAAAGATGTGTGGAACTTCAGCGACGCCGAACTGGTTCCGCTGCGCATGTTCGTCGTGGCTGAAAAAGTCGGCGGGCAGGTGATGGGCGCTTTTGACGGGAACGAAATGGTTGGCTTTGCGCTTTCCGTGCCGGGTACTCGGTCTGGCCATGTCTATCTTCACTCGCACATGCTTGCCGTTCGGAAGGACCAACGCAATGGGGGGCTCGGCCGCCGTCTGAAGCTGCTGCAGCGCGAAGATGCATTGGCGCGAGGCATCGAGTTGATCGAGTGGACTTACGATCCGCTTGAGATCAAGAATGCGTACTTGAATATCGAAAAACTGGGAGCCATTTCCCGGCGTTATAACATCAACCAATATGGAATCACGTCATCGCCCCTGCAGGGCGGGCTGCCGAGCGACCGGCTGATTGCCGAGTGGTGGCTGAAGTCCAGGCGCGTGGAAACGCTATTGGCAACGGGAAAGAATCCGCCCTTCGAGCGGGAGACTACGATTGAAGTTCCGGCGCAGATCTATGAGTGGAAGGCCGCGGCGGAAACGCGAGGTAAGGCCCAGCAGGTGCAGGAACGCAACCGCGAGCAATTTCTCCGGGCGTTCGGCGATGGGCTGGTTGTGCTCGGTTACGAGCGCGATTCCGATGGCAACGGAAAGTTCGTGCTGGGTAACTGGGATGAGGAGTGGTCGTACGCATCGGAAGAGGTCAGTGGCTAGTACCTAGTACCCAGTACCGAGAAAATACTAGAAGCGGACAGTCGAGGCCAACGGGTGCAGCGCGTTCCTGGGTACTGGATACCAGGTACTGGATACTGAATTATGAGAATTGAAGCCATCACGCTACGCGAGATTCACATGCCGCTCGTCCATTTCTTTGAGACGAGCTTTGGACGCACCTACAGCCGCCGCATCTTGCTGCTCACCGCGCATTGCGACGGGGTCAACGGCTGGGGCGAGTGCGTCGCCGGCGAAGATCCTTTTTACAGCAGCGAGTGGACCGAAAGCACCTGGCCCACGATCACCCAATATCTTGCTCCGGCCGTTCTAGGACGTACTCTCGAATCAGCCCGCGACTGCGCGGCTCTTTTCTCCCGAGTGCGAGGTCACCGCATGGCGAAAGCGGCTCTCGAAAACGCGTTGTGGGATGCCGAGGCGAAGCAGAAAAACCAGCCCCTGTGGAAGCTGCTGGGCGGAACGCGGACTGAAATCGCTTGCGGAGTTTCCATCGGCATTCAGGATTCCGTCGAACAACTTCTTGAGAAGATTCAGATTGAACTGGCCGCCGGGTACCGTCGCATCAAGGTGAAGGTCAAGCCGGGCTGGGATGTAAACGTGCTCGAGAAAATACGCTCACGCTGGGCCGATATCACTCTTAGTTGCGACGCCAACTCTGCCTACACGCTCGATCAGGTAGAGCACCTGCGCTCCTTCGATCAATTCAATCTGCTGATGATCGAGCAACCGCTCTGGGACGACGACATTTTCTACCACTCCCGGCTGCAAAAAGAACTTCGCACCGCCATTTGCCTTGACGAGTCGATCGTCAGCGCCCGCGCCGCGGCCGTTGCGCTCGAAACCGGCGCATGCCGCATTATCAACATTAAGGTCGGACGCGTGGGTGGATTCGGCGAAGCCAAGAAGATTCACGACATCTGCCACGCGCACAAGATTCCGGTCTGGTGCGGCGGGATGCTCGAATCGGGCATCGGCCGCGCCCACAACATCGCTCTTTCCACGCTCGAGAATTTCAGCCTGCCCGGTGACGTCTCCGCCTCCAAACGCTATTGGAAGGAGGACGTCATCGATCCGGAAGTGCAAGTCTCGCCGCAGGGAATGATTGCGATCAGTGACCAGCCCGGAACCGGTTATCGCGTTAAAGAAGATCTCATCGAAAAGCTGACAGTAAGGAAGGAGACGCTGCGCGCGTGATGCTCGAAACCACCCCTCGAATCGTTGCAGCTGTTGTCGTCAATTGAGATTTCGTCGGTTACGAATGTACTCTTCCAGAAGAGACAATCTCTTTCGTTTCTACGAATGCCCCGCCTCATTACCTAAGGTCTCAAGCTGAGGTTACATTTACCGCCCGCTCCAACCCCGGTATTTTAGGGTCGGCATCTGCCCGGCCTATGTTGTGTGGGGAGCAGGAAGCGATGGCTATGCTTTTTCGTGGGTTTCCAAGAAGGTCCGAAAGCAAACGCAATGGAATGAGCATTATGGGGAAGGCTCTATCTCTTGCATTCGTGCTGATTGCGCCTGCACTGGCGCAAAATCAAATGCAAGGCGGACCGCCCGCCACGGCTTATGGTCCGACTTACGATGTGAGTTGCGGCTATAGTTATCTCTTATCAACAATTCCTTCTGCGGGCAGAGTGGGTCTCAACGGTCTGGATGTGACCGGCCACGCCAACTTTCTCCCACGTTGGGGAGTCGCCGTAGACTCCGGTTACGTTCACACCTCCAACGTTTTGGCCACCGGACAATCGGGCTACACTCTAACTTTCCTTGCTGGCCCCGTGTTTCATCTGTTTGAGGCCAGAAAGACGCGGGCGTTCGTACACGCTCTGGTCGGCGCGGGGCTGGTTGACAGCGCTGTCCCTGTCAGCGGCACCGAGTACTTACAGGGATGGGTGGCAAGGCCGGCCTACGCACTCGGGAGTGGAATCGAACGCACGGTAGCGGGGCCGTTCGCGGTTCGCCTCACCGGAGATTACCTGCGCACCGCATATGCAGACTCTACCGGCGACGTGCGCTCCCAGAACAATCTTCGCCTGACCGCGAGCATCGTCTTTCGCCTGAGGGATCGCCAAAGTATAGCTGCCGGCCGCTGAAGCCTTCCTAGTGCGACTTAGGATCCGTCGCTCCTGCTCCCGGCTTATGATCCTCAACTAGTTTCGCTTCTTCCGCCTTCAACAGATCCACACCCTGGGCAAACGTCGTATCGGCGGGCACGCGGCGGAAGCCGCTGAACACCTCTTCAGACTTAATCGCAATACTTTTGAATATAAGAATCTTTCCCGTGAAGCTAAGGGACATACGCGAAACTTCCCATGAGCCATCGCCAACGTCGGATTGCTCGACCAGAAAGTGCCCGCCTTTGTCGAGATGCCCCAGAATCCCCCAGCCGAAGCCGACTTCCTTGAACAGAGTTCCGTCGATTCGCGCAATTCTGCGCGATGCGGGATCAATCAGCAAGAATCCCTGCATGCCTTCGAGCACCTGTTCCACGCGAGAGGGCGATTCATACGCCGGATTGGGCCGGAATTTCAAACGCACGAGCCGATTTCCCTCCTTACCCAACTGTGCGGTGCTCTGCTCATCGCCGTCATAGTCATAGAGAAAAGCCTCGGGAAGAGCCTTCACGATGCGCAGAGTGCGTTCGGCCGTCTGCTGCTCCTGGGAATGTTTGCGACTGAGCTGCTCCGGATCGCTAACCAGACCCGCCAAGTGGTTTTCCTCGCCCTGCATTTGTTCTGGCGTGAGCGGTTTGTCGTCGTATGCGATCGTCATGCCGGCCATGGCGCTCCGCGTTTCCACATAGAGTCTGGTTTGTGAACCCTGCGGAGTCTGCTTGCGCGACCGGAACATGTGCTTGATCGAATCGTCATCGGCGGCTGCTACTTCGTTGGCAACCGCGATCCGCACCATTTCGATCGCGGAAGCCGAATCCACTGGAAAACCCGGCTGAGCGGCGGCAGGGAAGGAAGTCGCACTCCTCCCTGTGAGCAAGACGCCTAGGAAAACAGCGGTAGCGATACGAAGCAATCTTATCCGTCTCATTTTGCCCGGCACACTTCCAGTGTAGCAACTGGGCTTCCCGGTTCCTCGACAATGTTGCCAAGAGTGCGTTTGAAACTTAGTCGCAGCCTGGGAAAAAAAGGATGCCAGTTCTCCACGGTTCAGTGAGCGAGCTTGGACGTAAATATTTCCGAAATCATGGGATCGCGAGGAGCGTCCCATCTCGGGAAGTGTGAGCCATTTCTAATCTGAATTGTTCGCGATCGGGCATAGTATCCGAGTATGGATGATAGAACGAAGCTCGCGGATCGGCGGGAAGAATCCGAAGCAATCCAAGTCGCGAATGATTTGTACTTAGAACACGATGAACACAGCCCCGCAGCCACCGCCGAATATCGTCTGAGGCTGGAGCGGCTGGAACAAGTTCGGAAAGACATGAAAGAATTAGCGAAAGCCATTGCTGTTCAAAATTGATCATTTCTTGCATTGGGCTTGAAGCTTTGTTCGCCGTGAGAATGAATTACAGCCAAAAAGAGGCAACGGCTGTCCGGTTTTACGTAGAGAGCCGAACCGGGGAGATGCACCTCTGACGTTCAATTCATCTCAGGTTGCCTGCTAGGAACTT